>Ga0065721_10048781_pt1 | contig 87300 bp, 70 predicted proteins | sample Mesricmetagenome_FD_59108 | JGI IMG/M metagenome (GOLD analysis project Ga0065721, IMG submission 59108) | Mesophilic microbial community from rice straw/compost enrichment Sample: eDNA_1 v2 (version 2) | ecosystem: Engineered > Solid waste > Grass > Composting > Bioreactor | place: USA: Davis... | reverse complement strand
CAGGCTGCGGTAATAAGCGCGGCCCGCCTCCAGCGCTGCTTCGCGGTCGGTGCCCAGCAGGGCTGCCTCGTATTTTTCTTTCAGTTGTTTTAACGCATCATTTTTGTTGAGGGCGGCCACCGAAACCAATATGATTACCAGCAGGCCCAGCGCCAACACAAATAACTTCACTTTCAGATCCATGTGTATAAAATAAAATGCGCCACGTTTTGAGGGTGGCGCATCATTATTTGTAAGAATGTTTTATTGATAATACGGATTCTTTACTTTTTTTGGTATAGCCGCACTGTCTTTTTTTACAGGTGGTGCCGGTGGCGGCACAGCATCTGCAGGGAACTGGCTTTCGGGTGCAATGTTTTCCGGTTGCGCGGTAGGCACATCGCCATAACCGCGGTCGTCGGCGACATTCACAGCCCCGCCTTCAACAATGTTGGATTTGTTTTGCTGTATCCTGGTCCAGTCGGGCAGTGAATCTGTAATAAGCCCTTCCGGCTTTGTAAAAGCCAGTTTAGGATCGATGCCCAGGTTCACCTTATCGTCGAGACATTTTTTATAAAAATAAGCCCATATCGGCAGGGCTACCGATGAACCCTGGCCAATGGAGGTGCTGTTGAAACGGATGAAGCGGTCGTCGCATCCGGTCCAAACACCGCACAACAACTGGGGTGTATAACCCATAAACCAGGCATCGCTGTTATCGTTGGTGGTACCCGTTTTACCGGCTATATTGGCCACGTTGATGCCATAGCTGGCCGTACGTTTACCGGTACCATATTTCATAACGCCTTGCATCATACTCATAATGTTGTAGGCGGTAACGGCGCTGATCACTTCCTTACGTTCGGGTGTAAACACTTCCAGGGCATTGCCATTCTTATCTTCAATGCGGGTGATATAGGTAGGCTTAACGCTGAAACCCTGACCGGGGAACATGCTATAGGCCTGCATCATTTCATATAACGAAATTTCGCCCGAGCCCAGGGAAATAGAAGGATAGGGCTCTACTTTGGTGGTAACGCCGCAGTTTTTCAGGAACTCCACAAAACGTACGGCGCCTTCATTACCTTTTGATCCCAGTTGTTTCATGATATAGGCTGTAGCGCAGTTGCGCGACTGGGCCAGCGCTTCGGCCATAGGAATGGTTTGCATGGTGCATGATGCATCGGTGGCCGGCACCTTGCCAAACCCTTCAAAATCCTGCTGTACATCTTCTACCGGTGTGTTGGGCGTAAAGCCGCCGTTTTCTACAGCCAGTGCATACAACAAGGGTTTGATGGTAGAACCTACCTGCCTTTTGGTGTTGATATTGGCGTGGTCGTATTTGAATGTTTTAAAATCTATACCGCCTACCCAGGCCTTGATATGACCGGTGGTGGGATCCATAGCTATAAAACCTGCCTGCAGCATTTGTTTACAATACTTGATGCTGTCGAGTGGTGTCATCACCGTATCGATCTCGCGCTGGCTGTTCCAGGCAAAAACTGTCATGGGTGTTTTCTGTTGGAAGGTTTGTTTGATCTCATCGTTGCTCATGCCTTCCTTTTTCAGGTTCTTCCAACGATCGCTTTGTTTCATGGCCGCTTCCAGCACATTATCCCATTCTTTCCATACCGATCCTGTTTTGATATTCTTTTGCGCATTCAGTAATTTCTGCATGGCGCTGATATGTTTGGCCGTGGCCTCTTCGGCATATACCTGCATGCGCGGGTTGATGGTAGTATGAATACGCAGGCCATCCTTATATAAATTATAGGGCTTGCCCGTAGCAGGGTTCTCGTGTTCCTTGCACCATCTTTTCAACTCTTCACCCAACACGGCCCTGAAATAAGGCGCCAGGCCGTTGTTTTGATTCAGCTTTTTATAGTTCAGTTTTATGGAATCCTTGCTCATGGCGGCGGCCTGGGCTTCGGTAATAAAGTTGCTTCTTACCATTTGCCCCAGTACCGTGTTGCGCCTGTTTTTGGCCCTATCGGGAAAACGGCGGGGATTATAAATTTCACCTTTCAGCATGCCTACCAGAACGGCGGCTTCGGAAGTAGACAACTCGGCCGGTTCTTTCTGAAAGAAGGTTTTGGCGGCATTACGAATACCGTATACATTATCGCCAAAGGCCACGGTATTCAAATACAGGGTAATAATTTCCTGCTTGGAAAAGTTGCGTTCGAGCTTGACGGCTATGATGGCTTCTTTTAACTTTTGCAGGCTGCGTAAGAAAATGTTGCGGGTGCTCCATCCCTCCGTAAACAGGTTCTTGGCTGTTTGCATGGTAATGGTACTGGCGCCGCCCGAGGTACCAAACGACATAAAGGCGCGGGCCAGCGAGCGGCCATCGATGCCATTGTGCTGGTAAAAACGTTCGTCTTCGGTGGCCACGAGGGCATTGATCACCTCTTTGCTGATGTCTTTAAAATCCACATCGAGGCGGTCTTCAATCACATATTTACCCATGAGGGTACCGTCTTCGGCATATACCTGGCTGGCTATCAGTGCGCGGGGATTGGCCAGTTCTTCCATCGTGGGCATTTTGCCCAAAAAGCCCCAACTGGCCATCAGTATCAGAAGAATGCTACTCAAAAGGCCTGCAAGAAAGATGAACCAGAAGATTTTTACTCCCTTTTTCATAGTTAAAGATTACGAATTTGAATGCATTAAAAGTAGTTAAACTTGGTTGAAAATGAAAGAGTGAGTCGCTTCTAAAGCAACTCACTCTCAATACCAATATAATGCCTGATTTAAAACGTAACCTTTCTGCGTGCGCCTGTAATTATCCTGTCTTTTTTTACATCAATATTTTTAACAACCGGTTTTTCGCTGCGGTATTTGGCCAGGTTGATCAGCAATACGCTGGTGAGTATCACGGCCAGGCCAAGTATTTGTAAAAACGTCATATGCTCGCCGGCAAAAAATACACCCAGTAATACAGCCACTACGGGGTTTACATAGGCATAGGTGCTTACCTGTGTGGCAGGGCGTACCTGCAGCAACCAAACATAGGCGCTGAAACCGGCCAGTGAACCCATGGTGATGAGGTAAATGATCGAAAACCAGGAACTGGTTGTAACGGCGCTCCATTCAAAACCGCTCCATTCGTTGTTGATAAAACTGCCGGGCAGGAAGGCCAGACCGGCGGCCGTCATTTGCCAGGCGGTATTGGTGGTGGCGCTGCCCGTAGACTTATATTTCGAAAACAGCGATCCCCCGGCCCAGCTCATGGCGGCAATGATAAGTATGATCAATCCGATCACCTGTACGCTGTTCCCTTTTCCCAGGGCAGCGGTGGCCTGCTCGCTGAACAGGAGTATGACACCAATAAAACCAACGATCAAACCGATGATGGTGGAACGGTTCGAGAAGTTTTCTTTCCATTTGGGTGTATCTAACAGTACAAACCAGATGGGCGCCGATGAAACCAGCACGGCTACCAGCGAACTGGGTAGGGTTTGTTCGGCCCATATTACACCGCCGTTACCGATTCCCAGCATCAGCAAACCGCTTATGGCAGCCATTTTTACCTGGGGCCAGTTCCATATTTTTTCGCCCCTGATGGCGCACCAGCCCATGAGCAATGCGCCGGCCACAATAAAACGGATGGCGCCCAGCAGCAATGGAGGAAAAGATTCAATGGCCTTTTGAATAAAAAAATACGTTGAACCCCATACTATATAAACAATCGCAAAGGCAATAACGACCATTAATGTACTGGCGGGTCTTTGTGCATCATTTGTCATAGCTATACGTTTTTGGAATCACCAATTGTTGTTGTTCTTTTACGGTCTCGAGTACTATGGTTGTTTTGGTGGAAGCAATGTTGGGGATTTTCTGGAGCGAGTTACGCATTAACTGCATCAGGGAGGCGGAGTCTGCGGTACGTACCTTAATCAGGTAGCAGTCTTCGCCGGCAATATGATGCACTTCCTGCACTTCAGGAAGGGCGGCAAGCGCCTGTGCTGTGTTGCTGCTGCAGGTAAAGCCTTCAGAAGAACGGATGAAAATAAAGGCGAGCAATTTTTGCTGGACGGCGGCGGGATTGATGTGGGTATTATATTGGAGGATCACCTTTTTTTGTTCCAGCTTTTTAACCCGTTCCAATACAGCGCTGGGCGCCATACTTAGTTCACGGGCCAGATCGGCATTGGAAATACGGGCATTGGCCTGCATCAGTTCCAGGATTTGCAGATCTGTATTGTCTAAGCTGATCTCCATTTCGATTAATTTTCTGTAAAATTACTAAGTTTCAGAATAAAATTCTGGCAATAGCCATTTTTTAAGAAAAATATTATATTTGTTGTCCCTTCAGCCGAATTATGATCGGCTATTGGGGGTTAACGTATTAATAATCAGAGGATAGCCATGAGAGAGCCATCTGTTGCAGGATGGCTTTTTTCTTTGTTAAAGGCCTCCAGCCTGTTTAATACATCCAGCGAAACCACCAGCCACAGGATGCCGGTGATATACCCCGCCAGCACATCGCTGGCATAATGCACCCGCAGGTACACCCGGCTAAAACCAATGGTGCGTACCAGCCATGCGAGGACCAGTATGAAACACCATTTTAGTACCGGCTGTTTAATGGTATGCGCTGCGATGTACATCAGCAAACCGTAGAAACTAACACTCATCATGGCATGCCCGCTGGGGAAACTAAGGCCCCTGGCGGGTTGCAGCAAGGGCGTCAACGGCCGTTGGCGGTGGAATATTTTTTTGAAAACGATCATCAGCAGCAGGCTGCTCAACGCAACCGCGGCTACGCGAATGCCGAACCAGGTATGTTTTCGAATGAACAAAAAATAGGCAATGAGAAAAAGATTGGCAGGTACCAGGAAGCGATGCGTGCCCAGGAAAGTGAAGGCTTTCATAAGCCGGTTGTTTGTTTCATTGGTAAAGGGCTGCAGCCTGGTAAATACATCCAGGTCGAGCGGTTTGTACCTGCGCGCACTGGGTCTTATGGCGAAAACCAGGGCTGCCACCGCACCTGTGAATGCCACCATGGTTACCAGCAATTCGCCGGTTACGAGGGCGGCTCCTCTCCAGAATCTCCTTTGCCTCATGGCTGCATGTTTGCAAATAACATGCGAGCGTAACGGGGCAATATTTGCCGGTGTTAGGCGTTGAAAATAAACGTCCTATCTGGCAGGTATCAATTTGCCGCGCTTTCTTAACTTTATGAACATTAAAAAACCATCAGCTTATGTCACTTTTTAATACCAACAAGAACAAAGACAAAAAGAAAGGTAATCAGCCTGTATCAAAACCGGGTTTTCCATCTGCCAAAGGAAAGAGCAACAGCAAGGCCGCCGGTAAAACCACCCGTGTTACCGGACGTGCGCAGCGTGGATCCTAGTTTTGCGAATTCAACTTATTCATTCAATCACTTATTTTATCAGGGCGAAGGTGAAATGCCACCTTCGCTTTTTTGTGTTCAATCTTCCTTTCATTTTAACCGGATTATAATATAGGCCCCGCCTGCTTTTCAGCAAATTTTAATGTGAAAAAATTGAACCAATTTTTAGCCCGAAACAGGGCTATTCCGGCATAGTTGTTGAAAACTATGAGTATTATTTTTTATATAGTAAAAGGAGGTTTCTTATGGCAACAAAAAGGAATGCAACAAAAACGGAGACATTTGAATTGACGGTTGATGGTACCCCTATGCTTGTAAAAGCCACTGCATTTCAAACTTACACCCTGGAAACACAATACAGGGTAAGCGTGAATGGAAGCCCGGTATATATATTCGGCTGGCATCCTGGATTGAAACGGATTACAGCCATTCAAAAAGGTGGTGGAACCGGTGTGATACCTCAAAAGGTAGATGAAGCAATCGGACAGCATTTGAACCGCATAGCGGCCTAAGCAGGCCATTGGTATACATGTTTTCAAATAAAAAGCAGGGGATGAAAATTCTCTGCTTTTTATTTTTTCTAAAGGCAATTAATTAACTTTCCTGTTCAATCCCTGTAACGACTACGCTCAACGATGTGCAAAGTGCATGAACCCTCTATGGAGATGATTATTGGTTAATTCTTAACCAAAAAAATAATTAACAGATGAAAGCAATCAAGGGAGGAAAGGATTCCGGCAAAGGCAGGGAACCTTCGCCGAAAAAGGCTTCAGGCCTTGTTAAACAAATGATCGATACCAGGTCGGTTCGCGATATGGAGTATGCCGAGGTATTGTTGCAATTCGTGCAGCCCTATATGGCCGCCGTGCCCGACCTCGAAGAGCTTGAAAATGTATTGAACATAGGATTGATAGGGTGGAACATGGCGGTGATCAAACAAAACGACGCCAGCTTTTATAAAGAATACAGTAAAAAATTCCTGTCGGAAATACAGCTTGAATACAAGGCCAAACAACTGCTGGAAAAAATGATCCGCAGTAAGGAAACAGGCTTCCAGGAATACAACGCGATATTGATGGATTGTGAGATCGTTCCCAATAAAAAGGGCGAGGTGAGGATCAACGTAAGCTCAAAAACCTACGAGGATTTTGTGAACGAATTGCTGGGCGGCGAAGGGGCGGATGAAGATTCGCTGAGCGGCACCCTCAACCGCACTTCATTTGCGGTGGTACCCAAAAAACCTTTCCTGGACTGGATTGAAAAAACATTCTTCCCCGGCAAACTTCCTCAAACCCTGCTGGAGGAAAACACCATGTACCTGGTAGACCCGCTGGATGATAAAAAAGCCGTGGAAAAATGGCTGAAGAAAAATTATGCGCAGGTTTTTACCAACGAGTTGAACGAATGGACCGACGACCAGGACGACTGGCCCAAAAACCGCACGTATAAAATGTTTTTGGAATGGTTTGATGTAAAAATTTGTTCCATGATCTATGATTTGGGAACTTCGCCGGTATTAAAAGATTAACTATGGACATCAGCGGCAAGATATTACAGTTATTACCCGTACAAACCGGCCAGGGCAGAAACGGAACCTGGAAAAAACAGGAGTTCATCCTGGAAACGGGCGACACCTATCCCAAAAAGGTTTGTATAGCGGTTTGGGGCGATAAGGTGGATATGAGCAGCCTGCAACCGGGCGATATGGTAGATGTTTCGTTTGATGTGGAAAGCCGCGAATTCAATGGCCGCTGGTACACCGATGTAAAAGCCTGGAAGGTGAACAAAAAAGGCAATACCGGCGCCAACACAGGCCTGCCCGAACAGGTAGATATTCCACCCGCAGGAGATGACGATCTTCCCTTTTAGTGTATCCCGATGCATGAAGAAAAAATAGCCTTCAAACAACAGCTCAAGCAATTTGCCCGGGCCATCATCGAAGAGCGCATAGCCACTTCGGAGAAAGCCATGGGCAATGCGCAGGAGGCTGCCAACAACGAAGAAAAAAGTTCGGCCGGCGATAAATACGAAACCGCCCGCGCCATGGGTCATCTTGAAAAGGATATGCATGCGCGTCAACTGGCCGAACACCTGAAAGACCTGAACCGGCTTATAGGCATCGATGTAAATACCATACACACCGGCGCCATGGCCGGTACCCTGATAGAATGTGATACCATCAGTTTCTTTATTGCGGCTGGTTTGGGAAAACAGGACGTAGCAGGCAGAGAGCTGATCTTTTTATCGCCAGGAGCACCCCTGGTGAAATTACTGCAGGGCAAAAAGGTGGGAGACCATTTTGATTTTAATGGCCGGCAAATGGAAATTACCGGTATATACTAAACCAGCTCCTCAAACACACCGGTTTTTTTATTCTTACGCACATTATCTGAATGAAAGCAACGGCCGTTCATGGCAACATACACGCCCGGTTGCAACGACTGTACAAAGGCCAGGGCGCTGCCCAGGTTGAACAGTCCATCGGAGCTGCCGAATTTTATAGGGATCATAGCGCCAGTGAGCACGATGGTTTTACCCTGCACCTGGGTGGATAATAAACGTGCTGTTTCGGCCATGGTATCGGTACCATGGGTGATCACAATTTTATCTTCGGGACATTCAATGCATGCCCGGGCAATTTGCATGCGTTGTTCGTTCGTCATGTCCAGGCTGTCGATCATCATCAGTGTGGTGATATGCACAGGCAGCTTGCAACGGCTCATTAACACCAGCTCGGGCAAATGCGTGTCTTTAAAATACAACTCGCCATTCAACTCATTGTATTCTTTATCAAAGGTACCACCGGTGGTAAAAATTCGAATCGACATAGGTGCAAATTAAATGCATTTGGCATGGTATGCAACTGGCGCAAACGCGGGGCAGGAGTGTGCTTAAACGTTTATTTAGGGTTTGTTTATTTTAACCACATAGTTGATAAATAAAGTAGGGTATTGTTTGAAAATTTTTATTAACCCGTTCGAAAATTTTATTCATCGTTCGCTACAATTCATCTTATCCATACCACAGTTCATTCCAGCCATCATTTTTGCGTGTATGAACCCGGCCTAATATTGCACCACGCTTCGCAGCCAACGGATCTAAAAAAAGTATAGCCAACAGATTACGTGTATGCAGGAGCACATCCTTAAACGCCAAACACATTTAATTGTATGAAAAAATTATTCCTGGTGGCCGGAGCCATGGCCGTATTGGTATTCAGCGCTTGTAAAAAAGATAAAGACAACAACGGAGGTAACAACGGCGGCGGCAACGCTAAACTGTTAAAGAAAGTTACCAAAACAGATGGTGGTAACACGGTGGTGTACAACCTGAATTATAATGGCGACAAACGCGTGACATCTTTTAACAGTGCCGACGGTTCCGAAACCACCAGCTTCACTTACGACAATGCAGGTAACGTTACTAAGGTGGAACAAAAAGACGGCAACTACTACACCACGTTTACATATACCTACAACAATGGTGTACCGGTTTCAGGTTCTTTAAAACTGGTATTGAAAGTAGCCGGCGAACCCGATGATGTACAGCAAGACGATGCATTGACCTACACCGTTGTGAACAACCAGGTGACCAAAATTCACACAAAAGACAAACTGGAAGATATTGAATACGATATCAACCTCAGCTACAAAGCGAATGGTAATATAGAGAAGGCGGTGTATTCGGGTCATGAAGAATACAGCTACTCGGTTGTATATACGTATGGAAACAAAAAACCAGCCTTCCCTACTATCTCAAAGTGGGTGCTTGACCTGGGCTTTTCACTGGAGTTTGCTGCTAAAAACGAGTTGATCAGCACCCTGATGGATCTGCCGGGCGATTTGTACGACCTGGAATACAAAACCACCTATACCTACGATGCCGCCGGTTATCCGCTTACATCGGAACTCGACGGAACCATTTTGAAGTACGAGTATCAGTAATACATACAGGCCAAATGCAACCATCCCCTTCTTGATAAGAAGGGGATTTTGCATTTTAAAACCACCAGATGAGCAGGGCTGCCAGCCCCATGCCCAGCAGGCCGCCTATAACGGAGGCTACAGCATCCATAAAGTCGTAATGGCCCAGCCCGGTGATCTTTGAAAACAGTTCAAAGCCATAACTGACGACGATTACTATAAACAGGGCAATAATGGTTCCCAATAAAGGCGTGAGTACCCATAGTGCAATGGTTTGTAGTACGGCTCCCATCAATATGCCTACGTAAAAGTGTTTCCATTTGTCCGGCGCTATCTTCATGGTCCTAATATAGCGCTAAACCTGTTGATCGTAAACGGATATTTGTTGGTATGTATATACAAAGTTGCATGCCTACCAGGCCATCAGCGGTATCGACATTCCAGCTGATATGCAAGGCGTATCGATGCGACACCTGTTACAAACGGGCAGGGCTAAAAACTGGCGTAAGGAGATCTATTATCATTATTACGAATTGAGTTTTGGGTTAACGCGGCACTATGGTATTTATACCGGGCGATACAAACTCATACATTTTTACAATCCCATCGATGCCTGGGAATTGTATGATTTGAAAAAAGATAAACGGGAGATGCACAATGTGTATGATGATCCCAGGTATGCCGGCGTGGTAAAGGAACTGAAACTACGTTTAAAAAACCTGCAGACCTTTTATAAAGACGAGCAATAATTATTCGCGCCGGCTTTCTACCGTATACACAAAGCTGTCGGCCTTGTAATAACCCAGGTTGTATTCAATGGGGCGATCGCCCTGGTCGTATACAAAACGTTTTCTGAACAGGATGGGGCTGCCCGGCTCTACTTCCAGTTTGCCGGCAATGAATTTATCAGCTGCTTTGGCGCTGATCTCTTCTTTGGAGAGATTGGCTACTATGCGGTAGTCGGTTTCGAGTATTTCGTACAGCGGACGTTTAAAATCTTCTTCACCTGTAAGGCCCACGCGCGGATGGAAAAAAGACACGAAATATACAAAAGGACCTTCGGGCCGGCCACGCAGCCTTTCCAGTTTCAGCACTTTTTTTTGCGTGGTAATCTCGAAAAAATTCGCCACTGCCTCATCGGGATACACCCAGCTTACATGCAGTTCGAAACTTTTGATGGGAATACCGCGTGCCTGCATTTCCTGCGAAAAGCTAAGCCAGTTCTTCGATTTGGAGCTTACCGACGACTCAGCCACCCTGGTGCCGATGCCTTTTTTACGGATCAGCAGTCCCTCATACACCAGTTTATTGAGCGCCTGGCGCAATGTTGTACGCGAAATGGCCAGTTCCCTGGCCAGGTCTACTTCGTTGGGCAGGAACTTACCATTGGCATATTGTGGATCACGAATGATCTTTCGAAGCAATTCTTCGGCCTGCAGGTGTAAGGGAATATGGCTTTTGTGATCGATGCGAAGCTTCATGAAACGGTTTGTTAGTGATATCGTACAAAGCTAAAAAAAACTTGCATGTTTGTATGTATGTCCGTATGTTTGTACATGATAGTTGTTGCCGTGCCTGCATACGGCACCATAAGCCTGAGAATGAAAATAAAACGCACCAATAAATAAAGTGATTATGTACGAAACTACAGGCAACAAGGTAGAAAAAAGCAAAGGAAAAGGAAGTAAACGAAGAGTGAGCTCGCAACCGCTGTTACCCCAACAGGTGAGTTTGAAACAACAGCAGGATGCAGGTTACGATATGTATCCTTTTCACGCTTTGGGTTCCGGAAAAATTTTTAGCGGTTATGATTCGCTGGCTGTTTGGATCGCCACTCAAAAGATGGTGGTGATAGACGGCTATGTGGGTATTTTCTGGAAAGAAGTGAAACAATGCCTGCATGAACAACTGGATGCAAGAGGATTGCAGGTACAGTGGACCGATGCAAGTGCATTGATGAAACCGGCCGAAACCATTCAGCAAATGGTAGCACCTTTTTTGGGCAGCCCCGATTCGGTATGGGGCACAAGAGCAACGCTTCACCTGGAAGACTTTTTCAAAGAAGCGTTTTTCAATACAAGGCCTGCCGCCGATGCAGACATCAATATTGCCTTCGGTACCGGCGCCGCCCTGCTGAACTGGGGCGCCCCGGTGGTTTATCTCGACCTGCCCAAAAACGAGATCCAGTACCGCATGCGCGCCGGTTCCATCACCAACCTGGGCGCCAGGGGCACCGGCCGTTCGTCTGACATGTACAAACGGTTTTATTTCGTGGATTGGGTAGTGTTGAACGAGCATAAAAGAAATATGGCCGGTGAAATAACCATCGTTGCCGATGCACAGTGGAACAATTCGTTGAATTGGATGATGGCCGATGACCTGCGCCGTGGTTTGAATGAAATTAGCAGCAATGTGTTTCGCGTTCGTCCCTGGTTTGAAGCCGGCGCCTGGGGCGGGCAATGGATGAAGGAACATATTCGCGATTTGAATAAAGACGAAGTGAATTATGCCTGGTCTTTTGAAATGATAGTGCCCGAAAACGGCATCGTGTTTGAAAGCGATGGCAACCTGCTGGAAGTATCATTCGACTTCCTGATGTACCAGGAACATAACAAGGTATTGGGTAAACATGCCGAAACCTTCCAATACGAGTTTCCCATTCGTTTCGATTTCCTGGATACCTGGGAAGGCGGCAACCTGTCTATTCAATGCCATCCCAGCCTGGATTATATCAGGGAACATTTCGGTGAAACCATTACGCAGGACGAAACCTACTACATTCTCGATTGCAAGAATGATGCACAGGTATACCTGGGTTTCCAGGAGGGCATCGACCCGGCAACATTCAGGCAGGAACTGGAGAACAGCAAGGCCAACAATGAAGTGGTGGAAGTGGAAAAATTCGTGCAGGTGCATAAGGCCAATAAACACGAGCTGTTCCTGATACCCAATGGTACCGTGCACAGCGCCGGCATCAACAACCTGGTATTGGAGATCAGCGCCACGCCTTACATTTTTACCTTTAAAATGTACGACTGGCTGCGTCTTGACCTGAATGGCGAACCACGCGCCATTAACATAGAACATGCCTTCAACAACCTGAACTTCGAACGCCAGGGCCAGCGGGTAACCGATGAACTGATCTCCAAACCATCGGTGATACAAAAAGGCGAAGACTGGCAGTTGGTGCATTGTCCAACACATGCTGCACATTTTTACGACGTGCACCGTATTGAATTTGCCACCCGTGTAGATGTGCCAACCAACGATACCTGTCACGTACTGATGCTGGTAGAAGGCAGCAGCGTAACCGTGCAAACGGCCAATGGCACAAAGGCAACCTTTAGTTATGCCGAAACATTTGTGGTGCCTGCCGCAGCCAAACAGTATACATTGATAAATAATGGCAAGGGCGCTGCCAAAGTAGTAAAAGCATTTTGTAAATAATCATAACCGAACTAAACAACTATACAAAAGATGAAAAGAACAGTATTGTTTGCCATAGCGGGCTGCTGGTTATTTGCTGCCACCGCCCAGGAAAAACAGCCGGTTGATTATGCCGATCCTTTATTGGGCACCTCCGAATCGCGCTGGATGCTGAACCCCGGCGCCACCATGCCTTTTGGAATGGTGCAGCTGGCGCCCGACAACCAGGGCGGCGTTTGGAAATCGGGTTATGAATATACGTTGAACAATGTGGGTGGCTTCAGTCATATTCACTCCTGGACCATGGCCGGTTTATCGGTAATGCCTACCGTTGGTGCCTTGAACACCCGCCGTGGTCCTTCAGATGGCCCCACTACAGGCTGGACCACCGGTTACCGCTCCCGCGTGTATAAAGAAACCGAAAAGGCCAGTCCGGGTTATTATGCCGTTACCCTCATGAACGGTAATATACAAACCGAATTAACCAGCACCACCCGCTCCGGTTTTTTCAGGTTCACCTTTGCCGATGAAGAACATGCGCATATTTTGCTAGATCTTGATGTTCCGTTCGAAAACACCGCACAAATTCTGGATGCAAAAATTACAAGGGTAAGCGATACCGAAATTGAAGGATACTCCAAACAAAAATGGGGCTGGCAGGAATACATCGTTCATTTTGTGGCGCGCTTTAACCGCTCTATGGATGCATTTGGCGGCTGGACAGAAAAAGCACAGCTTAAAGACGTAAAAGAAGTGACCGGCAGCGGACGCATGGGCGCCTTTGCCGATTTCAATGTAAAAAAAGGTGAAGTGTTGCTGATGCAAACGGCCATTTCGCTGGTAAGCATCGAACAGGCCCGCCTGAATCTTACCACCGAAATGGACCCCTTTAAATGGAGCTTTGATGCGGTAAGGGAAAACGCCCGTAATGTATGGAACGAATTGTTGAGCAAAATAAAAGTAGAAGGCGGAACTGAAGAAGATAAAAAGAAATTTTACAGCAATTACTACCGCTCCTATGTAGCCCGCACCATTTGGAGCGATGTAAACGGAAAATATGTGGATGTAAACGAACAGGTGCGGCAGGTAGACCCCGGCACACCCATTTACGGATGCGATGCCTTATGGAACACGTTCTGGAACCTGAACCAGCTGTGGGCATTGGTAAATCCCGATATCACCAGCAGCTGGGTAAAGTCGTTCCTGGAAATCTACAAAACCGGTGGCTGGCTCCCCAAAGGACCCGCAGGTATCGAATACTCGGGTATTATGGAAGCCTCTCATGAAATTGCCCTGATCGTTGGCGCTTATCAAAAAGGTATTCGCGATTTTGATGTAGAGACGGCTTTTAAAGCCATGGTACATCAGCAAACCACACCCGGTGTAAAAACACCCGAAGGCGGTTTTGCAGGCAATAAGTTTTTTGAATCGTATATGAAACTGGGTTATGTGCCGCACGAAGAAGGACAGGTATCGAACACCCTGGAATATGCTTACGACGATTGGTGTGTAGCGCAATTTGCCAAATCGCTGGGTAAAAAGAAAGAATACGAGCAATTCATGAAACGTGCCGCTAACTATAAAAATGTGTTTGATACGGAAACCCTGTATATCCGTATGAAACATAAAGATGGTGCCTGGGTGAAAGAATGGGATCCTTATTGCTGTACTTCATTTAGTGGCACCGGTTACCTGGAAGGCAATGCCTGGCAATACAGCTTTTTTAATCCGCATGATGTGCAGGGCATTCTTAACCTGATGGGTAAGGATACATTTAATACCCGCCTGGAGGAAGGCTTTATCAAAAGCACCAAATTCAACTTCAATGCCGAGGCCGATTTATACGACCGCGTACCCATCAACCACGGCAACCAGCCCAATATGCAGGCCGCCTGGTTGTTCAACTACTCCGGCAAACCCTGGCTTACACAACACTATACCAGGGAGATCATGAACCGCTATTATGGAAGCACCCCGCTGCATGGCTGGCTGGGCGATGAAGACGAAGGCCAGATGGGCGCCTGGTATGTAATGAGCGCCATGGGTTTGTTTCAAACCAATGGCGGCGCTTCCGAAAAACCTTTTTATGAAATAGGCAGTCCTATCTTTCCAAAAGTGACCATCGAACTCAATTCCAAATATTATCCCGGCAAAACCTTTACCATCGAAGCACGCAATGTATCGGATAAGAACAGGTATATTCAATCGGCCACGCTGGATGGAAAGCCTTTGAACAAACCCTGGTTTTATCACAGCGAACTGGTAGATGGTGGTTCGCTGGTATTGGAAATGGGCCCCGAACCCAATATGAACTGGGGCGGCAAACCAGGCGATGCGCCACCCAGCATGTCGGCAGCACCCCGTACCAGGAAAAAATAAACGATACGTATGCACACACGAAATACAGGCAGATATCTATTTATCATCACCCTGGTGGCCTCACTGGGCGGGTTTTTGTTTGGGTTCGACATGGCCGTGGTATCGGGCATACTGCCCTTGCTGCAAAAACAATTTTCGCTGTCGGCTTTCCAGGAGGGATGGTTTGTGAGTTCGGCATTGGTAGGATGTATCATAGGCGTGGCTATTTCAGGTGAGTTGAGCGACCGGCTGGGCAGAAAGAAACCATTGTTGCTGGCCGCCCTGTTGTTTTTATTATCCGCTTTGGGTTGTGCCTTTATGCCCACCCTTACAGGAATTATTGCAGCACGCATTATAGGCGGCATTGGTATTGGCCTGGCCAGTAACGTAGTGCCTTTATATATTTCAGAAATAGCGCCGGCGCGTATTCGGGGCAGGTTGGTCACCTATTACCAGTTGGCCGTAACATTGGGTATTTTAGTAGCCTATCTTACCAATTCGGCGCTGTTGAATTATGCGCTTGAACACAATGGTAACATCACCGGCACCATGCATACCGTTTTTGTAAGCGAGGCATGGCGTGGCATGTTTGGTGTGGGATTGATACCGGCCTTGCTGTTTTCGCTCGGTTTGATGCTGGTGCCTGAAAGTCCGCGTTGGCTGATGCAGCAACAGCGCCTGCAGGAGGCCACTGCCATTCTCAACCGCATCAATAATCCCATCGAGGCGCAGGCCAGTTTGCAACAGGCCAAACAAGCCGGCCAGGAAGCGAAGATCTCCTACAGCGCTTTGCTGGCGCCGCAATGGCGTAAGGCGTTGATCATTGGCATTTTGCTGCCCCTGTTTTCGCAGTTCAGCGGCATCAATGCCATCATCTATTATGGACCGAGTATATTAAATAATGCCGGTATTTCGCTGAGCAATTCGCTCATCAGCCAGATCATTTTCGGCGGCGCCAATATGTTGTTTACCCTCATTGCCATTTGGAAAGTAGACAGCCTGGGCCGCCGTCCCCTGTATATCGCAGGTACCGCCGGCGCCACTGTAAGCCTGTTGGCCACCGGTTTTTGTTTTTTTGCCGGCGCCACTACGGGTATTGCCCTGCTGGTATGTGTGCTGGCGTTTTTGGCGTCTTTTGCGTTTTCCATTGGTCCCTTGAAGTTTGTGGTGGCCGCTGAAATTTTTCCGGCTGCCATTCGCGGGCGGGCCATGGCCATCAGTATTATGGTGATGTGGATTGCCGATACCATTGTTGGGCAGCTAACACCCATTATGTTAAAAAGCATAGGCACGGCCGCTACATTCTGGGTATTCGCTTTATTTTGTTTGATTGCCCTGGTTACGGTGTACAAGCTACTGCCCGAAACAAAGGGCAAATCGTTGGAACAAATAGAAAAAGACTGGAAAGACCAGGTTGTGTTGCATTAAAATTGTATAAGGATGTTGGTTATAGGAGCAGATATAGGAGGTTCGCATATCACTACGGCGCAGGTTGACCTTGAACAGAAACAAATGATCGGGGCATCGTTACAACGATGTCCTATAGATTCGTTGGGGCAGCCCCAGCAGGTCATCGATGAATGGGCGGCCTGTATGAAAGCAGCAGCAGGCAATACACCCATTTCGCAAATATGCCTGGCCATGCCCGGACCTTTCGACTACGAGGAAGGGATATGTTTAATACAGGACCAGAGTAAGTATCCCAAACTGTATGGAATGAATGTAAAAAGGCCGCTGGCAACCGCATTGGGTATCACCATGGGTGACATTCATATCAACAACGATGCGGCCTGTTTTTTACAGGGCGAAAAATTTTGCGGCAGCGTTCAGCATTTCAATAAAGTGATTGGTGTTACGCTGGGCACCGGGCTGGGATCGGCCATATACGAAAATGGCGCCGCCCGTAGCGCCGACCTGTGGAAAATGCCTTTTAAAGAGGGCATGGCCGAAGAATATTTATCTACCAGATGGTTTTTGAGCCGCCATGCCGGCATAAGCGGAGTGCGTGAGCTGGCCGATATAGCCCCGGCCAATGCACAGGTTCGTGATCTGTTTCATGAATTTGGCGAAAACCTGGCGCAGTTTCTAAATACATTTATTGAAAACACCGGCGCAGAAGCCGTTGTAATTGGTGGTAACATTGCGCAGGCATTTTTATTGTTTAGAGAAAGCCTGTTCAGCAATATCAGGCATAATGTATTGATTGTGTCTTCGAAATTGGGCGAACAATCGGCTTTGATGGGCGCCGCCAGCTTCTTCTTACTTAAAAGTGTTTAACATTGAAAAAATTATTGTTCATTCTTTCGATAGCTGCCTGCCAGTCATCATGGGCGCAGGATTTTACCAGGTATGTAGATCCCAATATAGGTACCGCGCATTGCCGCTGGTTTCATTATACACCCGGTGCTGTTCCCTTTGGAATGGCCAAACCGGCTCCTTCTACCAATGGCAGTTATGGTAATGTGCATGGATGGGAGGCTACGGGTTACGATACCAGGCATCATTCCATTGAAGGGTTTCCCAACTTTCACGAGTTTCAGGTGGGTGGAATTGTGTTTGCTCCCATTACCGGTGCATTAAAAACTACGCCCGGTAAACTTGAAAATCCCGATGAAGGGTATCGATCGAGGTTTGATAAAAAAGACGAAACGGCTACCTCGGGTTATTATTCCGTATTGCTGAAAGATTATAATATACGCGCCGAGCTTACGGCTACCAAACGCGTGGCCTTTCACAAATACACCTTTCCAAAAACCGGGCAGGCGCATATTCTTTTCGATATCAGTAATAAACAGGGTGAAAGCGGGCCGGTGAAAGATGCACAGGTAACCCTGTTGCCCGATGGCAGGGTAGAAGGTTTTGTGACCACGCTGCCCGTATATGTGCAGAAGTACCAACCCGGTGCAGAAATAACCATGTATTTTTCTGCAGTAATCGATAAAAAGCCAACTGCCTTTGGCGTGTTCAGGGGCAATGAGGTTACGGCTGGTAAAAACGGAATTAGCGGCAAAGGCGCGGGTTTGTATTTGAGTTTCGCCACCGCCCAAAACGAGGCCATCACTATCAAAGCCGGTTTATCCTATACCTCCATTGCCAATGCCCGTCTGAACCTGCAAAGCGAAGCCGCCTCCCTTTCATTCGACCAGGCCAAACAGGCTGCCAAAGCCACCTGGAACGAATACCTGGGCCGCATACAGGTGGAAACAACCGTAGATAGCAACAAGGTAAAATTCTATACCGGTTTGTACCATGCCTTGCTTGGCCGCGGACTGGCCAGCGACGTAAATGGCGCCTATCCCAAAAACGATGGTACGGTTGGCCAGATTGCTTTGGGCAAAGATGGCAAGCCATTGCATCATCATTATAATACCGATGCCATCTGGGGCGCTTACTGGAACCTTACCCAGTTGTGGGCGCTGGCCTACCCTGAATATTATTCGGAATGGGTAAACAGCCAGTTGCTGGTGTATAAAGATGCGGGATGGCTGGGCGATGGTATTGCCAACAGCCGTTTTGTATCGGGCGTAGGTACCAATATGGTAAGCCTGGCCATTGCCGGCGCCTATATGGCCGGTATAAAAGGTTTTGATGTGCAGCTGGCCTATGAAGCGGCCAGGAAAAATGAACTGGAAGGTAAGAACCGTCCGCGTGGGGCCGGCAAGCTCGATGTAGACAGTTTTATCAAATACGGTTATGTAAACCATTTAGACAGTGGAAACGGCTGGGACGAAACCTGGAAATTCTCTGCTTCGCATACGCTTGAGTATGCATTCAGCGCCTATAGCCTGGCGCAGTTTGCAAAACGTTTGGGTAAGAAAGAAGACTATGCCACCTTTCAACGCCTGGCAAAAGGTTGGGAACATTTGTTTGATCCCCAACTGAAACTGATGCGTCCCAAAAAAGCCGATGGCCGGTTTATCGACAACTTCGATCCCGCTCAACCCTGGCGTGGTTTCCAGGAAGGCAATGCCTGGCAATACACCTATTTTGTACCGCACGATGCATATAACCTGGTGAAAAAAGTAGGCGTCAAAACATTTAATGACCGGCTCGACAGCACCTTTATGATATCACAAAAAGCCTTTTTTGGCGGCGGCGCAGAAATTGACGCTTTTGCCGGAATTGGCGGTATATATAACCATGGCAACCAACCGGGGCTGCATGTTTCGTGGTTGTTCAATTTCTCAGGCAAACCCTCGTTAACCCAAAAATGGGTGCGCGCTATTTGTAATCAATTTTATGGTACCGAAGCCGTACATGGTTATGGTTTTGGGCAGGATGAAGACCAGGGGCAGCTGGGCGCCTGGTATGTGATAGCTTCTATAGGCTTGTTTGATGTAAAGGGGCTTACCGATACAAAACCATTGATGGGCATAAGCAGTCCCCTCTTCAACAAAGTGACCATCAGGTTGAAAGAAGGCAAACAATTTATAATAGAAACAAATAATAACAGTGAGGCGAACAGGTACATCCAGGCTATGCAGTTGAACGGCAAAAAACTTCGGCAGCCATTTATATCGTTTGCCGATATTATGAAGGGAGGCAGGCTAACCATGCAAATGGGCAACAAACCAGTGGATAGTTATTAACGTTATCTAACCGTTAGATACAAAGGAGCCAAACGGCTCCTTTTTCATTATATATACATGAAAAAATACGATTCGTACTTTTTTAGTGAGAATTCCTGAACAAAAAAGGATGAATTATGAATAGAAAAAGATGATTTCTGAAGCAATTTAATTTCATCAAAATTTTATTTTTTCTTTATGTAATGGAGAAGGACCTAAAGTACCGAAGCGTGAAAGCGTTGATCGAGAAAGGGGAAATTACAGAGTTCGGGCAAATTTTCGATATCATCACACTTACAAAAGTTGCCCTCGATTTGGGCACACATACTTCTACTTTGTCTGATTTAAACGACAATACCGGTAAAATGAACCTGGAGCGCATGATCAAACTAAGCGAATTACTGGAAGTGCCCAGTGAGACCATTTTTAAGTTACTGGAACGTCAATATTATAAAAAGCGAAAGCTTAAAAAATAAGTACGGAGAGTTGCTATACCGCACCCAACCCGAACCTTGAGGAGATTTCCAGCCTTGTCCTTGTTTTTTAGAGTCCCGGAGGGGTGAAAAGAGCTACCGAAAGGTGGCTCTTTGTTTTGTATTTTAGAGCATATGAAAAAAGCAAGCTGGTTATGTATGCTCGTGGCTTTAACACTATTCGGCCGGGCGCAGGATGTGTATGTGATTTTTGGATCGTACAATTGGGATGCTGAAAAGGAAGGCATCTATGTATATGGACTGGATACCGCCAGCGGACAACTGACCAGGCTGAGTGCTGTAAAAGGCACACACAACCCGTCTTACCTGACTATATCGCCCGATGGGAAGCATGTTTTTGCCTGCACCGAAAGCAAAACGCCCAACAAAGGCAGTGTGAGCAGTTTTGTTTTCAACCATTCGAAAACCCTTCAATTGATCAATTCCCAAAGCAGTGGTGGTGAAAACCCTGTGTATGTATCGGTTCATAAAAACGGCCGGTGGCTGGTAAATGCCAATTATACGGCGGGCACGGCGGCGGTACATCCCATTCATGAGAATGGACTGATCGATTCAGCCGTTCAGCAGTTCCGGTTTACCGGCAGCAGTATTAATACAAAGCGGCAGACTAGTTCGCATGTACACTCGGCTGTTTTTTCACCGCAATGCGATTATTTGTACCTGCCCGACCTGGGCGCGGATAAGATCTGGTGTTTTCAATTTACCGGTAATCCAAACCAGCCCTTCCGTGAAAACGGGTATGTAAAAACCTTTCCCGGCAGCGGGCCCCGTCATTTAACTTTTCATCCCAATGGTAAGTATGCCTATTGTATAGAAGAAATGGGTGGCTATGTGGCCGCATTTCGTTACCAAAATGGGAAGCTGGACAGCATGCAAAGAATAGCTGCTCATGAACAGGCCCTGACCAGCGGCTTTGAAAGCGCCGACATCCATATTTCTCCCGACGGCCGTTTTTTATATGCATCCAATCGCGGTAAGGAAAATAATATTGCCATCTTCTCCATTCAGTCCAACGGGCGCTTACAATTACTGGGTTTTGAACCCACAGGCGGTAACCATCCCCGCACGTTTACCATCGACCCTTACGGGAAATTTATCATTGTCACCAATGTGGTGAGTAACACCGTCACCGTACTGGAAAGAAACCGGGAAACCGGGTTGCTGAAAAACACCGGTCAGCAAATACCCATCCCCAATGTGTCCTGCGCACAGGCAATGCGGGCGCGATAACCGTGCTTCGCTAAATTTCTTTAACTTGAAGCCTTAATCTGCTACACAATGCAATAAACCAGCATGTTAAATTTGGTATGAGTGATTTCAGCAGGAATGACCTGGAACAGTTTGAAGAACTGTTCAGGCAATATTATTCATTGCTTACCGCTAAAGCCTGGCAACTTTGTAGTAACTGGCAAATGGCGGAAGATGCCGTACAGGAGTTTTTCGCCGATGTATGGGCCAAAAAAAGCTGGAATCACATCACTACGCATTTTGCCCCTTATGCAATAAAAGGCGTTCAATATAAGACCATCTCGCTGCTGCGCAAATCATCCAAACAAGATATAATTGAAGAGCCCGCCGTACAACTGGCGGCTGATGAAAGGATGGAGGCCGAACTACAGGCCGACCAGTGGCAGCGTGAGCTGAAGCTGCTGGAAGCATTGAACGCCCTGCCGGCGCAAAGAAAGGAAGCTTTTTTACTGGCGCATTATCACAACAGGTCCTATTCTGAGATCAGCGAGCAAATGGGTGTTTCGGTAAATACCGTAAAAACACATTTACGGCTGGCTATGAGCCAGTTAAGGGAAATGCTGCTGGTATTTTTCTTTCTTTTATTTTTTTCCTGAAAATTCTTTCACCCTTTTTTAATACCCGTGCGACAATAATTTTTAAAGTATGTCATCAAATAATATCGACTGGGAAAAGCTGGACAATTATCTCAACGGCGATCGTTCATTGCCACTGAATGAAGATGAATTGGCCATGGCGCAGTTGATGTTGGAGTTAAAAGGCAACCCGGCTTTGCTGGGTGCGGCAGCGCATACCGATGCCAAAGCTGCCTGGGAACAGTTTAAAAACAGGGAGATAAAGGTTCATCGTATTGGCTGGAGAAGAATGGCAGCCGCTGCTGTAGCCGTTGGTTTAATATGTACCGTGGGCTGGTGGCTGGTGAACAGGAACGGCAAAAGCGACATCGTTTCTGAGCGTGTTGTAAGTCCGGCTGTAGACAAAGTAACCCTGGTACTGGCCGATAACCGCACCATAGAACTGGATACCGCCACGGCAACTATTCAGCAGGGCATCGTAAATATATCGTTCGAAAAGGAAGGCGCCGTATTCAAGGCGGAAAAAGAAGGACCGGAAACAGGATATAATACCATCATGGTACCGAGGGGAAAAAAATTCCAGTTAACCCTGGAAGATGGTACCAGGATATGGCTGAATGCCGATTCGAGGTTTCGCTTTCCTTCAAAATTTGCCGCCAATAAACGCCATGTAGAACTGGAAGGCGAAGGTTATTTTGAGGTGGCGCACGCGGCCCAAAAACCTTTTACGGTGAGTTATAAAGACAAAACAGTGCGTGTGTTGGGAACCCGGTTCAATATAAATGCGTATCATACCGGAGAAGCCGTAACCCTGTTACAGGGCAGCATTGAATGGAACAGCCCGCAACGTACAATAGTGATGCAGCCCGGGCAGCAGGTGCAGGTAAACGCATCGGAGGTGACAACACGTACTGTAAATGCAGAAGATTATATTCTCTGGATAAAAAACACCTTATTACTGGAGCAAAAAACAGTAATAAACCTGTTCGATGAAATAGAAAGGCACTATGATATCGAGGTCAGGTATAAAGGCCAAATACCCGATTCGATCCAGTTTAATGGAGCATTTGAGTTCCCCCAAACCCTAAACCAAATGCTCTCCCTTATCAATAGTACCGGAAAGGTTACTGCCATTATGAAAGAACACTATGTTCTGGTTGAACAAAGTGACCGGTAAAAGAAACGATTTCTAAACCAAATTTTCTGCAATGAGCAAGATGTATCTGCTAAGGCGGCAGGCATGCCTATGCCGTTCCCTTTTGTGGCTGATTGTTTTTAGTATTTGCATTAGCACAACTACCATGGCCCGGGGACAAACGGGCGATCCGCGTACAGTAAAAGTTACCTTAACCGTTAAAGACCGGAAATTAAGCCAGGTGCTCGATCACATCAGGCAAACCTATGAGTTGCAGTTGATCTATCCCTCGAATATCGATCGCCTCACCCGGCCGGTAAGTTTCAACCTCAAAAGTGCCGGCATCGACGAAGCCATGAAGGTGATGCTGAAGAATACGGGGCTGGAATATGTACTGGAAGGCAAGGTGGTGATGATCAGGGAGGCCATGCCACCGGCAAAACCCGTCAACAGCAATACCGGTACATTAAACGTACCCCTGCTTGCAACGGTGCTGAACAAAGACATCACCGGTAAGGTTACCGATTCAAAAGGTTTGCCTTTACCGGGTGTGAGCATACAGGTGCGCGGCAGCCAGCGCGGAACTACCACCAATGTCAGCGGCTTTTTTGAATTGAAGAATGTAGAGGAAAATACGGTGCTGGTGATTTCCATGACGGGTTATCGCCAGCAGGTCATTACCGTGGGTGCGTTAACTGTACTGAATATACAGTTAGAAGAATCGCCCAGCGATCTCGACCAGGTGATCATCACCGGTTATATGTCGCAAAGTAAAAGATCGGTAACCGGTTCAATCGTAAAGGTAAAGGGCGAAGAAATCGAGAACATGCCCGTGCAGTCGTTCGACAAGGCCCTGCAGGGCCGGGCGGCAGGTGTGCTGGTTCAATCGCAAACCGGTGTGCCTGGCGGCGCGGTGCGCGTGAATATCAGGGGTATTGGTAGCATTGGCGCCGGTACCGAACCGATGTATATTGTAGATGGTGTGCAAATCAACAGCGATGCGCCTACCACAAGAACATCTACGAATGCGCTCACTTATATCAATCCCAACGATATTGAATCTATAGAAGTATTAAAAGATGCTGCGGCCGCCGCCGTTTACGGTTCTCAGGCTGCCAATGGCGTGGTGCTCATCACCACCAAACGTGGTAAGGCAGGCAAAACAAAGCTGGGTATAAATTATTACGAAGGCATATCGGCGCCACCCACCAACCTGAAAGTGTTGAACAGCCAGGATGCCATTGCCATGCGCACCGAAGCATTGGCCAATGCCAACCCTACCCTGCATCCCAATGTAGCCCGCTCACAGGCTTTGTCTGAACTGGGTCTTTCACCCGATCTTACAGAGGATGAAATTGCCGCACTGCCCACCTACGACTGGCAGTCGGAAGCATTTAAAAGAGGTTCGGTACGTAATATCGAATTCTCCGCTTCGGGCGGCAACCAAAAAACTACCTACTATGTGTCGGGTGGTTATAATAAACATGATGGCAATGTAACCGGTATCGATTTTACAAAAGGCGCTGCGCGCTTCAGGCTGCACAACGAAGCCACCGACAGGTTATCGTTCGATATCAGCGCCAACCTGAGCCTGATCACCCAAAACGGCAATACCGGTTCGCAGGGCAGCACCAGCGGTTCGGCCTCTCCCCAATATACCGCTGTGTATATGCCGCCGACCGTTCCTATTTACAACCCCGATGGATCTTTTAATGCCTATCCCGGTATGCCCGGCACTGGTTTTAACCCCATACAGGCTGCCACGGTAGATGATAATATAGTAAGACATCGCGCCCTGGTAGGCAACTTCAGCCTTAATTACAAGATACTGCGCAACCTTACCTTCAAATCGTTTTACGGTATCGACTATCGTTTTATACGCAACGATTATTACCGCGACCCGCGTACACCCAATGGCGCCAATGTGAATGGTTACCTGATTGACGAAAATATTGAGAACGTAAACTTCACTACCAACCAAACCCTGAATTACAAAACCACCATTGGCGACGATCATAACATATCGGCCATTGCTGGCGCTGAATACCGCAGCGATGTGCGCGAATTTGAAATGGCACGCGGCCAGGGTTTTCCTACGCACCAGTACCGTACCATGCAATCGGCTGCCGAAGCGGTGGAAGCCTCGGGCTCATGGTCGGGTTTGCGTAAGCTGGGTTTCTTTTCGCAGGTAAACTACGAATTTATGAACCGTTATTTTGTAAGCGGTACGCTGCGTTACGATGGTTCATCGCGTTTTGGCGCCGACAACAGGATGGGTTTATTCCCCTCTATTAGTGCCGGATGGGATATGGCCCAGGAAGAATTCATGAGCCGCAGTAAAATCGTTAACCAGTTGAAACTGCGTGTGGGTTATGGTCTCACCGGTAACGACCAGATCAGCAATGTATCATCACGCGGTTTTTACCAGGGCGGCAGCTCGTACAATGGCAATGCGGGCATTACGCTGTTAACTATGGCCAATACCCAACTGGGCTGGGAAAAAAATCTTTCTACCAATATTGGGTTGGACTATACCTTACTCAACGAAAGAGTGTATGGTGCGATAGATGTGTTTCACCGCTCCAGCAAAAACCTGCTGTTGAATATGGTGTTGCCCTATACCAGCGGTTTTGGCAGCATCGATAACAATGCCGGCGAAGTGGTGAACAGGGGTTTGGAAATAGAGTTGAATACAGTGAACATTAAGAAGAACGACTTTAGCTGGACTACCAGTTTCAACATCACCTTCCTGGATAACGAAGTAACCGAATTATACGACGGGCTTGATTTCATTTCCAACACCATCAGGGTAGGGCACCCGCTTACCATTTGGTACAGGCCTAAATACGCAGGTGTGAATGCCGCCAATGGCCGGCCTATGTGGTACGATGTAAATGGCAATATCACCTACCTGGTAACCGCAGCCGATAATGTACCTACAAAAAAAGGCTGGCAGAGCAAATATTTCGGCGGCCTTACCAATACCTTCCGGTACAAAGGATTTGAATTGAGTGCCTTGTTCCATTACGACATGGGCCGTTATATGGCCAATACACAATTGCTGGTGCTGGCCAATGTAATGAACAACCCCGGTCGCAACAGCCTGGAAGAACTGTATGTAAAACGCTGGACCGCACCCGGTCAAATTACTTCGGTACCCAGGCTGATAGCAGGTGGCGCCGAATTCAACAGTTCGTCGCAGCAAACTACCAGCACCCGTTTCCTGGAAGATGCTTCTTTTATCAGGCTGAGGGATGTGACCCTTGCCTATCGTTTTTCATTGAACCATCTCAGGAAACTGAAAATGGATGCAGCAAGAATTTATCTCACGGCTGTAAACCTGTATACATGGACCCGCTGGACAGGCTACGACCCCGAATTTGCCATTGGCGGAACCGTGGAAAGCAACCAGGGTATTATACCTCAAACAAGAAGTTTAACAGCCGGTATTCAGGTAAGTTTCTAAAAACAGTACACTATGCTCAAAAAACATTTTTTATATAGTTTTTTATTTATTGCCTGCCTGGGTATGGCATGTAATAAAATACTCGATGTTACGCCCCGGCAATCCATCGATTCTTCTATCGCGCTGGAAAGTCCGGAGGCTATTGAAGCCGCATTAAATGCCGCCTATGCTGCACTGCGCCCCAGCAGCCAGTATGGGAGGGACCTGATAGCTATTCCCGAATTACTGTCAGACAATGCAGCACATACCAACAATCCCAACGACCTGTATTCACATTCGCGCAATTTGCCCGGTGCGCATATCAATATGTGGCAAAGCAGTTACTATGCTATCAATGGTATCAATAATATACTGAAAGTACTGGAAACACCCCCAGCCGGTATTACAGAGGATTTTAAAGAAAGGATAGCAGGGCAGGCTTATTTTTTACGCGCCCTGTTGTATCATAATCTCATGCGTGTGTATGCGTATGATCCCACGGCGATTGTAGCCAGTGCCAACCGCGGCGGTGTTCCCATTCTCACTACGCCTACATTAAAACTGGACGACCTGAGTTTTCCTGCCAGGGCCAGTATAGAAGAAGTATATGAATTGATCTATGCCGATCTGCAAAAATCCATTCAACTGCTCGAGGGCAAAAGTATTGGCGGTAACGACCCCGAGTATTATGCCTCCGATGCAGCCGCTTCGGCCCTGCTCTCGCGTGTGGCGCTTTATAATGGCGATTATTCAACCGTAATCACCGAAGCTACCAATGTGATCAATGCCAAATCGGGCAAGTTCCAGTCAAACGGCAGTTACATCAGCTCCTGGCGCAGCATGAAACAACCCGAATCGTTGTTTGAGCTGGTATACCTGACTGCGGATAATATTGGTGTAAACGAATCGCTGCGCGCCACCTTTACTTCGCGCAACACTTTAACGTCTGCCACCTTTGCCAACCGCGGCAATGTGGTGGTAAGTGACGACCTGTTTAGTAAATATGCCGCCAACGATGTGCGAAAAGGCCTGATCATAAATGGCCTGGGCCGCAACAATGGCAGAAATGAAATGACCAAGTTCATCAGCAAAAATGGAACGGCCAACCTGGACAATGTACCGGTGATCAGGATCTCGGAAATGTACCTGAACAGGGCAGAAGCATTTGCCCGCATGTCGCCGGCACAGGAAGAGGCCGCCCGTGTAGACCTTAATAAAATACGCGAGCGTGCCGGATTGGCGCCGGCAGATGCCTCGCTCACCGGCCAGGCGCTGATTGACGAAATACTGCTGCAAAGAAGGCTGGAGCTGGCTTTTGAAGGACACCGGTTCTTTGATATGAAACGGCTGGGGATGGATATTGTAAAACCATCGGGCAATGTGGAGTTCGAAGAATACAGGATACTGGCATCCATACCGGTCACCGAAATTCAGCGTAATAAAAACCTGGTGCAAAACTTCGGTTATTAATTACAACACAAACTTAAACTTAAGGCAATGCGATATATACATACCTGGCGAAAACTGTTTTTATACCTGTTGTTGCCACTGGCGGCAATAAACCTGGCAGGTTGTTTTAAGGATTATGAAGAAGATTTTTTGTTCCGTGATTTTATGGTTGAATTTGATGCGGCCTCCTTTCAAAGTCCTGCCCCGGGGAAAAGCTACCCTGTAATCGGGCCCTTTGAAAAGGCAAGCGGTATTCAAAAATTCAAGGTGAACCTGCTGGGTGCGCAAAAACCCGCCGATCAAACGGTTCAATACCGGGTAGTGCCCGAAGAGTCAACCGCCCAGGCAGGCCTGCATTTTAATCTGGCCGATGGGGGCAATTTTACCATTCCCGCCAACAGCAATACGGGCGAGGTAGCCATCGATGTGCTGGACTTTCCACCTGCTTCGGGCACCGTGGTAGTAGTGTTGGAACTGGTAGCCAGTGAAGACGTAAAGGTGAGCGCCAATTACAGGCGCATTGGCGTATCGATTTCTTTAACCGGTAAACCAAGTGAAGCCTATCCCTTACATACACAAATAGGTGAAGGCAGTTTTTACAACACCATTGCCATAGACGTTTCGCAACCCGGTATACCACAGGATTTCAAAGACCGTTGGGCAGCCATGCGCGCCAACTTAATGGCCTTTAGCACCGGTGGCCGATCGCCCTATGGACTGCAGGTAAGGTTTGGCGCCAACAACCAGGCAAGAGTAACCCTGGTGTATGCAACACCTGTAACCACCTTCAGTTATGCCTATGCATCCTGGATATACGAATTGCAACTGAACGATCAGGGTGTGGGCAAATTTGTGTTTGTAGACAATGTAGATGCCAACGGCACCAACTTACGCGGAGCCGGTGTAATGGCGCCCATACTGGAAAACTGGCTGGAGCAATATGATTTCAAGGTAGATTGGGTAGATGATGCTGTTTCCACGCCACGTGAAGGCGCTCAAATAGGCGGCTTTTTCAAAGCAAACGACCCCTCATCGTTTGTTTTTGGCGAACTCACCTATATTGATTTCGGCAGCAATACGCCCAGGCCCATGCCCACAGCGCCGGGTGTATACAACCTGTTTACCAACGGCAACACCAATTTTAGTTCGGTACTGGTTAACCCCGACGATCCCGGTCAGTCGCAGGCCTTCAAAGATATCTGGGCAGCCGCAAAAGCATATAATATCAGTAATAATGCCGGCCGTCAGCTCAACCAGTTCCTCATAAATTTCGATCCCCAGTTCAACGATATGGTGCTGACCATGGCCTATGCCAATGCGGCCAGTACCAGTAAACTGATAGGTCAAACAAGGTATTGGATGCGTATGTCGCACAATAATGAGCTCACCTTTGAATTCATATTTGCCAATGCCAATGCAGGCGTTTCTTCACCACCGGTACTTTTCCAGAACTACCTGCATGCTAAAAAATTCAAGGTTACCCGTGATGGCAATAACCTGGTGTTTACAGATGCGAGCGATGCCAGTTCATATTTCATAGGCAGCCTGGGCGATCTGGCCATGGCAGCCAGTTCGTTTAGCTGGTGGTTTTAAGTAATAAAAAATTCAAGCTATGGTATTTTTAAAAAGGACTGTGTGTTTTTTGATGATGGTGTGCCTGCTGGCTGCCTGTTCTAAAAGTGGCGGTGATAGCACGGCGCCACCACCACCGGATAATGGAACCGATAAGGTAGACAAACTGGTGAGCAGTTTTATGGGTAAGAACAATGTGGCCGGTGTTTCACTGGCCATCACCCGCAATGGAAAACTGGTGTATGCCAGGGGATATGGTTTTGCCGATAAACAAACCGGCGACCGGGTAGATACATCCACCCTGTTCAGAATTTCCAGCATTTCGAAAACGGTGACCGCAACGGCCATCATGAAACTGCTGGAAGAAAACAAACTGAGCCTGGACGACAAGATATTTGGCGACGATGGGATACTGGGCAATGAGTTTGGTACGCAGCCTTATAAAAAATACATCACCGATCTCACCGTAAAGCACTGTATATCGCATCACCTGGGTGGTTGGGGCAATGCCAGCAACGATCCCACCATGGTAAACCAGTCGATGGACGCGCCCACGCTCATCAGTTGGATATTAAACAACCGGCCGCTGGATCTGCCGCCGGGTAGCGCCTATGCCTACTCGAACGTTGGATTTATGATACTCGGGCGTGTAATTGAAAAGATCTCCGGGTTGACTTATGAGCAATATGTACGGCAAAACATTCTGATTCCTGCGGGCATCAACAATATGCAGATAGGCGGCAACACACTGGCCGACAGAAAACCGCAGGAATCAAAATATCACGGAACTGGCTCGGAAGACCCATATGGTTATAACTTTGTGCGGCGCGATGCCAATGGCGGATGGATTGCATCGGCCATCGACATGGCGCGTTTGCTGGTGCGTATCGATGGATTTCCAACCGTACCCGATTTACTGGCCCCGGCCACCATGCAAACCATGACCACACCGCCTTTTGCATACAGGAACTATGCCTGTGGTGTTACCATATCAGGCAGCACCTGGTCGCACAGCGGTAGCTTTCCTGGTTCCAGAAGCCATTGGATGCGCACCAGCAATGGATTTTGCGGTGTGATATTCGCCAATGGCAGCGTGTCGGGATTGGATGACCTGTTGGAAGAAATCATCAATACACCCGGTATTTCATGGCCCGAAAAAGATATCTTTAGTAAATAACCAAAACAGAGTAAATGATCGAATTATCCTGGCAAACCTATATGCTTCGGTTAAGGCATGTGTTTAGAATATCACAGGGCGCTCGCAGCGAAGCGCCGCTGATACTTACAAAGATTCGCTTTGGCGGAAAAGAAGGTGTGGGCGAAGGATCTTTACCGCCCCTGTACGGGGAAACATGGGATACGGCCACCCAATTTTTGGAGAAGGTGAACCTGTCGCAATTCAACAATCCCTTCGATACAGAAACGATCTTATCATATGTAGACCAGGTGGCGCCCGGTAACCAGGCGGTAAAAACCTCCATCGACATGGCCCTGCACGACCTGGTGGGCAAATTGCTGAATATACCCGCACATTCTTATTTTGGATTGCCTGCCAAACGCCTGACCACTTCTATGACCATAGGCATAGATACACCTGAAGAAATGGCCCGTAAGGCGCAGGAGTATGCTTCCTTTAAATACCTGAAAATAAAACTGGGCACCGATAACGATAAGGCGATGATTGAAGCCATTCGCGCAGTGGCCAGCCAGCCGCTTTTTATAGATGCCAACCAGGGATGGAAAGACCGGGAGAAAGCCCTCGACTTTATTCACTGGCTGAAAGAACAAAACACTGTTTTTATTGAGCAGCCGATGTTAAAAACGAACAAGCAAGACAATGCCTGGCTTACCGAACGCAGCCCCCTGCCGATTGTAGGCGATGAAGGGGTACAGCGCCTGGCCGATTTGCGCGAGGCATCCGGTATTTATCATGGCATCAATATCAAACTGATGAAGTCTACCGGTTTGCGCGAAGCTTTTAAAATGGCCGTCACCGCCAAAGCGCTTGGCATGAAGGTGATGCTGGGCTGTATGTCTGAAACCTCCTGCGCCATCAGCGCGGCTGCACAGCTAGGCGCCCTGGCCGACTGGGTTGACCTGGATGGCAACCTGGATGTAGAAAACGATCTGTACCAGGGTCCACGCATCGAAAACGGTGAACTGGTGCTGGCGTCCCTGCCCGGTGTGGGTGTAGAAGACCGGCCCGTTTCGTAAATGCTTTAAATTGAAACTACATGCCTAATAAAACGCCGTTGATCAGCGACGATGTGGTGGTATTGGGAGTACTGGCAGCCTTGCTGGCCCTTGTTTTTATAACGGCTTCGTCTAAAAAGGCGGTGTTTGTAAAGTTCTACAAGTATGTGCCCGCATTGATGCTTTGTTATTTTCTTCCGGGTTTGTTGAATACAGCAGGCGTCATATCCGGCAGCCAGTCTAAACTATACCCGGTTGTTTCGGCCTACCTGCTCCCGGCCAGCCTGGTGCTTTTTACGCTCAGTCTTGATGTGCGCGAAATATGGAAGCTGCGTAAAAAAGCCGGCGTCATGTTCCTGGCCTCTGCGGTAAGTATTATGATAGGCGGACCCATAGCGTTGTACATCGTGTCGTTATTGTCGCCTGCCACCATAAGCGGCGAAGGCGCCGATGCCGCCTGGCGCGGACTGGCCACAGTGGCCGGTACCTGGATTGGCGGCGGCGCCAACCAGGCAGCATTGTATGCAGTGTTTAAACCATCCCCTGCACTTTTTTCGGCCTGCGTAGCCGTAGATGTCATTGTAGCCAGCCTTTGGATGGCCCTGCTGCTTTTTGGTGCAGGCATCTCGGGTCGTATTGACCGTTATTTTAAGGCCGATACCAGCACACTGGATACATTAAAAGAAAAGATGGAACAGTTCAGGCTAAGCACCATGCGTATGCCTGCACTGAGTGATTCGATGATCATTGTGAGTGTGGCGCTGGCCGCCACCGGCGCCTCGCGATGGCTGGGAAATAACATAGCAGCGTGGATCGCCAACACAGCGCCCGGGCTGGAAAAATTCAGTCTAACCTCTGGCTTCCTGTGGACCGTGTTGCTGGCTACCACTATTGGTATTGCGCTGTCTTTTACCAGAGCACGTAAACTCGAAGGGGTGGGCGCTTCCCGTATTGGTACTGTGTTCCTGTATTTTTTGATTGCTACCATCGGTATGCAAATGGACGTAGGGTCTATCTTCAGCCAGCCCGCTTTGTTTTTGGTGGGCTTTATATGGATCACTATACATGGGGTGGTGTTGCTGCTCGTAGGCAAGCTCACCCGCTCACCTTTTTTCTTCCTGGCCGTGGGCAGCCAATCATGTATTGGCGGACCGGCATCGGCACCCGTAGTGGCCAGCGCCTTTCATACTTCACTGGCGCCCGTGGGTGTACTGCTGGCTATTTGCGGATATGCCGTGGGCACCTATGGCGGTTATATGTGCGGAATATTTATGCAATGGGTTTCTTCATAATCATAACTGAATTATAATGAACAAAATTCTATCCCTATTTCTTGGTTTAGTTCTTTTTTCTGCCCCCGTATTTTCTCAAAACAAAGCGGTTGCCGACACGCTGGCGCGCATAGACAGTTTGCTGGCGCACTGGAACACGCATACCCCCGGTGGCGTATTGACCATTGCCCGCGGCGAAAAAATATTGTACAACAAGGCCGCCGGCATGGCCGACCTGGAGCATCATATTGCTATTACTCCGGCCACCCTATTTGAGGCCGGCTCAGTTTCGAAGCAGTTTACTGCCACAGCGATATTGATACTGGCCGAACAGGGAAAGTTATCGCTCGACGATGATGTACGTAAATACGTTCCCGAACTGCCCGATTATGGTGCAGTGATCAAAATACGGCATATGCTGGCCCATACCAGCGGACTAAAAGACTGGGGTAGTGTGGCCATATTTGGCGGATGGCCGCGCGGCACCAGGACATATACGCAGGATCATGCCCGCGAAATTATTTTCCGCCAAAAGAGCCTGAACTTTACACCAGGCACTATGTATTCGTACAGCAATTCCAACTATACTTTACTGGCCACTATTGTTGAACGGGTAACGAAAGAAACCCTGGCCGCATTTACCCGCAAACATATTTTTGAACGTGTTGGCATGCGTTCTACACAATGGCGCGACGAGTTCAGGAGGATTGTATCGGGCCGTGCAATTGCCTATGAAAAAAAAGGCCGCAGTTACCAGCAGGATATGCCATTTGAAAACACCCATGGCCATGCGGGCTTGCTGACCACTACACAAGACCTGCTTACCTGGCTGCGTTATTGGGCCGATGGTAAATACGGCCAGCAATTATTGACCATGCGTGAGCGCCAGGGTATTATCAACGATGGTTCATCCATTGCCTATGCCGAAGGCGCTGTACGCGTTACCGAGGTGAACGGGGTTCGTGAAGTGGCGCATAGCGGTGCCACCGCAGGTTACAGGGCATGGCTGGCCTATTATCCCACAAAGGATCTTTCTGTTGTATACTTAAGCAACGATGGCAGTACCGTTCCTACTTCTTCGGTGGGTAAAAAAATTGCAGAGCTGTTTTTCGGAAAATCTGAGTCAACAGTTGCCACGGATACAGCTTCGAAACCAGCGTTTAAACCCGATGTGGCCGCTTATAAAGAACTGGCCGGCAAATATTACAGCGAAGAAGCAGATGCTTTGTTTACCGTGCAGGTAAAAGATGATAAAATTGTTTTGTTCCGTTCTCCCGCTACTCATATAACTTTGCATGCCGTAGCCGCCGATACTTTTGAAGTTGGAAGTTCCATTACCTTTCATTTTATTCGCAACAAAAAGAAAAAGGTAACCGGGTTTACCGCTTCTGTAGAGCGTGCACAGAATATAGTGTTCAACAGGTTACCCTGATTTAAAAAAATCGATACATGAGTAATAAAGCCATTGTTCTCACAAACGGATTACTGGCCGAACCACCCGCCAAAACAGCACATGGATTGATACGTGGCAGCGACCGGTTTACCATTGCAGGAATTATCGACCAGGTGCATGCCGGTAAAGATGCCGGTGAAGTGCTCGACGGCAGAAACCGGCAAATACCTGTTTATGCTTCGGTGCAGGATGCCCTGGCCAAAACCGGTCCCGTTGATTATTGTATTGTGGGTATTGCGCCCAAAGGCGGACAATTGCCTGCAGAAATGAACGAGGTTGTAGCTCAATGTATCAGGGAGAAAATGAACATCGTGAGCGGCTTACACGATTTCCTGAGCGAAAGGGAAGAGTTTAAAAAGCTGGCGGATGAATATAAGGTAGACATCATCGATGTTCGCAAACCCAAAGACCGCAAAGAGCTGCACTTCTGGACGGGCGATGTATTCAAAGTAACCAGTCCGATAGTAGCCGTGCTGGGTGTAGAAACCAACCTGGGCAAACGAACTACCACCAGGATGTTGAGAGATACCTGCCGCGAAAATGGCATCAGCGCCGAAATGATCTTTACCGGGCAAACCGGTTGGATGCAGGATGGCAAATATGGTTTTATACTCGACAGCACCGTGAACGATTTTGTGGCCGGCGAGCTGGAGCACCAGATACTGCGTGCCTACAATGAGCAAAAGCCCGACATCATATTCCTGGAAGGCCAGGCAGGTTTGCGCAACCCTTCGGGTCCCTGCGGATCGGAATACCTGATATCGGGTAATGCCAAAAAAACCTTCCTGGTATTTTCGCCTTTGCGTGACTACTTCTCCGGCCGTACACACTGGGGTAAGATACCACCACTGGAAAACGAAATTGCACTCATCAACATGTATGGCAGCGAGGTGGTTTCGCTGGTGCTGAACACCATGGATATGTCGAACGAAGATGCTTATAAATACCAACAGGAATACGAAGCTAAGTTTGGCATACCGGTATTGCTTCCCGTACAGGAAGGCGTGGAAAAGGCCTTGCCGGTGATCAGGGAAATGTTGCAACAACCTGTGTTGAAATAATGAAGCGTGATCCTATTTTGCGATTGTTGAGGGTTTATCATACGCACGACAACGAGGAACAGATAATGAAAACAGATGCCGTGCAATTTATTGAACAAAACCCCGATTGTTTTGAACGGAGTTTATTGATTGGACATGTTACCGGCTCGGGGTGGATCGTAAACCGCGAGCGAACGCATACCTTGCTGATGCATCATAAAAAGCTGGACAAATGGTTTCAACCCGGCGGACATTGCGATGGCGACCCCGATGTACAGGCGGTGGCTTTGAAAGAAGCCATGGAAGAAACCGGGGTTGCTGTAAGCGCAGTGCGCCATGAAATTTTTGATATAGACAATCATATCATTCCCCTGCGCAACGAAGTTCCGGAACATACCCATTACGATATCAGGTTTTTATTGCAAGCGGAGATGGACAGCGAAGAACTGCCTTCCAATTCTGAAGCGCTGGCGGTACGATGGATAAGGTTGGATGAAGTGCATGTATTTAACAACACCCGGTCGATTATGCGGATGGTGGAGAAAACTAAAAAACTTTTGTAAAACCGGCTGTGTACTGCCTGCCGGTAGCACGATCGATAATGCGGATCACATACATCCCGTTTGGCAACATACCCAGGTTTAATTTTACCTGGCCGCTGGTTACATTGAGTGGTTGCTTTTTAACCACTACGCCTGCACTGTTCACCAGCACCATTTCTTTATTCACAAAATCGGTTCCCGGAATTTTCAGGAATAACTCGCTCCGTACAGGATTTGGATATACTACCAGCTTGCCGGGTTCACTATTGTTCCGTATGATGATGGATTGTGAATAAGAATGGCTGTTATCTGGCTCAATTACTTTAATACGGTAAAACTGCACATCGCCCGGCACATCTTTATCGGTGTATTCATAGTGAACCGAGTTGGTGTTATACGGCACCTCGGCAATTTTTTCAAAACTATTCCCGTCCTCGCTTCTTTCTATTTCAAACCGGTTGGCCGGGTCATTAGAAACTTCCCATTCTACCACATTCCCATTTGTGCCTGCCCAGCCTTTGGCGGTTATGAACTGAAGGGGTAAGATGTCGTTGAAACCGTACTCGGCAAAACCTGCATCGGGCGTGTTTACTACAAGGTTGCCATAAAAATCTTTATCAATCCCAACGTGCTGCCCAAAATCAACGGCCACACCTGATGGATTTAATGTTAAGTTCCATTGAATAGGATTGCTGTAAGAATAAATATCTGTAAACGGCGGCTCATTTTCGGGTATCATTCTTTCCGATGCATCCAGCGCATAACCCAGGCTTCCACTATTGAGATAATAGATATTGTTTTGGTGCACGAGTGGTGATCCGTTAAATGGTTGTGCTACCGGGTCGGTGACATTCATGGGCGTGGCTATCCAGAATATATTATTTTTCACCAGTAGGGTATTGGGCGTAGAAGGCGTGGATGATATGCCTATCAGGTTTCTTACATCAGGCAGGCGCGATGCAACGGTTTCAATAACATTGTTATTATAAAATTGCAGGTAGCTTACATTTACACCAAACCCATTGTTGGTATTGATCCAAAACAAATGACCATTATTGATCAGTAAATTATAGGCGACTTTGTTATTCCCTGCTGTGCTACCGGTGTTGCTGCCAAATTCCATCACACCCAGGTTATTGGTGATGGTGTTGTACATGATGGTGTTATTGCTCACCGCGCCAAATGCTTCTATGGCGCCACCATCGTATTGATAATCGAAACTGTTGGCCCAGCAATCCTGGATGGTATTGTGTGTAATGATATTGTCTGAGCCGCCCAATGTGATGCCTACCGCGCCATGATCGTCCCAGTTTGGCCACGATGTGTTAATGGCGATACGCATATTGCGTATGGTACAGTTGGTAATGGTATTATACCGCCCGCCATCGATGCTTATGCCCGATGCCAGCCTGGAAATAGTAAGGTTCTTTATCACATTGTGGGAACCGTAATTGCCGTCTGGTCCGCTATAGATAAACACGCCGTGGGCCACGTTGGCGGTAATGCCGTGATCGGCCTCGGGAATGGTAGCATCGGTAAGTTCAAAGCCATCTATCACAATATGATCTGCCTGGTTCAGCCTTATGATCATCCTGTTGGTGGTCAAAGCATCGGCGGGTTGCGCCAGGTTATACTGCAACACGGGCGCATTGCCCGGGCCATAAGGCATAAACACGATGGGTGCGCCTGCAGCGCCGGAACTGTTTATCGACAATGTGCCGGTATACTGCTGACCACGCTTAATAAAGATCGTGTCGCCCGGTTTGAAAAAGTCGATGGTGGTGGGAATGTCGTCTATCGACTTCCATGGGTCGGTGAATGTGCCGGAATTGGACCCCATAGCGGAAGCATCTACATAATAATTTGTAGCAGCGGCGGTTTGTATCGCCAAAATCAGGACTGTGACCAATAAGCACTTAACTGAATTCTTCATAACAGTATTGGATCGTATGATTAACTGCAAACAAAAACGGGGCCGGTTTTGACCGTGCACTCATGTTGATATAAAAGGATTTTATTAAGTTTACCTTGAATTACATCAAATGCAGCTTTCGATTTGAAGGAACTATACAATGAAAAGGATTTGGTAGCGCAACTTGCGGCGGGTAATCAATCGGTGTTCTCCTACCTGTTTAACCAGTACCAGGACCGACTGATATATTTTGTGACGCGTTTCCCGCTTACCCGCCAGGAGGCGGAAGACGTGGTGGCTGAAAGTTTTTTGAAGGTATGGCAGTCAAGATCCAGTTTCTCTTCCGAAGCGCATATCCGCAACTTCCTTTATTTAACTGCCAAAAACAGCGCCATCAACCTGGTACAATATAAGGAACGGCAAAAAGACCACCTGGAAAAATATGGCGCCATGGAAGAAGGGCAGGATACCCTGGATTACAACCGCGTAGAAACCGAAATGCTGCATCTTTTACACCGGGCCATGCAACATTTACCTGAAGAATGCAGGAAGATCTTTCAATTGTACCTGCAAGACCTTTCGCCCAGGGAAATTGCGGCGCAACTATCCATTTCTCCCGCTACGGTGCGCAGTCAAAAACGAAGGGCGATCCTGTTGTTGCAGGAATGGATGAAAACCCACCTGGTTAGCATCCTGGGTGTATGGTATATTTCCGGCGCCGGCTGGGTTTTTTATAATTATGCAAATTTTTTCTTCACTGCTTTGCACATTCTCATCATCCTGTTTGTATTAATCTAAAAGCGCGTTTAAACCGACAAATATTTATGGCTTTAACCGAGGAACAACTGGCCGAACTACTTGTAAAAAAACTTACAGGACAACTGAATGCTGAAGAAAGCAAACAGCTCCAGGATTGGGTGGAAGCCTCGCCGGCCAATAAAGCCAGGTACCAGGAACTGACCAATAAAAACGCGCTGAAACAAAAACTGGCCATGTATACCGGGTTGACGGAAGAAACGGCCATGGCCGATGACAGCATCCTGAAACGGATCGATATCGGGCCGGCCGCTTCCCGACCAGTGCACCGTATTCATTTTCTTAAAACCGCCTGGTTCCGCTATGCGGCCGCGGTGTTTATCATAGCTGTGGCGGGTATCTATTTATTTACCCGCGAATTGCAATCAGCCAAACAACCCGACCCGGTGGCCATTCAGCCAACTGATATTGCTCCCGGTGGCCAAAAAGCCATACTTACATTGGCCGACGGCCGCACGATTGTGCTGGACAGTGCAACCAATGGCCAGTTGGCCAAGCAGCAGGGAAGCGAGATTACAAAAAAAGACAGCGAGATCATTTACACACCCATTGAAGCCCAGAAACAGGCGGTTGGTTATAATACCATGAGTACGCCTAAAGGAGGTATGTACCAGTTGACCTTGCCGGATGGCACCAGGGTTTGGCTGAATGCTGCCAGCAGCATCACGTATCCTACAGCCTTTACAGATAAAAACAGAACGGTTAAAATGACCGGCGAAGCCTACTTCGAGGTAACCAAAAACACAAAGCAGCCATTTATAGTTACCACGGAAGGTATGGAGATAACGGTGATGGGGACCCGCTTTAATATCAACTGTTACCAGGATGAGCCGGGTCTAAAAACCACTTTGTTATCGGGTAGTGTTCGTATAGCATCGGCGGCTGCCAGCAGGGTGCTTACACCGGGGCAACAGGGCAGGATAGATAAATCGGGCGCCATTAAGGTGAATAATGCAGATATTGAAGCAGACCTGGCCTGGAAAAACGGGTATTTCTATTTCCGGGGCAAAGGCATGGCGGAAATTATGCGCGATGTAGCCCGCTGGTATAATGTGGATGTAAACATAGAAGCGATTCCGGAAGACAAATTCAATGCAAAAATAAAGAGGGACTTACCCTTGTCCGAGTTCCTGAAAACCTTTGAGCTTACACGTAAAGTGAAGTTCAGGGTGGAGGGTAGACATATTACGGTTACCCAGTAAACCGCACGCATGCCATGGGGGATTCGGCCAGCCCGCCGTGTATGATGCTGCGCACAACGATCCTTTTCTTGCCAAATTTTTATTTCGAATACATTTCGGGGTTAGTAAAAAACTAGCCACGGGGGAGTCATCATTTTTAAAAAAACCAAAACAACTGACATGCTGTTCTTGCGTCTTTCCGTACTGCGTTCCTGTTGGGGCAAGGGTTGTAGCTTTTTTAAAGTGCGCCCGAATTTGATAAAAACGCTGCGTGTAATGAAATTATCGGCGCTTTTGTGGCTCTCAGCCTTTTTGCAGGTTTCGGCCAAAAGTCCGGCCCAGGACATTTCGCTGAACTTACGCGCCGCCAGCCTGGAAGCCGCTTTTCAGGCTATAGAAAGGCAAACCGATTATACGTTTGCCTACACCGATAATCAAATCAAAAAGGCAGTGCCTGTTAACATCAGGGTAGTGAACCAGCCCACTGAAAAAGTGCTGGAGCTGCTTTTCAAAGACCAGCCGCTTACCTATACCATCAGGAACAAAATAGTGGTTGTTTCTGAAAAGCCAGATCCTGCGCCACCCATAAAAAAAGAAATGCAGCAGGTGCAGGCAGCCTACCGGCAGCCACCCGTATCAGGACTCGTTCAATCGGTAGATGGCACGCCATTGTCGGGCGCTACCATCGTGGTGAAGAGCAGCAAGCTGTCTGCAATTACCGATGCCAAAGGTGCTTTTCAAATCAACGCTTCGCCCGGCGATGTATTGGTGGTGAGTTTTGTGGGATACGATACCCGGGAAATAACCATTACAGAAGCCGGTATAAATGGTTCACTAACCATTCGCCTCAGCCAAAATGAATCGGTGTTGAAGGAAGTGGAAATTGTAGTAGCCTATGGCAAACAAAAGAAAGCTTCTTATACCGGTTCTGTATCCATAGTAAGCGCCGAAGACCTGGAAGGAAAACCACGGGCTTCTTTCCAGGAAAGTTTGCAGGGAACCGTGCCCGGTCTTCAGTCTACTTCAGGAACAGGGCAACCCGGTGCGGCCGGCAATATCAGGATCAGGGGAACCGGATCGATCAACGCCAATTCCTCTCCACTTTATGTGGTAGATGGCGTGCCCGTAAACGACATGGTGCCCACCGTGCTGGCTTTTTCATCCAATCCACTGGCTGCCATCAACCCCAATGATATTGAATCGGTAACGGTATTAAAAGATGCATCGGCCACCTCTATATATGGCTCACGTGCTGCAAACGGTGTTATTATGATCACCACCAAAAGCGGCGCCGCCGGTAAAACAAAGATCAATCTGGCCGCCCAGGAGGGATTCAGCGAGGTGGCCCTCACCAGCCACAATAAGCCCCTCAACACCAGGGAAATGACAGAGCTGTTGATCGAAGGCGTTATCAACAGCACAGCCAGCGGACTGGCCAGTATCAATACCAGGGAAGATGCCTACGCCTTTTTGATCAACCAGGGATTAAAACCCGATGTTGATACAGATTGGTTTGACGTGATCACACAAAAAGGAAAGTTCAGGCAATACACCGCTTCTGCTTCGGGCGGTACAGAAAAGAACACCTACTATGCTTCCGCCGGTTATTACAAACAGGATGCCGTTACCAAAGGCCAGGGCTTCGAACGCATCAACGCCCGTTTTCGCATGAAAAATACGGCTTCCAAACGGTTGTCGTTTAACATGGGTTTTGCGCCGAGTTATCAAAAACTCAGCACCATTGGCAATGCCGGTTTGGGCGCCAATCCCGTAAGAAGCCTGTACAGGCTGGTGCCCTGGACAACTCCCTATAATCCCGACGGTTCTTATTCTTCCATCCAGTATAATCCCGAGATCGTTCGCAAGGAAAATGTATACGACACGCGTATTTATTCCATGCTGGGCGATATGGGTCTTGAGTTAAAATTGATAGATAACCTGGTAGCAGAAACCAAGGTGGCCATAGACATGAGCTATACCGACGACTACCGCTATTGGAGCCCCTTATGGGTAGATGGTATGTCGGTAAAAGGGCGTGGCGCGAATTACAACACCACCATGATCAACTGGAACATCACGAACTTATTGAGATATAACAAACGGTTAGGGGCATTTAACCTGGATGCCACCCTGGGCCAGGAAGCACAAAAACGAACCCGTAAAAGGGTAAGCACCCAGGCCGATGGTTTTGCGCGTGAAGGTTTGCTTTCGCTAAGCAGTGCCTCCACCCCCTATGTGGCCTGGAGCGATATGGCCGCCACATCGCTGGCCTCGTATTTCCTGAATACAAGCATTAATTACAACAGCCGTTTTGTGCTGAACCTCACAGGCCGCATAGATGGATCTTCGATGTTTGGCAGTGCTGTGCGGTATGCCAAATTCGGATCGATAGGTTTTGCCTGGAATATGCACCGCGAAGAATTTATGGAACCGCTTCATTTTATCAATGAACTGAAACTTCGCAGCAGCTACGGCATCAATGGTAACCTGTATAACGAATGGTATGGTGTGGATGGCTTGTATACTACCACCGCCGTTTATAACGGAACACCGGCCTACCTGTTATCGCAACTGGAAAACCAGCGCCTCACCTGGGAAAAGAACAAACCCTTCGACATCGGGGTAGATTTCTCTTTGTTCCGCAACAGGATTTCGGGCTCGTTCGATTATTATAAAAGAGTGACCACCGACCTGCTTTTAAACGCGGGCGTATCTGCTACCAACGGTGTGGAATCGCAAAACAGGAACATAGGCGCCATGGAAAATACCGGTGTTGAACTGGCGCTCACGTCTAAAAATATGGTGGCCACAACACCGGATGGTTTTGGCTGGACGACCAGCTTTAATATTTCAACCGGGAAGAATACCATCACCTCCCTGGGTGGTGTTCGTAATATGATAAGCGGCGTATACAACCGCGAGATCGGTGGTGATTTCTACCGGTTTTATATGAAAGGATGGGCCGGTGTAGATCCTGAAACCGGCAACGGCCTATGGTATCGCAACGGCGCCAAAACTTCGGTTACGCCCAATTACGATTCTGCTACATCTTTCAACCAGGGAATCGCCCGGCCTAAATTTTTCGGCAGCCTCACCAATAGTTTTGAATTTAAAAGATTCACACTGTCGTTTATGATCTATGTGCATTGGGGTGGCCAGGTGTACGACAGTTGGGGATCTTATACCTCTTCCGACGGCGCCTCCGGCGTATCCGATTATGGCGCTATTGCCCGCGTAGATTATGACAACCGCTGGCGTCAGCCCGGCGACATCGCTTCTTCGCCAAAGATCGTATACGGTGGTTCGCAAACCGGTTTGTCGAGCCAGGTCTCTTCACGGTTCCTGTACGACGCTTCGTATATACGTTTGCGCGATGTAACACTTTCTTACCATCTTCCACGCAACAAACTGCTTCAAAATGCCATGATCTATATAAGAGGCAATAACCTGTTTACATATGTAAAGGACGAGCGGTTGCGGCTCGACCCCGAAACCTATGTAGGTGGTGTGCTAAACCAGAACCTGCCCATAGCACGCCAACTGCTGGTTGGGCTGGATATTTCTTTATAAAATAATCAACTCCAACAGAAAATATTTGAGTATATGAACCCAAAACTAATTACCGTATTGCTGATATTGGCCCTTACGGGGTGCAGCAAGGGCTTTTTGGAACTGAAGAACCCACAGGCGGTGTCTTTGTCGGAAACCATCAACGACCTGGCTTCGCTCACAACGGCCGCCAATGGGGCTTATGTACCTTTTAAAGATGTGAACTATTATAACCGTACATTCACATTACTTCCCGACCTGCTGGGTGATAACGTATTCATCAGCCGGTCGAATGGCGGCCGTTATCTCGACCAGGACAATTTTGTGGTGGGTGCCGGTGATGGTTATATTTCCGGCGCCTGGTCGGCCATGTACCGGGTGATAGTAAATGCAACCCTGGCCATACAGGGCGGCGCCAAACTGGAGCTTACACCCGCCGTGTACCAGTTGCTGGGCGAAATGTATGCCGTAAGGGCATTGGCGCATTTCGATCTCGTGCGCATGTTTGCCCAGCCATATAATTATACCTCTAACGCCTCACATCCCGGCGTACCCATCGTCACCGAAGTAAGACCCGAGATCGTTTCTCCTCCCCGGGCTACAGTAGCTGAGGTGTATGGTCAAATTATTCAAGACCTGGAAAAGGCCATACAATTGATGAATGCCTCGTTGAAACCCGGCAAGTTCACCCCGTCGGCAGCTAATGCACTATTGTCGAAAGTATACCTGTATATGGAGAACTGGCAGATGGCAGAAAAATATGCAACGGATGCCATTGCTGGTCCCCATAGCCTGCTCAGCAGGTCGGCCTATGCAGCAAGCTGGAGCGCTGATCATAGTACTGAATCAATGTTTGAAGTGGTAAACACGCCTACAGACAACCCCGGTGTAAACTCCCTCGGCTATTTATACGAGCAGGCAGGTTATGGCGAGGCCCTGGCCACCGGCGACCTGTATGCGCAGTACGATGCCGGTGATATACGCCGGTCGCTTATACAGGCAGGAGCACGCACCCGCAACAATACCGTATTTGAAAGCCCTGCCTATTTCGTTAAAAAATACCCCAAAGGCACCAGTAATAATTCCGATCATATCAAAGTGCTGCGCCTGTCGGAAGTATACCTGATCAGGGCCGAGGCACGTGCAGAACTGGGGAAGACCGATCCGGCCAAAACAAGTTTGGCCAGGGAAGACCTGAATACCATCATCAAACGGGCCGATCCTTCGGCAGCCGATGTTACCCTCTCGGGCGATGAACTGGTAGAAAGAATATTGCTGGAAAGAAGAAAAGAACTGGCATTTGAAGGCAACCGCTTTTTCGATCTCACCCGCAGGAAAAAGAACATCAGGCATATCAGGTCGCTGGAAGAAAGGATCATCACCTATCCCAACGACAGGCTCATTATGCCCATTCCGTTGCGAGAGATCAACTACAACGGTAACATCGCACAAAATCCCGGATGGGCATCCTAACCGCTCACATTATCATTATTAATCCAGACACGACGAATATATGAAACCGATAAAATTACTTTGGCTGGTACTATTGAGTGTACTCATCTTACAAGCCTGTTCGAAGAGTGGTTCCGACCCGCTTCCCCCAATTGATATTCCCGACCCGGTTCCGGATAAACCCGATACCTCGTTGGTTATACAAAAGATCGATGATGACATCAATGTATTTATGTCGAAATACAATGTTCCGGGTTTGTCGCTGGCCATCACCCGCCAGGGCAAGCTGGTATATGCAAAGGGGTATGGTTATGCCGATAAAGACGCGCAGCAAGCGGTATCAACAAAAAGCCTGTTTCGTATTGCCAGCCTCAGCAAGTGGATTACTGCTTCGGCCATCATGAAGCTTATACAGGAAGGAAAACTGTCGATGAACGACAAAGTTTTTGGACCGGGCGCCGTGCTGGGAACAGATTATGGAGCGCAACCCTACCAACCCTATGTAACGGATATCACCATCAGTCATTTACTGCACCACACGGGTGGTGGATGGGGCAATGCAAGCAGCGACCCGATGTTTGCGCAAGCACAACTGAATGGCGACGACCTGTTGAGCTGGATACTGAACAACCGGGCGCTGAACAATCCGCCAGGCACCAACCTGGAATATTCCAATGTGGGTTTCTTTATTCTATCACACGTAATACAAAAGGTAAGTGGGCAAACATATGAGAACTATGTGCGCGAGAATGTTCTTAAGCCGGCGGGCATCACCAACATGCAAATAGGTGCCACCAGTCTTTCGGGTAGAAAGCCCGATGAAGTGAAATATTATGGTACTAACCCATACGGGTATGCGGACGGCGTGATCACCAGGATCAGCGGCGCCGGCGCCTGGCTGGCAAGCGCTACCGATTTGATGCGCTTCCTGGTGCGGGTAGATGGTTTTCCTACAGTGCCCGATATGCTCAACGCTGCCACCTTGTCGGAAATGACCTCAACTACACCAGCCAGCGGAAGTTATGGCTGCGGATTGCTGGTAAGTGCAACAGGCAACTGGTATCATGGTGGTACCTATAATGGCACCCGTACCTGGATGGTGCGTACCACCACCGGTTACTGCTGGGCTATACTCACCAATATCGGGGCTTCGGGCAATTTTAATTCCGACCTCGACAAATTGATATGGCCTGCGGTTAATGATTCTTCAACGCCATGGCCTTCTTCCGACCTTTTTTAACGATTGGCATCAACAGTTCTTCATCATTCTAATATACCCCTAAGAATATTTTTTATGAAACAATGGATAGTAACCTTAACGCTGCTTACAGGTCTTTTGTGTTCTTTGGGCGCAAGTGGCCAGTCGGGCAAATATTATGTAAAAGCCGGGGCTTCCGGAGCGGGCGCCAGTTGGGCCGACGCATCCGGCAGCCTGCAGGATATGATCAACGCCGCCGCTGCCGGTGATGAAATTTGGGTAGCCGCCGGCACCTATAAACCCGGCAGCCTGCCCGGCGGTACCGGCACTATCGGGGCGCGCGATGCCGCTTTTGTGCTGAAAGAGGGTGTGAAAATATATGGCGGTTTTAATGGTACTGAAACCGCGTTATCACAAAGAAATGTGGCGGCCAACATCACCATCCTGAGCGGAGACATTGGCATAGCGGGCGATGCATCTGATAATCTGCATCACGTGGTAATTTCGGTTAATAATACAAACGCTACACTGCTCGATGGTTTTACCATTACCGGCGGCAACGCCAATGGCGAAGGTACCGTGGTGGTAAGTACTCAAACCATCATTCGCACCTCGGGCGGAGGCATCTTTACAAGAGGCAGCAGCGCCGTTTTCAATCAAATCACCGTCAAAGAAAACAGGTCCGAAACCACCACCAGCAATGGCAATGGCGGCGGTATCTATTCCATAAACAGCAGTATTAAAATAACAGCTTCCGTGATATCGGGCAATGCGGCAGATGCGCCGCTGACTGCAGGCGGCACCGGCGGCGGCATATACATTGCGGGCAATGCCGATTCAATCAACAATGTATCCCTGGCTGATGTTACGGTTACAGGTAACAGTTGCAAAAACAGTGGTGCGGGTATTTTTGTGACGGGTTTTTCAGACCCGGTGCTGGAGAACGTAATTATTTCTGAAAACAATGCTTCTGCCAATGCGGGTGGAATGATCGTTATTGGCAATGTGGCCAGGAATAACAACGCAACACTGAATAATGTAAGCTTTCTTAAAAACAAGGCCCTGGGTGGCCGGGCCGGCGGTTTATTCTTATCGATCTATACAACCTCTACGCTCACCGATATTACTTTTACTGAAAATACTTCCAGTGCATTGGCGGGCGCTATGTACGGCGTGGGCACGGCAGCGCGGGCTTCGAGTGCCGTTATAGAAAACATTCGCTTTTTGCGCAACCAGGCAGGCGGTGCAGCCGGGGCCATGTATGTAGACACTTTAAACAACTACACCATCACCAACGCCGAGTTCACCGAAAACAAGGCAACCGGTTCTGGCGGCGCCCTGTTTGTAGTAGGCGCCAGCAACAACTTCAATAACTTTTCAATCAAAGGGGCCACCTTTTCAAAAAATACGGCTACGGCATCGGGCGGGGCCGCCTATATGTCGAGCTATACCAATTACAAACTGGGCAATACATACTTTCTTGAAAATACGGCCACGGCTGCGGGCGGCGCCCTGTTTCTTTTTAGTGGCGGGGCTGCTGCACCCAATACTGACGCCAACGTATACAATTCAGTGTTTTATGGTAACGAAGCAAAACATGCCACGCTGGGCGGCGGCGGAATTTTTGTATCCAACAATACCAGGGCAGGTATAAGCGGCTGTACATTTTATGAGAACAAGTCTGTGGCTACCGGCGGAGGTGTGGGTGTAAACAACAGTGCAACCGCTATGGCCACCGTCACCAATACCATCTTTTATGGTAATACTTCCAATGGTGCCGTGCCCGATATTGGTGCAGGCGCAAATGCAGTGCTCACCCTTACCCATTCGCTCACCCAAACAACGGGAACTAATGGCGTAGATGGTCTTCTTGTGGGAGCCGACCCATTGTTTGCCAGCACCGACCCGGCAAACACCACACATTTCCTGCGATTGTTGGAAGCCAGCCCGGCAAAAAATGCGGGCGACAATGCCAGTGTACCGGCAGATGCCGATAAAGACCTGGCGGGCAACGACCGTATCCTGGACGGAACGGTAGATATGGGTGCCTTCGAATTTATAAATGCTTCCGGTCCTACAAAAACGCAGACCATCCAATTTGCCGATATCACCAAAACCTATGGCGACGATGACTTTAGTACTGCCGAAGCCAGCTCTGGGCTTACGGTAAGTTATGAAGTAAGCGATAACTCCGTGGCTACTGTGGTAGATGGCAAGATTCACATCGTAGGCGCCGGTACCACAAATATCACCGCAACACAGCCTGGCAATTTCGAGTATATGCCCGCTGATGCGGTTATACGCGTGCTTACAGTAAACAAGGCGCCGCTCACGATCAAAACAAACGACGCCACCATGGTGCAGGGCGATCCCTTACCGGAGTTCACCGCCAGCTATACAGGTTTTGTGTTAGGGGAAAACGAAGAAGTGCTTACCACAAAGCCTGTTTATACTACTACAGCCACTTCATCATCGCCCGAAGGCGAGTACGAGGTAATGCCCTCGGGTGCTGCGGCTGCCAATTATGAAATAACCTATGCGCCCGGCAAACTAACTATGCTGCTATCGCATCCGGCAGGCAAGATCAGGTATGTAAAACCCGCAGCCAGCGGAACGGGTTCGGGTCTTTCCTGGGCCGATGCATCCGACGATCTGCAGGCAATGATCAACGCTTCTGATGTGGATGGCGAAGTATGGGTAGCAGCCGGCACCTACAAACCTGCTTCCTTAACGGGCAGCACCGGCAGCCCGGGCGAAAGGGATGTAGCCTTTGTGTTGAAGAGCGGCGTAAAAGTATATGGTGGCTTTAAGGGTACCGAGGTGCGTTTGTCTGACAGAGATATTCAGGCCAACCCCACCATATTGAGCGGCGATATAGGCATCCCCAACAGCAGTTTGGACAATGCCTATCACGTAGTATTATCCATAAATAATACCGCCAATACCGTACTCGACGGCTTTACCATCACAGGCGGGCACGCCAGCGGCAACGGCAATTCTACCGTTCACGGTAAATCCATTAGCCAGCTGGTGGGTGGTGGTGTGTATGTAGATGGAAGCGACCAGGTGGTATTCGGGCATCTTACTATCACCGACAACCAAATGACCGGAGCTGGTATTGGAGGTGGCGGCATTTATATCAAAGAAAGCAAAACGGAATTCAGGAATTCGATCATCGACGGTAATCTTACCACCGGCTCAGGTGGTACCTATGGCAGTGGAGCAGGGTTTTTCCTGATCGGTGCCGAAGGCGCTATTACCGAGGTGAAGTTTACCGGTACAGTTATTAAAAACAATGTTGCTTCCCGCACAGGCGGAGGCGGCTATGTACACAATTATTGCAGGGCTGAGTTCAACGATGTGACGTTCGAAAACAATTCGGCCAATGAAGCAGGCGCCTTACAGGCTTTTGGCGTAAGCCAGTTTTTTACGGTGGTAAAAGCAAATAACACACGCTTTTTGCAAAACAAGGCCACTCTAGGAAACGGCGGAGCTATATTGGGTGGAAACTATGTTAACATAGAATTAAACCAGGTTACTGCTTCGGAAAATACCGCGGTAGCCCAGGGCGGCATGTTATATACAACCGGTAATATCAGTTCATTTAACAACCTGGTAATTTCCGGCAGCAGGTTTGATAAAAACCGGCTTTCAAGTAACAACGGAATTGGCGGTGCATTGTCTGTAGCATCGTATGTAAACTGTCGCATTACCAATACCGAATTCCTGGAAAATGAAAGCCCCGGTAGTGCGGGCGCTATTGCATTCGGCGGTTCAACCTATTCCAGGTCGAATGATGTGTATGTGATTAATAGTGTATTTTATGGTAATAAAAGCCTGTCGGCCACTGGCGGCGGAGCTGCTATCAACACAGGTGTAGACCTCACATCGAACATCATCAACTGTACCTTTTATAACAACCAGGCCAATAACCAGGGTGGCGCCATTCGTACCATCAACAATGTAAGTGTTGAAACGAATATCATCAACTGTATATTCCTGCAAAATCAGGGACAGGAGGGTAAAGACATTTACCTTACCGAAAGAGCCAAGATAAATCTGAAACACAGCTATACCCAGGAAGCCGGAACACATGGTGTAAACGGGGTGATCGTGGGAACCGATCCCGGTTTTGTAAGTACCGATCCTTCGAACAGCGATTTCCTTCGCCTCTCGTCTACCAGTGAAGCCATCGATAAAGGTGATAATGCGGCGCTGCCGGCCGGCATTACCACCGATATTGCCGGCAACCAACGCATCGAATATGCTGCCGTTGATATGGGCGCCTACGAATTTACAGGTCCGCAAGGCCAGCCTACCATTCCGCAAACCATTACATTTACCGGCAATATCACCAAAACTTATGGCGATGCCAGCTTTAGTGCGGGTGCTACCGCCAGCTCAGGTTTGCCGGTAACCTATACCAGCAGCAACCCGGCTGTGGCCATCATTTCTAATAATAATATCCAGATCACCGGAGCGGGAACAACAGCAATCACTGCCACCCAAAGGGGCAACGATCAATTTATGGCTGCCCCACCTGTTAGTGTAACCTTGACCGTTAATAAGGCTTCGCTGACCATAAAACCCAACGATGTAAGCGTGGAACAGGGCGCCACCTTGCCTGTATTTACAGCTACCTATACAGGCCTGGTGAACGGAGATACCGAAGGCAGCCTTACAACGCCGCCCACCATTACTACTACCGCTACCAGCGTGTCTTTGCTGGGCCAGTACCCGCTCACTGCAACGGGCGCTGCATCGAACAACTATAACATCACGTATTTGCCGGGAACACTTACCATCATAGCACCCGTGCGTGTGCCGGCCGAAAAGATCGCGTTCGAAGCCTGGTTCAGCAGCAGTACCGAATTGCAGGTGAAAGTGGATATGACCCATGCACAAACCGCTACGCTGGCCGTATACAGCAACAACGGCATACCCGTATACGGTGAACTGGTAGAGCTGCTGCCTGGTACCAATAGTTTTGTTATCAAGGCCCACAGGCTGCTGCCCGGCGTGTACATTGTAAACATCAAGGGTAGCGGGTTGAGGTTCGATAAAAAGATCATTAAAAGATAAAAGTTAAACCATGACACGTACATATATAACTGCTTTCATAACTGCCAATAGGGGCATGCGTAAGCTGCTCCTCCCAATTGTTGCCTGCCTGCTTGTATGTAGTAAAAATGTGAGCGCACAGGAAGGAGCCCTCAAAGAAGTAACTACGGCCGTGCCCTTGCTCAGGATTGCACCCGATACCAGGGCGGCCGCACTGGGTGAAACCGGCATAGCTACTTCCCCCGATGCCGCCTCCGGCATGTTGAACCCGGCGAAACTGGTTTTTACAAAAGACGAGAACGCATTCATGATCGATTATGCGCCATGGCTGCGGGATATTACCTCGGGCAGCTACCTGATCAGCCTGGCAGGCTATCACAAGATCGATGACAGGCAGGCGCTATCCGCTTCTATCCGTTTTTTTAATGCTGGCAAAGTGGAGGAACGGGATTACAATAACAACCTGGTGCAGTTGGTGACGCCACAGGAATTTGCCCTGGATGCGGCGTATAGCAGGTTATTGTCGAACAGGATATCTGTAGCCGCCGCCTTCCGGTTTATTCGTTCTTCCATCGGGCAAACCGTCAACAACAGCAGCGCAGGCGCAGGGAGCGCATTATTGGCCGATTTGAGCGCCTTTTACAATGGCACCAATGAAGAAGGAAAGGGATTCACTGCCGGTCTTATCATTGCCAATATCGGTTCGGCTAAGATCAACTATGGTCAGGGAAACGGCAACAATGGTTTTGTGCCGGCAAGGATCGGTGCAGGCATTGCTTATACCCTTCCACTGGAAGAGGATCACAAGCTGATGCTGGCTGCCGATTTCAACAAATCGCTGGTGCCTTTGATACCTGCCGGGGAGAATGGCATGACCAAATACCTCGATTATGGCGTTATGGAAAGTTATGGTGAAGGATTCGGCAACGGAGCGCTGGGCCTGTCGGCGGGCGCCGAATATATGTTCAGGCAATTGCTGGCTGTACGTGCAGGGTATTTTACCGAAAGTGAGGTGTATGGCGGCAGAAAATACATCAGCACCGGTTTTGGCGTTTTTTATAAGAAACTCGCGTTTAATTTTGCGTATATTGTTCCATCGGGCAATGGAACAGACAGGAATGCTTTATCGAACTCGGTTCGTTTTGGATTGTGTTTTTTTCCCAAACGTAGTATTTAACCCCAACCAAATAACCCATGAAGATTTTTGTAACCGTACTTGTTGCCGGGATATTATTCGTGCAGGGAAATGATACCCATGCACAACTTTCAAGAGATACCGTACTTAAACTCGATGCCTTATTTGCTGGCCGGCCGCAGGACGAGCCAGGTGGCGTACTGGTGATCACCCGTTATGGCAAGCCCATTTACAGGAAGGTGTTTGGAGCTGCCAGCATGGAACTGGGCACACCGCTTAGTGCCGAATCGGTTTTCCAGGCCGCCTCTGTATCGAAACAGTTTACAGCCGCCGCTGTGCTGCTGCTGGTGGCCAACGGCCGCTTATCGCTGCAGGACGATATCAGGAAATACATACCCGAACTGCCCGATTATGGCAGTGTGATCAATATTCGCCACCTGCTTACACATACCAGCGGATTGAAAGACTGGAGAAATGTATCCTATATCACAAGCTGGCCAACCGGATATAAATTGTATACGCAGCAGTATGCCATACGCACCATCTGCCGCCAAAAAAGCCTCAACTATCAACCGGGAGAAAGATATTCTTATACCAACGCAGGTTACGATTTATCGGGGATCCTGGTAGAACGTCTCACAGGTCAATCCTTTGCGGATTTTGTAAAAGACAGCCTGTTGTTGCCGGCAGGAATGACCCAATCTACTTTCGAACGGGGCTTTACGAATATTGTAAAAAATATGGCGTCGGGTTACCGCAGTGCCGACAATGGTTACGAGCTCACGCATATTCTCGATGAAACCTATGGCGCTGCCGGATTGCTCACCACGGCCGGCGACCTGGCAAAATGGAACCAGTTTATACACAACAGCGAAACAGGAAAGCGTATAGCCGCCCTGCGTTTACAACGTTATGTATTAAATAATGGCGATACCATCAGCTATGCCAACGGCGGTGTGAATGTGTACACCGTAAACGGTGTGCGCGAGATCACCCATTCCGGGTTACTAGGTGGTTACCGTGCCCTGGTAGCTTATTACCCTTCGGCCGCTCTTTCGGTTTCCTACATGAGTAATAATAAAGACATATCTACTGTTGAGCTGAAAAAAGATATTGCCGCTATATTTTTTGGGGAAGAAAAAAAGGATGATCTGTGGCAGGTGGCCGCCAGTAATGCCGGCCGTATACGTAGCAATAAAAGATCAGGCACCGCTTCTATTAATGGCGCCACGCCGGCCGGGCTCGATAAAAAAGCCGGTGTGTACCTGAATGTGGAAGATGAATCGGATATGATCAAGCTGCATGTGCATGAAGGAAAGCTCATGAGTTATGCAGCTATACTGGATCCTGTTTCGGCCGATGTTTTTAAGTATGAAAAGAATCTATATCGTTTCCTGCCCGGTGGCGACAGTGTAGTGATGAATAGGGCAGGCGAGGATGCCCGTTTTTATAAAGTGCCCTCATTTACACCTGCTGCCAATGAGCTCAAACCCTTTACCGGTATATTTTACAGTGCGGATGGCGATGTTACCGTAAACATTCAACTCGTGCGCAACCGGCTCGTCCTGTATCGCGATGCAGGTGATTCGGTGATATTGGCGCCCGTATTTCAATTGAACAACCAGTTTGTATTTCGCGGGTTCGATCATGGCCTGCGCGCCACCTATTTTTTCACGAAAGAGCAGAATGGAGCCGTCCGCAGTTTTTATGTTAGCCTGCCACGTGCCGCCAGGATCCCTTTCACCAGGAAAGAACAATAGTACGACCCATTTTTTCAAACAAAGTTTTTATGAAAATTTCTTACGAGCTTTTTGATCTGAAAAGAAAATACCCCTTTACTATTTCAGGCCACACGTTTACTTCAGAAACCACCGTGTATGTAAAACTGGAGCACGAAGGTGTGATTGGTTATGGAGAAGCCGCCCCCGGTTATTATTTCAATGAAACGATGGATGATTTTCTCCGCCTTATTACCACGCTCGACCTTAACGCATTTACAGATCCTTTTGCCATAGATGAAATACTGGCTTATACCGACAACCATGCTGTTGGTCTCACATCTGCAAAAGCGGCCGTGGATATTGCCTTACACGATTTGTGCGGTAAACTATCAGGTAAACCCTGCTACAGTTTCTTTGGTGTTGACCCCACCACCATGCCTGTAACCACGTTTACCATTGGCATAGACACGCCGGATATGATACGTAAAAAAGTAAAAGAAGCCATTGGCTTTACCAGGCTGAAAGTAAAGCTGGGTGGACCAAACGATAAAGAGATTGTCGACGCAATACGTTCCGTATCCGATCTGCCCCTCACCATCGATGCCAACCAGGGATGGACTGAACGCGAACAAGCGCTGGATATGATTCACTGGTTAAACGAACGGAATACTATATTTATAGAACAACCCATGCCCCGGGACAAATGGGACGATCATGCCTGGCTAACAGAAAAAAGTCCGCTGCCCATAGTGGCCGATGAAGCCATGCAACGTTTACACGACGTAGACAAAATAAAAGGCGCCTATCATGGTCTGAATATAAAAATGGTCAAGTGCACCGGCATGAACGAAGGGTTTAAGATCATACAAAAGGCGCGGCAGCTGGGGTTGAAAGTGATGATCGGCTGCATGGGCGAATCGTCTGTTTCCATACTCGGCGCTGCTTCCATTGCGCCCCTGTGCGATTGGGTAGATTTGGATAGTTGCTGGCTGATGGCGAATAATCCGTATAATGACCCGGAACTGAAAGACGGAAAGATCGTGCTGAGTGATCAACCCGGACTTGGACTGGTTAAAAAATAACATCAAAACAAAGACTTCTGCATGACATTACTTTCCGCTTCACCTTTGATAACGAGCGACCCCCTGGTATTGGGAATTCTCTTGCTGATACTGGCCTTTGTACTTACTACATCGTCGGGAAGCAACCCTTTCTATAAAAAGTTCTATCGAATATTTCCGCCGGTACTGCTGTGTTATTTTATTCCCGGCATCCTGAACACCACGAATATAATTTCCGGCGAAGGCTCACCCATTTATCATGTGGCCAGCCGCTATTTACTCCCTGCGAGCCTGGTATTGCTGATCATGAGTGTTGATTTGAACGAAGTGTGGAAGCTCAGGAGAAAGGCCGGGGCCATGTTCTTTACCGGGGCCTTTGGTATTGTCATCGGCGGACCATTGGCCTTGCTCATCGTATCGCAGTTTTCGCCCGGCCTGTTGCAGGGCCAGGGCGAGCACGCTGCCTGGCGGGGATTGGCCACGCTGGCCGGAAGCTGGACAGGCGGAAGCGCAAACATGGCGGCCTTGTACGAAGTGTTTAAACCATCCACAGCCGTGTATTCGGGCATGATCGCCATTGACGTAATTGTCGCCAATTGCTGGCTGGCCACGCTTTTATTTGCCGCCACCCGCTCGCAAAAGATCAACCGCTTTTTGAAGGCCGATGACCGGGAACTGGATGATGTAAAAAAGAAGATTGAAAGTTACCAGCTGGCCACCAGGCGTATTCCCTCCATGCCCGATTTGATGTCGATTGTAGCCATTGGGTTGGCTGCTGCCGGGTTATCCAATTTCCTGGCCGGCCAAATTGCACCCATGATCAAAACGCATGCGCCACAACTGGAAAAGTTCAATCTCACTTCGGAGTTTTTCTGGCTCATCGTTTTTTCCACCACCATCGGCCTGGCGCTGTCATTCACCAGGGCCAGGAAACTGGAAGGCGCCGGCGCCACCAATATAGGAAGCCTTTTCCTGTATATTTTGATTGCTGCCATAGGTATGCAAATGAATATTCTGAATGTATTTACCACGCCATCGCTGCTGGCCGTAGGGCTGGTATGGATAAGCATTCATATAATTTTGATGATCGTTGTAGCACGTGTAATGAAAGTACATTTGTTTTTCCTGGCCACTGCCAGCGAAGCCAATATCGGCGGCGCCCCCACAGCATCCCTGGTGGCCGCGGCCTTTCACCCGGCCCTGGTGCCGGTGGCTGTGTTGTTAGCCGTGCTGGGTTATGCAATTGGTAATTATGCAGGCTATATTTGCGGAATATTGATGCAGTTGGTATCGGGCGGATAAGGGCTCAAAAATAATTTAAATGAAAAATCTTGTTTTAGCCAGTACCTCCACCATTTACGGTGGCGCCTACCTGGAATATCTGCAACCCGTTATCGAGGAATTGTTTGCTGCTACCGATGAAATTATTTTTATACCCTACGCGCGTCCGGGTGGTATAAGCCATGATGAGTACACCGCTAAGGCAGCTGCCTTTTTCTCACGAATAGGTAAACGCTTAATAGGCTTGCACACCTTTCCCGATGCCGTAAAAGCACTGCAGCAGGCTAAAGGATTTTTTACCGGTGGCGGCAACACATTTCTCCTCGTTCAACAACTGCACGAACAAGGCTTAATGCATGAACTGGCCAAACAAGCCCATGCAGGCACGCCTTACCTGGGTGCCAGCGCCGGCACCAACATTGCCGGCCTCACCATGGGCACTACCAACGATATGCCCATCGTATACCCACCTTCTTTTCAAACCATGGGATTGGTTCCTTTCAACATTAACCCGCATTACCTCGATCCCATACCCAACCTGCCACACATGGGCGAAACCCGCGAAATGCGTATTAAAGAGTTTCATGTGCATAATAAAATTCCTGTGATTGGTTTGCGGGAGGGTAGTTGGTTGAGGGTGAAGGGGGAGGTGATAAGGTTGGAGGGAGGGTTGAGTGGAAGGGTGTTTTTAAAGGGGAAGGAGGCGTATGAGTTGGAGGGTGGGGTGGTGGAGTTGGGGTGGGTAAATATTGGGTGATTCGTGTGGATATTCGCTACATTGCCCTGTTGATGAATAATAACCTGCCGAATGGTGTTAATGGCGGGGTGAAGCGCGTTCAGGTCCATGATATTTAATATGCAAATTTACCGGCAGTTGTTAAATTTGTATAGATGGGTATGCAAAGACTTGATTTTGAGGCAAACGCTTATCTAACCTTATATGACCATCCGCCAAAACAACGCATGCGATATCCTTTCTTCATGGATAGCGTTAGAAGTTTTATCACCACAAACCTTTCATAAACCGGAAGATCTTGCGGGCGCCAACGGGTCTATAGCAAAATTCGAAAATCAATTATTGCCCTGGGAAGGTGACGGTGAAGTAATAAAAGAAAATTACCGTCTTTATTACCAGGTGGTTCTCGAAACCATCAACTTCGAAAAGGCCGTTTTGGCCCTTCTCAAAACCTATGCGGACAAGCGTATTGATCCACCGGTTGTAAAAGGCGAGGCGGTACTTGCCGTAATTGTATTGGATAATAAAGGGCGGCTTGTTGAAACACCTGCAGCAGCAATATCCAGCTTTGCGTGGGGGCTGCCACAGGCACTTGCGGGCGATTTACGAAAACTTGCCGGTTGGTCGGAAGCAGAAAAGGATTTGATTGAGGGTGTTGACAAAATATTAAGGCGGACAGATATTAATGGCCAGGAACTGCCGATTGACAAGCCGATTCTTGAAAAGGCGCGTAATTATCTGATCAGCACGCTCAATATTCCTGATGAGTTTATCTGCAATAATTCCTTTGCTTTTCGAGCTTATGAATACTCAAAGAACCCCGAAGCACCTGATCCCATTTTATTAAATAGCTTTTTTGTGGGTGATCTGATTAAGGCAAGCAGTCTTTTTCAGGAAGGCAAAGCTCCTTCCAATTTGCAACGTTATATTGGCCTTCGAAAATGTGCAGACAGGAAAGAACTGTTGCACGACAAACGGACCTTAGAAGATGCCATTGCACCAGCCCTCATTCCGCCTGCACGATGGCCGGGATCGGGACGTCATCCACTTGTAGTGTTGCAACAGGCGGCTGTTAACCTTGCTTTGAGTGAATTAAATACAGACGGTATTTTAGCAGTCAATGGTCCGCCAGGCACAGGGAAGACAACGCTTTTACGGGATATCGTTGCCGGTATTGTAACCAGCCGGGCCGAAGTCATGTGTGCTTTTGATGATCCGGCAGAGGCATTCAAACCATCAGGACAAAAATTATCGGCAGGACAGGCTTGGCTTACACTTTATGAGTTGGATGAACGGTTGAAGGGGTTTGAAATTTTAATCGCCTCATCAAATAACAAGGCTGTTGAGAATGTAAGCGCCGAGTTACCCGGTATACATGCTATAGCAGAAGATGCGCATGACCTCCGCTATTTTACCTCTTTATCTGACGCCCTTCTTCAACGACAAAGCTGGGGGCTAATTGCCGCGGCTTTAGGGAATGTCATTAACCGTAATAATTTTAGAAAAGAATTCTGGTGGAATGAAGATGTCGGCCTTTCTGTTTACCTGGCGGCGGCTGCTACCGGTAACCATCCAGTCAAAGAGTTTATTGATCCGGAAACAAGGAATAAGGAAAGAAGGCTACCCCGAATAATTGCGGAAGAATGCCCTCCAATAAGCCATGATGAGGCTTTAGAACGCTGGATGCAAGCAAAAGCAAAATTTAAGGCTGCCCTGGAAAAAAGTAGAATAACACTGTCTCAATTAGAAAAGGTTAGGCAAACAGTTCTCAGGTTATCATCACTAGAGCAGGTGGAGATAGCAGCAGAAAAAAATGTAAAACTGGCTCAAGAGCACATAACGAAAGCCCGAAATGCTTTGACAGCTGCCGAAGCCGCTTTCCGGCAAAGTGAACTTTTTCTAGGCATATCAGAACAACGGATCATTGACCTTAAAAAACTTCGTCCTGGCTTCTTTGCCAGGCTGTTTAAAAAAAGAACTGCCCGGATGTGGAATGAAGAGTACAAAATGCAAAAAGCTGCTCTTCAAATTGCGCAGTCAGAGCATCGTAAAAAAGCGTCTATAATGGATGATTGTCGTAAGGCAATGCATGACAGTGAACTTGCATTAGAATCTGCTGAAAAGGCATACAGGAAGGCAGCCAATCGTTTTGCAAAAGCGAAAAAAGAGATATCCGAAGCGCACAGGATAATAGGGTCCCATCTCATAGATGGCCGGTTTTTTAAGTTGCCACATACAGAGAAGCATATTGTTTCGCCCTGGTGTAATGAGGAAGTGCAACGAATGCGTGATGATGTATTTATAGCTGCGATGCATATGCATAAAGCTTTTATTGATGCAGCCGCTAAACCCCTTCGCCACAATTTAGGTGCATTGATGATGGTCTTTAGTGGCCGCCCGATGCCCGATGAAGAAAAAAAGAAGCTGGTGCCTGACTTATGGTCTTCGCTTTTCCTGGTAGTACCGGGTATTTCCACAACATTTGCTTCTGTTGAACGAATGCTGGGTAGTATTCCACCGGATACTCTTGGATGGTTACTCATTGATGAAGCCGGACAAGCGCTTCCCCAGGCCGCCGTTGGTGCGTTAATGCGTACCAGGCGAGCTGTTGTTGTTGGCGATCCAATCCAGATTGAGCCCGTTGTAGTATTACCGGATACATTGACCAAAAACATTTGCCGTCAGTTTAAGGTAGATCAGGATGTATTTAATGCTCCGGATGCCTCTGCGCAAACCCTGGCCGATTTGGCAACTCCTTATTTTGCAGAATTTACAGGAAAGTATGGCAGCCGTTTTGTTGGTGTTCCGTTGCTTGTTCATAGGCGTTGTGAGGAACCCATGTTTGGCATTTCTAATGCCATTGCTTACGACGATTTGATGGTACAGGCAAAAAGACCGTCAGCTTCATCGATCAGAGATTTGCTGGGGCCATCCAGGTGGATTGATGTTCAGGGACAGGCGCAGGACAAATGGTGTCCTGAAGAAGGGAAAATAGTAATGGATATGCTTGAAAAAATGCGTGCGTCGGGCATTAAACCAAACCTGTATATTGTTACTCCTTTTGTGATTGTTGCCGATAATCTTCGAAAAGCAATTGCCGGAAGTAAGCTTTTGCAAGGCTGGGTCGATGAACCTAATAAATGGCCTCATGAACGTATTGGTACCGTGCATACCGTACAGGGGCGCGAGGCGGAAGCAGTTATTTTTGTTTTAGGGGCGCCCTTACCTCAACAAACAGGGGCAAGAAACTGGGCGGGTAGTAGTCCAAATCTTCTGAATGTTGCTGTGACAAGAGGCAAGGAGGTTTTGTATATAGTAGGGAATCGAGAGTTGTGGGCAGGGGCGGGGTTATTTAGGGAGTTGGCGGGTAGGTTATCATGAATGAAGTAACGGGTTTCAGTTAACGACCGAAATGTTTCTGATAAATTTTTTTTAGTTGTCGGATGCACCAAAATCTTTAAAAAGGTAGGGATTAAATTCTTCCAACGGTCTTGGAAGGAAATATCCCTTTATTTGGGAATCATTTCTCACACATACCTGGATATGGTGGCGCGACGTAAAATTTGCACCTTCATATACTTTATCGCCTTCATCGAATGCGCTCCTAACCGTATCATATGATGTTTCGCCACTTTCTTTTCTTGTTTGATGTATATATTTAATTACAGCACAGTCTAACTTTCTTTTTGGCCCATTATTCTGAGGAACTATTTTTCCAACTTCGTTATACATTTTTAACAAACCTGCATGGGCTTCTTTTAATATACTTAACGAGTAAGATTCTACTAAATTCAAACAATTTCCAAGTTCAATTATTGCTCCAAGAACAAAAGGTGTTTTAATACCTGTTTTATTATATTGTTTTTTCTCTGCCACCTCAATTGCGTAATTCAGCGCTCTATAAGGTTCTTGCTCCCAGAAATAAATACCATCTCCCAGCCAATCCCAATTATTATTGCTAGGTAGGAGATTTTTCTTACCATGTAACACATCAAGACCGACTTCTTTGTCGCAACTGTGATAGCCAATAATTTGAAAAGGGTGATGTCGTGACACTTATTTTTTTCCTTTTACTTTCTTTTTGGGCTTTTCTTCTTCAATGATCCCCGCGTCGTGTAGAAATTTCAGAGTAGCTTCCTTTGATTGAAGGACCTTTTCAGTTACTTTTTTTATTGTTTCAACTTGTGCTTGAACTGAAGGTTGCGTCATAATTTCATTTTTTGTCAATAGAAATCTAGTTAGTAAATTCGAATTACGATTTACTAAAAACCTTCAAATAGTAAATATATCAGATAGGAGTAGCGCCAACTATTCCTATCTTTTTTTATGTCAACTAATTTAGGCTGGTTTCGCATATGAGCCAATTTTATACTCCATATTTATCCACAAGGCTTAATTACAAAGCCTATTCAAAAATCTACCAACGCTCGACCCAATAAAAAAGCGACTACGTGTTTTACTCGTAATCGCTTGCTTTACACCGTGGTGTGGGGCGGGATCGAACCGCCGACACAAGGATTTTCAGTCCTTTGCTCTACCGACTGAGCTACCGCACCATCATGGCTTAAAAAGCCCTCCATTACCGTCATCCGATAACGGGCAGCAAAAATAGGGTATATTCCCATAAATCTGAAAAATTGTACCAAAGAATTCGCTGTTTTTCAGCGAAAATGCCACAAAAAAAAGCACCACCATCCGGCAGTGCTTGCTTATGATTGCCCAAAATTGCAGTTTCTAATTCGTACTTACCATACCATCCTCCATACTCTCCGCCAAAGGATCATAGATCCACATCAACATCGGCTTGTTCCGCGAACTGATAATGGGAGTGATCTCCTTCAAAAAAGCCGGCGCCAACGAAGGACAACCCTCGCTCTGGCAAATGGGCGCCTCACGCTCATCATAAGGAATACAACTCATGCCATGCAAAATGATCGACCGGTTGAAAGCATTGCTGTTGGTGTTTTCCAGCCCAATCAGTTTGAACGACAGTCCATAACTTCCTTTGTATTGGGCGCCTATCTTATAAATTCCCAACGAGGTGCAGTTGCTGCCTGCGGTATTCGAGTAAATTTTATTAAACGTAAATGAGCTGTTGCCGCGTCCATGAGCTACCATACCCCGCTTTACGATGGTCATGGTATTCAGGTCCATTACAAAAAAACGCTTTTTGCTGCTTTTCATGCCCATATCTATCATAAAGGCATACGACGTATCGTACCCTTTGCGGGCGGCATAGGCCTTGATTCGTTCGGCCCGGTCATATAATAAGGAGTAAGAATAGCTTTCGCGACCGGCCTCGGTAGCGCGGGAAGTTGCGTAAACCACCTGTGGTTGATCAGCCACCTCAACAGGGGCCATCACCACAGCATGACGGGCTATGGAATTGGCTTCCAGTCTGTCGGGAGCCGAAAAGCGGGCGGCAGAATCGGCTATTTCGGGGTTCAGCTTCATGATCAGGCGGCGCGACTCCAAAGCCGGACCTTCTTCTTCCAGTTCCTCCAAAAAGGGAACATGCACAAAGCTGTTTTCTTCTTTCTCAGGCTCAATCACTTGTAAAGAAGCATCTACTTCCGTGGCTTTGGCAAAGGCGGCAGCTACGGCCTCGGCCTCCTTCTGAAAAACGGAGTAGTCGATCCAGGTGCTGTCTTCTTCGTCTACAGCGGTTGCTGCGGCAACGGGGCTTTCTGAAACGGTAACCGGTTCAGTAGCAGTAGCGTTGATAACTGGTATGGAATTGTTGTCGGTGGGCAGGGTCTCCACAGGCGCCAAAGAAGTTTCGGCATCGAGGTTGGGTTTGGGCAGCTCCTTCTCCTGCTTTACCGCAGGCACGGCAGCTATTGCGGCCGAAGGGGTTTTGGTCAATGATAAGAGCCGGCTCACCGCGCTCTTATTTGTGAGCGTCATATACACACCTGCCAGAAGTATACACGACACACAGGTGAGGATTAGGGTCTTCATTGGATTTAAGTTTAGAGTTCGGATTAATTAAAATACACCATAAACTTAAACGAAAACACCTATTGAGTAGTATCGAAAATATACTAAAAATGGCCACTATTCGATCAAAACCCGCATCCCATCGGTGAATGCAGGGGAAACACGGTTCATTGGAGGGCAAAAAAATAGGATGTTGATGACGAGGGTCAATAACATCCTAAATTACGTATATAAATGCGCTTACATACCGTACTGCGCCAAAAACTTGATACGCATGATCTTCAACTGCTCCCAGGTAAAGTCCTGGTCCGACAGCTCTTCCAGGGCCACCTGCAACGATGAGGTTTCACAGCCTTTGAAGTATTCCAAAATATCTTCCTGTTCATTCTCATCCAGCATCTCATCGATAGCATAATCCAGGTTCAGCTTGGTGCCGCTGGCGGCAATGGTTTCCATCTCCTCCAGCATCTCATCCATACGCCAGCCCTTGTTTTTGGCTATCACTTCCAGCGGTATCTTCTTATCGGTTTGTTGTATGATATACACTTTGTTACCGCTCTTATTCACCACGCTCTTCATCACAAAATCATCGGGGCGCACAATATTGTTTTCCTCAACATATTGTTTCACCATCTCTATAAACGGCTTACCATAACGAAGGGCCTTACCCTTGCTTACGCCCTGGCATTTTTCCAGCTCTTCGAGTGTAGTGGGATAGAGGGTGGCCATATCCTGCAGCGAGGTTTCCAAAAAGATCACAAACGGCGGTAAGCTCTTTCGTTTGGCCTCTTTTTGCCGCAGCTCTTTCAGCATTTCAAACAGCTTGTCGTCGGCGGCAGCGCCGGTAACAGCTTCGCTGCCTTCGTCGTCGTCGGCGTTGGCTTCTTCGTATAGGTTGTTCAGAACGATCTTGAATGAACGGGGCTTTTTGGCAAAGGCCTCGCCTTCTTTGGTGATCTTCAACACACCATAATCTTCAATATCCTTGCTCAGCAGGCCTTCCAATAACATCTGCCGTATGAGCGAGTTCCAGTAATGATCGGGATCGTCTTTACCAATACCAAACTCGGCAATGCCCTCGTGGCGGAACATGGTTACATTGGGTGTTAAACGACCCAGCAGGATGTGCAGTACATAGTCGGTGGCAAAACGCTCGTCCAAAGCCTTCACCACTTTCAAAACTTTCACCACATTGTCTTTGGCCTCTACCTGCTCTTTGGGATGCAGACAGTTATCGCAATGACCGCAATTCTTATCGGTATAATCTTCCCCAAAATAACTCATCAGTATCTTACGGCGGCAAACACCGCTTTCGGCATAAGCCACGGTTTCGCTGATCAGTTGGGCGCCTACCTCGCGTTCGCTCAGGGGCTTATCGCGCATCAGGTGCTCCAGCTTCGATACATCTTTATGGGAATAATAAAGGATACATTTTCCTTCCAGTCCATCACGGCCGGCGCGGCCGGTTTCCTGGTAATAGTTTTCTATGCTTTTGGGAATATTGTAGTGTATCACAAAACGGATATCGGGTTTATCGATACCCATACCAAAAGCAATGGTAGCCACAATCACCTGCACGTCTTCGTTCAGGAACAGGTCCTGGCGTTCGGCACGCAGCTTACTGTCTAACCCCGCATGATAGGCCACCGCCTTGATGCCATTGGCCATCAGCATATCGGCCAGCTCTTCGGTGGTTTTGCGGTTGAGGGTATAAATGATACCGCTCTTGCCCTTCATCTGCACAATAAACTTTACGATGCTTTTGATGGTCTGGTCTTTCTTGATCTTGGGCTGAATTTCGTAGTACAGGTTGGGCCTGTTAAACGAAGAGATAAATACCTCGGGATCTTTCAAACCCAGGTTCTTGATGATATCGCTTTGAACCTTGGGCGTAGCCGTAGCGGTTAATGCAATCACCGGTATATCGGGGTTTATCTGCGTCATCATTTCGCGCAGCCTTCTGTACTCGGGGCGGAAATCGTGACCCCACTCAGAAATACAGTGCGCTTCGTCTACCGCAAAAAACGACAGCTTCAGATCGGCAAAGAACTCGAGGTTTTCCTGCTTGGTAAGCGTTTCAGGCGCCACATACAACATCTTGGTGCGGCCGCTCAGCAAGTCATCATGAACCTCGCGGATCTCTTTTTTAGTTAAAGTAGAGTTAAGAAAGTGGGCTACATCGTCCTTGCTGCTGTAGCTGCGCACCAGGTCTACCTGGTTTTTCATCAGGGCTATCAGCGGACTGATGATAATAGCCACCCCATCGCTGATGATGGCCGGCAACTGGTAACAAAGACTTTTACCGCCGCCCGTTGGTTTTATAACGAATGTATCCTTACCAGACAACAGGCTTTTGATGATAGCTTCCTGGTTGCCCTTAAACGAATCGAATCCAAAATGTTCCTGTAAAGCTTCGTGTAAATAAGCGCCGGAAACAGAAGAAGGGGAGGCGCCGTTTTTCTTCGCTACTGTTTTGTCTTTCTGAACTTTAACCGATTTGGCTTTAGTTGTTTTTTTTGATGTGGTTGACATTGCTCAATTTGTTTCCTTCTCACTATTGTTTCAGTATCGCTGCCATAGGTAATTACCCATTCTGCCCTGTTTGCAAGGCAATATTTTGTATGGTCTGGCTGGCCTATGTGCAAGTCGTCAGATCGGTCTGTATGGGTATTGAATCAGGCCTATAGGATAAGTGGTGCAGCATCTCGAAAGGGATGCGAATTTACTTCATTTTTATGGTTATGCCAACGATTTCACCGGTATTATAACATATTTAAAAACCCGCTAAGTGTCGCTTGTCAGGGTCTGAAAATTGCACTTTAGCCACCGGCAGGCCCCGGCTCATATTTGAACATTTTCAAGTAGGTTTGCGAACTAATATGTCTATTGTGTCTGACATTGATATTAAATCTGTTGCGCTTCGAACCATCAGGCTGGAAGGCGAAGCCATTGCCTCTTTACAGCAAATGGTAAACGATGATTTTGAAAAGGCGGTAAAGGCCATCGTGGCCATGAAAGGCCGCCTGGTGGTGAGCGGCATCGGTAAAAGTGCATTGATTGCGCAAAAGATGGTAGCTACCCTTAATTCTACTGGTACACCATCGATCTTTTTACATGCGGCCGATGCCATTCATGGCGACCTGGGTATGGTGCAGCAGGATGATGTAGTAATGGTCATCAGCAAAAGCGGCGAAAGCCCCGAAATAAAAGTGCTGGTACCCCTGATCAGGCATTTTGGAAATACGCTGATCGCCATGGTGGGTAACGCATCGTCGTACCTGGCAAAACAATCGCATATGGTGCTCAACACCACGGTATCGCAGGAAGCCTGCCCCAATAACCTGGCGCCTACTTCCAGCACCACGGCACAACTGGTGATGGGCGATGCGCTGGCGGTGGTACTGATGGAGCTGAAAGGATTTTCACCGGAAGATTTTGCACGCTTCCATCCGGGAGGTACACTGGGTAAGAAGCTGTACCTGCACGTATCGGACCTGTTTGTAAACAATGAAAAGCCCGAGGTATTGCCCACCGCCTCGTTGAAAGAAGTGATCGTGGAAATTTCGAAAAAGCGGCTGGGTACCACGGCTGTGATCGACGGCAATAAACAACTGCTGGGCATCATCACCGATGGTGACCTGCGGCGTATGCTGGAAAAAAATATACCCCTGAACAATGTAACGGCCAAAGAGATCATGACCGTTGCACCAAAAACAATTACACCCGGTGCACTGGCGGTGGAAGCGCTCGACCGCATGCGCCAGTACGATATCACGCAACTGGTAGTGACCGATGAACAATCTTCCTATTTAGGCATTATTCATTTGCACGACCTGATCAGGGAAGGACTTATTTAAACATATCAACTTAGATAGATGAACAAACACCACTACGTAGCCATCATGGCGGGAGGAATAGGAAGCCGGTTTTGGCCCATGAGCCGTTCGAATTATCCAAAACAATTCCTGGATATTCTTAATACGGGGAAAACGCTTATACAGTCTACGTTTGAAAGGTTCGCTGCATTTATTCCGGTTGAGAATATATATGTGGTTACCAGCAACGAATATGTGAATATTGTAAAAAAGCAATTACCCAAACTGCCGTTGCAGAATATACTGGGCGAACCCTCGCGTAAGAATACGGCGCCCTGTATTGCATACATATCTTTTAAACTGCATCAGCAGGATCCGCAGGCTTCGCTCATCGTGGCGCCATCCGATCACCTCATTCTCGATCCGGTGGCCTTCAACAAAGTTTGCCTCGAAGCATTGAGTTTTGTAGATAAACACAATGCACTCATCACCCTGGGTATAAAACCATCGCATCCCAATACAGGCTATGGTTATATCCAGTACGAGCAGCATGCCGTGAGCGATAATGTGTACAAAGTGAAAACATTTACCGAAAAGCCCAATCTCGAGCTGGCCAAAACCTTTGTATCGAGCGGTGAGTTTTTATGGAATGCGGGCATATTCGTTTGGCAGGTGAAAAACATTCTTTCGGCCTTTGAAAATTATCTGCCGGAAATGTACGATGTGTTTATAGCAGAAAAAGAGAACTTTAACTCAACGGAAGAAATACCGGCATTGCAACGCCTGTATCCGCTTTGTACCAATATTTCCATCGACTTCGGCATTATGGAAAAGGCCGATAACGTGTATGTGATCCCCTCTTCATTTGGCTGGAGCGACCTGGGTACCTGGAACAGCGCCTACGAAAACCTGGAGAAAGATTACCTGGGCAATGCAGCCGCCGGCGGCCATGTTATTGTTTTCGATACACAACGTTGTATGATCAAAACACCCGCCAACAAAATGGTGGTATTGCAGGGTATGGAAGATTTTATTGTGGTTGATACCAATGATGTGTTGCTGATTTGTAAAAGAGAAAAAGAACAGGATATTAAAGAATATGTGGCAGAAGTAAAAAGAAACAAAGGAGATAAGTATCTTTAAGAGTATGGTAACCTTGAATAACATTCTCTTTCTCGACATCGAAACGGTACCCCAGTACGATTGCTACGATAAGTTGTCAGATGAATGGAAGGCCCTGTGGGATGTTAAGGCAGCCTATCTGATTCGTAACAAAGAAGAAGAAACGGTACAAACCATTTATAACCGGGCCGGCATTTATGCCGAGTTTGGAAAGGTGGTTTGTATAAGCTGCGGCATCATCCAGGGCAATGGCCCCAGCAAAAAGCTGGTGATCAAATCCTTTGCCGGCGACGATGAAAAAGAAGTGTTGTTGCAGTTTACCGATATGCTCAAACGATGGGTCACCGATCCCAATAAAAATCTTTGCGCGCACAATGGAAAAGAATTCGATTTTCCCTACCTGTGCCGCCGCATGATCATTCACAATATTCCCCTGCCCGCCATCCTGAACACCCGCGGTAAAAAGCCCTGGGAGGTAAATCACCTCGACACCATGGATATGTGGCGTTTTGGCGATTTTAAAACCTTTACTTCCCTCAACCTGCTGGCCTGCACGCTGGGTATACCCACGCCCAAAGACGATATCGACGGCAGTATGGTATGGGAAGTATACTGGAAAGAAAAAAACATCAACCGCATTGTTACCTATTGCCAGAAAGATGTGATCACCCTGGTGCAGGTATACCTGCGGTTAAGCGGTGAAGAACTGGTTTATGGCGACAATATCGAAATAAAACAATAGCGGACTATGGATATTGAATCACTGCGTGAATATTGCCTGGCCAAACCCGCGGTGGAAGAAACACTTCCCTTTGGTCCGAATACATTGGTGTATAAGGTAGAAGGAAAGATGTTTTTGTTATGCGGTCTCGACAGCGAGGTACTATCCTTCAACGTCAAATGCGATCCCGAAAAAGCCATCGAATTACGAGAGCGCTACGACTGTGTACAACCCGGTTACCACATGAATAAAAAGCATTGGAACACCATCGTGGTAGATGGCTCCGTTTCCAACAACCTGCTGAAAGAATGGATAGATGACAGCTATGAACTGATCGTTGATAGCCTGCCCGCCAAAGTAAAAGCGCAACTAAAAGGAAAATAGTGAACATTCATTCCAAACTGCCCGATGTGGGCACTACCATATTTACCGTCATGAGCGCGCTGGCCACCGAACAAAAAGCCGTGAACCTGGGCCAGGGCTTCCCCGACTTCCCGATGAGTGAGGCGCTCGCCGGCCTTGTCAATAAAGCAATGACCGATGGCTATAACCAGTACGCACCCATGCCCGGCCATATGCCGCTGCGCGAAGCCATCGCCGAAAAGATCGAATTTTTATACAAGACAACCGTAAATCCCGATACCGAGATCACCATCACACCCGGCGGCACCTATGCCATTTATACTGCAGTAACCAGCGTGCTGCAACCCGGCGACGAAGCCATCGTGTTTCAACCCGGTTACGACAGCTATATTCCCAATGTAGTAGTAAACGGCGGAGTGCCCGTGCTGATCGATCTGCAGTTTCCTGAGTATAAAATTAACTGGGAGGAAGTGAGAAAAAAGATCACGCCCAAAACACGCATGATCTTTTTGAACTCGCCGCATAACCCCACCGGCGCCATTGTACGCGATGAAGACATGCAGCAATTGCGCAGCATTGTGCGGGGCACCGATATCATCATCATTTCCGATGAGGTGTACGAACACCTGGTGTTCGACGATGTGCCGCATTATTCCATACTGCGTTATCCCGATTTGCGCGAGCGCGCCTTTGTATGTTTTTCCTTTGGCAAGGTATACCATTGCACCGGCTGGAAGCTGGGTTATTGCGTGGCGCCGCCTGCCTTTACCAAAGAGTTCAGAAAGGTGCACCAGTTCAACTGTTTTAGCTGCCATACACCATCGCAGGTGGCGATGGCCCAATTCCTGCGCGATAAAGATTCTTATCTCAGCCTGGGCGCCTTTTTACAAAAAAAGCGGGACCTTTTCCTGCAACTGATGCAGGGCACGCGTTTCGATTTTCTCGACAGCAAAGGCAGTTATTTCATTTGCGCCCAATACAACCGCATCAGCGACGAAAGCGACAGGGACTTCGCCATCCGTATCACCAAAGAGTTTGGCGTGGCGGTGATACCGGTATCGGCCTTTTACCAGCATGGCACCGATAACAAGGTGGTACGGTTTTGTTTTGGTAAAAAAGACGAAACGCTGCAACTGGCAGCCGAGCGCCTGGCGAAGATCTAGCTAACTGCCTTCTATTATGGCAATAGCTTTTTCAAGCAATTCGTCCCGGCCTTCTTTGATGCCTTTGATGGTAGGCTTTATGGGCACATCTATTTTCACACCTACTCGCTGCGTTTCCGAACCATCAGGATAATACACGCCAATGCCGGAGATCACCGTACCTATATTCCCGGGAAGAAAAATCTGCGAAATGTTTCCATCGGCGCCGGCCGTGGTGCTTCCAATAACAGTTACATTCGGCGCACTTTGAAAGGCCATGGTGGTGTATTCGGCCTGGCTTTGCGAATAAGCGTTTACAATTACCACTACTTTCCCCGTATAGGCCAGTGAATCGCCCCCATTGCTCAAAGGCGGGAAAAAATTGAACTTACCCGGTGTGCCAATGTTCACGCCGGTAAACTTTACAAAGGGCGATGGTTTGCTTTTTAAAAAGCCGCCAAAAGTAAAAGGCATGAATTCCGATGGATAACAACGCATATCCACGATAATACCTTTGGTGTTTTTGAACAGCTCTTTTATAGCAGGCAATTGTTTGTTTTTATACCTGCCCGGGAAAACATAACCGATATGGTCGTTCAGCAGTTTGTAACTGCTATCGTTGGGCGCCGGGTTATAATCGATGCCCCGGTTTAAATATTTTGCATCGAGGCGGGTAATACTGACGGCTTGTCGTTGACCATCGCGTTCTACCTCCAGCTGCAGTTGTGGTGTACTACCCCGTAACAGTTTAATAGGCAGATCGCGCAATTTTGTTTCGTAGTTGGAGGCCGGGGTTTCGGGCAACAGCTTTTTAACCAAACTGGTCACTGGTTCATTATTGATCTTTGTAATAATGTCGCCCTTTTTCAGTTTGTCAGTTAGTTCAAGGGTATCGTTATAATAACCCGTTACTACCAGTTTATCTTCGATAAACCGGGTTTGTACCGGCGCATAATAAGTTCCGAAATAATCGTTCAGTACTTTGCTTTGGCCCCATATATTGGCGTGAGTATCGTTTACTCGGGCAATCAGCCGCAGGCAGCTAAGCTGGTAGATGGTGCCATCGCTTGCATTGGCAAACGCAGGTATGAACTCGGGCAGCACCTTGTTCCAGTCTTCGCCAATCAGGTGTTTATACGGAAAAAAATATTGTATCATGTTCCAGTAGCGGTACAGCGCCAGCAAACGAAGGCCTGCATCAGCAGGGTCCATCTTGGGGTAGGTATTTTCATTCCTGAAACCCGGTCCGCCTACATTGGTGGCTTCAATATAAAAGTGTTTGCCCTGGTTGCGGTTGTTCTTGATATATTCCAGTTTGGCGATAAGCGACTTGCTGAAATTATCTTTGTTGAAAATATATCCGTAGTCGGGAAGCAATTTGGTGTTGCTGTCTTTTTGTACCGGCGGACAGTTTTTGCACACAGGAGGCACCCCAAAACCATCTACCCATTTCTCCATAATAGCATTGGCGGCTGATTTCGTTTTTGCTTCTATTACTTTGACTACAATCCTGAACAGTTCGGCATCCATGTTAAAATCGCCATTGGCCACGGCAGGATGATGGTATTTGATAAAACCCCATAACATGCCGAGGTTGGTAAGGTTGTCGATATGCTGTTTGGAAACCGGTATCGACCGGATGCCGGATGAGACAGCAAAAGCCGTATCCAGCCTCGCTTTGGGAATAACGATCTTTTTCGCTTCGGCCAGGTGAATGGGTTTGTCATCGGCAAACATTTCAAAGTTGTCCACCCAAAGTTTGCCCGTGCCTGTTATAAGACCACCAATATAAATACCCGCGGCTTCTTCTTCATGATGCGGCAGTTCGATGGTGTATTTTTTCCAATCGGTGGTGCCGGTGATGCCCCGGCTTCCCATATTTTCCAGTTCCAGCATGGCGTAGGAGCCGTCGTCTATACGCATCCACAAACCGGCATAGCCGTCTTTTACATCCTCCGTTTTGGCATATGCGGTAAGTTTAATGGTCTTGCCTTTGAAAGTAGACTTGACTAAATAATTACAGGCGCCAAAACTCTGCGCTGATTTCTGGATCATCAGGGAACGCTGACCGCTTTGTTTGTTAACGGTATCCACAGTCACTACGTTGCCATTCCAGCCCCTGGCTTTTTTAGTGTTGGGATCGTAATCCTCTATATCGAAATTGAATTTGTTTTGGGCTGAAAGCACCTGGCAGGCAAGCAGCAGGACGCATAAACAGTAGACGGGTTTAATCAAGGCACTCATAGAAGAAGATTTGTGTAAACAAAATAGTTCAATTAGCACTGTTTTCACAACCCTGCAAGTGTTAATGGGTTATTAAAAGAAATATCAGGAAAAGTTCTAATAGAACTGGCTGCCATTTTGAATTAATTTCGTTGCATGAGCAAGATCAACACCGTTATATTCGACCTGGGAGGCGTTTTGATAGACTGGAATCCCGAGTATGTATACCGCACCATATTTAGCAGGGAAGAAGACATGAAGTGGTTCTTTCAAAATATTTGCACCAGCCACTGGAATGAAGAGCAGGATGCCGGGCGGCCGCTGGCCGAAGCCACCGAGTTGCTGGTAAAACAGTATCCTGGTCATGAAGAAAATATAAGGGCCTATTATGGCCGGTGGGAGGAAATGCTGGGCGGAGCGATAGAGGAGACTGTGGAGGTATTGCGGCATTTAAAAGAAAACACCGATCATAAGTTGTATGCGCTTACCAACTGGAGCCACGAAACGTTCGGAGTGGCTTTACAGCGGTATGAGTTTTTGCATTGGTTTGATGGGAGGGTAGTGAGTGGGGAGGAGAAGACGAGGAAGCCTTTTATGGAGATATATCAGCGTATGATTAATAGGTATGGGATTGACCCGGCAAAAGCAGTATATATCGATGACAATACGCGTAATTTGGCGCCGGCAGAAAAGTTGGGGATGTATACGATACATTTTCAATCGGCAGGGCAGTTTAAGAAAGAGTTGCAAGAGCTGTTATAGCCTCCGCAACATCATTTCAACAACTGATACGCCAACAAACTCACCAAATACGCCAACCCCGTCATATACACCAACTGTATCATCGGCCACTTCCAACTCCTCGTCTCCCTCTTCACAATCGCCAGCGTACTCATACACTGCATCGCAAACGCATAAAATATCATCAACGATATCCCGGTAGCCACGGTATACACCTTAGTCCCATCCGGCCGCACCGCAGCATTCATTTTCTCCTGCAAGGTAGTTTCATCGGCATCATCACCGCCTTCCACACTATACAATGTCGCCATGGTACCCACAAATACCTCCCGTGCCGCAAAAGATGTGATCAACGCTATCCCGATCTTCCAGTCATAGCCCAACGGCTCGATAACCGGCTCTATCGACCGGCCCAGTATACCGGCATAAGAGTTCGATAACAACTCGGTATTCTTCTGCCTTTCCAGCTCTTCGGCCGCATCGGGGTTTTGCTGAATCAGTTGCTCATACTTTGCTTCTACTCCATTCATTGTATCCCCCGGCCCATACGTGCTCAGCGCCCACAATATCAAACTGATCACCATAATGATCTTACCGGCATCAAATACAAAGATCTTCGCCTTGCTGATCATGGTCACCAGTACATTCTTCCATCGCGGCGCACGATACACCGGCAGCTCCAGTATAAAAAAGCTTTTTTCTTTGATATTGATAAACAGCCTGGCGATATACGAAACCAGCATCGACATAATGGGTCCCAGCAAATACAATCCCATCATCACCAGGCCCTGCAAACCTAAAAACCCAAAAAACATTTTTTTAGGTATCACCAGTCCTATCAAAATGGTATATACCGGCAGCCGGGCGCTGCAACTCATTAAAGGCGTAACCAGTATGGTAAGCAGCCTTTCTTTTTTATTCTCGATATTCCGCGCACTCATAATGGCCGGTACCGCGCAGGCAAAACCGCTGATCATGGGCATCACGCTTTTCCCGTTCAGTCCCACCTTACGCATCAGCTTATCGGTTAAAAAACTGATACGCGCCATATAACCGGTATCTTCCAGTATGGTCACCAGTCCAAACAGGATCATGATCTGCGGAATAAATACCATGATGCCGCCCAAACCGGCCCAAATGCCATTAATAAATAAATCGCTTAGCCAACCTTGTGGCAACACATTGCTCAGCCATCCGCTAAAGGTGGAAAACCCCCAATCGATGACGTTCATGGGATACTCGGCCAGCCAGAATACACTTTGAAACAAAAGAAACAACACCAGCAACAAGATCAGGTAACCCAGGCGGCGGTGCAGGAAAATATCATCCAGCTTTTCGGTGAACAATGTTTTTTGCAACGGCGATGGCTCCGATACCGATTGTTTAAGGATGGTGCCTATACGCTGGTAACGCTGCAGAATTTCTTCGGCCTGCGTTTTGGTATGGTTGAAATTATTGGCCTTTTCAATAGACTCTATCTTTTCCTGCAGCGGATCGCTCAGTAAAAAGTTCTCGTGGTTGATGAGGTAGTGAATAGCTTTATAGTCGCTCAAACCGGGCACCAGCTCCTTAACGCCGCCAATGGCCTGCGCGGCCAGGGCTTCGTTGTTGATAAAATCGCGCACGGGCGCCTTGTACATTTCCAGCGCTGTTTGCTCGATGGCTTTTTTCAATTGGTGAATGCCCTTGTTCTTACGTGGATTGATAGGTATCACCGGTACACCCAGTTCGCGCTCCAGCTCGGCCACATCTATCTGGATGTCTTTCTGGCGGGCAATGTCCATCATGGTGAGACCCACCACTACCGGTATTTTCAGGTCGATGATCTGCGAGGCAAAAAGCAGGTTGCGTTTCAGGTTGCTGGCATCGGCAATCAGCACCACCATGTCGGGATCCACCTCCTTATCCTGCTGCATCAAAACGCGGTAGGCCACCCATTCGTCTTCGCGGCGGGGGTACAGGCTATACGTACCGGGCAGATCGATAATAGTAGCCGTGAGCCCTGCGGAGAGCTGGCAGCTACCTACTTTTTTGTCTACTGTTACACCCGGGAAATTGCCCACCTTGGCGTTCAAACCGGTTAAAACGTTGAACAGGGAACTTTTACCGCTATTGGGGTTGCCTACTAATGCAATATGTATCGTCTTCACCATTATTTTTTGCCCCGTACACGCAAATCAGGGGTTTGAAACAAGGTGGCAAAATTACCGATTTAACCGGGTGCAGGTTTACGAATTGAGTAAAAAACTTGTCACTCTACTACGATCACAAACCCGTCGTGAGCCGCCATGGTGACTTTTAACGGGCTTTTAGCATTTACCTCCTTCTGGCCAAAGAATTCACTGCCATTAAAAATATGGGTGGCCTTTTTCCCTTTAAACTGTTCCAGGGCTACGTTTACCGTTTTCGAATTGCCGGTTCCGTTGATCCCGGCCACATACCATTTACGCCCCGCCCGCCGTGCCAGCACCACAAACTCGCCGGGAAACCCGTCAATAAACACTACATCATCCCATTTCACAGGCAGTTGCCGCAGGAAATCCTTAATATAATCCGGCATATGGCGCATACCCTCGGGTATTTCGGCAAAATGCTGTACGCCGCTGAGGAACAGTACCGAAAGCGCCAGTTCAAAAGCCGGTGTGGTAACCCGTTTGATGCGCGGGATCTTGTACAGGCTCATGGGTGTAAAGTCCATGGGGTCGAAGGCATTGCGGGTAAAAGGCAGCATGGCGCAATGGGTGGGTTCCTCGTTGGCATTTTTTTGCTCGAAGGTGATATACTCAAAACCCTTGATGGCCTCGGCGGTCATCAGGTTGGGCCAGGTACGTTGCCAGCCGCGGGGCAGTGTAGCGCCATGAAAATTCACCATCAGGCGGTGGGCCGCCGCATCGTTCAGTATGTCGATATAGTATTGGAGCATCGACTGGCCGTCGCCGCCAAAAAAATCGATCTTCACACCCACCACACCCATCTTTTCAAGCCGGCTGAATTCCTGTTCTCGGCTTTCATGCGTAAGCAGTTTGTTACGCGGATGGTAGGGCGTGGTATTCCAGCTGCCGGCAGAATTATACCAGAGCCAAATGCCTACTTTCTTTTCTTTGGCATAATCGATCAGATCCTGCATCTTATCGTAGCCGATGGTTGTATCCCAGTTCACATCTATCAGGCAGTATTGCCATTGCATATCGGCGGCATAGTCGATAAAGCGTTTCTGCACGCTGTACACTATGGAATCGTCTTTCAGCAGGGCCCAGCTCCATACCGATTTACCGGGTTGTACAAAGGAGAAATCCTGTTTTTTATCGGTGGGCGCCGCCAGGTCGGTACCCAGGGTACTTTCCACGATGGTTTTGAGGCTGCCGATGGTGACGATGCGCCAGGGCGAATACCAGGGCAGGTTGGCCATGGGTGTGTTGGCGCCGCCGGGAAAGATCTCACGCGGGTCGGGGAAGGTGATGCGGTAGTCGGTTTTGCCGGCCTCATTGTCGAGTTTGGAGGCGCAATAACGGCCATCCATATTGGCTTCGGTAATCAGCAGCCAGTGACCGGCCGATTGAAAAAGGGCGGGGAATACCCAGCCTGCTTTCATGGGCGAGGCCGTACCGGCTTTGATGCCCTTTTCGTAAAACTCTTCGTAACAGGGGTTCACCTGGTTCCAGCCGGTTTTGGCCACGCTCATGGGCTGCAGCCAGGCTTTGGCATCGGCGCGCAGGTGAAAGGAGGTGAATTCGGTATTTATCTTTTTGGCATCATCGCTTTTGCCGGGAAAATAATAGCGGAAGGCTACGCCATCGTTGGATACACGAAATACGATATCCATCTCCTGGCCCGATGCATTTTTGAAATGCAGGGTTTGTTCATTGGCGGTATAGGTGACGGAACTGCGTTTGCCGGTTTGTAATTCGTATTGATCATTTACTTTTTTTACAGAAGAAGCGCCGGTGAATGTGAGTGCTTTTGACAAATCGGCGTCTGTGCGCGTTATGCCCAGGCGGCTGGGCTCCAGCAGGCGGCGGTCGTTATATTGAATGGTATAAAATACCTGGCCGGTGGCATCTATACTGCATTGCACCCTGATGGCTTTATTTGGACTGGAAAGGGGAGCGGGTTGTTTTTGTGCAAAGGCAGATGGAATGGCAAGGCATACCATGAAGCAAACAATGGTCAATCGTTTCATATAGCGTTATTAGGCTATGAAGATAATAAATGTACAAATGACATTTACACTTTATTTACCAGCTCTTTGCCATCTTCAAAATCGCTGATGTTTTGCAGGGTGGTACGGGCAATTTGGGTGAGGGCTTCATCGGTGAAAAAGCCCTGGTGGGCGGTGATGAGCACGTTGGGGAAGCTCATGAGGCGCATGATGGTATCGTCTTCGATGATCTCTTCGGAGAGGTTGTGGAAGAAGAGTTTTTCTTCCTGTTCGTATACATCGATGCCCAGGTAGCGCAGACGGCCGGTTTTGAGGGCCTGTATGGCGGCGGCGGTATCGATGAGGGCGCCGCGGCTGGTGTTGATGAGCATAACGCCCTGTTTCATGAGGGCGAGGGTATCGGTGTTGATGATGTGGTGGGTTTGTTCGGTGAGGGGGCAGTGCAGAGATATGATATCGCACTGCGGCAGAAGTTTTACCAGGGGCAGGTACTCTACGCCTTTGGCTTCCATATCGCGGTTGGCGATCATATCGAAGGCCAGCACCTTGCAGCCAAATCCCAGCATGATCTCGCAAAACACCTGGCCTATTTTACCGGTGCCGATCACGCCTACCGTTTTCCCATACAAATCAAATCCCGTAAGTTTTTCCAGCGAAAAATTCCCCTCGCGCACGCGGTTATACGCCTTATGCGTTTTTCTGTTCAGGGCCAAAATAAGCGCCACCGCATGTTCGGCCACAGCATGCGGCGAGTAAGCGGGTACACGCACAATAGCCATATGATGTGCCTGCGCCGCTTTCAAATCAATGTTATTATACCCGGCGCTGCGCATAGCAATAAGCCGCACGCCCTGCTCTGCCAGCAATTGTATCACCTTTTCATTGATAGTATCATTTACAAAAGCACAAATAGCCTCGCAGCCCGCCGCCAGCGCCGCAGTCTTCTCATCCAGCGGCGCATCGAGAAATACCAGTTCGTGCGTGGTGTTGTAGCGGGTGAAGTATTCTTTGTCGTATGGTTGTGTGGAGAAGAAGGCGGTTTTCATGTGTTATGTTGAATAGCAGAAAGGTAAAATATTTTTTGAGAGGATAGTAAGCTGATCACAAAAAGTTGTTATTAGACTGAGAGCCTGTTGCCCACGCCTAATTCAAAGTTTTTGTGAGATGAACTATTCGATCATCATTGCCGAATCGGCTTTTAAGCAACTGGTAAAATTGCCAAAGAATGACAACCGGCGAATACAAAAAGCGATAGACCAGCTTTCTGAAAATCCCAGGCCTTCAGGGGTGAAAAAATTAAAGGGGTCGTCAGAGAATTTATATCGGGTAAGAGTAGGGGACTATCGTATCATATATGCAGTTGATGACACGGTCCGGATAGTTGATGTGCGAAAAATCGGGCACAGGAAGGACATATACAACTGAATAATGTTTACCTGCCTGCCTTTTTGAGCCTTTTTTTGGCGTCTTGCCAGGGAATTTTCTTGTCGTTCCTTCTTGCTTCAGCAATGAGAACGTCGATTAAGTCTTCAAACTCATCCGGGTGTTTGGCAATTTCTTTAATATCCACCTGGAGAATTTTCTTGTTGGATATTTCGTCTTTAAAGATGGTTACTCCTTTCATGAGTTTTCTTTTTGGCATTAAGCGGGTTTCTCCTTTGTACAAATTTAATGAATTGTTAGGGAGAAAGATAGTTGTTGATTATCAATGCAATACTTTCATTTTTTAGTACGCCTGTTCTTATCGGCATTCTTAGAAATATTTCTTTCGGCAATTAAAAAACCTATATACAAACCAATAGAAAGTGTTCCGGAAAAAAGAAAGAGATGAAAGCAGCAGTTGATAAAAACAAATATAACTAACACCCATTAGCCCCACAAAATTTTTTTAAACACCCACCTGCCCCAATTCCTATCTTTGCCTCCCTTCCGCAAGGAAAAATCTAAAATTGTAACTAAAATGTTCAACAAAAGGGTAAAAGTCAAAGATCTGCTGGCCACAGAACCATCCGGCCAGGAAGTTATTGTTATGGGCTGGGTACGTGGTTTCAGAAACAATCAATTCATCGCCATAAACGACGGAAGCACCAATAACAATATACAGGTAGTGGCAGAACTGGGTATGCTGGACGAAGCAACGATCAAACGCATCACACAAAGCGCCTCCATCAAAGCTACCGGTGTACTGATACCCTCCTTAGGCAAGGGACAAAAAGTGGAAGTAAAGGCCACCTCGATAGAGATCCTTGGTGATTGTGATCCGGAGAAATACCCCTTACAGCTCAAAAACCGTCCCAGCCTCGAATTCCTGCGCGAAATCGCTCACCTGCGCTTCCGCACCAATACCTTTGGCGCCATCTTCCGCATCCGCCATGCCCTGGCATTCGCCATCCACAAATTCTTCAACGAAAAAGGATTTGTATACATGCACACCCCCATCATCACCGCCAGTGATGCCGAAGGGGCCGGCGAAATGTTCCGGGTAACCACACTACCCTTAGACAACCCGCCCAAAACCGAAACCGGCGACATCAATTATAAAGAAGACTTTTTTGGCCGCAGCACCAACCTCACGGTAAGCGGACAATTGGAAGGCGAACTGGCCGCCATGGCCTTTAGCGAGATCTATACCTTCGGTCCTACCTTCAGGGCCGAAAACTCCAACACCGCCCGCCACCTGGCCGAGTTTTGGATGATAGAACCCGAAATGGCCTTCTACGACCTCGAAGACAATATGAACCTGGCCGAAGAGTTCATTAAATACATCATCCGCTACGCCATGGACAACAACCGCGAAGACCTGGAGTTCCTGGCGCAACGCCTCACCGATGAAGAAAAACAATTGCCGCAAGACAAACGCAGCGAAATGGGTCTCATTCAAAAGCTGGAGTTTGTATTAAACAATAATTTCGAACGCATCACCTATACCGAGGCCATCGACATACTGCTGGCCTCGCCCGCCTACAAAAAGAAAAAATTCCAGTACGAAGTAAAATGGGGCGTGGATATGCAAAGCGAACACGAACGTTACCTCGTAGAAAAACATTTTAAAAAACCCGTGATCGTAACCGGTTATCCCAAGGCCATCAAGTCGTTTTATATGCGCCAGAACGAGGATGGTAAAACCGTAGCCGCCATGGACATCCTGGCGCCCGGCATCGGCGAAATTGTAGGTGGATCGCAGAGGGAAGAAAGACTGGACAAACTTACAGAGCGCATGCAGGAACTGAACATCCCCATCGAAGAAATGTGGTGGTACCTCGATACCCGCCGCTTTGGCTCGGTACCGCATGCAGGGTTTGGACTGGGATTTGAACGTATGGTGCAGTTTGTAACCGGTATGTCGAACATCCGCGATGTGATCGCCTTCCCGAGAACACCGAAGAATGCAGAGTTCTAAAAAATAGAAAAGTCCCGCTAACAACCGTAACGGGACTTTTTCTTTCTATGGTGGTTATTCATGTATCGATACAATGGGAATATGTGAATGGGTCACCAGCTCCTTACTCTTGCTCTTATGAAACAGGCTATCGATCAGGCGGTGTTTTTTTGGTATCACCATTACCATATCCAGGTTCCTGGCTTCGGCAAACTCATTGATGGCCTCCACCACATCTTCGCGGTTCAAGAAATGATAATGCGGGTTTACATCGCCCAGCATGGCATCCAGCGTGGCCGATTCCAACATATTCTCATTCTCTTCACCATCGGGGTTGTAATGCACATTCAATACATGCAGTTCGGCGCCAAACTCACGTACGATGCGTTTGATATAGTCTACCGGTGTGGTTTCTATCACATCCTTGAAATCGCAGGCCAATCCAATTTTTGTAATGCCGCGATAACTGGTGCCGGGAGGCACCACAATCACCGGGCATTTCAAATGGCGTATGGCCGTAAGCGTGGTACTGCCCATGATCATTCTTTCCAGGCCGGTGGCGCCATGGCTGCCCATGATCACCGCAAAAGGCTGAACGGCCTTGCACAATTCTTCCAGCTCGTCGATGGTATCGCCCAGCCGCGATTCGGTGAGTACTTCCAGTTGTCCCGATGTGACGCGCAGCAAATTCATCTTCAGATCTTCCAGTCTTTCATCACTGGTGCGTTTTATTTCATCGATCGATACGGTAGTAACGGGCGACACAGGTGCATCGGTATAGGCTACCGGTACATGGTATACGTGAAGTAATAATAATTTCGCTTGTATAGACTGTGCCATGTCAACGGCATAGTTCATGGCGTTGACAGATACAGTGGAAAAATCGGTAGGAACTACCAGTGTTTTCATACGAATGTTTTTAGGTTATCAATTGAAAGTCGGGGCCGGTTTTTATAGTCATATATGGAAAAATTATGCCATGGCGTCTTAGTGTTTATAATCAAACACATATGGCTGAAATCAATATTCCTGCAAACAATGCGGGCAAACCAGGTGTTGCCCGAAGCAAAAAGTTATCGACCCGTGTAGACCTTACGCCCATGGTTGACCTGGGTTTTCTGCTGATCACTTTTTTTATCTTTTCTTCCAGGCTCTCCGAACCAAAAGCATTGCGCTTGTACATGCCGGCAAATGGTGAAGCCGGCAGCACGGCTGAAAGCACGGCATTAACGGTTATCCCATTCGAGGGGAATAAGGTGTTTTATTATCATGGGATGCTGGAAAATGCGTTGCAACAGGGAGGGTATGGTATTACTAACTATGACGTGAGTAAAGGTTTGGGTAATGTGATCAGGGACAAACAAAAAAGCATGGGTGTTCATAGGAATGAATTGATGGTAATGATCAAGCCGGCTGATGCATCACGATTTGTTAATATGGTAGATGTGTTGGATGAAATGCAGATCAATGCGGTGAAACGGTATGCTATTATGGATTTGACAAAGGAAGAAAAAGAAATTATACAGGTGAAAGCCGGGATAGCGTTTTAGGTGCGGTCCGGTTAGGGACCACCGGTCGGTGGCGGCGCGCGGTTAAATTTTGCCAACCCCTCCGTGTTTTGTAAATTGTATTCCCCTCTGATTACGGCAAAAAACGCATTCTGTTAACCGCATTAAACTACCTATATGTCAATACCAGTCGTGAACCTGGCCGATTTCTTATCCGGCGATCCGCAGTTGAAACAGGCATTCGTGAACCAACTGGGTAAGGCCTACGAAGAAGTAGGCTTTGTAGCCGTCAAAAACCACGGCATCCCCGACGAACTCATCGCCGACCTGTACAAATATGTGCAGGAATTTTTCGCCCTCCCCCTTGCCACCAAGATCCAATACGAGGTGGAAGGGCTGGCCGGCCAGCGCGGCTACACCTCTTTCGGTAAAGAACATGCCAAGGGCAGCGATGCCCCCGACTTAAAAGAGTTTTTCCAATTCGGTCAGATAGTAGATGACGACGACCCGGTAAAATCAGAATATCCCGGCAACGTGCAGGTAAAAGATGTTCCTGCCTTTAATCCCACTTTCGAAAAAGCCTACCGGGCCTTCGAAAAATCCGGCACCGCATTGCTACAGGCCATTGCCCTGTACCTGGGTTTAAACGAACATTATTTCGACGACCATGTACACAATGGCAACAGCATCCTGCGCGCCATCCATTATCCACCCATCACCCAGGAACCCAAATCGGCCATCCGGGCCGAACAGCATGAAGACATCAACCTCATCACACTGCTGGTAGGGGCCTCAGCCGATGGATTGCAGATACTCTCCAAACAAAACGAATGGGTGGCCGTAACCTCGCTGCCCGAGCAAATTGTGGTAAACGTGGGCGATATGCTGCAACGCCTCACCAATAACAAACTGAAAAGCACCACGCACCGCGTGGTAAACCCACCCAGGGAAAAATGGGGCACCAGCCGCTACTCCATTCCCTTCTTCCTGCACCCCAAAAGCAAAATGAGCCTGGCCTGCCTGGAAAGCTGTATAGATGCCGGTCATCCAAAGGCTTATCCCGATGCCACGGCAGGGGAATACCTCGATGAACGGTTGCGGGAAATTGGTTTGAAGAAATAAAACATTCAATTAGAGCCGGTTAATACCAGCCTGGTCTACTTTAACGCCTGCTTAACGCCTCGCTGATTAATTTTATTGTCATGTAACGAAAAGGTGCGGAACGACGTTATATATATGGTTTAAGTAAAACGAAAACTTATGAAAAGAAATGTACTTTATAACCTGGCGTTACTTCCACTGGCCATGCTGGTGACAACCATGACCATGTCGCAAACCATGCTGGCCGACGACCAAAACCCCAATTACATGGTTAGTCAGGCCAAATACACCCAAATGGCCGATTCCATCAACGCCTGGCACGGCACTACCCCCCAGGAAACCTATAAGGCCATCGATTTCCTGGCCGATAAACGCGAAGCACGCGAACAACGCCGGGCTTTCCGCCGCGAACTGCGTCTCGAAAGGGCCCGCAACGGGTATTACTACAACGACTACTATGGGTACTATTATCCCAGCTACGGATACAATTATAATTTCCGTCCGTATTATGGCGGTTACCGCTCCCGCTGGAACAACTTTTACTGGAACACCCTGCCCCTGGCCGCCACGATTGGCTGGTGGAGCTGGTGCCGGTAATTACCTGGTTCATCACCTTATTCTGCCAGTTCAACCGAGTTAAAAAACCCTGCAACTAATTCTATAATTAATTTCGTATATGAAAAAAATTTACGCGCCTGTTGTAGCGCTTTTGTTGATCACTACCAGTATTTCCTGTTCGCACAAAGTTACCCGCATCGATCCGGGAGAGCAGATCGATTTAAGCGGCCGCTGGAACAATACCGATTCTCGCATGGTGGCCGAACAAATGATCGATAATATCCTGAAAGAAAATTGGGTGAACGATCACCAACAGGCCCACAATGGACAAAAACCCGTGGTAATAGTAGGTTTTGTAACCAATAAAAGCCACGAACATATCGAAGCCGAAACCTTTGTAAAAGATGTGGAGCAATCCTTTATCAAAACGGGTAAGGTAAGGCTGGTACAGGGCGGCAAAAAAAGAGAAGAGCTGCGCGCCGAAAAAGCCGATCAGCAAACCAACGCCTCTGCCTCGAGCATGAAAAAGTTTGGCATGGAGCAGGGCGCCGATTATATTCTGCAAGGTTCTATCAACTCCATCGTTGACTCGCAAAAAAGAAAAAAGGTGGTGTACTACCAGGTCAACCTGGAGCTCACCAATATCCAATCCAATGAGGTGGTTTGGATAGGCGATAAGAAGATTGCCAAATACGTGACCAATTAATGTGCCTTCATCCAAAGGTGAAGTACCCCGTACTATGTTTTTATCAGTAACACATATGATAAGAGCATTGGCAGTTATTTGGCTGATGCTCTTCTCAGTTTCCTGCGCTACGTACAATAATCGTATTGGCAGCTATTACGAGCAGGTGCTCAATAACCAATACGAAAAGGCCTATGCATCGCTGGACAAAAACAAAATGCTGAAACGCGGCCGCAACCGCCTGCTGTATCTTTTTGAAAAAGGTAAGTTGGCGCACCTGTTGAAACAATACGATAGCAGCAACCAGTATTTCAACGAGGCCGACCTGTTTATTGAAGATGTACGCACCAGCGCCCGGGACGTGGTAGTGGGCAACCTGCTGAACCCGATGATGGAGACCTACAAGGGCGAAGACTTTGAAAAGTTTATGGTGCATTATTATAAGGCGCTCAATTACCTCAACCTGGGTGAGCCCAATGAGGCGCTGGTAGAGGCCAGGCGTATATCGCTGCGCAGCTATGCCCAGCAGGATAAAAGCAACAACAATACCAACCGCTACTCCGACGATGCCTTTTCGCTGATGCTGCAGGGCATCATTTACGAACAAAGCAACGACATCAACAATGCCTTTATATCGTACCGCAATGCGGCCGATATATTCTTAAAGAATAAAAACCTTTGGTATGGCGTAATGATGCCGGCGCAGTTAAAAGAAGATGTATTGCGTACCGCCGCCGCCAATGGATTTATGGATGAAGTACAGCGTTACGAAAAACTCTTTAACACCACCTGGCAAAAAAAGCCGGCATCTGAGGGTGGCGAGCTGGTTTTGTTTTGGGAAAACGGACTGGCGCCGGTGAAAACAGAAACCAACTTTTTCTTTACGCTCACCAAAGACGGGCTGGGCAATTTCACCTTTGTAGATGCCACCGGATTGATGAACATCCCCTTTGATTTTAGTTCGAATTACAACCGCGACAATATCAAGCTCGATGAACTGCGTTCTATACGTGTAGCCTTTCCCAAATACCAGGAGCAGCCTTTATATTATAGAAGCGCCACTGTTTCGGTAAATAACGAACAATATGGTTTTGAAGAAGCCGAAAATATCAATAACCTGGCTTTCGCCACTTTGAGAGAGCGGTTTTTAAAAGAGATGGGGAAGACCCTCACGCGCCTGGCCATCAAAAAACTGGCGGAGGCCGCTGCCCGTCCAAAAAAGGATGATAAAAATAAGGATGAGAAAGAGGCCATGGCCGCTGCTATACAAATCTTCAATTTATTATCGGAAAAGGCCGATACCCGCAACTGGCAGAGCCTGCCCCATACCATATCATATACCCGCATACCCTTGCAACCCGGTGTGAATGTGTTGCAAATCAACTTAAACGGTCCCAATGCTTCGGAGAAGCCGGTGAACCTGGTGGTGGAGGGTAATGGAAGGCTGCAGGTGCAGAATTTTTGCACTTTAAGGTAAGTATTGCTATAGCCCAACTATGGCTTACCTATGAGTTTCCTATAGTTTTTATATGCTGCGCCTATGGCTCACCTATGGTTGGCCTATGGATGGCCTATGCCTGACCTATAATTCACTCCCACGACCTTCTTTTCGACACCAAAAAACGGCATTTCGTCATTTTCAGTCCTCTAACCGCTCCCGTTCACCCTAACTTTAAACCACTCATAAAACACCAAACGACCACAGTTCTTTGAAATACGCTGATTTCCAATACTTTCTGGCTTAGCTCAATATTTTACGATAAATATTACCATGAAAAATATGGTACTATGTGTTGCATAGTACTAAACTTCTCCCTATATTTGTGTTGTGAAAGGAATAAAATGAATTTCACGTATAGCCATGCCACTGCAAATATTAATAGCAACTTTACTGGCCCTTGTAACACTGGGCACACAGTTGCCGGAAAAACAAAAACAAAACGACGAAGTAACCATTATGGGCAGTAACAAAGGCGCCGCCGAGGTTATTAAAAGCGACAGCTCCGACATCATAGTAATTACCACGTTGAAACGCCGCAGCCATCATGTAACCATTATGGGCGTACAACACCACGGCAGCGCCACCCATACCCCGGCTACTACTGCATGGCGGATCAATGAAAAAAACAAACAACATAAACGCAACGCAATCGCACGGGCTGCCTGATCAGAGCCCCTTAAACGAAGTACAGCCATGAATATCGAGAACACACAAAGTCAGATGCGGAAAGGGATACTGGAGTTTTGCATTCTTTCCATCATTCGCCGCGGGGAAGCTTACCCGAGTGATATTGTGGATGAAATGAGAGCTGCCAACCTGCAGATCCTGGAGGGTACCCTATACCCCCTGCTCACCCGGTTGAAAAATGCAGAAATGCTTACCTACCGATGGGTAGAGAGTAATAGCGGCCCTCCCCGCAAGTACTTTTCCCTAACCCCAAAAGGAGAAGAGTTCTATAAAGAACTGGAAACAACCTGGAACGAATTGGCCAACGCAGTAAATACCCTGGCCGCCAAAAGGGAGTCGCTGCTCAACACCGTAAACAATAATCCCGGAGAAATATCACCACCTACCAACTAAAACTTCAACCAACAAATAGTATAGTACAATGAAAAAGGTCATAAACATAAATTTTCAGGGCAGGGTGATACCCATCGAGGAAACTGCCTATGACATATTGAAGCAATATGTTGAAAGTTTACGAAG
>Ga0065721_10048780_pt1 | contig 87485 bp, 80 predicted proteins | sample Mesricmetagenome_FD_59108 | JGI IMG/M metagenome (GOLD analysis project Ga0065721, IMG submission 59108) | Mesophilic microbial community from rice straw/compost enrichment Sample: eDNA_1 v2 (version 2) | ecosystem: Engineered > Solid waste > Grass > Composting > Bioreactor | place: USA: Davis... | reverse complement strand
TTATATCTTAGCCTTACCAAAACACAATTCCCATATCCCTTTATTACAGTTAGCCACCTGATCAAGCACTGGTCCGGGGCAAGTCCGTACCTGCTCCGCCATGAAGCAATGGAGAATCCGTGATGTCTCCACCGTGAGTCCGGGATTTTACGGAAAAACATGGACTCACCCTGGACTCACCCTGGACTCACCCTGGACTCACAGCGAAGGAGGTACGAAGCAGGTACCTGTTTAGTATTTGCCGTGTCTTGTTAGTTAATTCCGGAAGGATTGGATAATTCTGGAATGGTTATGCATACAAATTTGGTAATTAGACTTGAATTATACAAGGGGGGATGCGCTGCTATATATGACACACGTATGCGCTGTATTCATTCGCGTACGGGTCGTGCGCAGAACTGCGATATCTGAGGCATACACGGAGTATAACCGGCACGGATACGAAGCGGGTAGGTATCTTTCCCGAATGCGGCTGGGCGTTTCGGCCGCTGAAACAGCCTGTACCGGCCTGTTCAATCGATTGTGTTATATTTATGTTGCCTCCCTGTTAGCGCCTGAAGAATCTATATTTTTACCCTGTTAGCAAGAAATTGCCAATTGCAGATTCAAAATATAAGGAAGACAGCCAGAATGGATGCTACAGAGATAAGTCATTTGCAGCGCTGCATAGCCACTCAGCGCGCTGAAGAAGCCTATAAAAAACTCTTCCTGCACTTTTACACTGAACTGCTGGGTTTTGCCTACGGTTATGTTAAGCAGCGGGAGATTGCCGAAGAGATCGTATCAGACGTGATGATGCGGATCTGGACCATGGAGGAGGCACTGCTGACAGTCAATAATCTGAAGGTATATCTGTTCAAGTCAATTAAAAATAAGGCCATCAACTATCTTCTCAAAGAGCGGAATTTCAGCAGCTGGGACATTGAGCAGATTGCTCCGGACCGGATCGTGGACTATGCCACGCCTGAACGGAGCCTTCTGTACAGGGAACTTGACGATACTATACAGGATGCCGTCAGGGCGCTGCCGCCTAAATGCCGGATGGCTTATTCGCTGGTGCGTCAAAACGGACTGACGTATAAGGAAGTCGCTGCAATCATGGAGATCTCCGAGAATACCGTGGATCGTCATTTGACAATTGCCGTCAAGCGGTTGAGCGAAGCGGTTAAAAACTATCTGGCCTACTGATTTTTTTACATGCTGATTGGGGAACTTCCCACTTTTTATTGTCTTAGCTGCTGTGGAACATCCGGAACCCATGAAGAACCAACGGTTCGTATACCTGGTCACCCGTCAGTTGGCGGGCGATGCGACCCCTGAAGAGCGGGACGCGCTGGATGAGCTGTTGGCTTCGGACAGGCAATTGCGGGAGGTGTATATACTGCTATTCAAGAAGCCGGAAAAGGTAGCCGATGAAGAGATCTGCTCACATGCGATGCAGGCCTACACGGCGCATTTCGCAAAGATCCAGCTGGCTCAGATGCAGGCGAATGAAAACGGCCGGGCACGGAACCGCGGAAGGCGTACGAAACGCCTTTTGGGCTGGTGTGGCTCGGCTGCGGTAGTAGCGATATGCTGGATATTCGTGAGAACTGGTTCAAATGAGGATGCAAGTCATGGAGAAGCAAGCATAACGCCGACAGAGGTGACCACGGATAAGGGCATGAAAAAACACTTTTTTCTGCCGGACAGTACGGAGGTATGGCTCAATGCAGACAGCCGGCTGGTTTATAAGAATGACCCTTCCGTGGCAGCGCGGGTCATCAACTTCACCGGCGAGGCCTACTTTGACGTGGCGGAAAAGGCGGGGAGACCTTTCATCATTTATGCTAATGGGATACAGATCCGTGTACTGGGCACTTCTTTTAACGTACGGGCATATCCTGATGAAGAAAATACGGAGACCGCGTTGCTTGAGGGCATGATCGAGGTCACCGTAGATGAACATCCGCGCAACAAGATTTACCTGCGTCCGGGGGAAAAGCTCTCCGTACGCAACCATGCGGCCAAGGAAACGAGCCCTGGTGCGGTGGGGCCGGCTGCGGAAGAGGCGACGTCTCAAAAATTGCTGGTAAGTGAATTGAAAATGGACCCCGAAGCCCTGACGGCACCTGAAACCTCATGGAAGGAGAATCAACTCGTTTTTGACGGGGAGCGGTTTGATAAAGTCATGTCTAAAATCTCGCGCTGGTATAATGTGGAGATAGAAGTGACCAATGAGGAATTACACGGCCAGCGGTTCACGGCTGACTTCGAAAATAAAACGATCAGACAGGTATTGGATGCACTTCAGTACACTGCAGGATTCAAGTATAAACTCGTTGGTGATACTGTTTACATAAACTGATAGCTCATGATAAAACGAAAACTTAATTAACTCTAAAAAAGAGGAGAATGCGCTAACATTCTCCCCGATCTGTGAATTAAACCGGTGCAGGTGCGCTAACACGCTGCGCCGATAGTTTGTTAAACTTAACTACAAAATTATGAAAAAACCCGGACATGATTCGCTTGCCGGTAAATCGCTAACACCCATTGTCAAGCTATTGCTGATGATTAAATTTATAACAGTATTGGTCTGTTTCCTGGGGTTCCAGGGGTTTGCTGTTGAAGGTGCCGCACAGGAGAAGGTGACCTTCCAGTTCAGCAATACCACACTCAAAAAGGTCTTTAAGGCTATTGAAGAGCAGACATCACTCCGGTTCGTCTACAACGACGATATGCTTCAGCGCAGGGAGCGGATATCGATCGCTGCCAAGGAAGAGAATTGGAAAGCAGTGATGAACCGGCTTGCCACTTCTACGGGTCTCCGCTACCGGCTTATTGATGAAAACTTGGTGGCGATCGGTGCCGCCGATATCAATACCACATATCAGACGTCGATCCGCGGCAAAGTATCAACCGCTGACGGACAGACGCTGCAAGGCGTAAGCGTTACCGAGAAGGGCACGGGAAACGGTACGACCACCAACGAGCGAGGGGAATTTTCGATCACGGTAAAGGATGGGACCGCCCTGCTTGTATTCAGTTCCATAGGCTACCTCACCAAAGAGCTGCCGGCCAACACGGCGTTTCTGGAGGTGGTGCTGCAGGAAGACCTGGCGAACCTGGATGAGGTGGTCGTGGTGGGTTACGGCACGCAGAAGAAGGTTAATGTTACGGGCTCCATTTCTGTCGTTGACGGGGAAACCTTGCAGAACCGGCCCATTACCAACGCGTCCCAGGCGTTGCAGGGCGTTCAGGGCGTATATGTGAACCAGGCCGGCGGACAGCCCGGTGCAGATGGCGCCACCATCCGGATCCGCGGGATGGGCACCATTGGCGGGACGGGAAAACTATCTCCACTGGTACTGGTTGACGGGGTTGAGTTCTCACTAAGGGACGTGAATCCCAACGATATCGAAAGCATCAGCGTGCTGAAAGATGCTGCATCAACGGCTATCTATGGGTCGAGGGCGGCAAACGGGGTTATCCTGGTCACCACCAAATTAGGCCGACAGGACCGCACGACCATAGATTACAGCGGATATGCGGGGTCGCAGTCAGCTACCTACCTTCCGGATCCCGTGGATAATTCGGCTACCTTCATGGAATGGTATAATAAGGCCATGGTGAACCAGGGCGGAACACCTTATTATTCTGAGGAGCTGATCAACGAATTCCGCAACAACCCAACGAGTCTGATCTATCCCAACACGAACTGGATGGAAGTGATGTTCGGTCCGGCCGCCATACAGGAACATAACCTGAGGTTTGCCGGTGGCAGTGCCAAAACGCGTTACAACCTTTCGGCCGGATATCTTGATCAGGATGGGGTGCTGAAAGGCATGACCGGTGCCGAGAAATATTCGCTTAATCTGCGCGTCAGCACAGAGGTCAGCAAACGATTCAATATTGAGGGCTCCGTTATTGGGACCCGTTGGGACGTGGACCATCCCGCCCAAGGTATCGGGACCGCGATGAACCGCATTATGCGCATGGTGCCGGTGCAGCCGGTGGGCAAGATGGAAAATGGGAACTGGCCGGATAGCTGGGTGCTTACGCCCGGACAGAACGGGTTCCAGAATCCGTTGATATGGGCAGAAGAGGCATACCGTACCGAGCGCACCAACCGTTTCATGGCCAACTTGGCGGCAAACTTTACAATTATAGAAGGTTTGCGCTATCAGGCACGCGGATCCATCAACTACGGGGATTTTCTTCAGAAGAACTGGTATCCGGAGGTCATGGCGTATAACGTCCGCACGGGAGAGCCTTCACGGCCATGGTCGGCCACATCCACCAAAACCCAGCGCCAGGAGCACGATCAGCGCCTTAACTTTACGCATACCCTTAACTACCAACAGACCATCGGCAGTGATCACACCATTAACGCGCTGGTGGGGCACAGCATTGAACGTTACGATACGGAATTTTTCCAAGGGAGCATACAGGGCTTCCCCAGCACAGACCTGGATGAGCTGAACGTCGGTACGGATAACCGGCAGGTTTCCGGAACCACCACGGTCGATGCCTTGATCTCTTATTTCGGCCGCGTACAGTACGCCTTCCGCGATAAATACCTGTTTGAAGCAAACAGCCGGTATGATGGGTCGTCGCGCTTTGCAAACGGCAACAAATGGGGTTTCTTCCCGTCATTTTCCCTGGGTTGGCGCCTCTCCGAGGAAGCATTCCTGAGCAACGTTTCCTGGATCGATGAGCTGAAACTGCGCGGGTCATGGGGGCAGATCGGGAACCAGGAGATCGGCCGGTTCCAATACGTAAACGCTGTGGCGCTTGGATTCGGTTACCCCTTCGGCGGTACGTACTACGGCGGTTCGGCCGTTACGCAATACAGGGATCCCAGCTTGCAGTGGGAGACTACCACCATGACAAACTTCGGTCTTGACTGGGTATTGCTGAACAGCAAGCTGACCGGGGAGTTCGAGTATTTCTACAAACGCACGGACGGTATTCTGCGGGAAGTGCAGCTGCCTGGCCAGGTTGGTGCGCTGGCCGGTCCGGTGCGCAACATCGCGGTGGTGGACAACAAGGGATTTGAAATCGGACTGAACTATACGGACCGCATTGGGAGTGATTTCTCCTATCAGCTGGGGGCCAACTTCACGCGCATTACCAATGAGGTGGTGGACCTGAATGGCGAAACCATTCTGAGCGGGGGTAGGATCACTCAGGAAGGATCACCAATTGATTCCTGGTATGTGCTGAAAACCGACGGCTTGTTCCAGACGGAAGAGGAGGTGGCCAATTACCCCACGATCACGGACCGGGTAGGGCCCGGAGACATCAAATATGTGGACCTTAACAATGACGGTGTGATCGATGGGGATGACCGTTATGTAGCTGGCAACACATTCCCCGAATTCACCTACGGCTTCAATGTCGGATTCAGCTACAAGGCGTTCTCCCTTTCCACCCTGTGGCAGGGTGTCGGCAACGTCCATGTGCGGCCGAACAATAACTTGGCCTCACCGTTCAACAACGGTGCGGGGTTGACCAAGGACTGGATCACTGACTCCTGGACACCGGAAAACCCTAACGCAAGGCTTCCACGCATTTCTGCGCGGAACCAGTACACGGCGGAAAACTTTTCAGATTCCGACTTCTGGCTCGAAGATGCTTCATATCTGCGATTGAAGAATATTCAACTGGCCTATGATTTCAAAGGCGGTTTTCTGGAAAGGTGGGGGTTAAGTCAGCTGCGCGTCTTTGCCAATGCCCAGAACATCCTGACCTTCACGAATGTGACCCTGTTTGACCCTGAACGCGATATAACAGCGACCAATATCGATCAATATCCTTCGGTAAAAACGATTACCGGCGGCATTAACCTAACTTTTTAAGGAGCTATGACCATGAAGAATTTCAGATATATACTTGCGGCCTTGCTTACCTGGACTATGGCTGCCTGCCATAGCCTGCTGGAAACCGAGCCTACGGATTTTTACAGCCAGGATACTTACTGGCAAACTTCGGAGCAGGCGCTGGATGCGCTGACGGGTTGCTACCAGGCCCTGACACATAACGATCTGTATAATGCGCAGACGCCGTTCATGTTCGAGGCGATGTCACCGAACGCATTCAACTACGATAATCAGCGTGCCGCCAATGATTTTGCCCGGGGTGTGCATTCGGCTACCACACTTGGTATGAATGACGCCATGTGGAATGGCTGCTACCGGGGGATTGGCCGGTGCAATGCCGTCATTGAGCGCGTGCCTGCCATCAGCATGGATGAAACACTGAAGGCGCGCATCGTCGCAGAAGCGAAATTTCTGCGGGCGTTTTACTACCACCGGCTGAACACGCTGTTTCACGGGGTGCCGCTGCTGCTTGCCGAACCGAATCCGGACGAACAGGGTAGTCAGCCCCGCAATACCTATGATGAGGTGCTGGCACAGGTTGTGCGGGACCTGGATGAGGCGGCAGCCGTGCTTCCGGTGGCTTATGCCGGAGCGGATGACGGCCGTGCAACAAAGGGCGCCGCGCTGGCCCTGAAGGCCCGTGCACTGCTGCAGGACTTGGACTACGCCGGCACCGTGGCTGCGGCGGAAGCGGTTTTCGGGCTGGACCACTATGAACTTTTCCCGGATTACAATGGTATTTTCAGGAAGGCGAATCAGGGCAATAAGGAGGTCATTTTCGATATCCGCTTTAAGGCGCCAGAGGTGACGAACCAGTATGATATTATCATGGCGCAATACAGCACGCAGGCTCCCGTGCAGGGGTTGGTGGACGCTTACCAAATGATAGATGGCCGGTCCATCGAAGAAAGCGATCTTTACGATCCGCAGAATCCTTATGAAAACCGTGACCCCCGGTTCAAGCAATCCATCGTCTATATCGGCGCACCATGGCGCAACCGTACGGCTACCGCGGCCGATCTGCACCAGACCGGCTATACCTTCTGGAAATTTACGGAGTATAACGCCACCACACCGGGAACCCTTGTGAATTCGGATTGCAACTACCTGGAAATCCGGTATGCCGACGTGCTGCTCATGTATGCCGAAGCACTGAATGAGCTTTCGGGACCGACCGATGCGGTATATGAAGCGGTGAACGCAATCCGTACCCGTCCCTCGGTAGATATGCCGGAGCTCCCGGCGGGGCTGTCAAAGGAGGCCATGCGCGAAGCTATCCGCCTGGAGCGGCGGATCGAGCTTGCCGGTGAGGGATCTTATTTTTACGACATCCGTAGGTGGGGAACCATTGAGGAAGAAATGAACGGACCGATCCACGACTACCAGGGAAATGTCATTCAGAACAGAAGCTTTAACGCCGAGCGGGACTACCTTTGGCCGATACCGTTTACGGAGATCGACCTGAATCCGGCATTGGAACAAAATCCGAATTATTGATGACGACTATGCGATTTTTACTGCTATTGCTGGCCGGAGGCTGGTGGGCATGCGGACAGCAGGAGCGCGAAACGGCCACGGCCCCTGATCTGCTGGCCTGCGGTGACGAGCAGGTGTTCCTAATCGACGCGGAAAGGTCTGCCGATAGTGCTGTGCATTACCGCTGGCAGTGGCATGTCGCCGAGACCAAGGGTTTGCCGGAGGCCTACAAAGGTTTGTTCCGGACGGTTGATGAATGCAAACCGGTAGGACAGGGCGATACGCTGCTGATTACCGCTTCATCAGGCGGCGTGTTGCTGTTGGACAGGCTGGACAAGCGGGCACTGTTTTATGCCAAAGTGCCGAACGCCCATTCCGCGGAGCTGTTGCCGGGGAACCGGGTGGCTGTCGCCCTTTCCTATGCTGACCTTGGGAACAGCCTGGAAATATATGACTTGGATGAGCCGGAGAAACGGCTCATCCGTGATACCCTTTATTCCGGACATGGCGCGGTTTGGGTGCCCGAATCTGCTTTGCTGTACGCACTGGGGTTTGATGTCCTGAACGCTTATCGGCTTGCCGATTGGGATACAAACCAACCCCGGCTCGAGCTGGTCAAGCAGTGGAAGCTGCCGGATGAAGGTGGGCATGACCTACAGTCCGTTAACGAAAATGAGCTGCTGATTTCCACACATCACAGTGTCTGGGTATTTGACACAGATGATCAGCGTTTCGAGCCCTTTCAACCTTTGGAGAACGTGCCGGATGTTAAGTCGGCCAATTATGATAAAGAGACCGGTCGCCTGGTGTATACCAAAGCGGAGGAAAGCTGGTGGACGCGTCATATCTACATGAAGAACCCTGACAAGGTGATTGCCTTACCGGAAGGTTTTCGTTTGTACAAGACGCGGGTATTCCCGCATACGGAGTAGCCAATGAAATTATCGCAATACCTGCTAATTGCCTGCCTGGCAACCGGCACAGCCCATGCACAGGCGCCGGAGCCTGTGAGACCGAATATCATTTACATATTTGCGGATGATCTGGGGTATGCCGAGACAGGACCGTATGGACAGGAAAAAATAAAAACGCCGAACCTGGACCGCTTGGCTGCTGAAGGGATGCGCTTTACCCAGCACTATGCGGGCGCACCGGTTTGTGCACCGTCCCGTTGCATGCTGTTGACGGGCAAGCACAGCGGGCATTCTTATATCCGGGGCAATTATGAGCTCGGCGGATTTGCTGACAGCCTGGAGGCCGGGCAGATGCCGCTGCCGGAGGGAACCTATACATTGCCCAGGATGCTGAAAGCGGCTGGCTACGCGACCGGGATGATGGGTAAGTGGGGGCTGGGTATGCACAACACCACGGGTTCACCCACCAGGCAGGGATTCGACTATTATTTCGGCTACCTGGATCAGAAACAGGCGCATAACTTTTACCCTTCTCATTTATGGGAAAATGACCGACCCGTGGAACTGGACAACCCGCTGATACAGGTGCATCAGCCGCTGGATTCGCTTACGGCTACACCGGCTGATTTTGATTATTTCCGGGGTAATGTATACGCTCCGGATTTAATGACGGAAAAGGCGCTGGCTTTTATGGAGAAAAACCGCTCCGCACCGTTTTTTCTCTACCTGCCTTACACTCTTCCGCATGTGTCGCTGCAGGCGCCTGATGCGTATGTGACTCCATACCGGGATGCATTTGGCGATAGACCGTATTATGGGCAGAAAGGGTATGCGTCCACGCAGCACCCACGGGCCACATATGCAGCCATGATCACTTACCTGGACGCACAGGTGGGCCTTGTGATGGAGCAGATCAAGCGATTGGGTTTGGATAGCAATACGCTTATTCTGTTCTCAAGTGACAACGGCACCACCTTTAACGGAGGGGTTGATCCGGTGTTTTTTAACAGTGTGGGTGGACTGAGGGGACTGAAAATGGATCTATACGAAGGTGGAATACGGGTGCCGTTCCTAGTGCGGTGGCCGGGAAAGGTGCCTGCCGGAACAGTGAGCGCCCATATCTCCGCGCAATTTGACGTGATGCCCACCCTCGCGGAACTGACCGGTCAGCACGCGGGTGAAACCGACGGGATTTCATTCCTCCCTACGCTGCTGGGGCGTGGCGACCAGCGCCAGCATCCCTTCCTTTATTTTGAGTATCCTGAAAAAGGAGGCCAGCTGGCTGTCCGGATGGGAAACTGGAAGGGGGTGAAAGTGCAGGTCCGCAAGCTTGGGAAGGAAGCCAGGTGGCAGCTGTTTGACTTGCAGGCTGACCCTGGAGAAACAACCGATGTAGCGGCACAGCACCCGAAACTTGTGCGGGAGTTGGAGAGGATCGTTAAACAGGCTCACCGACCATCGCACATTAGGGAGTGGGAGTTTGTAGATCCGAAGTTCGCGCAGAAGTAGCGCGAAACAAATGTCGGCACAGATTGTTTTTAGTTAAATTGATCTGTGCAATGAATAGACTTATCTATCCGCTAGTTTTTTCCGTCCTCTTTTTCAGTACGGTTGCGGGATGCGTTGCCCAGGACCGGGGAAGCCAGAGCCGGCTTGATGAACAGGTTAAAAAGTTTTTGGAGAAATCCAGTGGCACCTGGCAGGACCTGAATGTGCCGTCCGAAGATGGTCAGGTATTGCACGACCTGATCGTGAAGAATAACTACCGGTCAGCGCTGGAAATAGGTACGTCAACCGGACATTCCACCGTCTGGATCGCCTGGGCGCTCAGTAAAACCGGGGGCAAGCTGACAACGATTGAGATTGACGCCGCGCGGCAGAAACAGGCAATGGAAAACGTGAGGGAAGCGGGACTGTCCAACTTCGTGGAGTTCAAATTGGGTAATGCCCATGATATCGTCAAAACGCTGGAAGGACCTTTTGATTTTGTCTTTTCCGATGCAGATAAAGACTGGTACGTGCAGTACTTTAAGGATATTGATCCGAAGCTCAGGAGCGGCGGCACCTTTACCGCCCACAACGTTTCGCAGCGCATGAGCGGAATCAGTGAATATCTGGATTTTGTTCAGTCCCATCCGGCCTATGAAACAACTATTGACAAGACGAGCAGTTCAGGCATCGCCATCAGCCGTAAAAAATGAGCTGACCTCTTATTGTATTTTAGCGGTATTTATAGTAGGTTAGCGGCCTCATGCGTATTAGGAATTGTTTCATAGCGCCGCTGGCCGGAATCCTGTTTTTTGCGTTTTGTTGTTATCTAGCAGGCTGTTCGGGCGGCTCCGAACCGGAACAGGAAGAGAAGGATCCGCGCCGCCCGTCTTTTGCGCCCATCATCGGTGTTGATTTTTTCGAAGTAAGGCGTTCATTCGATAATGGATTGGCATATGACTCCATAGGCTTTGTACAAGTGCCGGAGTGGCACATCAAATTTACCCGTGAGGACGCTTTGCAAATCTATGTGCCCGGTAGTGACTCCTCTTTTAATTTCCAGATCACTCACGACCATGATTCGTTTTTCCATTTTGCCCGTGAGAGCTGGAAGGTCGTGGATTTGCACCGGGACAGCATGATGTTGCAGAAGTTGAGCTTGAACGGGTTGAAGGTAGATAAAATCCGATCAAATGTCTATATGCGATTCTATTCTAAGGATTATCTGGATCAGTTAGGTACGCCATTGACTGAGCTGCGGGAACCTTACAGGCGTGATACCCTGTTCGTCAGGCAAATGGTCGCCCGGGCCAATCGTAACCTGGACAATGTGGATAGCTCATACTCTTCAATAAATTACCCTAAATTGCAAAGTAAAAGCCCAATACTGGAAATAAAGCGCCGGGAGTATGATAGTCTCGAAGTAACTTCCAAATCTGCAGCGAACGAATACCTGTATCCGGAGTACGATATTGTTATCCATAAGGCATACAAAGATTTTTATCATACGTTCTCCGTGCTGGTAGGCCCGGATGGGAAGCTGCGCTTGGGTAAGTTTTTTGTAATGCCGGAGTTTGAACAATCGCGGAAACGGGTTTTGACGGGCATCATCAATGTGTACCTGCAGAACCTGCTGGAGATTGAGCCGGCGACCACTTTGGGTATGCCGCATAACAGTGTTGTATACCTCCGTGTCCGTGGGAAAGCCGGCAAGGGCTGACGCAAACAAATGCACGGCCGATTCCGTTGATGAAGTAAACGAAAAAAGAAACCATGTTTGATAAACTATTTGAAGCGCGCCAGAAGGCGGAGGAAATCAAGAAGCGGCTGGATCAGATAACGGTCGTAGGAGAAGCTGAAGGTGGATCAATAAAGGTCACGGCTACAGCCAATAAGGAGGTTACAGAGGTGTCAATCGATCCGGCATTGCTGTCAGCCGCCGACAAGGAGCAGATGGAAGAGTTGCTGGTAGTAGCGATAAACCATGCCATGCGGCAGGCGGAGAACGTGGCCCAAACCGAAATGCAGGCTGCCACCAAGGACATGCTTGGTGGATTGGGGGGCTTGTTCGGTCAATAGTGTTCAATTTTTAATCCAAGATTCATATTATGATTAAAGCAACGTATTACGGGCACTCCAGTGTAGGCCTTCAATTGGAAGGGGCAAGCGTATTGTTTGATCCGTTTATCAGTCCCAATCCGCAGGCTGCACAGATTGACATTAACAGCTTAAAACCTGACTATATCCTGTTGAGTCATGCTCATGACGACCACGTCGCCGACGTGGTGGCGATTCAGAAGAACAGTAATGCCAAGGTACTGGCGGTGGTAGAAACGGCTATGTGGGTCAACAGGCAGGATATTCCGGAATCCGATATTATTCCGTTTAACTTCGGCGGCACGGTCCAGACCAGCTTCGGCACTGTAAAGATGGTATATGCCCTGCATACCAATGTTGCGCCGGACGGCCAGTATGCGGGCGTACCGGCCGGTTATGTGCTGCAGAGCGGCGGCAAGAAGATTTACTTTGCAGGAGATACCGCCCTGACCATGGAAATGAAACTGCTTGAACCGCTGGGACTGGACTGGGCGTTTCTTCCCATCGGCGGTCATTTTACCATGGATGTGGATGACGCGATCATCGCGTGCGGCTTCATCAATTGCAAAAATGTTGTCGGTATACATTACAACACGTTTCCGCCTATTACCATAGATACCGCGGAAGCAAAACGGAAATTTACGGAAGCAGGACTGAATCTCCACCTGCCCGGGATCGGCGAGGAGCTGACATTATCGTAAAAGCAGGGCCGGACAAAAGCAAGGCCGGAAAACATTGCGTTTTCCGGCCCCTTGATATTTCACATATCCGCTTACTTCCCGCTGCGCTTGATATGATATTGTACAAGGTCATCAATCGGTGACCGGATAATGCGGCCTACTTTCATGCCATATTCTTCAGCGGTTTCCTGCAAGACGTTGCGGAAATTATATCCAACCGAACCAATGCAATTGAACGTGTAGTTCTGATAATCCGGATAGCGGGACACCAGGTTGCGGAAGAAATCATCAAATGACGTTTTGACCAAGCCACGGGAATAATTGATGTTGACCATCACATCGTATACGAATTTGCTGAAGCTGGCACAGAAACGGTTTGCCAGGGGCTTGGTATACACGGCATCCATCACGTCATCAGGCGTCAGTTTGAAGGTATCCCAGAACACCTCCCGTACATCTTCCGGCATATAGCCCCTGATGTAGTCGGTAAGCAGCTTTTTGCCGATATAACAACCGCTGCCCTCGTCGCCCAGAATGTAAGCAGCTGAATCGATATTTTGCACGATCCCGTTGCCATCATATATACAGGTGTTTGTTCCGGTGCCCAAAATAGCGGCAAAGCCCGCTTGTTCGCCGAGCAGCGCCCTGGCGGCGGCCAGCAAATCATGCCCTACAAAGACTTGCGAGTTGACGAATACTTGCTGTAATGCTTTCACCACGATGTTTGCTTTCTCTTCGTTGTGAACACCGGCGCCGTAATAATTTACTTCGGAGATCTGATCGAACGGCAGATCTTTAGGAAGCCCTTTCTTAAGCGAATTGACAATGTATTCGCTATCTACGAAATACGGATTGTAACCTTCCGTGTTGAAATACACCTTCTGTCCAGCGTTATCCAGCAAACACCAGTTGGTTTTGGTTGATCCTCCGTCTGCAATAATAATCATTTGTTGGGTGTTAGTTTGTTGGTATGTAGTTTTAAATTTTTAATGATACTATAAGAATGCACGTGCCGAAAATACGTTTTTCCCCTGAAAAAACTAACATTAGCGGGTTGCTTTGTTTAAAAAACGCTACGGCCATGGTTGCGGCCACACCGCGAAATCTGCGCCTAACTTAGGTTTTTTGACGTTAATTATTGAAACTTTTTAGTCATTTTTATGTTGTCCTTTCAGAATACTTACTTAACCTAATTGATAAACAGGTTGTTAATTTTTACTGGAGTGATCGTTCTGTAAATGTCAGGAAATACTGTATTTTTTCCTTGAAAAGGCGTTTTTGTTTTTTTACAAAATTCTTTTGAAATTCCAAAACTTATCCTTTACTTTGCGCAATAATTCTCAAATTTATCCTAACACTTCATCGAAAATCTTTGATTTCTGAAGACTGAATGCTGAATCACTACTGGTTAAAAAGAGTGCGGCTGAGAGAGGTGGATAAATTTCTGTGTATAACAACAGCAAATCCTTATTTATTTTATAATTACATTTGATGGATATTAATGAATTGAATGCGAAGCTCGTGTCTGAATTACGTGAGATAGCGAAACTAATTGGCATAGCGGACGCAGAAAAACTTCGGAAGCAGGAACTGATTAATAAAATCGTCGCAACAGGTGAAGAAGAGGCCGCGGCGGCGGCGACGGAGGAAGCGGATGCTCCCAAAGAAATAGACGCCACGGACGAGCGGCCAAGAAGGCGTACACGGACCATGAAGACCGTTGAACCGGTAACCGTGAGGGCCAAGAGAGAAGAGCCCGTCGCTGAAAGCAGAGAAAATATAAACACGGATAGGGAAGAGGCAACGGCTGAGCAGACGCCTACCCCGAGGCCGACCAATGGAAGTAAGATAGAGGGGCCGGTTACCAGCCTTGATTTTGACAACGTTATTGTCAATGAGGGTGTGCTGGAAATTATGCCTGACGGTTACGGATTCCTACGTTCATCGGATTACAATTACCTTACGTCACCGGACGATATCTATGTGTCCCAATCGCAGATCAAGCTGTTTGGGCTCAAGACGGGAGACACGGTGCGTGGAAGCATCCGCCCGCCAAAGGAAGGCGAGAAGTATTTCCCGCTGGTACGGGTAGAGGCGATCAACGGACAGAATCCGGCGGAAGTACGTGATCGGGTGCCTTTCGACTATCTGACGCCATTATTCCCTACCGAACGGCTTAAGTTGTTTACCGGTACAGGCAACTACTCGACCCGCATCATGGACTTATTTACCCCGATCGGAAAAGGGCAACGGGGACTGATCGTCGCCCAGCCGAAAACCGGTAAGACGATGTTGCTGAAAGACGTGGCAAACGCTATTGCAAAGAACCATCCGGAAGTATACCTGATCATCCTGCTCATTGACGAACGCCCTGAGGAGGTGACTGATATGGCGCGCAGCGTGCGGGCAGAAGTGGTGTCCTCTACTTTTGACGAACCTGCAGAGCGCCATGTAAAGATCGCGAACATTGTATTGGAGAAAGCGAAACGTATGGTGGAATGCGGGCATGACGTGGTGATCCTGCTTGACTCGATAACGCGCCTGGCCCGGGCATACAATACCGTGGCTCCGGCTTCCGGCAAGATCCTTTCAGGCGGTGTTGACGCCAATGCGCTTCACAAGCCCAAACGCTTTTTCGGTGCTGCGCGGAATATTGAGCACGGCGGTTCACTGACCATCCTGGCCACTGCACTGATCGATACGGGATCCAAGATGGATGAAGTGATCTTCGAAGAGTTCAAGGGAACAGGAAACATGGAACTGCAATTGGATCGGAAGCTGTCCAATAAGCGTATTTTCCCGGCTATCGACCTTATCGCTTCGAGCACACGCCGGGATGACCTGCTTAATGACAGGGAAACCTTGCAGCGCATCTGGGTATTGCGTAATCACCTGGCCGACATGAATTCAACCGAGGCGATGGAGTTCCTGATCGCGCAGATGCGGGGTACGAAATCCAACGAGGAGTTTTTGATCAGTATGAATAGCTAATGATACGATGGTTGCCGGCCGCTCCCAAGTGGTCGGCAACCATGCCTTATGAAACGGCATATTCCCAATTTTGTCACCTGCCTGAACCTGTTCAGCGGCTGCGTCGGGGTAGTGTTTGCGCTGCAGGGAAAGTACCAGGAAGCTGCCTATTGTGTAGTTCTCTCCGGAATTTTCGATTTTTTTGATGGGCTTGCTGCACGGGCGCTGAATGTAAAGTCGCCCATTGGCAAGGAGCTGGATTCGCTGGCGGATGTCATCAGCTTCGGGCTGTTGCCAGGTGCCATCCTCTATCAATTGCTGCAGGCGACGTTTCCGGGTGATGGATTGATTCCCTATCTGGGATTTGTTGTGACGGCGTTTTCTGCGCTGCGTCTGGCAAAGTTTAATATTGATGATCGACAAACCACAGATTTCATCGGCCTCAATACCCCGATGAACGCCATCTACGTGACCTCGCTGCCATTTATCGCTGAAACGTATCCGCATATTGTGCTTCATCCCGCTTTCCTGCTTGGCACCGTGGCCTTGAACAGCCTGCTGCTGGTGAGTAGCGTGCGGTTGTTCTCCATGAAATTGACCTCAGTATCGTGGAATACCGACAAGTGGAGATTTATTTTCCTGATTATAAGTGCAGGACTGGTTATTGGACTGCGCTTTGCTGCGGCGCCGTTGGTGCTGGGATTGTATTTCCTGTGCTCATTCCTTCACTTCAGGAATCCATCGTATCCAGATAAGACCTGAGTTCCTGATAAAGTACTTCAAACCTGGGGAGTAGGTTGTTGAATTTTCCGGCAATCGTGTCCAGTTCCCGCTGGTTTTTGGCACGGTCTTCAATTTCCTGCAATTCGGCTCTCATAGTGTTTGCTCCAACGTAAGCCAGCGTCGGCTTGATATGATGCGCCTGTTTGTATGCCTGCGTCCAATTCTGTTCCCGTATATAGGTGCCCAGTAGCTCCATGTCCCCTGGAGTCTGTTTGATAAAAAGCGCGACAATCTCACGGATCAGGTCGCTGTTTCCTCCGGACAGGTCCTGAAGGTAATCCATATTGGCTTCAGTAAAATTGTTGGAATTCATTTCGTGGCGGTTTTATGAAGTTTCACGGTTAGTGGGTCAGATGTGTTTTTCAGCAAGTCGGTAATGGTCAGATGCAGAACCGGATGGCGGAGATCCGGAGCAATTTCCCGCAACGGCACCAGCGCGAAACGCCGGTCCGGCAGCAACGGGTGGGGGACCTGCAGCCGGGCGGTTTGAATAACCTGGTCGCCGTAAAGCAGTATGTCGATGTCCATGGGCCGTGGCTCCCATTTGGTTTTCCGCTGCCGGCCCAGCGATGCCTCAATTGCATTGATCTTTTCCAGCAACTGTTGGGGTGGAAGAGAGGTTTTCACGCACAGTACCTGGTTGAGGTAATCCGGCTGGTTCTCATTTCCCCAGGCTGCCGTTTCATAGACCGCTGAAGTGTTGAGGATTTTGCCGGCTTCCTTTCCAATGTATGCGACAGCCTGTTCCAGCAGCGACAGTCGGTCGCCCACGTTCGTACCCAGTAACAGGTAAACCGTTATCGTATTGGAAGCCATCATCGTTCACATAGCGGCACGGGTTAGCCACTGCTCCGCAAAAGTAATGAAAAGATAGTCATTTCGTAACGATGTTGAGGTTTCACCGTCAAACTTGCACCTTGTCACCGGTGCTGTTTGCATATAAAACAGGGTTTGTCTAAGTTTGAACAAAGAAAAAGAAATATGAAGTCATTTTTTAAATATGTGTTGGCAACCGTGACGGGCATTATCCTTTCATTTGTGCTGCTGTTTGTTATCGGATTGATCATCATCGGCGGCATGATCAGTTCCATGAGCGCTGATAAAGAAGTCAAGGTGGCCGACAATTCGTTGTTATATATGGATCTCAAACACCAGATTACGGAGCGTACGATCCCGGATCCATTTGAAGACCTTGATATTCCTGGCGTGACCGTTACCAAGAGCTTGGGGCTGAATGATATCCTGGAACGGATAGAGGGCGCCAAGGAGGATGAGCGGATCAAAGGGATCTACCTGGAGCTGACGGGTGTTTCTGCCAGCTTTGCCACGCTGCAGGAGATCAGGGACGCTTTGCTGGATTTTAAAGAATCCGGCAAATTCATCGTAGCCTACAGCGAAGGGTATACCCAGCGTACGTACTATCTGGCGTCAACTGCAGATAAAGTCTACGTCAACCCGGAAGGGGCAATTGATTTCAGGGGATTGGCCTCTCAGTCTATGTTTGTGAAGGGCATGCTCGATAAACTGGGTATTGAGGCCCAGGTCGTCAAAGTAGGAACGTACAAAAGCGCGGTTGAGCCGTTCATTCTGGATCGGATGAGCGAAGCCAACCGGGAACAGGTCGCTTCATTCCTCGGTAGCATCTACGACCACTACCTTGCGGAGGTTGGCGAAAGCAGGAAAATCACCCGCGATTCACTCTTTTCCATTGCAGACAATTACCGGGTGCGGACGGCCGATGATGCGGTCAAGCTGGGCCTAGCGGACGGAAAACGATATAAGGATGAATTGCTCAACGAGCTTAAGGATTCACTCGGTATCGACGCCGATAAGGATCTCAATGCTGTAACGCTGACCAAGTACAGGCCAGCACCGCAGCAATCAAACGCTTCGGTACGTGAACGGATTGCCGTGGTATATGCCGTCGGAGATATCGTATCAGGCGAAGGCAGTGACAACATGATCGGCTCGGAACGCATTTCCCGGGAACTGCGCAAAGTGCGCCGTGATGACAAGGTGAAAGCGGTGGTTTTCCGCATTAACTCTCCCGGTGGGAGTGCCCTGGCTTCAGACGTGATCTGGCGGGAAGTGGATCTGCTGCGCAAGGAAAAACCGGTCATCGTATCCATGGGGGACGTGGCTGCTTCCGGAGGATATTATATTGCCGCCGCTGCTGATTCCATTTTCGCCCAGCCGAATACGATAACGGGTTCCATCGGGGTGTTCGGGCTGATTCCCAACATGCAGGGGCTGTTGAATAACAAATTGGGAATCACCTTCGATGAGGTTAAAACCGGTAAGTATGCCGATTTTCTCGCGAATGTGGACCGGCCATTGACGGCTGAGGAACAGCAGATTCTGCAAATGGAAGTAAACCGGATATACGATACCTTTTTGCAACGGGTGGCTGATGGCCGCGGGTTATCAAAGGCAGGGGTGGATAGCATCGGACAGGGCCGGGTCTGGAGCGGCAGCCAGGCATTGGCGATGGGGCTGGTTGACCGGTTGGGCAGCATTGATGACGCCATCGCGGCTGCGGCCAAGAAGGCTGATCTGGAAAACTACCGTATTGTGCGGTATCCTGCCATAAAGAGTCCTTTCGAGTCATTGCTTGGCGGATCGACCGACCGTATCAGCGCTTGGCTGGGCCGTCAGGCCTGGGGCGATTATTACAGGTATATTGAACGGGTACAGCATGTGCTCCATATGCGCGGCATGCAGGCCCGATTGCCGTTTACGTTGGAGATCTATTAATGGCTGAAGTATTTATCACCGAATGTCCGCGTGATGCGATACAGGGAATCGATCGGTTTATCGATACGGATAAAAAAGTTGCGTATCTGCAGTTGTTGCTCCGGGCCGGCTTTGACCGGCTCGATTTCGGCAGTTTTGTATCCCCGAAAGCCATACCGCAGTTACGGGACACAGGGGCTGTCCTCGAGCGGCTGGATGTTTCGGGCAGTTCCACAAGACTGCTGGCCATTGTGGCAAACGTGCGCGGTGCAACAGAAGCGGCCGGTCAGGAGAAGGTTAACTTCATAGGCTTCCCGTTTTCAGTGTCCGAGACTTTTCAGTTGCGTAACACGAACAGTACTATCGCCCAGTCGCTGGACGCTGCGAAGCGGCTTGTCGAAACCTGCGCGATGCGGAAAAAAACGCCATTGGTTTACCTCTCTATGGGTTTCGGGAATCCGTATGGAGATCCGTGGAGCCCCGCGTTGGTAGGCGATTACGCCGGAAAGCTGGAAGAACTGGGCGTGTCACATATCGCCATTGCTGATACAGTGGGGAGTGCTACGCCGGACGGCATTGCATCCCTCTACGCTTATGTCCGGCAAGGCTTTCCGTGGGTCGAGCTGGGGTTGCATTTGCACAGCACGCCCCAGACTGCGAGGGAGAAGCTGATTGCGGCACTGGATGCCGGATGCAACCGCTTCGATACCGCCTTGCGGGGATTCGGCGGCTGCCCCATGGCTGCTGACCGGCTGACCGGCAATATCGCCACCGAGGTGTTGCTTGAATTGTTGGCCGAGCGGGGTATGGATAGTGGCGTGGACATGAATGCATGGGACGAAGCGGTGACTTACAGTGCGAAGGTATTTTGAATTTACAATACTTATGTTAGCTTTGTTACCCAAATAGTTGATATGAAGACCATAGATAATTTAGATTTTTCCGGCAAGAAAGCACTGATCCGGGTGGATTTCAACGTTCCGCTCGACGAGCATTATAACATTACCGACGATAACCGCATTCAGGGTGCGGCTCCCACTATCAAGAAGATCCTGAACGATGGCGGTTCCGTGATTCTGATGTCCCATCTTGGTCGGCCAAAAGAAGGGCCCACCGAGAAATTTTCGTTGAAACACATCGTGGGGCATCTTTCCGATGTTCTTGGTGTGGAGGTGCAGTTTGCAAACGACTGTATCGGTGAAGAAGCTTACTCAAAGGCCGAGGCACTGAAACCGGGCGAAGTGCTGTTGCTGGAAAACCTACGGTTTTATAAGGAAGAAGAAAAAGGAGATAAGGAATTTGCAGCCAAGCTGGCCAAGCTTGGTGACGTGTATGTCAACGATGCATTCGGTACGGCACACCGCGCCCACGCTTCTACGGCGGTCATTGCGCAGTTTTTCCCGGATGCAAAGTATTTCGGTTACCTGATGGCTGCCGAAGTGGGCAATGCCGAAAAAGTGCTGAATCATCCCCAGCGTCCGTTTACCGCCATTATGGGTGGGGCTAAGGTGTCGGATAAATTGGAGCTGATCGAAGCCTTGCTTGATAAAGTGGATAACCTGATTATCGGTGGTGGCATGGCTTATACGTTCGTGAAGGCCCGCGGAGGGGAGATCGGTAAGTCGTTGGTGGAGCTCGATAAACTGGATCTGGCCAATGAGTTGGTTAAGAAAGCGGAAGCGAAGGGCGTTAACCTTGTATTACCTACAGACTGCCAGATAGCGGATGAATTTTCCCCGGACTCGCCGGCATACGACGGACCGAACGACCAGATTCCGGCCGATAAGATGGGGCTGGACATCGGCAAGGAGTCAAGCGAGCACTTTGCGCAGGTGATCATGGCTTCCAGCACTATCCTGTGGAACGGGCCGATGGGCGTATTTGAAATGGATAAATTTGCCAAAGGAACCAGGGCGGTAGCCGATGCGGTGGTGGCCGCTACCGAACGGGGTGCCTTCTCGCTGATCGGCGGAGGTGATTCAGCTGCCGCCGTGAGCAAATTCGGCATGACCGAACATGTAAGTTACGTAAGTACAGGCGGTGGTGCCCTGCTCGAGTACATGGAAGGCAAAGAACTGCCGGGAGTTAAGGCAATCAATGAATAAACAGACACATTGCGGTCAGGGAAAGCGGCAAGAGCCGCTTTTTTTTGGTCATTGATGTAAGGGTTATTTATTAATTCTTTAATAATATTTATTTTTATTTACATTTTATTTATTTTTGTTTTCATATTATTGATTTGGTGATGGCGAGATTTCCAGTGCATTGTCCCAGTTGCCTTGGTGCGCTAAATGTGACCGAGCTGGCCTGTGGGAGCTGCGGTACCCGGGTGTCGGGACACTACCTTCTGCCGGTGTTCATGCAGTTGAACGCTGAAGAGCAGGAGTTTATCCTGCAGTTTTTCGTGAATAGTGGTAGCCTCAAGGAGATGGCCAAACAGATGGGTAAGAGTTATCCTACTGTCCGCAACAAGTTGGATGATATGATTGCACACATCAAGGAGCTGGGGCGGCGTGAAACGGATCCGGAACAGCATACAAAATCAAAGCAAAAAATGAAGCCATAATACGTATATGCGACAAGATGTTTTATTCAGGGAGTGCCAACGGTTCAGGCAATGGTGGCTGTGGGCCTTGCTGGTCCTTGTTACTGCTTTATTTATAGTGGAAGTGATTTTGGCGGACGGTAGCACTGCGCGGGGCGATGGTGCGCTGGGCGTGGTCGGGCTGTCTATTGCGTTGGCAATGACGATCCTTTTTGTATTGCTTTTCGCGGTAAGCAAGCTTGAGACGGAAATCCGTGCCGATGGAATCTATGTGCGATTTTTTCCGTTTCATCTGAAGTTCAAAACGTACCTGTGGCGTCACCTGCACTCGGTAACGGTGAGGAAATATAGTCCGCTGGCAGAGTATGGAGGTCGGGGACTGCGGGGCTTCGGCAAAAACAGGGCTTTCAATATTTCCGGCGATATGGGGATACAGCTCATTACTACGAGGGGAGCGAGGCTGTTGATCGGAACCAGGCAGCCCGAAGTAGCGAGCGAAGCAATAGCAAAGGGTTTTAATAAACGTTCAGATGCGCCGGCGAATCGTTGATCCCTTTGCATACTATACCGAGCGGCAGCTGATTGCTGCCGGCGGAGCCTCCATATTGATCGGCTCGTTGCTGGCCTGGTGGTTCGGCGTGCGGTACGATGGTGTGATCGATCTGCATTTCGGTGCGCAGGTGCGGCCATGGCAGCCGTTGTTCGACAACATCGTAAACGTGGGCAGCTTGTTTATCCCGCTGGCTGCTTTTGGGCTATCTGTCAATAACAGAATGCGGCTGGTAGACGTTTTTGCTGCCGTGCTGGTGGCCAGGATTCCGTATGCTGTGTTGCCATTGATGAATATCGACGGACTGGTCCATAAGAGCAGCGTCCAGCTGCTGGCATATGCCCGTGCGGGAGGGAGCATCGGTGCGGGTGCCATTGTGCTGAACATGGTGCTGTTTGCAGTGACGCTCGCTGCCACGGTGATTCTTGTGTATTGGCTGTTTCAGGGATTCAAGACGGCAACCAATAGCAAAAAGGTTTGGCACAAATGGGCTTTCGGCGGTTGCATGCTGGCCGGCGAGGTCATTTCCAAGATCATGATTTCAACCATTAACTATTGACCATATGAGAAAATTCCTGCTACTTTTCCTGTTGCTGGCTGCACACATGGCCGGCTTGCTGGCCCAGGACGTGTCTGGCGACTGGCACGGGGCCCTTGACATTAACGGTATGAAGCTGCGGCTGGTGTTTCACATCGAGCGGGACGGAGAGGGTTATATTGCCAGTATGGATAGTCCTGACCAGGGGGCCAAGGGGATTCCGATGGGAAAAGTCATTGTCGCGGATGGGACGGTGAAACTGGAGGCCCCGGCTATCGGTGCCCGGTATGAAGCAAAACTGATCGCTGACAGCCTTCTTGACGGTGTGTTCTCTCAAGGAGGGGGGCGTTTCCCGCTGCGCCTTACAAAAGGCGGGCAGACCGCGGTGGTAGCCAAGCCCCAGGAACCTAAGCCACCGTTTCCCTACCGTACTGAGGAGGTGCGGTTTTCAAATGATGCAGCGGGGATCTCCCTTGCCGGTACGCTGACCATGCCGGAATCCGGAGCTCCTCATGCGGCGGTGATCCTGGTAACCGGCAGCGGTCCGCAGAACCGTGACGGGGAGCTATTCGGCCATAAGCCGTTTTGGGTGATTGCTGACCACCTGACGCGCCACGGGATAGCGGTGCTGCGTTATGATGACCGCGGGGTGGGGGCTTCTTCCGGAAATTTTGCCACAGCTACTTCAGCCGATTTTGCATCTGACGCCGCTGCGGCTTTTAAGTTCCTTAAGGGGAACCCGGGAATCGACCCGGGCCGGATCGGATTGCTGGGACATAGTGAGGGCGGCATGATCGCACCCATGGTCGCCGCTGTGCATGAAGATGTGGCATTTCTGGTGTTGCTCGCTGCACCCGGCGTCCCCATTGACAGCCTGTTGCTGACGCAGAACCGGATGTTGGGTAAGGCGTCCGGACTCTCTGAAGGCCGGCTTGACGCCAACGCAAACATAAACCGCCGGATCTACGATCTGCTGAGGGAAGAACCGGAAGGATTGGAGGAGCAATTACGTGCGTTGCTTTCTCCTGTATTCGGTGAGCAGGCATCGGCAGCTTTAGATCAGGAGATGACCCGGCTCACGTCTCCATGGATGCGCTATTTTATCAAGCATGATCCGGCCCGGTGCCTGCGCCGGGTGAAGTGCCCCGTGCTGGCACTCAATGGGGGAAATGACCTGCAGGTATCTCCACAGGAGAACCTCTCGGGGATTGCGTCTGCCCTCGGCTCTTCCGGAAACGCTATGGTTACCACCAAGGAACTTCCGGGACTGAACCACCTTTTCCAGCAAAGCCGTACCGGTTTGCCCTCAGAATACGGCCTTATCACCGAAACCATCTCGCCGGTGGTATTAAACGAAATACGCGAGTGGATCGCGGGCTCAGTAGGTATATGAAAATCCGTACGTCGCGAACACCTTCCTGGGGGCGTTAGCCTCATTGGCATAGACCAGCTTGACGCCTATATCAAAGTTGGGCAGGTAATACCGTAAAAGGTTCATATCAGCCCGCAATTCGACTCCTAAGGTGCGGGGAGCGAATGCAGTGCCAACCCTTACATTCTGGAAATCCGCAAATAAACCGCTCCGGAAGCGCTTTATATAAGCCAGGGGGCCAATGCTCCAGTCCGGGTAGGCCAGCGGAAAGCGATAACTCAGCAGCAAGGTGTTGTCTACCGGCATTGGTGCGAGCTGGTCATACCCGCTGACCAGCGGGATATCATTGCCCTGCTCGTAAGCGCCCCGGCCATGCTGATAATTAAAACGCGCCAACAGTGAATGATTTGGCAGGAGCCCGGGAAAATAAAAGGACGTCCGGATAGCGAAATGATCACCGGATATACGTTCCTCAAAAGGGAAATGCCGGTACGTAATGCTCAAATACTGTCCCCACCGGGGCGCAATATCGAGCAGACTTGGTCTGGTATAGTGGTTGAAATAAGCTTGATAATGTAGGGGGAAACGGATGTGGCTGATGAAGCGGTTCCGGAGGTGTGGTTCGCTGAGGTCATAGCGTGAAGTGTATGATGTCGCGGTACTGAACCCGGTCGTCACCACGCGGTTTAGCCGGTAAAAGACCAATGGGATCTCCATTTTGAAGGAGGTTTCATTCTCGCGCCAGCGCAGGCCAATGCGTGTTTCCTCCGTGCCGTTTGAAATTGTTGCGGATCCTGCCTGCCCGCGGTTCCGGTATTCTAAGGTAAATCTGGGGAAGAAACGGTGATAACCGATGGAGGCCCGGTATTCACTGCTGCGGATGTCACCATCGTACAGGTAACCCAACCGGACCTGTGTGGTGTTCAGTAGATCGTCAGATAACCAGTAAATGCCGGGATTGATGTCATCAAGGTTTTCAAAGTTGCCATTGTCAACGGATAGGCTGTGAAAGTTGATCAGGTTTTTAAGGTGATTATAAGCCGTTGAGGCGAATATTTTATCGTTGCCGGAGGTGTTTGCTGTTTTTTGCTTTTCTTTCGTTAAAAGGGGCTTAAAATAGCTGATATGGGAATTGCGGATTTCACCCAGGTCCCTGCCCGCTTTATCGTCCCATAGCACACTGCTTATACGGAACCCGTCTACCTGATAATTGTTGAACCAAAGCCGGCCGGTTTGATTGTCATAGGAAGGATTGAACGCTCCAAACCGCGCGTTGGTCACTTGACGGACGCGGCCATTCCTCCGGTCCAGCGCATAGATGTTGTCGATTCCGTTGTAGTGTGCTTTGAATATAATGTGGTCACCGGCATAAAAGGGCCGTTCGATCTGTTGCTGCTGCCAGGTCATCAAGGTGTCGTACGTGCCTGTGTCCATTTCAAGTTCCATTAGGTTGGCTCCGGCCTGTGATACGGCGGTGGCAACTATTTTGGTGCCCGAGGCGTCAAAGGAAGGTGTCTGCAGTAACGTGCTCGCAGGCGCGGGATAGTGTGCAATGACGGCTCCATTGTCCACGTCCAGGATGACAAGGCTTACGGTATTGGCCTCGTCTACTTCCACGGCCGCGATCCGTTTGCCGTCTGCACTCAGTGCGGGGGAAAAATAGCGGCTCCGGCGCGTCAGCTGGCGGTAAGAGCCGGTATTTATGTCGTATAGGTTGACTACACTGTAGGTCCGTTTTCCAAACCGGCTGTGACGGCGGACTTCATCCCACACAATCCTGCCTGAAGCATACGAAAAGTGCGGCGCGGTCTGCGCCCCGGTTTTGACCAGCTCCCTTTGCTGTCCGGTTGAATCAAGCACCACGATCGCAGGCACCTCTTGGGCGCTTTCGTAAAGGGCAATGATATCGCCGCCGGGCAGTGCACGGGGCAGCAGCCAGCTTTGCGGTTTTCCGGCCGGCTGATCCGGCAAGACAGGATAGTCCTGGGGATTGATTTCCGTCAGCTGAGCCTGCCAAATACGGGTGAGCTCCTGGCTGGTCTCTTCATGCCATTGGCGGGTGTTGTGTCCGGTGAACTTTTTCAATGAATTGCTGAAGTTGTAAGGACGGATCGGGAACTTGGACATACGGGTCATCAGGCTGTCGACAATACCGGCTCCGTGCTCGCGCTGCATCCGCGCGGTCATGAAATAGCCGAGTTCATAGAACCCCGGTGTGATGGATTTGAGGGACCCCAGATAGTCCTTCTGGTAACTGTATTTTTTGCCGCTCAAAAGGTTGGTCCGGAAGGGCATTTCCCAGGAGGGAAGCCGCCCCCTCCCGGCGTCGGTAAGTATGGTTTCCGTGATCACCGCATCCCCCTCAAAAAACCATGAAGGAAGGTTGACCCCATAGAGCGCCAAGGCCAGCTGCTCGAAGAATGGGGCACGCAAATATCCTGTCAATTTGTCAAACTGCACCACGTGCCTAAGCTCATGTACCGCAAGATTGTTTAACCAATTCTGGAAGTCGCCTTGCTGGGGAGGGGTGGTGAAAAACTCTGAACGCCGCGGAGCAAGCTGCACGTTTCCGTTGGATTCCACCGTCTGGTTCTGAAGAATGATGGAGATTTTACGCGGCTTTTTGTTCAATGAACTGCCAACCTTACCAACCATATATTCCAGGTTCCGGGCCAGGACCTGGGCCTGGGATTCGATCTCGACAGGGTAGATGAGCTGAAAATTTTCCGTGGTGATCTGTCTCCATCTGAGATGAGGGGGGTACTGGTCTGTATTGAAAACCTGGGCAAAAACTGTATGTGAAGTAAACGGTAAGTATAAACAAATTAATACATTGATAAACAGTTTTATAAATGTATTAAAACGGCGGTTTATGTACGGCATGCTATTGTATTTAGTAAAAATATCTGGTACGGTGCTGCTTAATGCTATACAATCAAGTTAAATAAATGTTATTATTATTTGATTTTTAATTATTAATAATTATTAAGATCTCAATAATTTCAAACATTATGTCGGTTTTTTTTCAAAAATAAGCTTTTGCCCGGACAAATAGCGTGAAATGATTTTTTCCTTTATCCACCGCCTTGGTGATCCTAAGTAACGTCGGTGCCCACGGTGCCGTAATGAGCCGGGGCGGTATCCCACCCTGCGGCCTGCTAGGTGGCCGACGGGCCAGGCACAGCGCGGCGACGGTGAGCTCAAGCCGGCGGTCGCTGGCCCGCCGGACAGTCGGGGACGCATGCCGGTGAGAGCATGAGACCGCACGAGACCTCATGACCGGATCGGGACGTTCTGAGCGTCGTCAGCAGCGGCGGCCACCAAGTGATGCCGCCGGATTTGGTGTCGTATATTTTGCTGCCATATTGTCGGATTCCGGGCTCACTTTTTCGCTAGGGACGGTTCGTTCTTTTCATTTAAAAAACCGACTTTTGCACTGCAAAATCATTCACCGATGTAGGATACGTTTAACAACTGGAGGGCCCATGGACGAACTCGATACGCTGGTAGCACAAACCGAATTGCTTTTGGCCGAAGGCGACGAACAACAGCTGAAAGAATACCTCGACGAGTTGAACATATCCGACGTGGAAGCCCTGATTGACGAGCTCCCCGAATACGGTCCAAAGTTCATCGAAACGCTCAGTATCAACCGCGCGGTAAACGTGTTCCGGATCCTGGATTTCCCCACTCAGGAACGCATCCTTAAAAAGCTTTCGGGACCCAAAATTTCAGAGATCATCAATGAGATGCCGCCGGATGACCGGACCGCTTTTTTCAGCGAGCTGAAAGGCGATGTGGTTAAGCAACTCATCATCCTGCTTCCGCCCGCCGATCGCAAAGAGGCGTTGGCCCTGCTGGGATATCCGGAGGACAGCGTGGGGCGCCTAATGACGCCGGACTATATCACGGTAAAACAGCATTGGGATATCGCGCGGGTACTGGATCATATCCGGAAATATGGCAAGGCTTCGGAAACCATAGATGTCCTGTATGTGATAGACAGGGACGGCAAACTGCTTGATGATATCCGGATCCGTGATATTCTGCTGGCCGATCCCGATACGAAAGTAAGAGAGTTGATTGATAACCGGCTGATCGCGCTGAGCGCGGATGATCCCCAGGAAGAAGCGATCAATGTGTTCCGGATGAACAACCGGGTAGCTTTGCCGGTGGTCGATGCCCAAGGCATCATGCTGGGGATCGTAACGGTAGATGATATCCTCTGGGTGGCCAATGAGGAGTATACGGAAGACATGCAGCGGATAGGGGGTACCGAAGCGCTGGATGAACCGTATCTTGATGTGTCGGTACTGCATCTGGTGAGAAAACGTGCGGGCTGGCTAATCGTACTTTTTTTTGGGCAACTGCTCACGGCAACCGTGCTTGAACATTATGAAAGCCAACTGGCAAGTGCAATATTGATCTTGTTTATGCCGCTGATTCTTTCCAGCGGCGGAAACAGCGGTTCACAAGCCTCGACACTGATTATTCAAGCGATGGCACTAGGTGAGGTTACCCTGCTGGATTGGTGGCGGGTAATGCGCCGGGAAATCATATCCGGTTTGCTGTTGGGGTTGATTCTCGGTACGTTGGGATTTATCCGGGTATGCACCTGGCAGGCCTTTGCTGACGCTTACGGCGACCACTGGTTATTGGTGGGCGCTGTAGTAAGCCTTTCGCTCACCGGTGTCGTGCTTTGGGGTTCATTGGTGGGGTCCATGTTGCCATTTATCTTACGCCGGTTTGGTGCTGATCCGGCTTCATCTTCTGCACCATTTGTCTCTACGCTTGTCGACGTGACCGGATTGATCATTTATTTCACTGTCGCTACGCTGATCCTTACCGGGGTGCTGTTATAGTTGCTAAAAATAAGTCGGTGAGTTTCATATTTTTGTGTGCTAATCATAATTTTCCTTTGCGTGTTCAAAAATAAAGTTATACATTTGCGCTCAATTCAGGGCGAGGTTATCTAGGTAAGTGTCCTGAAATGTAATACTCCTCAGTAGCTCAGCAGGTTAGAGCATCTGACTGTTAATCAGAGGGTCGCTGGTTCGAGCCCAGCCTGAGGAGCCAGAACCAAGAGCCGGCTTTCGCCAAGAAAGCCGGTTTTTTTATTAAAGAACATATGAGCTTAGTAATCATCGGCACCATTGCCTACGACGCGATTGAAACCCCTTTTGGAAAAACCGATAAGATAGTGGGAGGCGCCGCGACGTTTGCCGGTTTGGCAGCCGCCTACCTCTATAAGCCGGTCAAGTTGATCGGTGTAGTGGGGGAGGACTTCGGAGAGAGCAACCTGGATATTTTCCGGTCGAGAGGCATTGATCTGGAAGGTGTGCAGATCAAACACGGCCAGAAGTCGTTTTTCTGGTCAGGGAAATATGACAACGATATGAATAGCCGGGATACGTTGGTCACGGAACTCAATGTCCTCGCAGATTTTGATCCTGTCGTGCCTGACAGTTACCACGACTGCGAGTACCTGTTGCTGGGCAACCTGACGCCGCAGGTGCAGTTGACTACACTGGACCGGCTGCCACGCAAGCCGAAACTTGTGGTGCTTGATACCATGAATTTCTGGATGGATACGGCATTGGATGATCTCAGGAAGGTGTTGCAGCGCGTCGACGTACTTACCATCAATGACGCTGAAGCAAGACAATTGTCCGGCGAATATGCATTGGTCAAGGCAGCAGATAAGATTCTTGAAATGGGCCCCCGGTATCTGATTATTAAAAAGGGTGAGCATGGAGCGCTGCTTTTCGGGGATGGACAAGTGTTTTCCGCCCCTGCGTTGCCCCTGGCCGAAGTGTTTGACCCTACGGGAGCAGGCGATGCCTTTGCAGGCGGATTTATCGGGCATTTGGCTAAAGTGGGCGCGGTGACGTTCCATAACATGAAGAATGCTGTGATTTTCGGTTCGGCATTAGCATCTTTCTGCGTTGAGAAATTCGGCACCGAGCGGCTGCAGGACCTTGACGAGTCAACAATAAGCGACAGGATCGCCCAATTTACCGCACTCAGTCGGTTTGAAATAGGATCGTAATCTGTTATCCTAACTTGCCGACGCGCTCAAGCCGTGAAAACACGGTGTCTGTATGCGGTGCGTCTTCCAGTTCTTCAGTGAGGTCCTGTCCGGCCCAGTGTTCGTAGTGCATACCGCGGCGCCACAAACGGCTGGCGGACACGTCGTAAATATATCCGCGGTACGCAATCCAGATCTCCGGCCGATCCTGACCGTTCCGCAATGCAAGCTGTGAGATGGAGTAGGTGGGCAGGTCAGCTCCGCTCGTATCGATAGGCATCCAATGTCTTTTTCATAATCCGACGGGCAACATGTATGCGTGTCTTGACGGTGCCGATCGGAATCCGCAGGTGCTCGGATATCTCATGGTACTTATAGCCTTCAAAGTACATGCTGAACGGCGTATAATAGTCATCCGCCAGTTCAGCCATTGCGCCTTTGATGTCTTCCATTACGAATTTGCTTTCGCCTGCATTGCTGGCAGCGCTGTGCAACAGGTGTGCGTTGGGGATCTCGTCCGATTGGGATACCAGCGCGCTGGTTTTTATAAACCGCCTATAGTTGTTGATAAAGGTGTTTTTCATGATGGTATATAACCATCCTTTAAGATTGGTTCCCTCTTTGAATCTGCCGTGATACGTTACCGCTTTGAGCATGGTATCCTGCACGAGATCGTTTGCGTCTTCATCATCACGGGTGAAATGAAGGGCGTACCCTCTTAACGATTCGGCATGCTGCACCACCAGGGTGTTGAACTCAAATTTAGTCATAGTTTTACGGTTTATAGGGTTCCAGGATATTGCCTGAATCTCCGAGTTAAACAATTTATGATGTAAACAAGCAGTTGCAATGCCGGTGATATCCCGCAAGTATCGTGCTAAAACGCGTAATTTGGTTGTCTAATAAGGTACTAATGTCGGATTAATTTTTGATATTTTCATATTAAATTTACTTCGCGCTCAAGCGTTATCCCAAACTTGCTTTTTACGTCGCTGATGATCTGTTCCGAAAGGTTATAGATATCGGCGCCTGTAGCCTTGTTGTGGTTAACCAGGACCAGCGCTTGGTTCTTCCAGGTCCCCGTGTCACCGACCCGTTTGCCTTTCCATCCGCATTGTTCAATCAGCCACCCAGCCGCCAGCTTTACTCGCCCGCTATCTACGGGATAATAGACGAAATCCGTGTCCGGTAAGGCCAGTTGCAGCGTTTTTAGCTGTTCGGCGGAGATGATCGGGTTCTTAAAGAAACTCCCGGAATTGCCTATGGTGGCGGGGTCGGGAAGCTTGTCGGTCCGGATCGACGAAACCACTTCAGCAATATCCCTTATTGATGGATTGCGGATATTCCGCCTGGCCAGTTCGGCTTCAATAGCACCATAAGTGGTGTTGAGAACCGGGTTGAGAGAAAGCTTGAGCGTTAGCTGCGTAACAATATAGCGGCCTTTGGCTTCCTGCTTGAAAACGCTGTCGCGGTAGGCGAACTTACAGTCCTGCTTGCCAAGCGTAAGGAATTCCACATTGTGTGTATCAAATACACGGCAGTTGACGAAGACGTCCTTAAGTTCCGTACCGTATGCGCCTATATTTTGGATGGGCGCCGCGCCTGCCGTTCCGGGGATCAGCGCCAGGTTCTCAATGCCGCCGAAGCCGTGGTCCACGCAGTACCAAACGAGGTCGTTCCAGATGATGCCACCGCCAGCTGTGACAATGGCTTCCGGTCCCGAGGTCTCATGCGTAATGCCTTTGATCATGATGTGGATAACCAGTCCTTCAAAGTCACGGGTGAACAGCATATTACTGCCTCCTCCCAGTACCAGGACCGGCTGGCGCAACAGTTCTTTTTGTTCAGTGAACAAGTATACCAGTTCCTCCTCGCGGGCGATCTCCACGAAATAGCGGGCGGACGCTTCTACGCCGAAGGTGTTATAGGATTTGAGCGGATGGTTTTCGTAGATGGGAGGCTTCATAAAATTGACTGGTATTTTCAAATATTCAAAATAAGTTTCTATCTTTAACGTATGATCTTTGTGACCAAAGATAAGCGATTGACCTGATAGGACCACGAAGATTACAGCTTTGTATGATTAACGCAGATAAAAAGCGCACGCAGATACTGGAAGCCGCTATGCGGAGGTTCGCGCATTTCGGCATGTCTAAGACGACGATGTCCGAGATCGCACAGGACCTGTCGTTTTCCAAGGCTTTACTCTACTACTATTTTCCGGATAAAAATGCTCTGTATGCTGCCGTATTGGAACATGTCATCAATCAATCGTTTGAAGAAATGGGGGCGGCGGTGTCGGCAATTGATGACTGCCAGCAGGCGGTACTGGCGCTCTTGGACAAACGGATTGAGTTTGTCAGGAAATACTACACGCTTCTTGAACATTCGATATCAGCGGTACAGCAGACCCCCGATGAGATGACCCATGTGATGAAAGAATCCAAGGTGAAGGAGATTGCATTGATCAGCGGGATCCTTCAGAAAGGCGTAGATAAGGGCCATTTGCATGTCGATAACGTAAGTGAAACAGCCGAAATTCTACTGTTTGCGTTGGCCGGCATGCGTTTCAGTATTTTAAAGGACCTGAAAGATACGCTGTTCCCTACGAAAGACGAGTTCGATCGCATATTGGCCCTGCAGAAAAAAATGGCCGTTATTTTCCTGAACGGCCTGCGGAAGTGATATGGTTGACGATCTGTTTGGCGTGTATGCGGGAGTTCTCAATAAACCATAGGTGCGTGTTCATGCCCCCGCATACGACACCGGCCAGAAAAAGACCGGGTATGTTGGTTTCCATGGTTTCAGGGTTATGGTAAGGTTCGCGTGAAGGATCTTCGGCTAAATTGATGCCTATTTTCTGCAGGAATGCAAAGTCCGGCTGGTAGCCGGTGAGAGCGAGGACGAAGTCATTTTCCAGGGTGACCGGCCCCTCCGGGGTGAGTATATCCACTTCAGTAGGCCTTATTTCTGTGAGCCTGCTCTGGAAAAAGGCCTTTATCTCACCATGCGCGATGCGGTTCTCTATGTCCGGACGTACCCAGTATTTTACCCTTTGTCCGATGCTTTCGCCCCGTACGACGAGCGTTACATCGGCTCCTTTCCGGAACGTCTCCAGCGCTGCGTCGACCGACGAATTGCTGGCGCCTACGACAATCACTTTTTGACCGGCATAGTAATGTGGGTCGTTATAGTAATGGCTCACCTTGGGCAGGTCTTCACCAGGGATGCGCATCCGGCAGGGAATGTCGTAAAATCCGGTGGCAACGACCACATGGCGGGCACGATAGGTCGCTTTAGTACTGGTTACTTCGAACCCAGGGCTAAGGTTATGTACCATCGTGACTTCTTCAAACAGCCGGATATTGAGCCGGAATTTCTGCTGGATCCGGCGGTAGTATTCCAGCGCTTCTGCCCGTTTTGGCTTGGGGTTCGTTGAGACAAAGGGAATGTCACCGATTTCCAATCGCTCTGACGTGGAAAAAAAGGTCATGTTCTGCGGATAGCGGTAAAGCGAATTAACCAGACACCCTTTTTCCAGAATCAGGTAGGTAAGTCCGGCCTCTTGGGCAGCAATACCGCAGGCCAGGCCGATGGGACCTCCTCCGATGATAAGTAGATCGTAAATGGTTTTTGCCGATACTTCCATGTCAGGCAAAGATACGCGACAAAGTGCCAAAAACAAAAGTTCCGTACTGCCTGCCCGTGTCAGGCGGATAGCTGTTGTTTTACCAGCCGTTCGCAGGTTTTATTCAGATCCACGACGATCCGATGAAGGAAGTTGAGCTGGTCAGTAATAAGCCGGGATTCTTCCGAGTCCACGTTGTTGCTGTCAAGATCCGGAGGGGTCTCTATGTCGATTTCCCTGAACGCGTCATGCTGTTCCTCTGGCTCAAACAGATTAATGGTCTGGGCCAGCAGGAACAAGGTTCTGCGAATAATGCGGACGTGTTCACCGGTGAGGGAGGCATTTTCGGCTTGTTTGACGTTGTTGAGCAAAGTAACCGAGTAAGAGGAAAGAATATGATTAAACACCACGAACTTATTGACTTCACGTGCGTCCTTCTGTTTCCGTTTCGGTTCAGTGATCATGCGCTGAAATGCCGATGCCATGTTCGCCGTGGTCACATAAACCTCTTTGCGGGCCAGTTTATAATCCGTTACGCTGATGGACCGGCCGGCAATGATCTTGAGTGCCTGTGCGAAATAATGGTAGTTGGCGATCAGGAGTTTCCGCATGGTTTGCTGGACCTGTGAGCTTTCCCAGTTCGGCAAAACGACATAATTGGAAAAGAACGCCAGACCGGATCCGATCAACGTGTCAATGATACGCTCCTGCAGGATGGTCAGCGTATTCATTTCCAAAAAGCTGAACATGATCAGTATATAGGGTGTCATGAACATAACGCTTACAATGTAGTTGATGCGTATCAGGCTGTAGGTGGCAATCATGAATAGCAACAAAAGAATAAACCGTGAGGTCTCGTCCGTGATCAGTATAAGCAGGAGGGCACCGCCGATGCCTCCTATAATAGTGCCGATCAGGCGTTGGAAGTTGCGCTGCTTGGTCAGGCTGAATCCCGGTTTCAGAATGACCATGATGGTGAGCAGGATCCAATAGCTATGTGCACCGACATTGAGAACAAGGGATAATATATAGCCGGTACCCATTACCACGGCCATTCTGATAGCGTGGCGGAAATAGGTAGACTTGAGTGTCAGGTTTTCCCGCAGCTGTTTGGGGTCGATCTCCTTGTGATCAACAAAACGGCTGTGGTCAGTCTCTTCTTTGCGGAAAGTGTTTTTTGAGCTTCTGTCAAAATACCCGTAGATATTGTTGAGCCTATGGATTAGGTTCCGGACGTTGATCAGGATTTTTTTAAGTGGCAACGTATTGATGCGGTGTTCCTTTTCGGTGTTGTCGATGGCTATCCGGAGCCGTTCAAGATCGTTCTGGAAGTTGTAACGGGGGGCGGGCCGTTTGTTGGCATTTATATGGTAAGCAAGGTGATCCAGCTCGTTGGCAATCCGGCGGATCGTTACATTGAACTGCTGCAATACGCCGGTGGGACCGAAACGCTGCCGGACGGCTTCATAATCGTAGTGCGTGGCCATGCTCTGTTCGAAGAGATCAATAATGTCCGTAAAGATCAGGATCAGTAACCTGCCGATCTTGGTTGTGTCCTTGATGATTTTTTTGCTTCTGAACAACTGATCCCGGACGTTATCCTGGTGCTCACTGACGACGATCTGCTGTTCAATGAGATCGCGGTAGTTTTTTTCGAAGTCCGATCGGATATCATAAAATTTCGCCTTTACCCGAACGTAATCGGCTACATTGCTGATAGACTCAGCCAATTCTTGCTGCGCCTGTCTATATGGTCTGACCTGATAGAGGGAGAGGCTCAACAGCATATACCAGAGGCAGCCCAGGAGAATGTACCCGATATGCGTTATCATCTCAACCGGGGTATGGCCAGCCACATCAATGTTAAGCACCATAATGAGAATACCCATCGTACCGACTGAAGCGGCCCGGGCACCGTATACGGCAAACATGGAAAAGAGAAAGCTCAACCCTATGATTACCGGTGTGAGCAGCCAGGCTTCGGCATTGACCGCATTGGTGATCAGCGCCGACAACAGCACCACGGCTGTACAGGCTAACATGCCGTTCCGCCGGTGTGTTACCGGACCCGGAGTGTCAGCCAGGCCCACCACCATTGCCCCCAGGGAAATGGTGATCCCAAGCTGGAGGTTGCCTAATTGGGAAAAGATAAGCGCGGGAACGATGGTGCCGAACGTAATGCGCAATCCATCTGCGAAGTACTGACTATAAAAAAAATTCTGGATTTCTTGCGCCCGTTTCATTCATAGACCGGATGGTATTGCAAAGGTACCGTTTTCTGCAATCTTTCCGCGAAAGATTGTGTTATGCTAAAAAATAGCTTTAGTATTGCGGTGATCCGTTGTATCAACGCCGGGTTATCTGCCGTATTTCTTTATTTTTAATTTTTTGCACATTTTGTTATAAAAGTGGTAACAAAGTGCACGTTTTACAAAAATATACTTATATATTTGGTGGTTTGATTAACGAATTGTCCTATATTAACTTTGCTAGATACCTCCGTTGGCATGAAATTAAGTAAGAAAAAAGCGGTCTTTGAAGAAGAAGTGCTGACACGCTTTGAGCTGTTCAACAGCCTTTTTATGACGCTGCCGTTCTACCAGGTGAAGCACACCGGTACATTACTGCCGTTCTTTACTACCCACTGTGAGCGCGGCGTCACTGATAAACAGGATCCGGAAACCATCATTGAAAGTTTTTTCGGGCAGTACGAACAATACGTCCGTGAGTCGGACCGCATTGATCTGCTGTTCCGGATCATCCAGTATATCGAGCGGCAAGTGGTGCTGTTCGATGCCGTGGAAGATGCTGCGTTCAAAAAAACGGGACGCTCCGACGAGGCCGGGCTGCTGGATGCTGTTTTCAAGCAAACAGAAACCAACAAGGAGTTGCGCAGAAAGCTGGTGGATAAGTTGAACAATTTCTCTTTAAGGCTGGTACTTACCGCTCACCCCACTCAGTTTTATCCGGGACCGGTATTATCCATCATAACTGATCTGACCGAGGCATTGAAGAGGAATGACATCAACAACATTCATCTGTTGTTACAGCAGTTGGGGAAGACGCCTTTTATGATGAAAAGTAAGCCCACCCCGGTGGATGAGGCTGTCAGCTTGGCTTGGTTTCTGGAAAATGTCTTTTATCCTGTCGCCTCGGCGATTCAATCCAAGATAGACGACGAGTTTGATCTGCCGGCTGATGGCAACAAGCCTGTAGTCGAGCTGGGCTTCTGGCCCGGCGGAGACCGCGACGGCAACCCGAACGTGACGGTGGAGAGTACTAAAAAGGTGGCAGCGCTGCTGCGCACGGTTCTGTTCCGTTGCTACTACCGGGATTTCCGGACGCTGAAAAGGCGGATTACGTTCCGAGGGGTGGAGAAATACATGGATGTCCTTCAGCAGCTTTTTTATGACAATAGCTTTAATCCGCCGATGGACCCTGAAAACGAAACTCAGGCGATCATCCGTAACCTCGGAGAGATCAAACGCGTGCTGAACGAGTATCACGACGGACTGTTCGTCGAACTGGTGGATGATATGATCCGGAAGGTCAAGACTTTTGGTTGCTTTTTTGCCACCTTGGATATCCGGCAGGACAGCAGCATCATCCGGGAGACACATGCGTATCTCCGCGACCGCTACGCGGACAAAGTGGGCCTCGCATCGGATTTTGCACAGCTGGATGAGGGAGGGAAGCAACGCGCCGTGCGGTTTGAAGAACATAACTTGACCTGTGATGAGGATGCTCCACCGTTGGTAAGCGATACGGCCGGTGTCATCCGGCTGATTGAGGAAATCCAGCGTTCGGGAGGTGAACGGGCTGCACAGCGGTTCATTATCAGCAACTGTCAGCAGGCATCTGACATTCTGCAGTTGATGGAACTCTTTTTATGGAACGGTTGGCAGCAGTCGTCCCTGTGCATTGATTTCGTACCGCTGTTTGAAACGGTTGACGACCTCAGGCGGGCCGCCGCGGTGATGGAAGCATTGTACACGCATCCGCAGTACGTGCAGCATCTGCAGCGGCGCGGTAATAAGCAGACTATTATGCTTGGATTTTCGGATAGTACAAAGGATGGTGGTTACCTCATGGCCAACTGGTCAATCTATAAAGCGAAAGTTGAACTTACAGCCATGGCGCGGCAATATGACGTAGAGCTGGTGTTTTTTGACGGTAGGGGCGGCCCCCCAGCGCGAGGAGGCGGCAAGACCCAGCGGTTTTACGCCTCGATGGGCAGTGAAATCGCAAATGATCATATCCAGCTCACGATACAGGGGCAGACCATCAGCAGCCAATATGGTTCATTGGATACGGCGCAGTATAACATAGAGCAGCTGCTGCATGCGGGTATTACGTCACACATTGAACAAAAGGACGGCGATACGCTTTCCACGGAGCAAAAGGAATTGATGGCGTATATGGCAGAGGTGAGTCATGACCTGTTTTTGAAACTGCGACATGACCCGTTATTCCTGAAGTACCTGGAGCGGTTCAGTCCGCTCAGATTCCTGTCCCAAATCAATATCAGCAGCCGTCCTGTAAAACGGAATGCCAGCAGTGAACTGCGCCTGGAGGATCTAAGGGCGATAAGCTTTGTTACTTCCTGGAGCCAGCTTAAGCAGAATATTCCTGGATTCTATGGGGTTGGCTCAGCGCTCAGGCAGGCGGAGGAAGCGGGTAGGTGGGAAGCCGTCAGGCGGTTGTATGAGACCTCGGGGATGTTCAGGACTGTTATTGACAATTGCATGATGTCCATGTCCAAGTCGAACTTCGATCTGACGTCCTATATTGAACATGATGAGGTATTCGGCGGCTTTTGGAGAAAGATGCGCGATGAATATGAGCAGACCAAAAAGTATGTCCTGAAGCTCAGCGGTAATAACGTGCTGATGGAAAACTATCCGGTTGAACGCGAGTCGATCGCCATACGCGAAAAAATAGTGCTTCCCCTACTGATCATCCAGCATTATGCCATCCGTAAATTGCAGAAAGATGACCTGAGCGAAAAGGAGAGTGAGGTCTTTTCAAAGCTGATTATGCGCACCATTTACGGGGTGGTCAATGCGGGCCGCAACCTGGCTTAAGGTAATAAAGTTATTGATAAGCATGACATTTTTAGCTATGTTTGCTGCGTTAAAGAAATATCGTCATGAATCTTAAGAACGCTTTGTTGATCCCATCGTTGATCCTGGTTTTAGGCTTAGGATCCTGTACAAAACATGCCGGTGAACCCGTATCGCGCCGTGTGCTTTACAACAACGAAACCAACGTGGATACGGAAGGGTACGTGTTTTTCAAAACGGCCCATGAAAAGGCCGTATACGAGACCGAGTTGGCTAAGTATGTGCAGTCTTCCACCGCTCCGGCTGCCGCCAAGGAACTGGCTGCAAAAGTTGTAGGCACGTATGAACAAATGATTCCCGAACTTGAGGGTCTTGCAGAGCGGTTCTTTGTGGTATTGCCTGATCCGGGCGTGCCGGGATTTTCTGTACCCCACCATGCCACGGACAGCCTGAATAGCTTTAATAGCGATGCGTATATAGAGCATGTTCGACACGAGCAGGGCGCGATGCTGGAGCAGTTCAGCCGCATCGACCGGAATACAGCCAAGCCGCTCCGGGCCTACGCTCATGAAAAACTACCTGCCGTTAAAGAGCTCTTCGCCCTTGCTGGTGGAAAGGAGGACCACGGCGCACATCATTAAATAAACCTTACTTCCATGGCCAAAAAAAACATCGTTACAGGTATTTTGTCGTATGGAATGTCCGGGCGGGTGTTCCATGCGCCGTTTATTCACCAGAAGAGCCGTTTCGAGTTGCGGGCGGTTGTGGAGCGGCACGAGAAACGTGCTCACCTCCGTTATCCGGATATTATCAGTTACAACTCCGTAGACGAGCTATTGAACGATGACAAGATCGAACTGGTCATTGTTAACACGCCGAACAATACCCATGTGGATTATGCTGAAAAGGCATTGCGGGCGGGCAAGCATATTCTGGTTGAAAAGCCGTTTGCGACAAACAGTGCGGAGGCCAGAAAGCTGTTTGACCTGGGACGTGAAGTAGGAAGGCATATCATGGTGTTCCAGAACCGCCGTTGGGACAGCGATTTTAAGCTGCTCAAACGGGTAGTTGAACGGGAAACGCTGGGCGAATTGATTGAATTGCATGTGCGGTTTGACCGTTACCGCATGGAAAAGAGCCCGAAGACCTTCAAAGAAATTAAGATACCTGGCAGTGGTGTATTGTACGATCTGGGCCCGCATCTTCTGGATCAGGTGATCAGTCTGTTTGGCAAGCCGGAAAGGAGCCTCAAAATAGTATCTACACATAGGCCGGGTTCCGAGGTGGACGATTTTTCCACCTTGGTGCTGAGTTATCCCAAGGGCTTCACGGTGTTCATCCATGCAAGCCTGCTGGTGGCAAATCCGCAGCCGGCATATGTATTGCATGGCACCAAAGGATCCTTTCAAAAGGTAAGAGCGGATGTGCAGGAAGACCAACTCCAGGCCGGCATCTCGCCGAAGGCGCCGGAATACGGGATTGAACCCGCCGGAAAAGAAGGGCTGATCACGCTGATCAAATCCAACGGTGACCGGGAAATGCGTTACCGGGAAGCGCTGAAGGGCGATTATAATGGATTGTTCAATGCTGTGTACGCACAGATCCGCAAAGGCGAACCTTTCCCCGTGAAGGAAGAGGAAGTATGCTGGCAGATGGAAATTCTGGAACAGCCGGCTTGGAACGGCTGATAATATCAATACGATGTTTGGTTACCGTGAATTAACACGGTGTTAACATTAAGGAAACTTCGCGTTGTTATTATTGGCCACGGATTTTAACGCGGCCATATGTTAACCATAGTGAAGCACAAATACCCACTGATAAACCGTGAGATAAGCTGGTTGTATTTCAATGAACGTGTGCTGCAAGAGGCTGCGGACAAGAGCGTTCCGCTCATTGAACGGCTTCGCTTCCTGGCGATCTTTTCGTCAAACCTGGACGAGTTCTACCGGGTGCGGGTTGCTACACTGAGCCGCCTTGAAGACATTAACAACAAAACCAAGACAATGCTTGGGTTCAATCCCAAGAAGATCCTGAATGAGATCAAAAACATTGTTGTCCGGCTCGAAAAGCGGTTTGATTACCTGTATGAGCAGGAAATTATCAAGGAACTGGAAGACCGGAAAATTTTCATCATAAACGAACATCAGCTGAATGTGGCGCGCGGTACGTATGTGCGCGAATATTTCCGCAGTCAGATACTGCCCACCTTGGTTCCCATCATGCTGGAAGACGGCGGTGCAGCCAAGACATTGATCGAGCTGAAGGATCGCCATATTTACCTATTGGTAAAATTGACTTTCCGGAAAAAGGTGAAGTACGCGTTGGTGGAACTGCCCACCCCGGTGGTTTCCCGCTTTTTGATACTGCCGGAAAACAGGGGGTTGAAGTTCATCATCCTCCTGGATGACATCATCAGGTATTGCCTGGATGACCTGTTCTTTATTTTTGAATACGATACGATTGAGGCGTACAGCATCCAGCTGACGCGTGATGCAGAACTGGATATCGATGCCAACGTAAGCGAAAAATTCGTAGACGCATTGGTACGGAGCCTGCAGCGCCGTGAAAAGGGCAGGCCCATGCGATTACTGTACGATAGCGACATTCCGTTGGATACGCTCAACTATGTAGTGTCCCGTATGCAGTTGGATGCGGAGGCACTTATTCCAGGGGGACGTTATCATAACTTCAAGGATTTTATAAATTTCCCAAACGTTGGCGGACCCTCGCTGGAATACCCGCCGATGCCTCAGTTGGGGGTTAACAACCTGCAGCTGGGCCGGAGTATCTTCAATCAGATGAAGCAGCGGGATTATCTCGTTAGCCTGCCGTACCAATCGTTTGACTACATCGTTCATTTTCTGCGTGAAGCCGCGATGGATCCGAAAGTAAAGGAGATCGATATCTGCCTGTATCGGCTGGCGGAAAATTCTTCCGTTATCAACGCGTTGATCAATGCTGCTAAAAACGGGAAAAAGGTGAATTGCTTGCTGGAGCTTAAAGCCCGGTTTGACGAAGAGGCCAATATTTACTGGCGGAACAGACTCGAGGAAGGGGGAGTAAACGTCAATATTGGGATGGTGCAATACAAGGTGCACGCTAAAATCTGTCTTATCGCGCGGCGTGAGAAAAGCGGAATGGTGTATTATGCGAACCTTGCCACCGGAAACTTCAACGAGAAGACGGCAAAGATATACTGCGACCACAGTCTGTTTACGGTAAACCCATTGATCACCAAAGACCTCAGGCGGCTTTTCCGGGGTTTGGAAAAACAGGTGTTTTACCGCAATTACAAAAGCATCATCGCATCGCCGCTTGAAACCCGTAAGCGACTCTATCAACTGATCGCCAACGAAATTAAAGTGGCCAAGTCCGGCGGTAAGGGCTATATGATTTTAAAAATGAATAGTTTGGCTGATGAAGAAGTAATCGCCAAACTTTACGAAGCCAATAACGCGGGCGTGACGATCCAGCTTATTGTCCGTGGCATGTGTTGCCTCGTCCCCGGCCAGTCAGGGTTCAGTGAGCGGATTACGGTGCGGAGTATCGTAGACCGCTATCTGGAACATGCACGTGTCTGGATATTCGGCAACGGAGGCGATGAGTTGATCTACCTTTCTTCAGCAGACCTGATGACGCGTAATATCGACCATCGGGTAGAAGTAGCGTTTCCCATCTTCGATGCGGGCATCCGCAAAGAAATACGGGATATCATAAATATTCAGTTACGGGACAACACCAAGGCCCGTGAAATCAATCACATGAACAATAACCGGTACATAGGAGTGAAAAGCAAGATCAGGCACCGGGCACAGGAAGACATCTATAATTATCTGAAATATAAATCATAACCATCGTGAGGTACGCAGCAATAGACATCGGATCAAATGCGGTAAGGCTCCTGATAGCCGATATTATTCAGAACAATGACGTCTCGTCGTTTAAAAAGAACACCTTGGTAAGAGTGCCATTGCGGCTTGGTGATGATGCGTTCATTGATCAGAAAATATCCGAGCCTAAAGCCACGGATCTACTGAAAACCATGTCAGCGTTCCGCAGCTTGATGGACGTTTATAAAGTGAGCGCCTATATGGCCTGCGCCACGTCGGCCATGCGCGAGGCAAAGAACGGAGCTGCGCTGGTAGAGGAAATCAGGGCGGCCGGTATAGACCTCCAGATCATCGATGGACAGGAGGAAGCCCGGATTATTTACAGCAGCCATATTGAACAGCAGTTAAATAACAAGAAAGCCTACCTTTATATTGATGTGGGCGGTGGCAGCACCGAGCTCTCCATTTTTGCCGATACCAAACTGATAGCCTCAGCGTCATTCAATATCGGCACGATCCGCATTCTTGATAATCAGGATAAAGAGGAATCCTGGGAGGAGATGAAAACGTGGGTCAAGACCCATACACGTCCATTCAAGACCGTATATGGCATCGGTACTGGCGGCAACATCAACAAGCTGTCAAGATTAGCAAGTATCAAAGAAGACAAGCCGATATCTTATGCCAAACTGAAGTCACTCTACGACTACCTTAACTCATTTTCGTTAAAGGACCGGATCAATGTACTTGGGCTGAACAACGACCGTGCAGACGTTATCATTCCGGCATGTGAGATCTTCCTCACCCTGATGAAGTACGGCCGCTTGCGGCAGGTCATTGTTCCCCGTGTAGGCCTGGTCGACGGTATCATCCAGACGCTGATCGAGAGGAATCTGTCTCCAGCACCCCGTCCCGATCAGAATGAAAAAAATCTTGAATAAAGAAAAAAATTAACTTACTTTTGCGCCTGTCAATTCTTCTGCGGAAGTGGCGAAATTGGTAGACGCACCATCTTGAGGGGGTGGCGCCCTACGGGCGTGGCAGTTCGAATCTGCTCTTCCGCACAGCATCATGGAGGCCTTTGCGAAAGCAAAGGCTTTTGTTGTTTTTAGGGTGAGCTAAGCTGTGCTTGAAGGCCACGTAGTGGCTTGCCCCCATGATGCTGTAGCCTCCCCGTCCATAGATGGCTGCGGCCCCGGAGTGCGGGGTAGCGGGGCGCAGCCCACCATTCCCGCCGCAGCCAACCGTAGCTATACGTAAAACAATATTTCCGTAGTACTACGGTGACGTAAGCGGCGCGTTCTGCATATGTTTGCCGTTGATAAACAACGGTAAAAAGATGAATAAGTTGGTAATACCAAGCCTGGTGGTCCTGGCCACATTAACAGGTAAATTCCATGCAAGCGCGCAGGAAAATGTCCCTGCGAAGGTAAAGAGTGCCGCGGAAGGCAAGGCGGGCGGTGACAAGGTGGTCAAGTGGGTACAGGATAAGGGGCGCGGCAGATATGTAGCCGTATTGTCCGATGGGTCCGTGATGACCATCGCCCTGGACGGCAAATGGCTCAACACCGCAACACCCGTTCTGGAGAATAAACTCCCCGCGCGGGTTACGGCTACTGTGGACGGGTATGTCAGAAGGGGTTATGAGGCTGACAATTATCTCTTCGTGCAGGATGCTGCGGAAGGAACCTTCTATACGGTCGACATTAGTTCTGACGACGATGATGCCACGCTTTTCATCAATGCAGAAGGCAAGGTGCTAAAGAAAGAAAGCCGATAGAGAAACAAATCTGCGTGAACCCTGTTTATAACCATGACAGCTAATATAAATCAAAAGAAAGCGTTATGGCAATTGTAAAAGTAATCGAGGTTATCGCATCGTCCGAAACGAGTTTTGATGACGCTATCCGCAGTGCGGTAAAGGAGGTTTCCGCAACGGTAGACAATATTGATTCGGTTTACGTGAAAGATTTCAAGGTACACGTAAAAGACGGGGAAATCGCTTCATACGGGGCTATTTGCAAGGTTTCTTTCCGGGTTGAACGTAACGCTAAACCAAGCTAAGGCGCTAGTTCGGCTGTTTGCCTGCCGGAACCTTTATTTTTGAGCGCTCTTCAGGAGAGAGTTTCTCGAATTGCGCATAGGTGTCCATGATATAAAGGCGTAAATCTGCATCATCGGCGGAATCGAGAAACTCCACGGTAGGGCGGTATTTCGTCATGTAGAGCTCCAACGCTTCCCCTTTCAGGGGCGTGAGGGACATAATAAGCTGCGGAGTGAAGCGCGCATCGATTTTCCGGCGTTCCTGTTCGGCCAATAGTAACTGGTGACGTTTACGCGCCTGCCGCCCTTCGCGTCCAAATAACCTGGACGGGGAAATTCTTATGCCCCCGCGGCGCTGGGAGACTTCTGCCGCTTGGCTTTCTTCCTCTGCACGCTTGATTTCGGTTGCGAGACGGCTGTCCGTCAACGCCTCGATCTGGACTTCGTCCAACTGGATGGCTGTGCCATCCGGCGTCATGTACACGCGCTTAATTCCGAATTCGGTCACGACCAGCGTGTCCGTCCGATAACCGGGGTATTCGAATTTAAGCCGCTCGTCCCGTTTGACCGCAATGGTAAACCGGCCATCAGCGCTGCTTTCGGCTTTGACGCCTGTATTTAGATTTGTAACATCCACGTACTGGAGGGGTTCACCGCTGTTCAACTCAAGTACGTAGCCGTTGAGTATAGTCGTGTCCTGTGCGCGTATACCTGATGCGTACAGGCCAATGAAAAGGATAACATGCAGCGCCCTAATGAGCAGCCTGACGTTGGAGTATGATTTTAGTCGCTGCATGTCATCCATATCAATAGTTATATAACACCTTTTTATCTGCTGGCTTCCCAGCGGTTATTATCCGGATTGTGATCCGGGTACACTTTATCCGGGTCCAGCTGCACGGCGACAACTTCCTCTGTGGTCGGATGGCTGAATGTCCAGGATGTATTGCGTTCCCACACCTCAACCGGCAGTTTTACGCGATGGGTGTCACCACTTTTCGTTGTGATATCAACAACAATGGGCATAGGAAGTTTTTCCAAGTTGTCAACGGTAATCAGCACGCCTTTCTTCGGATCATTGTCCGGATGAACCACGTTGCGTATACCTTGGTCGAAACGCCAGTTGTGTTTAAACCAGCCGCGCCAGAACCAGGCCAGGTTTTCGCCGGCAACGTTCTCGATGGTGCGGAAGAAATCGTCCGGAGTAGGATGTTTGTATGCCCAGCGGTCGATATATGCCTTGAATGCACGGTCAAACCGTTCAGGGCCCAGGATTTCATTGCGGAGCAGCCTGAGTCCGAATCCCGGCTTTAGGTAAGCCAGCATTCCGATATTGCGTTCCTGTATGTTCTGTGGTGTACTCATAATGGGTTCCAGGTCCGGACGCGTCAGGGCCTGCGCCATGCGATTGGCATCACCCATTGGCCGGTAATACTCCCCACCGTTAAAGGCCTCCGTTGACAGGTCGTTGATGAACGTGTTGAATCCTTCGTCCATCCAGGCATGTAGCCGTTCGTTACTGCCTACAATCATAGGAAACCAGATGTGTCCGAATTCGTGATCCGTTACGCCCCACAGTCCTGCTGCCTTTGATTTGTAACTGCAGAACACGATAGCCGGATATTCCATGCCGCCAATATCCGCCGCTACATTGACCGCTACGGGGTAGGGGTATTCCATAAGCTTTTTGGAATAAAATTCAATGGATGCCTTGACGTACTCCGAAGAGCGCTCCCATGCATTGCCCCCATTGCTTTCAACCGGGTAGGCTGAAAGTGCCAATGCCGACTTCCCGCTTGGCAGATCGATCTTTGCTCCGTCCACTATAAAAGCCGGTGATGAGGCCCAGGCCACGTCATGTGCGTTCTGAAGCCTGAATTTCCATGTTAACTCCTTTTTACCCCGCGGACGCGAATCAGGCCGGGTCACTTCCTCAGCGGAGCGGATAAGTACCGTCTTGTTGCTTTTTTTGGCTTGTTCCAGCCGCTTCACCTGCTCAGGCGTGTAAACTTCTTCTGGATTGAGCAGTTCGCCGCCCAGTACCACGATATGGTCTGCAGGGGCGGTAATATCTACTTCATAGTCGCCAAACTCCAGGTAGAATTCGCCGGGGCCGGTATAAGGCAGGGTGTTCCAGCCCATGACATCATCATAAACCGCTACGCGGGGGAACCATTGGGCAATTGCGAAGATCTTTCCGTTCTGTGTCTGCAACACTCCTGTGCGGTCCGCACCGTGGGTCGGCACAGTGTACGAATATTCGATGGTCACCGTGATCTTGCCGCCTGCTGGCGCCAAGGGTTCAGGAAGGAACACCTGCATGCGCGTGTCGTTGATCAGGTGTTCCGCGTCTTCGCCGGTACCAAGCTTTACCGACTTAATGGTATAACCTCCATCGAACGCGGACCGGGCATCGCCGTAGCGGCTCTTGGTCAGGGGCACGATGAGGTGCCCGCGGCCCTCCTGGGAAAAGATGTTCTGATCCAGCTGCAGCCATAAAAAATCCAACTGGTCCGGACTGTTATTGGTGTACTCCATGGTCACCGTGCCTGAAAGTTCGTTGGTTTCATCATTCAGCCGGGCAGAGATTTTGTAGTCAACGGCGTTCTGCCAATACCTTGGTCCGGGCATTCCGCTTGCGGAGCGGTATTCGTTGCCGTTATGGGTGTAGAAAAATGGATTAAATGCTTCCTGGTAGTCGTACTTGCTTTCTTGCGCTTGCGCCGACACGATGGATGGTGCGGTGAACATGCAGAGCGCAGCGCCGATGACGCCTGATAATATTGATCTATTCATGTGATTGCTGGTTGGTTATGCTACTTTAATTTTGCCTTGTATTCACTTTCGTCAAATCCCACGACAATTCCCCGCGGGGTTTCGATGACGGGCCTTTTGATGACACTTGTCTTTGCCTGCATCAATTGGTTGGCGGATGCCGCATCTACAACAGCTAGCTGTTCAGCCGGTGAAAGCTGACGCCAGGTAGTGCCGCGTTTGTTTACGAGTGGTTCCCATCCGGTGTGTTTTTCCCACTCGACCAGCTTTTCTTCGCTGACCCCTTCTTTCTTAAAATCGTGGAATGTGTATGAAATCTTGTTTTCTTCTAACCAGGTAAGTGCTTTTTTTACTGTGTTGCAATTCTTGATTCCGTAAACGTGCATAGCTAATATTTTCCGCAAGCAAACTTAAAATTTATCTGCATAATTACAGAAAAAAAGCATGTTAATTTCCGCTTTGCTGGCCGCCTCCACCCGTCACATCGTCATTTTTGATTCCCCGTCGGTTTTTGCGGATCTCATCTTTCAACCGCCCGAACCGGTAAGAGAGACTCATATTGAATGAGCGATAGTAATTCTGGAAGAACGAAGACTGCGTAAAATTAGGACCGGCCATATCGTTTATATAGCTCCGGAATTTATCAAAGGGATTGGACACCGATCCGGATAGGCTCAGCTTGTCCTTTATCAGATCTTTGGAAGCGCTGAGACTGTAGTAAGGAAACGCGTTGCTTTGGCCCTGCAGCATGATGTACGGTGAGCTGTAGCTGAAATTGCCATTGACACGCCAACCGTCTTCAAAGAGATAACTTAATCCTCCGTAAATATACCCCCGCAGGCCCGAATTGCTCGTGTGCTCGCCGTCAACCACGCCTTCCAGCCACATGTAACTCATGTCTCCACTCAGGTTCAGGTTCAGCTTTTTGGTAATTGGGTAGTTGATGCTGATGTTGGTGCCCAGGGATTTATCCTTGCCGATGTTTTCAAATGTGAAACGGGAAACGCCGGTGTCCTCATTATAGTTGATCAGCCGCTGGATGGTATTGTTAGCGAACGAATAGCTCAAGCCCACATTGATGTTGGCCTTGCTAAAGCTGCTGTAGCGCAAGTTGAACATGTTGTTCAATACCGGCCGCAACTCCGGATTGCCGGAATATTCAAAATTCGGGTTTGAACGATCCACGAACGGGTTCAGGTTCCATATGCCTGGGCGCTGGACCCGCTGTGTGTAGCCCAGGTTCAGCGTTTTTCCCTGTTTGAGTATCCGGTTGATCGCCACGGAGGGTATGAAGTTAAAATAGTTTTGGTCCACGTTGGAGTTGCTTGAAATGAAGTCAGCATTTACGATGGTCTGCTCCGCACGTAACCCGGCACTGAATCCCCATTTCTCCATTTTGTACTGATAAGAATTGTAAACGCTGAGGATGTACTGATTGTTTTCGTAGGTGTTTGTCTGAGAGGGGTCTTCAATGAAAGAACCCGATGCCGCGTCGAAATTTGCGGACCGGAAGTCGCTGTTGTTCAGTCGGAAGATACCTTTCACCCCGCCTTCAATGTTCAGCTTCTTTACGGGGTGCACATAGTCCAGCTGGATGGTGTGTTCGTCCTGTGCCCCGTCATTGGTTTGGTTATAGTCGGGGATTCCATAATTTAGTCTGTCTGTGATGCGCATACGGTTGTCTTGTCCGTCTACGTCATGTCCATAGCGGTAAGAGAAAGTAAGGAGCTGCTCCTTGCTCCGTTTGAACCCCTTTTGATAGTTCAGCCCCACACGGTAGCCGTCCCAGCGATTTGTTCCCACGTTGGCCATGGAAAAGCCCTGCAACGGCGTCCCGTCCAACATGCTGGTATTCGAGAACTGTCTGGAGTTATTGTCGAACCGGCCCAGATTAAAGCCTATTTCTGCGGTCAGAAGGTTCAATGTGTCAATGTCGTAACTCAGTTCGGTTCCCAGATATACGAATCGGTTTTCCCCCTCGTTGAGACCGTTTTGGAAAAGGATATTGGGCTGTTCGCCCTGTGTAATACGTTCAAAATTTGTTTGGGTCTCAGGACGGTTGGAGAAACTGCCTCCGAAATAACCGGATGCACCGAATTTTCCCTGTTTAACGGTGAGTGACCCCCCGATTCCGGGACCACCCGCCGGCGCACGGTAGTAGACGTTGGTAGAACCCCGGTAACCATTATCGACGTTTTTGTTGGTGACGATATTGATAATGCCGGCAATTCCCTCACTTTCATACCGCGCCGGCGGGGTCGTGATCACTTCAATCTTTTCTATAGACTCAGCCGGCATTGCCTTCAGCACTTCCTTTGGGTTGCGGGCAATCATGTTGGATGGTTTGTTGTTTATGAAAATCCGGTAGTTGGAATTGCCCTGCAGCAATATGTTTTCATCACCGTCTACCGACAACAAGGGCACTTTCCGCATCAGGTCCAGCGCCGTCAATATTTTGCTTTCCGGGTCGGCCTGTACGTCATAGGTAAGCCGGTCAATATCCTGCTTGACGATAGGTTTAGCTGCGGTCACGACCACTTCGTCAAGCGCCTTTGCGCTCGCGCTTATCTTTATATCCCCCAGGTCCAACGTCGGTGTATCCCCATCAATCTGAATAGGGAGCACTTTTGCATCGTATCCTATGGCGACCAGTGCAACGGTGTATTGTCCTGCCGCCAGACCGGACACTTTGAAGGCGCCTTTCACGTCGGTTAGGACCGATTTGACCACCTCATCACCCTGGTTAATGTTGACGGTAACATATTCCAGCGCCTTGTTGCCGACGGAGTCCAGGACGCGGCCGGTTAGGTCTGAGGTTTCCTGGGCCCTTACTGAAATGCAAATAAAAAAGACAAGGGACAGGCCGAGAAGTAGGGGGCTTTAAGTGCCATGCGTTTTAGTAATTGGTGCGTACTGTTGTTTGAATCTGTAGAACAAAGAAAACGGTAAATCCTGTTCACATCTGTTAATTTACGTTAAAAGATTGTTAACCAGTTTGTGTGCAATGGTTTTGTTACGAATCGTAAGTGATCCGGTGGGTGCTTTTTATCGATACACATATTGAAAAACTGTTGCTTTTCGTCTGAAATACCTATCTTCGTACCGATGGATAATTTTATTGTTTCGGCCCGTAAATACCGCCCTGCTGCGTTTGATACAGTGGTTGGCCAGCAGCACATTACCGTTACGCTGAAGAATGCCATTAAGAATAATCAGCTGGCACAGGCGTTCCTGTTCTGCGGTCCAAGGGGTGTTGGCAAGACCACTTGCGCCCGTATACTCGCAAAGACCATCAATTGCGAGCACCTGCGGGAAGATGTGGAAGCGTGTGGCCAATGCGATAGTTGCAAATCGTTCCTCAATGGTAATTCCTTCAGTATCCATGAGCTGGACGCAGCGTCGAACAATTCAGTGGATGATATCCGTAATCTGATAGACCAGGTACGCATACCGCCGCAGACAGGCAGGTATAAGATTTATATCATCGATGAGGTGCACATGCTATCGCAGCAAGCATTCAATGCGTTCCTGAAGACGCTTGAGGAGCCCCCGGCTTATGCTATATTTATTCTGGCAACGACGGAAAAGCACAAAATTCTTCCAACGATCCTGTCACGGTGCCAGATCTTTGATTTCAACCGGATCAAAGTCGCTGATATGGCAGGCCACCTGGCCACCATCGCAAAAAACGAAGGGGTCGCTTACGAGGCAGACGCGCTGCATATCATTGCGCAGAAGGCTGACGGCGGACTGCGCGACGCATTGTCGATGTTTGATCAGATCGTCAGCTTTTCCAACAAACAGGTCACCTATCAGTCCGTCATAGACAACCTGAATGTGCTGGACTACGACTATTATTTCCGGATCACGGAAGCTATTGTTAACGAAGACGCGTCGACGGCCTTGCTCATATTGGATGAGATCCTGTCACGGGGATTTGACGGCAGTCATTTTATCAGCGGTCTCGCGTCGCACTTCCGCGACTTACTGGTAGCGAAGGAACCGGCTACACTCAAATTATTGGATACGAGCGATACCATCCGGCAGCGTTACCTGCAACAGTCCCAGCAAGCGTCCGCGGGGTTGGTGTTATCGGCGCTGAACATTGCCAGTCAATGTGAGATCAATTACAGGACCAGCAAGAATCAACGGCTGCAAGTGGAACTATCGTTGCTGAAAATGTGCCACATCGCATCGGCCATTCAGCTGGCCAAAAACGGGACCGCCCAGGAGTTATCCGGAGCGGCTGAAAAAAAAAAGCCTCATGATCCGGTAAACGGCGGAACGACCGGACAACTTCCGACCCCCGACCGCCGACCACCAGCCCCCGACCGCCGACCACCGGTCACTGACCACCGGCCACCGACCACCGGTCACCCATCACCGACCCCAAAAAAAGTCTCCTGGGGCGAGGCCAAGCTCAATACCGCCATCCCTGACCTCACTAAAATATTCGAGGAAAAGCAAGCGGTGGCGGAAGCCGATGAGCCGGAATTGTTGATGGGGAGTGAAAGGGAAACCTTTTCCCATGATGATCTATTGAGGGAATGGCATGCGTTCGCCGACCAATTAAAGGCGGTAAATAAAATTAATCTCTTTACGTTGATGACGGCCAATCCACCTCAGTTGTTGGCAGATTTTCAGGTGGGGGTGGTTGTGGAAAACCCTATCCAACAGGACCTGCTGAACGACTCGAAAATTGATATACTCAATCAGCTCCGGACCAAGCTGCGCAATTTTTCCATAGACCTTGTGCCCATACATGTAGCCGTGGACGCGGTGCGTAAACCCTATACTGCCCAAGAAAAATACCAGGCGATGGCGGCAAAGAACCCTGCATTAGACATGCTCCGGAAAACGTTCAATCTGGGGTTGGAATAAACGTTCAGCGGCGTTCTCCGATCTGCTGGCGCCACATGGCGTAATACAGACCCTTTGCTGCGACTAATTCCTCATGCGTGCCGGTTTCGGCAATCTTGCCTTTTTCAAGCACGATGATACGGTCGGCGTGCATGATGGTTGACAGCCGGTGTGCGATCAGCACGGTGATCTGCTCCCCCTCGCCGGACACGGTCCGGACGGTCTCCGTGATCGCTTCTTCCGTAAGTGAATCCAGCGCGCTGGTGGCCTCGTCGAAGATCAGCAGGTGAGGGTTGCGTATCAATGCACGAGCGATAGAAATCCTTTGTTTTTCACCTCCGGACAATTTTAGACCTCCTTCGCCAAGCACCGTCTCCAAGCCCTTTTCGCTGCGCGCGAGCAATCCACTACAGCTGGCCTTGTGGAGAGCAGTAAGCATCTCTTCATCCGTTGCATCCGGTTTTACAAAGCGCAGATTGTCTTTGATGGTGCCGGCGAACAGCTGCGTGTCTTGTGTGACAAAGCCGATCTGTCGGCGCATTTCGTTGAACCGCACGGATTCAGCGGGCGTCCCATTGAATAGGATTTGCCCCGCAATGGGTTTATAGAGACCGACCAAGAGCTTGACCAGGGTAGATTTACCTGAACCGGACGGACCGACGAATGCAATTGTTTGTCCGGTCTCCACCGAGAAGGAAATACCATCTATTGCGTTTTGGGGGGCCGTTTTGTGCCGGAATACGACACCCTCGAAACTTATTTTCTGCAAAGGGCCGATGGGTACCGGGTTTTCGGGGCGCCGTTCAATTGGTTTGCTCATGAGCGAGTCAAACAATTGAATCGAAGCTTCAGCCTCTCTGTACTGTACAATGATATTGCCCACATCCTGCAGGGGCATGAAGATTGCCGTGGAAATGAACTGCATGGCAATCAGCTCGCCCGGAGTGAGCACTTCCCTGAAGATGAGCCAAAGCAGTGTGAACAGGATGGACTGCCTCAGCAGGTTTAATGTTGTGCCTTGAAGGAAGGATAGAAAACGGACGCGCCGCGTCTTGGCCATTTCCAGATCGTAGATTGTCTGTGTGTGGTCCCGCATGCGCCGGATTTCGGGAAAGGTAAGGCCAAGACTCTTGACAAGTTCAATGTTGCGCAGCGATTCGGTAATGATGCCGGACATCCGGGTTGTTTCCCGATTGATGCGCCGTTGGGTGGTTTTGATCTGGCGGCTTAGTCGGCCAGTGATGACTCCGATGACAAGAAAGCCGATCAGGAAAATCGGAATCAGCGCCCAGTGCTTGGTTACGGCATACCAGATGAGAAACGCAAAACCTACTAACGACGAGAAAAGGATGTTGATCGCGGAGCTGATAAACCGTTCCGTATCCGTCCGAACCTTCTGCAGTACTGCCAAGGTTTCACCGCTCCGCTGCTCTTCGAACTCCTGGAAAGATAGACGGAGCGTTTGCCGGAGTCCTTCGTTGAAGATCTGCATGCCAAAACGTTGCACGGCCAGTCGCATTACATAGTCCTGGAAGGAGCGTGACAAGCGCGCCAATAATGCAATGCCGATGGCAACGAATAACCAGAACAGCACACCGCGGACCAGCTCCGGCTCGCTACGTCCGCTGCTGTTATTTGCGTAATCATCGATGATCTTTCCGAAAATAATCGGGTCGATCATTGATAGAAGCTGTGCGGCAGCAGCAAGGAATAGTGCGACATAGATATACCGCCGCTGTGGCTTGAGGTATTTCCACAGGATTTTCACGCGCGTTTAAGCTTGCGCTCGCCCAGTATCCAAGTAGCCTTTCTGGGTGGCTCCAACTTAACGCTCGGGGACCCTTCAGCATGCCTACGGATATGGTCCACCACCTCTTCCACGGAATCTGTGAACAGCAACAGGTCCATGTCTTCCGGACTGATGGTTTCTTCTTCCATCATGCGGCTCACGTGTGCCATGATTTCTTTGTGATAGCCCACGCCCATCACCACGATGGGAAAGCGCTGGATTTTCCCCGTCTGTATGAGTGTTAGCGTTTCAAAAAATTCATCGAGGGTTCCAAAGCCCCCCGGCAGTACGATGAAGGCAAAAGAGTATTTGCGGAGCAGTTCTTTCCGTACAAAAAAGTACTCCATGGTGACGAAGCGGTCCAGGTAAGGATTATGCTTCTGTTCGTGCGGAAGTACAATGTTGCATCCTACGGAGAGTGCGCCCGCTTCTTTGGCGCCCCGGTTGGCTGCCTCCATAATGCCCGGGCCTCCTCCTGTCATAATAGCAAAGCCCAGTTTGCCGATCTCCCGGGATACGGTCCGTGCCAGTTCGTAATAGGGATGATCTTCTTTGAAACGGGCAGAGCCAAAAACGGTCACGCACGGCCCGATGAAGTGCAGGCCCCTGAATCCCTTGAGAAACTGCATCACAACACCGCCTACATATTTGAGCTCTTTCCAGCGCGCGCGTGCGCCCTCCAGGAATTTCTTTTCTTCCTTGAAAAATGCGTTACTCATGTGTCTGTCTATGTTGATGATTTACCAATTCCGTAGCTTCCTGAATAATCCTTCTTTTTTTCCGGGGACCGCAGTTCAGCGAATCCAACTGCGCCTGGTCTGAAACGATGTCCTGCACGAGTATGCAACCCTGCCGGAGCAGCAGTTCCTTCTCGGCTTTCGCGATCGTTGTCAAGCAAGTAATGGGATAAAGACGTGCGTGGTCTACCCGTTGTTTGATGCTGCTGTCCTCCGGGTAATCCCAGGCAAGGAGGTTTATACCATAGTGTCGGCCAAAGCGTATTGAATCCGTGGTAAGGTATGCATTGGTGACCAACCATCCGGCTGTGAATCCCATGGTTTTGCCAAAAAAAGGAAACTGACGTCCCTCCATATCTTTCATTCTGGACAAAAAGTACATCGGTGTCGTTACCGAGATTTTTGCATCTTCCGTATTGCGAAACTTGCATTCCACGAGGTACATCTCATCGTCCCGCTGTGCCACAACGTCTACTTCATGCGTCACGGCGTTCCCTTCCAGCAACTGGCCCGTCACTGTTTGATAATGTGCGTCTGCAAACAGCCGGGATACCCATTGTTCAAAATAGTAGCCCGCAGGCCCCAGATCTTTCAACGCCCGCTTCAGGCTGTAACGGGCGGCAAAGGAATCCGCGTGCCTCTTCAGCAGCCTGAACGCCAGCCGATATAAGTCTCGGGTGCTGATGCCATCGTATACCATCGGCCGCATCTGGTCCCATACGGCTTCAACAATATCAGGTGCCGCACCTGATTTCGACAACGAGCCTTTTAGCCTGCTCAAGTCAAATTCGGCCAGTTCACCGGAATATTTCCTTACTTGCATAGGTTACGTATCTTTTGCTTGGCAATATGCACATTTTTTTGCAGCGCTGCCAACGGGAAAGTGGTTCTTCTTATCGACCGAATACGTGAGCGTTGCGAGGGAACAGCAGGATAAGCAGAAAAATGTGAACGATCGCGCCCTCCAGGATCTCAGCATTTTTGCCGGATGGAATCAACGAAATAGCGGCAAATAGCGCAAGACAGGCGATGGTTTGATAGCTCCTGGGGATCGGGATACCCGCCCAATCAATAAACGAGTTCCACTTGGCTTTCTTTGTATATAAATAGGGAATAACAAGCAGGTACAACGCCATTGCCGCTGTCAGTAGCTGGGAGAAAATCACGCGGTTTATCTTTGTGCCGCCAACCACCAAGTTGTGAAGATTCGTTTCCTGCTGGGCATTATGCCGCTGGAAAAATTCGGAGCTTTCCACGCCAAATATCCGTTGGCCCCAGCTGATTTCTTCACCGGCTACAAATATGCTGAATAAGCAAATACCCCACATGATCAGGGAAAACAGGTGGCTGTGGTGTCTAGCCAGCCGGCTCCAGTAAATGACGCTCACAACGGCTGCGGCCAACAGGGGGACAAGAGTAAGGTTCTCTACAAATCCGTCTTCAGCTACGTACACGTTTTCAAACCATGGGAGGTTTATACGGGATGAAATGATGCCAATGAGGGTAATAACGCCGACGAATACTAATACGGCGGTTTCCAACACGGTTAGCCGCCGTGTGGGCAGTTGCTGCACGGTTTTCATTTATTTGTTGGTTTGGTAAGGTGGTGGTTATACTAAATTCCAGCGCTCCAATAGCGCGGGAAGCTGGCCGAAGTCACGGATTTCAGCATCAGATATATCTAACTCGTCAATTCCCCATTCTTCCCATCCCATGACGTTCAGCCATACCGTCTGGCAGCCGATTTCCTTGGATGGCAGGATGTCCCTATTGTATGAGTCACCCACGGCAACACATTCTTCAGGGGTGTAACCGAGTCGTTTCACGCCTTTTTCATAGATTTCCGTGTTCAAGTGAGGCTTTGCATTCGTTGTTTCCACAACGTCAGCAAAATATTGCCGTATATTAAATTCGCTTAAAACGGCGTCCAGATTACCGTAAAAATTGGAAACCAGCACAATAGGGAACGTTCTCGATAGACTCTCCAAAATGCGTTTTGTCTTCTCGAGTGTACGCCGGGCCAGATTATTGCATTCTTCAGCAATGGATTCCACTTTGCTGTAATCCATAAGGTAACCCTGCCCGTTCAGGTAATCAAACTGCTGGGTAACCTTATGAGTAAGCACATCCAGAAACACATGGGTGGGCTGGATCATATTGTCAGTCGCCAGCACGGCTTCGGAATACGCATAGGCCCGGTTAAATGCCGGTTTGTTCAGACCGGTGACATGCTTTTGGAATTTGTGCCACAGGATAGCGCCCCAATGTTGGCCGTTCGTGTCAACGGTACCTTCGTAATTCAATAAAATTCCTTTCGTTTGCATAGCGGTTAAATGGTTTTGTTATGAATCAATCAGTTTGACTTTTTAAGTATATCAGTCAAAAATATAAATAATCTCTAAGCCTTGGTGGTGACTTCTTGAATAGACGAGAATAATGACTGATAAATTACAATTTGAATTAGACATTTTTATAAAGTGCTGTTTTTTAACTTTTTTTACGGTAATTGAGCGTTGCCCATCCGTTGAGAACGACAGCAAACCCCAGCATAGCACCCAGGTGCGGGAATATGTCGGCCCAGCCGCTCCCTTTAAGCACGATCATACGCATGACTTCAACAAGATAGCTTACCGGATTGAGGCGGGATACCGCCTTAGCCCACGGGGGCATGCTATCGATGGAGGTAAACAGTCCGCCCATCAGGATGAATATCATCATGAAGAAAAACATGATAAACATGGCTTGCTGCTGCGTATCGGTATAGGTGGATATCAGCAAACCGAAGCCCAGTACAGCCAGCAGGTAAATGCTTATGAAGCCGTACATTGCCGTTATGCTGCCTTGGGGGAAAATGCCGTAAATTACCCATGAAACCAATAAGCCCACGGTAAAAACCACATTGCCCAATACCCAGAAGGGAATGAGTTTGCCGAGAATGAAATGGTGTTTTTTAATGGGCGTCACATTGATTTGTTCGATGGTGCCGATTTCTTTTTCCTTGACAATATTCAGCGCGGAAAGGAATCCGCCCACCATGGTCAGCAAAATGGCCAGAATGCCCGGCACCATGAAAAACTGGTAGTTCAGCAAGGGATTAAAGCGGTTGGCCGGAATGACCTCGATGGTAGCCGCCGGCCGGAAGCGCGTAGGTGCTATCCATTCCATACGGATACCGTCGTTGTAATCACGCAGGATGCTGGATAGGTAAGCACTTCCCAAACCGGCCTTTGTGCCGTTGATGGCGTTGACGGCGATGAACAATTGCTGGTGTCCGTTGCGGATCAGATCGCGCTCGAAACCGCGCGGTATTTCCAGCACGAGGTCGGCTTTATCCTGCTCAATAAGCCGGTAGGCCTCCTTGAAGGAAGCATGGTATCCCTGCAACCTGAAATAGCCCGAGGCGGTAATTTTCGCAACCAGTTGCTGCGCGTAAGGCGAATGGTCGCGGTCCACCACCGAAAGGTTGATGTTTTTTACCTCGTAATCGGCCGCAAGCGGCAGGATGATAAGCTGCATCACAGGCATCACGATGATAAGCGCGAGAATGGCCCGATTCCTGAAAATCTGGCGAAACTCCTTTTGCAATAAAAATTTAACCGTTCTCATTCCAACCGTATCTTAAAACTCTTTAAGCTGATGACGAAAAAAAATAGTGTGATACCGCAAAGTGTCAATGTCTCCCTCCAGATCCCTTCCAAGCCTACCCCTTTGATCATGATGGATTTCACGATGATGTAAAACCATTTGGCGGGGACGATATTGGCGAAGATTTGCAAGGGCACGGGCATGTTTTCAATCGGAAACATGAAACCGCTGAACATCATGGTGGGCAGCAGCATACCCATCAACGAAATAAGCATAGCTACCTGCTGTGATTTGGCCTTGATAGAGATGAAGATACCCAATGTAAGGCAGGTGATGATGAATAGCGTACTTTCGGCAAAAAGCAACAGCCAGCTGCCCGCCACGGGGAGATCCAATACCCATATACTCATCGACAAGATGGACAGCACATTGACCAACGACAGCAACAAGTAGGGGAGCGCTTTGGCGAGGATGACCCACATCGGCTTGAATGGCGAGACCAGCAAGACTTCCATGGTGCCCGTTTCCTTTTCACGTACGATAGAAATGGCAGTCATCATCACCGATATGAGCATCAGCACCAGCGCCATCACACCCGGTACAAAATTGGGTGCTCCTTTCAGCTGCGGGTTGTACAGCATCCGGACTTCGGGCGTGATGCGGTAAGGCAGCCCGTTGCCTTTGTTCAGTTCCGTTTGGTAGTCCTGGATGATGGAGGAGACATAGGCGGTCAGCGTCGTTGCCCCGTTGGGGTCGGATGCATCCGCAATAACTTGTATTTGCGCGTAGTTTTGGTGGTTGAGGTCGCTCTGGAAGCGGGCAGGGAATACAACGGCCAGTTTGATATGGCCTTCCTTGAATGCGGCTTCCATACGATTTTTATCCATCACGTTTTCCCGGACCTCAAAGTAGCTGCTTGCCGCAAGGCGGTTGATGATGTGCCTGGAGGCATCATCCCTGGCGTGGTCAATAACGACCACCTGGGCATTTTTGATCTCATTGGTGAGTGCAAAGCCAAAGATGAGGATCTGTGCGAGTGGCATACCGAAGAGTATAAGTAACGTTCTCCGGTCGCGCAACACATGAAAAAATTCTTTTTTGACAAACGCGATAAACTGTCTCATGTTAGTCTCCTCTCTTTGCTCTGCGGGCCAATTGATAGAACACACCGTCCATCGAAGGCTCATTGAACTGTTGTTTCAGTTCGCTTGGGGTACCCAAGGCGTTGATGCAGCCATCCACCATGATGGAGACGCGATTGCAATATTCAGCTTCATCCATGTAGTGGGTCGTCACGAACACGGTGATGCCGCTGGCGGCGGCGTCATAAATCAACGCCCAAAACTGCCTGCGCGTCACGGGGTCGACCCCGCCGGTAGGCTCATCCAGAAACACGATACGCGGCTCATGCAATATCGATACGGAAAATGCCAGCTTCTGTTTCCAGCCCAACGGCAGTTCGCCTACCAACTTCCCGCGTTCGGCCTGCAGACCCAGGCGCTCAATCAGCGCTTCGCTTTTGGATTGAAGCTGATGGTTGCTCAGGCCGTATATTCCACCGAAAAAACGGATATTTTCGGCTACCGTAAGGTCTTCATACAACGAAAACTTTTGGCTCATGTAGCCGATGTGGCGTTTGATCTGTTCTGTCTGCCGGTAGATGTCAAATCCGGCAACAGTGGCCCGCCCAGATGAGGGGACGGACAGGCCGCATAGCATGCGCATGGCCGTCGTTTTGCCGGCGCCGTTGGCTCCCAAAAACCCGAATATTTCTCCTTTGTATACGTCGAATGTAATCGCGTTGGTTGCGATGAAATCACCAAACCGTTTGGTTAGGTTTTCGACAGTGATGACCGGTTCCTTAAGTGTCATGGCGTACAAGCATGTTAATGAAACAATCTTCGATGGTGGGTGCAATCGGCTTTACTTCAATATCGGCGAAACCTTCAGCCGTAAGGAATTGCGTCAGTTCGTCCGGCAGGTTATATCCACCCATGCCCCGTGCATCCAAATGGATTACTTCGCCGAATAAATAGCTATGCATATGCGGGTAATACGTGGATAATACGCGGATGAGACGTGGCATATCTGTGGCTTTAACGGCATATAAGCTGTTGGGATAAGCGGCCGCGATCCCCTGTGGCGTGTCAATCGAGAGGATGCGTCCGTGTTGAATAAGCGCAATACGGTCACATAACGATGCCTCGTCCATATAAGGCGTCGAAACCAATATCGTGATGCCCTGCTGCCGGAGTCGCTTAAGCATCTCCCAAAACTCCCGGCGCGATACGGGGTCTACACCGGTAGTGGGCTCGTCGAGGAACAAAACGGTGGGTTTGTGTATCAATGCACAGCAAAGGGCCAGTTTTTGTTTCATGCCGCCCGAAAGCCGGCCCGCCCGGCGCTTGTGAAAAGGGGCGATCTGTACGTAAATATCTTCAATGAGGTGATAGTTTTCCTTGACCGTGGTATTGAATACCGTTGCAAAGAAATCAAGGTTTTCCTCGATGCTGAGGTCGGGGTAGAGCGAAAAGCGGCCCGGCATATAACCCACCTTGCTGCGTATCAGCTTGTAATCGTTCACGATGTCATGTCCGGCTACGGTAGCCGATCCCTTGTCGGGTATCAAGAGTGTGGTGAGCATGCGGAAGATACTGCTTTTGCCGGCTCCGTCCGGCCCGATGAGACCAAACAGTTCACCTTTTTCTACCGAAAAAGATACGTCATCCACCGCCTTGACCGCGCCGTGGTTATACGTTTTCGTAATATTCTTTAACCTAACCATATGTTCCTGTCATGTACGTTCTCTTTTGTCGCCGGCAGCCATCACCGGCCACTATCAAACCGCACTTCGCCATACATGCCGATTTTTAGCAAACCATCGTTCTTCACACGGATTTTCGTCGCGTACACCAAGTGCTCGCGTTCGTCCTTCGTTTGAATGGTTTTTGGTGTAAACTCGGCTTTATCACTTATCCATTCCACCAGGCCTTCATATTCGCGGTAGCCGCCGTCTGCACCGTCCACCAGTACGGTCACCTGTTGATTCAGTTTGAGCTGGGCAAATTGGGGTGCGGTCACATATGCCCGGAGGATGATGGTGGAGAGGTCTGCGATTTTATAAAGCGGTTTGCCGGTTGCAGCCACTTCGTTTACTTCAGCATATTTCACGAGTACCGTGCCTTCCACGGGATTAACGATACGGCTTTTGGCCAATCGGTCTTCCAATTGCGCGATCTGGATTTCGAGCGGCGAGGCCTCCTGCGTGATGCTTGCAGTAGTAATGCCGAGCGACGACTGCTGTGCTGCGATCTGTTTTTTGATGATGGCCACCTGTGCATCGGCATCATCCAGCTGTTTGAGTGTAGCGGCGTCGGCTTTCACCAGGCCGGCTATCCGCTGCTGTTCGCGTATTGCTTGTCTCAGTTGCTCTTGCAGCGCAGCCACTTGAGCCCGGATGTCCGGCCGTTTGCTAAGCATTGCAGCGATTTGCGATTGAAGCTGGCGTTTTTGCAGGTGCAGTTGTGTACTATCCACATAACCCACGGCCTGCCCCGCATGGAGGTGCTGGCCTTCTACGATGTTCAATTCTTTGATGGCGCCGTTGGCTTCTGCCGATACGATGGTTTCCACCGCTTCGAATGTGCCAGCTGCATCGTAGTGATGTTGCTCCGGAGCGCACGACGCCAGTAAGAGGGAGACGATAATTGTTGTTTTTGCGCTATTGATACGTTTCATTTTGATGTTCATGGTGTTTGCTGTTTCAATCTTGACGAGGCGTGATGTCCATAATTTATAGATTCCCTGCTGTATATTGGAGATTGTATTGTGCTTTTAATAACTCGATTTCGTGCTGGATTTTGGTCAGTCTGGCATTATCTTCAGCATTGACTTCGCGCAAATAATCGGCGGTGTTGATGATGCCGTTTTCCAGCTGCGCAAGCGCAGCCGCTTTCACCGATGATCGGAGGGCGATGATTTTGTCGTCGCGCGCCAATAATTTTGCATATTTGGCTATTTCGGTGTTTTGTTGCTTCATGGCGAGGTCGGTATTGAATAGAAAAACGTCCTTTTGCACATCGATGATCTTTTTCCGGATGTCCAGCGTTGCCTTTTCTTTCTTTAAAGTATAGAAGCCAGACAATGGAATGGCCAGCCGGATACCGCCGTAATAATAGGCTTCAAAATCATTGCTCAGCATATTGAGTGCCGGACGGCCCAATCCGCCCTGCATGAAAAGGCCAAGCCGGGGCCTGTTTTTCGCTGTCAGCAGTTTGCGATCCACGTCTATGCTACTTTGCTGCTGTGCATACCATCCCAATTCGGGGCGGTTGATCGCCGCCGTTGATGGGGCAGCCTCCGGCCGTTCCAAAACGGTATCTTCATCCAACTGCTGGTTGATGAATAAACCAAGCATGTGCAAATAAGCAGTTCGCGTGGTCTGTAACGCTATATTGTGCTGTTCGGCCTTGAGCAATTCGGCTTCCAATAAACTTCCGCTGCTTTTCAGTGCCGTGCCGTTGGCAATGGCAGCCCCGGTTTTTGCCATGCCTGCCTGGATATCGTTTATCAACAGTCCGATTTGTGCCAATTGAGCATCCAGCAAAAGCACGCCAAAAAACAACTGGGTGACACGCTCCTTTATTTGATACTGTGCTACGTTCACCGCTTGTTGCTCTACCTCAGCCGCAGCCTCGATGGCCGCTTTTTGCAGTTTAATGCGGCCACCGTCATAGAGGCTTTGGCTAACTTCGCCAAAGAGCTTGTATTGATCATTGCTCAAGGAGGGGACATCCTCGCCCGGCAGTTGTATCGGAAGTTGGGTTACCGCCGACTGATAGGTGGCTTGCCCATTGACATTGATGTGTGGCAGGTAGCCGGTATGTGCTTGCTCGGCAGCATATTTAGCGCTTTGGGCTATTAAGTTATATTGCTTCACCAAGGGATAGTTTGCCGTGGCTAATGAACAGGTTTCCCGTAGCGTAAGCGATCGCGTCTGTGCGCGGAGCGGCGGCTGAAAGAGCAGCAGGCACCAGCAGATGGATAGGGCAGTGTGTTTAATCATTTTGTTTATTCTTTTGAATTAATCATTTGATTAATATTTGGATAAAAAAATAGGACGGCATCATGCCGTCACGGTGTTTGCAGCATGGCCTGAAACCATATTTTTATTAATTTTTTCCGTTCATTTATCAGGGTGATTGCCCGTTCGGATGTGATTCCGGTAATCAGCTGCAGCAGCGGCTTGCCGATAAACGGAAAGATAATCAAGCCCAGCATGTTGAATATGAAGTGCAAGGGATCGATATCGGGGCGCCTTGCTGCCAGTTGTTTGAAGAATGCAGAATCAACGATTTTTGTTTTGGTCTTGATTAAATTGGCAAACTTATCCGGGTTGTTCTTGATTTCGGCCAGTACGAACAAAGGGAGATCCGGATTGGATAAGAGGGTGTTGATGTAATGCTCGGATACTTCGGCTACTTTTTCTTCGATGGTGGTTTTTTCGTTTGCCAGGACAGGGCCGATCTTACCCAGTAGCAGCTGCATTTTTTCCATGATGACGATTTCAAAGAGCTTTTCCTTGCTGCGGAAGTAATAGTTCAGCAATGCCAGGTTAATGCCCGCTTCTTCGGCAATATCGCGTGTACGCGTAGCAGCATAACCTTTTTGAGTAAATACCTTGCGGGCGGCTTCCTTGATTTTTTCCTCGGTGCTCAAATCGCCCGGAATGTCCTTCTTCTTTGTCATGCATCATTGTTGTACGCGGCAAAATTAAAACGAAATTTTGGTTTAACCAAATATTTTAATCATTTGATTAATATTGTTGGTAAGTATGCCGCTGATGCAACCGTGCGCGCCGTATCAAATTACTTTGCTGGTTGCCACTCCTACCCACACAAGCGCGATGCCGAGCAGGACACTGAGTAAGGTATAAGCAACCGCGGCAAGCGTTTGCTGCTGTTCAATGAGGAGTAAGTTTTCGTTGGCAAACGCCGAAAAAGTCGTGTAACCGCCGCAAAACCCGGTGATGAGCAGCAAACGAAGGCTGCTGTTGGCATAAGGAGGCTGGCTGAAGGTGCCCACCAGCAAACCGATCAGGAAACAGCCCGTGAGATTTACCACCAATGTGGGAAAAGGGAAACCGGCTTGGGTATATCTTGCCATAAGCAGAGATACCAGGAACCTCAGCATGCTCCCGGCTGCTCCGCCGATCCCCACTGCGATGAACTGTTTAATCATGGTTGCCTTCCTGCAATTTGTCAATGGGACGGCGGAGGTTTATTCCCAGTTTTTTGAACTCCGAGGGCGTCAGACCAGTGATTTTCTTGAACTGCGATGACAGGTAAGCAACACTGCTGTATCCTAACCTGTAGGCGATTTCGCTTAAAGTGAGCTCGTTATAGGATAGCAATTCCTTTACCTTTTCCATGCGTTGCAGGATCACGTAATGTTCAATGGTGATGCCTTCTTTTTCTGAAAAAAGTTTGCTTAGCTGGGAATATTCGCGGTTGAGTTGATCAGGCAGCACTTCAGTGAACACGAAATGATCGTCTTCCAGGTGATGGACATGGTCAATGATCACTGCTTTGATCTTTTCAACCAATTGCTGCTGCTGGTCATCGAGAAGCTCGAAACCGTTGGCTTGCAGACGGTGCTTGAGTTCCAGTGACTGCGCGGTGGTGAGCGGTTTGGCAACGATCGCTTCGCCCAGACGCACATCCAACGGAGTAATGCCCAGTGTTGAGAACACCTGGGATACCGCCTGTACGCAGCGCGGACATACCATATTCTTAATCGCGATTTTCACTTACTCTCGCAAAGATACAAAGTTACACTTTGGAAAACCAAACCCGGGACCGGTTGTTGGTACTATGTTTGATAGACATAAGCACCCAATAAGATTTGGATATGGATACGAAAACCAAAGAAATCCTCGAAGACGTAAAAGAACGGTTCATGGAGGCGAGTGAACAACGCAATATCGCCAATTCGGAGCGGATACTTTCCGTCGGAGCAGGAGCGTTCGTGCTGTATACCGGCATTACACGCATGTTTAGGACGCCGTTGTCAGCCTTGGCAGAAGTCGCTGTGGGCGGATTTCTCATTCTCCGTGGTGCTACGGGGTACTGTCCAATCAAAGATTCGGTTTGCCCGGATCGGGAAGCTGTGCGGGGAGAACGTATTATAACTCCCTAAAGAGGACGTTTTGGCCGCTAGGCAATTTTGCCCGATATTAGCTGGCTGATATGCGTCCCGACACCGACAACTTACCGGCCGGTACTCCTGCACCTGCAAGCCGCGCAAAGCGTGTTTTCTCCGGATCCCTATGGGGGATTCTCGCCAAGGTATTGGATGCATTGGCGAAATTCGTCACCATTCCGTTGCTGGTTGGATTCTACGGGAGGGCGGACTATGGTCTAATCGCACTAGCTTTTTCGCTGAATGCCTACCTGCGGCTGATGGACCTGGGATTCAATGTAGGCGCCGTGCGGTATTTTTCCATGTGGACCGCCAGTGGGGAGTGGGAAAAGATCGGTCGGGTTTCCAGGTCCAGTGTGGTGTTCTATGGCGTGATCGGGCTGGTTAATGCGGTCATTTTCCTGGTTATGTCCGCTTACGGGCAGCAACTCTTCAGTCTCACTGACGCACAGATCCCGTTATATCGCCAAATCATGTACGTGCTTTCCTTTTCAACGGTGCTTAATTGGCTTTCCAGCGTCGCGATCCAGCTGTTGAGCGCCAAAGATGAGCTGGGGTATGTAAACCGGGCCACCGTCGTCAGTAGCGTTCTGAATTTTGTGGTGGCTTTAGCCGCTATTCAGTTTCAATGGTCGCTTACTGTTTATTTTGTTGTTTACACGCTCAGCACGCTGGTGCCTATTCCGCTCTATGTGCACCGTTTGGGGGTGTTTCCTGTCTCCCGGAAGGGCCTGCTCACGCCGCAATGGGATGGCGGTGCATTCCGGGAAATCCTTACTTATAGCCTGGCGATTTTTGTCATGGGCATCTTTCAGCTAACAGCCAATAATCTCCGCCCGCTGTTGCTGGGCAGATTTGCCGACGGTGTGGAAGTACTTACGGATTACCGGGTGATCCAGACCATTGCGATGCTTATCGTAGCCTTTGGAGGCGTATTCATGCAGGTGTTACTGCCATCGGCGTCGAAGGCGTATGCCGAAGGTAATAAGGAACGGATTGAGCGTATGGTATTCGAGGCAACCAAATATATATCGGTCTTTTTGGGTTTCATGGTATTCGTACTGATTCTGAATGCAGAAGATATCTTGCTCCTATATATGGGAAAGGGATATGAAGATCTCGCCGTATGGCTGACCCTTTGGTTACTCACCGTGTTGCTGAATATGCACAATACGCCTGTGGCGAGTCTGGTGCTGTCAACCGGGAAAACCCGGTTCCTGGTGTATTCGTCAGCGGTCGCCTGTGTCGTGTCCCTGCCTATCACGGTAGTTTTTGCGGAAAGTCTCGGCGTAGGAGCGGCGGTGGTGGGTTATCTGGTGTACATGGTGTTACAGATCGGGTTTTTTTATGTTTATTATATACCGAACGTGCTTAAGCTGAGTGGGGGACGTCTGTTCATGCGCGCATTCCTGCCGTCCGTTGCCGGTGGTACGGTTGCATGGCTGGCTGGCCGTTACGTCGCAGAACGGATATCGCTACCGGCCGGATATGGCACGGTTATCGTTCAATCGGCTATATTTGCGTTTATATACGGGGTATACACATTGGCATTTGTGGTAAAACCGGCCGATGTCCGTTACCTTAGCAGAACGCTTATGGGGAAAGGAAAACAAGATGCCTAAATTTTCAGTTTGCATTCCAGCCTACAAGAGCCGGTTTCTGGGTGAATGCATACGCAGCATACTCGGACAGACTTATACTGACTTCGAACTGATTGTGCTCAATGATTGTTCGCCGGAACCGGTGGCACAGCTGGTCAGCGGATTCCAGGACGACCGCATCCGATACCATGAGAACGCTTCAAATGTCGGGGCGGTAAGGCTGACAGACAATTGGAACAAATGCCTGGAGCTGGCAAGCGGGGAATATATAATGGTAATGGGGGATGATGACCGGTTGGAACCGGACTACCTGGAGGAGTTCAGCGCTTTAATAGTGCACTATCCTGGGCTCGATGTCTATCACTGCCGGAGCCTGGTCATTGACGATGAAGGTAGACCGCTTCAGCTGACACCCGCTGCACCTGCCTTTGAGCGCGTCTGCGACAACATCTGGCATCGCCTCAGCCAATGGCGTTCACAATATATTTCCGACTTTGTTTACCGTGTTGATGCGCTGAAGGCACAGGGCGGCTTTTATCCGCTGCCGCTGGCCTGGGGGTCAGACGATATAACGGCCTATATTGCCGCCACAGGCAAAGGCATTGCGCACACCAATAAGCCGGTGTTCCATTACCGCAGCAATAGCCTGTCCATTACCTCCTCCGGCAATGATCTTGAGAAAATGAGGGCCAACATCGGGTATGCGCGCTGGCTGGCCGCATTCCTGAAGGAACATACGCCACATGAATCGGAGCGGGTGGTTTATGACACTTTGGTACGCCAGCAGGCAATACTCATGCGCCGGCGCAAACGGTACACGATGATGCTTTCCATGCGTAGCAGACGGATAAGCAAGTGTTGGTTGTGGCTGAGGCATAGAAAGGAGTTTGGAATAACGCTTAGTGATATTGCGATTGCCGCAGTTAAGGCGCAAGGGTTACGGAACAGTTTTTAGATGGATATTGTTTTTAATCCACCGGTAAATGAAGAGAACCAATACGTCCAGCTGTTGGTCAGGGAGCTCCGTGCCAATGGATATCGTGTACATCCTTTGGATACAATTTTTTCCAGTTGGCGGCACTTTAAGTCAATCAGGCTGGTGCACCTGAACTGGTTTGAAGTGATAGACGACAGCAGCATATGGACTGCCCTTCGGAGCTTTTTCCGCAAGCTCGTTGTATTGGTTGCCATCAGGCTCAGCGGGAAGCCCCTGGTGTGGACCATGCACAACCGTGCTGCACACGACAGCCGGCTTGCGTTCTTCAGCCGGTTTTTGACCCGCCTGTTGGTGCGGTGGTCGGACCGTATTGTCATTCATACGCAGCAGTCAACCGAACTGCTTGCCGCCTATGGAAGGGATATTCCGCAAAAGACCGTCTATTTGCCGCATCCGAACTTCATTAAGGTTTATGGGGAGGTACAGCCGGCAGCATCAGCCGGGGATGAGACACTGTACCTGCTCTTTGTCGGAATGATCAAACCCTATAAAAACCTGGAATTGCTTATCGAAACGGTAAGCCGTTTCGGCACCAGGATGCATTTGACATTGGCCGGCAAGGCGGTTGATGCACAATACCGGCACAAAATCGAGGCAATGGCCCGGGACGCTCACAATGTCACGCTGTTGTCCCGCTTTGTGCAAGATGATGAAATGGCGGCTTTGCTTTCCGGCGCTGATGCGCTGGTTCTCCCTTATGATCTTGCCAGCAGCCTGAATTCCGGAACGGTGATCCTGGCATTTTCTTATCAGCGTACAGTGATCTGTCCGGAAATCGGTACGGTCGCTGACCTGGGGCCGCTCCGTGAGGCGGTCTTTCATTATACATATGCTACGGAAACCCAGCATAAGGATGCGCTGGCCGCCCAGATTCAGCGGGCATTGGCAATGAAACGGCAGGAGCCTGGCGCCCTTAGGGCAATGGGGGAGCAGCTTTACGGCTATGTTGCCTCAGCATACGATCCCGCCTTAATCGGTGAGGAGCTGGATAAACTATACAGAACGCTAACATGGAGGGAAATATGAAAATTCTCTACATCAACGCGCTTTATTCGCCGCATGTGGCCGGAGGTGCTGAGATCTCCCTCAAGCTTATCGTGGAAGGTATGCGGGCCAGAGGGCACGAGGTAGTGGTTTTAAGCCTGGTCCCGGAAGCGGGCCTGAGCAGGGACTGGGTAGATGGCGTGAAAGTCTACCGCGCCGGGCTGAAAAACCGGTATTGGCCGTTTTCTCAGGAGCGTCCGGGCCGGCTCAGCCGGTTGGCATGGCACCTTACGGATAGATATAATGCAGCTATGGGGGCGGTGATCCGCGATGTGATACGGTTGGAGAACCCTTTGGTCGTTTCCTGTCATAATCTTGTGGGTTGGTCCATCGCTGTGTGGGACGAAGTACGGCGCGCGGGAATTCCCATGGTGCAGGTACTGCATGACCTTTATCTGTTGTGCGCCAACAGCAATATGTTTAAGGGCGGCGGGCCGTGTACAACACAATGTTTTAGCTGCCGGACCTTGCGCCATCGGCACAGGAAACGCTCTATGGCCGTTCAAGCCGTGGTAGGTATCAGCCAAAGTATCGTGGACCGCTTTGCAGCCCATGGGTATTTTACCGGCGTGCCGGCATTCGTTATCCATAACGCCCGCAGCATCCCCGAAGCCAGGTCGTTAAGGCTTCGGACGGCAGGGCAGCCGTTGCGGGTAGGCTATATCGGAACACTGTCAGCCATCAAAGGGGTTGAGTGGCTTATCCAGCAGTTCAAACGGTCGGAAATTGACGGCAGTTTGTTTATAGCAGGACGAGGAAAAGACGAAGATGTAGCGTATTTTAAGACTGTTGCGGGGAATGATGACCGTATCCATTTTTTAGGCTACGCCGATCCACAGGAATTTTATGCCGGTATTGATGTGTTGGTGGTGCCTTCCCTATGGGAGGAACCGCTGGGTATGGTTGCCATTGAAGGTTTGGCAAATAATTTGCCGGTTATCGCCAGTGACCGCGGAGGCTTGCGGGAATCGGTTTTCAACGGACGGAACGGCATCCGCTGCGATCCGGACCGGCCGGATTCCCTTGGCGATGCGCTCAATTACCTTTGGCGCGACACCGACGGATATAACCGCCTGGCAGAGGCTGCGCGTCCATCGGTGGCTGACTATCTCAGTGTGGAACGCATGGTTACGGAATATGAAAAGGTAATAGATACAGTAACGGGCGGGCATGGGGTCACTTAGAAATATCGTGAATCACCGGACTATCCTATGTGAGGCCATGTTCTGCACGGCCTTGCTGGCTATCTTTTTGCCCGTAAAAATTTATCCGGTCATTTTTCTGGCTGCCGTCTTGTGTTATTTCCTGGATACGCCGACACTTCTCCGCCACGTCTGGGTGTGGTGTCTTGCCGTATTTACCGGCTATGCCTCCCTAATGTTCCTGACCAGCTTACCGGCGGACAGCCGGGAAATGACTAACTTCCTGAAACTACCGGTCAATTTTTTGTATCTGTATGCCGCCGTGGGATGGATGGCCCAGCGAGATAATGGCCGGCTTTTGCGCTGGGTGGATGTTACGCTGCACGTTGCACTTGGGCTTACCCTGCTGCAGCTGCTGATATACCACGATGCCGCGGGTTTTCAGTGGATTGACGGCGCTCCTTCATCTGCCAAAGGGAGCTCGCTGTATCGCGCATCTTTATATTTCTGGGGTCTGGATGATAAAAATATGTTCGGCGCCCGTATAGCGCTATTGGGCTTTACATATGTGTTATTGCCGGCGGTCAGCCGCCAGGTCCTTTCGTGGGGACGCATCGCAATTGTTTTGGCATTGGCTTGGCTATCACTTTCCCGCACGCCGGTGGTTGCGCTTTTGCTGGGTGTGTTCTGCCTGTTGTGGGCGGCTTCCACCGTGCGATGGCGGTTTGTGCTCGCAGCTGCTGCATTGGCGGCAATACCATTTGTTGCGCAAAAGGTGATCCGTATTGAGAACATTACCGCCTCAAACGACGGGATGGGCGTCCGCCTGGTTTACTGGAAGGCATTTTTTGAACATTTTACGACCATTTCCCCATTGGGCAACGGCTTCATGGCGGGAAGGGGATTCCTTGGCCAGTATGCGGCGTTTTACCATGGCGAACCGCATATTCACAATACGTTTCTGAACTGCTACCTTGATTTCGGGCTTATTGGATTCTTATCGTATGTACTGTTCCTGTATTATTTTTACCGGTTTTGTGTGCAGCAGCAGCCCGGCCGGACATTCTGGTGGGTGGCATCTATCCCCCTGCTGGCCATCATGATGATCTTGTACTCGGGGTACGATAATGATATTATCATATACCTCGTGCTGGTATTTCTGCTGGGCGCTTATCGTCCCACGGTTTTCAGACCGCTGAAAGGAGGGATTGTCTGATGAGTACACGTGTATTGATTGATGGCCGGTGGGACGGTGACACCGGGATCGGCAAACTGTACCGTGAGGTCATGGCGCGCATACCTTCAGATGTTTCTCCGGCTTTTATCGGGAGCCGTATGGGTCTGGGTAACCTGTTTTCTCCGCTGATGCTGGCAAGGGAGATCGGGAGAATGCCTGCGCACGTCTTCTACAGTCCCTCATTCATGCCCCCGCTGCACAGCCGCATCCCTTATGTGTTTACTATCCACGATCTGATGCACCTGTTTTATTATACACCGATGCACCGGATTTACTACAAAACGGTTATTGCCCGCTTGGCAAACCGTGCTAAACAGGTAATCACGGTTTCGGAATACAGCAAGCGGCAGCTGATCGATCTGCTCGGGATAGATGAACCGCGGATAACCGTGATCTACAACGGAGTAGATGAGACATATCGCCGGAACACAAGCGCGTACCCGTCGGAGCGACCGTATTTCTTTTACATCGGCAATCGCAGGAAAAACAAAAATGTTCCGGCCATGTTGAAGGCGTTTGCGCGGGCGTCCATTCCGCAGGAATTCATGTTTTGGCTTTCAGGAAACGCTGACAGTGAGCTGACTGCGCTCATTACGCAGTTGGGGATCGAAAAGCGGGTCCGGTTTTTGGGATTCTTGCCGGAGTCGGAATTACCGGCTTATTACAAAGGCGCCCACGCAACCCTGTTCGTGTCGCTGATGGAAGGATTCGGTATTCCGGTTATCGAGTCCATGGCTTCGGGGACGCCGGTGCTCACCTCCACGGCTGGACCGTTGCCTGAAGTGGCGGGAGGGGCTGCGTTGTGTGTAGACCCCAATAGTATTGATGCGATCGCTCACGGCGTCGAAGTGTTGGTGTATGACCGGGTGCAGTATGAAGAGCTGAAACAACAGGGCACGCAACGGGCGGCACTGTACAGCTGGGAGAAGACAGCAAACCAGACTTGGAATGTCATTTTAAAATAAATGGAATGCGATGAAGGTAATCAGCTTATGTAAGACCATTTGGATCTGCGGTACTGTCATGGCCGTCGCATGTGGAGTGGATGGCCCGCAACAGGGGGAAGCTGCAGGCGATGTCGGAGGCCGGCGGATCGATGTAACGGAATACGGGGCCAAAGGTGATGGGCGGGCCGATGACAGCCGCGCAATACAGATGGCGCTGGACAGCGCATCGATGGGCGATACTGTCTATGTTCCAAAGGGAACGTATTTGGTCCGTTCGCTTCGGCTTATGCCTAACGTACATCTTGTGGCTGACGGAGTGTTAAAACAGCCCCGGGAATTTTCTTCTCGGTTCTCCATTGAAAAACAGCACTCCGACGCTCCGCTGTTCCGGGCGCACCGGATTTCCAATGTTTATCTTTCGTTCCGGGCTGAGACGGTCAATGAAGCCATTTATGCCTCGCAGAGCAGCAACATCACGATTAAAGGCAGTTACATTACGGGTGACTCCACCAATCGTTATTCGTTTCCCGGAATTTTATTGTACGATTGTTTAGCCTGCCGTGTGGTCAATACCACCGTCAGCCATTTTGGCTTGCCTCGTGAGTCACCGAAGGTTTACCATCCCGGTACCGCCATACGCGTCCTGTCAAGTAACGGGGTGACCCTTTCTGACAATCACCTGCACCACAATGGCGAAAATGGGATTTTCATTCATGATAGCGGCGATGTGGAAATAGATGGTAACCATATCCACCACAATGGGATGAGCGGTATACAGGTGGCGTTCAACACCGCTGAACGTGTGTCCAATTACCGGATTACCAACAACAGACTGGAGTATAACGCGGCAGACGCCGTGGATATTAACAACCGGGCACATGGGAAAGTAGTGGCGATAAACGCACTCATCAGCGGGAACTACAGCCTGCGCAATGGGTTCGTAGGAGGGGAGTCTACCCCTGATGGCTCTGGTATAGGGACACTCATCGGTATCTCAGATGTAACGCTCAGCGGGAACCGCGCTTATGGCAACAATCGTCCCGCCCTTTACATTGAAGGATGCGGAGACATCCGCGTCAACCGGAACCTCACCGACGGTGCATTTGAACTGGTAGGCCGTTCTGAACGTGTCCGGATGGAGGGAAATACGTTCCATACGCTACGGTTGCTGGCCAACGTACAGGGCAGAGTGCTGGACATCCGGCACAGCCGGATCAACAGTCTGCAGCTGCCGAACGGCATCCGCGTGGACTCTGTGCGCATCATGGAAAACGAGATCCTGAGCGGCCCGGTAAACGTCAATATGGATGGCCACCTGAAATTTGAAGGTAACCGGCTCAGCAGCGGACACGAAGCCGGAGCCTTACTGCTGGTGAGTGTGCGCAGCGCTTCACTGCTGGGCAATCATATATGGAATGCAATGAATACCGCTATTACAGTGCGCAAAACTGCAGAAAACGTGCGTATCGACAGTAATTTTGTGACATCAGGAGGTAGCTGGATCCAGAATTTCGGCCCCCCGGGTATCAAGATCAACAAGAATAAGGTTGAGGAACATGTGAAGAAAGGTCAGCAGCAATGAAAGCCAACCTTTATATTCCGACGTTGAATGGCGGGACACGTTTCATAGAGGTGCTTGATGCGCTTGAGCAGCAATCGTTTCCGCTCCAGCGGCGTGTGGTGATCGATTCAGGTTCAACCGATGGTACGCCGGATCGCGCACTCCGGGCGGGGTTTGATGTTATTACCATTCCCAAGGCCGACTTCGATCACGGGGTTACCCGTCAGTTGGCCGTTGATCAATACCCCGGGGCGGACATTTACATCTTTCTGACGCAGGACGCTGTGCCTGCTGATGTTTCCACGCTGGCCAATATCGTGAGCGCCTTCGAGCGCCCCGATATCGGTATGGCATATGGCAGGCAGCTGCCGCATCATGGTGCTAAGCTAATGGAAACCCACGCAAGGTTATTCAACTACCCCGAGCAGACACAGGTCCGCGCGCTGGAAGATGCAGGCAGATACGGAATCAAGACGATTTCCTGTTCCAACTCTTTTGCAGCTTATCGCCGTACAGCACTTGAGGAAGTAGGTGGTTTTCCGGCGGGCACTATCATGGGAGAAGACGTTATTGTGGCGGGCAAGATGCTGCTCAACGGCTGGAGCATGGTATATGCCGCTGATGCCTGCGTACGCCATTCACATGACTACAGCATACGGCAAGAATTTGAGCGTTATTTCGATATCGGGGTGTTTCACAGTGACAACCCATGGATATTTGAATCGTTCGGCAAAGCGGATTCCGAGGGCTTCCGTTACGCCAGTTCAGAAATCCGTTACGTCGGAAGCCGGAACCCGTTCCTACTGCTTCGTGTTTTCTGTTCATTCATCGCTAAATGGCTCGGTTACAAACTTGGGCTTTCTTACCGCAAACTACCGTTGCATCTCCGGAAATCCTTTTCCATGTATAAAGGCTACTGGGACAAGGCGTCCATCGAATAACCCCTTTTTGTGGAAATTTTCCCCACTTTAACGGGGCGTTTCGGCCATTAAAGCGACCAAAATCAGCGCCAGTAGGCGCTATGGGCCGATTTCGGAATCGTGGCACTTAATTGGCATTCCAAGATGTGAAATTAAGTGCAAAACATCATGGTCAGAGAGAATCAAATTCAACAGATAGCGTATAAAGTCGATAACAGCATATACGAGTGGATCACGTACCAGCCCACCCTTCGGATAGACCTGCAGTTCCTCAAAAAGCAGCTGTTGGTTTACCAAGAGACGGTATTCATCAAGCGTGTGTTTGATATTCTGTTCTCCTCTGTGGCGCTCATTGCGGGATTGCCCGTTCTTTTGATCTTGGCTGCGGTGACCAAATTCACCTCACGTGGACCGGTCTTCTATAAGCAGGAACGCATCGGTAAGGATGAAAAGCCCTTTTACATCTATAAATTCCGGAGCATGCGCGTAGACGCCGAGAAAAACGGACCCCAGCTGGCTTCAGATGACGATCCGCGGATCACCAAGTGGGGGAAGTTTATGCGGAAAACGCACCTGGATGAGTTGCCGCAGTTCTGGAACGTATTGAAGGGTGATATGGCGATTGTCGGTCCCCGGCCTGAACGTAGGCACTTTATCGAAGAAATCAAACAGCGTAGGCCGGAATATACGCAGCTTTTCCGCCTCAAACCAGGGATTACGTCTATCGGCCAGGTTTACTACGGCTATGCCGAGAACGTAAACCAAATGTGTGAGCGGGTCAATTACGATATGCAGTACCTCTCAAAGATGAGTCTGAAGACTGACCTCAACATTATCCTGGAAACGGTCAGGGCTATGGTACAAGGTAAAGGAAAATAACAGTGAACAAAGGCCAATCGTCCGTGCAAAAAGAGACACAGACGATTGGCCTTTGTCAATAAGCCCGCCAAAAAAGCAGATCGACCGCAAAAATCCTTAAGTTTGCGGTTTATGACCGATAAGGAATATTTCTCGATCCTGTACGAAATAGCCCGGCACCTGAACCGGGAATTTTCCCAACAGGCTGCGCTGCGCAAATCCCTTGAAAAAACGGTAGAGTTGCTGGGACTGGAAACCGGCTGGATATGGTTGTTGCAACCTGAAGCGCAGTCCGTTTATCTGGCGGCTTCATATAACCTCCCCCCGGCATTGCAAAACCATCCTGAACGGCTGTCTGGTTGGTGTTATTGCATCCATAAGTACCTTTCCGGTGATATTCAAGCACAGAACATCAGCGAGATCAGGTGCACGCGGTTGAAAGATCTCAAGTCAGGAACGCGGAACCTGAAATTCCATGCCACTATCCCCATCCGGGCTGAGGGCGTAAAGATCGGCCTACTCAATCTTGTCAGCAGTGAAATCCAGCAGTTGGACGACAAGCAGCTATTTGTCCTTGATACCATCGGGACCGTGATCGGCTCCGCCATTGAGCGAACACGCGCGCATGAGGGCTACGGAACTCAACGGGAGCACGATGAGGGCGATGCCATAGCCAATGCGCTGCGCAGCGTGATGAGACCGCGGTTGGAGGGCCTTCGGTCGGTGCTTCAGGATACGCAGGGCTTCGTTGCCCAGGGCGATCTGCCGGGCGCGGAACAGTGCCTGCGAGTTTCTCTCAATGAAACTGACGACCTTTTGCAGACGTTGGATGCCATTCTCAACGAGTCTGCCAACAAGCGACTCGACGCGGTCCGGAAAACCCGCTTCCATTATCCCTTAACATTGTCGGAAAGGGAGCTGGAGGTGTTGTCGCTGGTAAAAACCGGACACACCAACAAAGAGATCGCCGTGCAGCTGTTTATCACCGAACGCACAGTCAAATTCCACCTAACGTCCATCCTTTCAAAGCTACATGTAAGCACCCGCACTGAAGCCGTCAACGTCGCGTTGAAGAGAGGACTTATCGGAGCGTAGGCTGAGCCGCTGTTACCTGGCTGTACCATAGTACAGGGACACTTCTGTCCTTTGGTCCGTTTCCCACGGATGGTTTTGCAATGATCTTTGCATCATAACAAAACGGATAAAACCATGAATATTGCTATGTTGCTGGGAAGTGTGCGGCAAGGCCGCCAATCCCAAAAGGTTGCGCACTACCTCCGGACATTGATCGCTGATCGCTCGGTACAGCCGGACCTCATCGATCTGGCCGAATACCAGTTACCCATCTACGGATCAGAAAACGGTGAAGACAAGCCTGCGGTCACTCAAATCGGTGCACGTCTTGACCGGGCAGATGCCTTGGTCATCATTACGCCGGAGTATCATGGCAGCTTTCCCGGTGCACTGAAAAACGCACTGGATTTCTTCTGGCCGGAGTTCCAGCGGAAACCGATCGGCGTGGTCGCCGTATCGGCCGGTAAATTCGGCGGCATCAATGCGGCAAACCAGTTGCAGCAGGTGATCCTCAGCTTGGGCGGGGTAGCCCTGCCCGTCAAAATGCTGGTTTCTGAAGTCCATGATGCTTTTGATACGGATGGCAGCCCGCGCGACGCCCGATTGCCGGAACGCGCAGGAAAATTCCTGGACGAGCTTCTATGGTATGCCGAGGCCATCTATGAGAAAAAATCAGTTACGCATGTGTAACTATGGAACGGTTTCCTGCGTCCCTATAACTGAATCATCCATGGAAGCACAGATCACCTCAACATTTAGCGGCTATCAAAAATTGGTAGTCGCTATTCTAGCCCTCACACAGTTTACTGTCGTCCTGGATTTCATGATCATGTCGCCACTGGGTGACATCCTCATGAAATCATTGCAGCTGACTCCTGCGCAGTTCGGGTTGGCAGTGTCGGCCTATGCATTCAGTGCAGGCTTGTCCGGTATTCTCACGGCTGGATTTTCTGACCGGTTTGACAGGAAAAAGCTCTTGCTTTTTTTCTATATCGGTTTCATTGGCGGGACAGTATTGTGTGGTATTTCTCATACATACTGGTTCCTGGTAGCGGCCCGCATCATCACCGGGTTGTTCGGCGGCGTTATCGGCTCCATATCGATGGCAATCGTAGCGGACCTGTTTGCCTTACAGCAAAGGGGGAGGGTGCTTGGGTTTGTACAGATGGCATTCGGGGCCAGTCAGGTACTCGGAATACCCATAGGTCTTTATATGGCCAACGGATGGGGATGGGAAGCGCCTTTTTGGATGGTGGCTGCGCTCGGCGCCGTGATCACGGTCGCCATTGCCTTTTATATCCGGCCCATCAACGCGCATCTCAGCGTCAGAAGTGAACGTTCCGCGTTCGGCCACCTTTGGCATACGTTAGCGCAACGCGACTACCGTACAGGGTTTATGGCTACAGCGTTGCTCTCGGTAGGCGGTTTTATGATGATGCCCTTCGGGAGCGCGTTTGCGATCAATAACTTGCATATCACCGAGCAGCAGTTGCCCCTGCTGTTCATGGTTACCGGTGTGAGTACGCTGGTAATTATGCCCTTGATCGGGCGCCTCAGTGACCGGGCGGACAAATACCGGCTGTTTGTGATCGCATCCATCTGGATGATGGTCATATGCGTCTGGTATACTCATCTTTCCGTGACGCCACTATGGGCAGCCATGGCACTGAACATACTGATGATGGCCGGGGTGACCGGCCGGATGGTTCCTTCATCCGCGCTGGTGAGCGCGGTGCCAGCGCTGAAGGACCGGGGAGCCTTCATGAGCATCAACGCCTCGCTGCAGCAACTCGCCGGGGGCATCGCCGCTGCAGTCGCGGGCCGCATCGTTGTCCAGGAGAGCAACTTCAGCCCGCTGGAAAATTACAACGTTGTCGGCTATGTGGTTGTTGCCGTGTCAATACTCGGCCTTTTCCTGATGTACCGGGTAGACCGCCTGGTAAAGCGAGACCCCTCGCCGGTTGAACCCCTTACCCAGCAGACGGTTGCAACAAACGATTAATCAAAAGAAAGAATCAGGGCCAGGACGTCTCCCGCATGGGCAATACCATCACTTCCGGAATGACAGTCTGATCCGGCTGGGAAAGCACATAGCGGACCGTGTCAGCGACGTTCTCAGGGTCTTGCAGGAGATCGGTATCGATATCCGGGAAACGTTCCAGCAGGAAGGGAGTTTTCATGCCGCCGGCAATTACCGCGGTGACCTTAATGTTTTGTTGCCTCCCCTCAACGTGAAGCGCATGGCTTAATCCTAAAAGTCCCCATTTGCTCGCATGATAGGGGGACGCATTTGCCCAGGCCCGCTTGCTGGCTGTGGAGACGATGTTTACGATGTGTCCCCGGCCGTTTTTTCTCAGGTAAGGAAAGGCCGTCTTGGAAACCAGGAATGGTCCACGGAGGTTAACACTCATCACGCGGTCCCATTCCTCCATGCTCAATTCTTCAATGGACTTTGTGAAGTCTATCCCGGCATTGTTGATCACCACATCCAGCTTTCCGAATTGGGATTCCACGTTAGCCATCACCCCGCGGACGCTTTCTTCGTTGCTGACGTCCATGATATGACTCTTTGCGACGCAGCCCGTGTCGCTTATGGCTTTGGCTGTTTCTTCCAGCGTGTCCCCTTTGATGTCAGTCAGAACGACCGTAGCGCCTTCGGCGGAGAGAGTTTTGCAAATGGCAGCTCCCAAGCCGCGGCCTGCGCCGGTCACCAAAATAACTTTACCGGTTAATGTGCTCATACTTTTTCTGATTATAGTTGCGTGATCGATAGTTTGTCCTGTGATATCGCATATTGAAAGGCGTTCAGCCAATCCTCCGCGAAGCGCGTAATGTTGAATTTCCGCTGCGCGGCGGATCTAGCTCCCTGCCCAAGCTGGGCGGCCAATGCCGGTTTATCTAAGAGCAAGCGCATCTTTTCTACCAGGAATTGCGTATCGGTGTGGATAAAGCCGGACACACCGTTTTCAATGGTCACCGCCATTTCCGTGGTCGCCAGGCCCACGATAGGAAGACCGATCGTCATAGCCTCACACACAGCCAGGCCAAGGCTTGTATAGCGGATAGGGTTGAAGAAAAAGCGGTAATCCGCTACAAATGCTGCCAGCTCATTCGGCGGTACTTCGCCCAGCCCTCCGGCCTCTTCGGATTCCATTCCCACCAGATCAAGTGGTACCTCCTTGCTTATTTCTTTAAAAATGTCGTAACCAAGCCGGCGTCCCCGTTTGACGATGCCGTTGATCACAACTATTCCTTTTGGCTTTTTGCCGGTATATCGGACGTTAGCTGGAATGAGCACACCATGTTCGATCACGGTGGCCGGCGTGCGGTTATTGTCCCACATCAGCCGGTTGAAATGCGTTACGTGGACCAGCAGCATGTCGGGATCGTCTACCGGGTGGTGGGTATCGGTTGGCACCTCCCGGGGAGGATCATGCTCCAGATAGATACGAGGCAGCTGGCGCTGCGCCTCGCTGAGGACCTCATACTGATCTTCCAGGTAATTTTTCCGCGACTGGAAAAGAATAAGGTCAAACTCCATGTCGCGTACCCGGTCCGCTTCTATTTCGTGTACATTTTCACCCCAACCAAAGACACCCGATCTGCCGCCATACCCCGCCGGCCTACCGGGTTTGACCGGAAGAAAAAATTGACAGGGCACCTGGGTCAGGTAGTACAGGTAACTACCATGGACGTGCCAGGTAAGTATGCGTAAAGGACGTTCAGTATGTACTTGCATAGTCGGAAATATTATGTCGGTTAATCAGTTCAGCGGATCGATCTGGTTCAGCCGTTAAAAGCGCTTCGGCCTGAAGCATAACCTCGCTAACGGTGATGTCGTTTACGAATGAAACGCAATGGTCACAGCTAGGCATTTTAGGCTCAAACGGATAAGGTGAATTGGGAACGGTACCGCATAAGGGGCATTGCATGGTCCATGATATGACCGGCCGGTGATCGCAAAGTGTCACCGGACCCCAGTTAATCAGGTTAGGTGCCCAATAGATGCCCACCGTCTTAGCCCCGACCGCGCGGGCCAGATGCAGAGGGCCCGTATCATTGGAGATCACCAGTACACTGCCGGCGAGTATGGCCGCAAGTCCACCCAAGGACAGGTGGTTGCATGCATGAGCATCGCTCTGCATCCGCATGCCAGCGATGATCTCCGCAATGGCATCGTCATCAGCCTCATTGCCCGTGAAAAGCACTGCGAATCCTTTGCGAGCCAGTTCGTCGCCCAAGGCTGAAAATTTTTCGGCCGGCCACTGCCTTCTGACGTCCAACGCTCCCTGGTGAAGAACGACGTACGGTCTGTCCAGCTCGAAAAGCGAGCACATGCCCTGCGCTTCGGCTATATCCGCTGCCAGCAGACTGATCCGGGACTCCAGCGTGACGACCGGTGCGCCAATCCGTGCGACCAGCTCCAGATAGCGGATCACTTCATTCTGATAGTAGTGATAAGGAATGGCATAATCCACGGAAGCTGCTTCCGGACAGGTATGCCCCGCGGTGATCCGTGCACCCAGCTGACTGATGAACGCATTGGCCGCAATTCCCCGCCCCTGGAAGTGGATGGCTATATCGAACCGCTCCAACCGCATAGATCTAAAGAAGCCTTCCAATTCATCAGCCTGAGGCACCATGCCATCCTCCTCTCGGATTCCGCGGCATATAGGAACAACGACTACGCGGTCCACCGGTGTGCGCCCCCCGCGGAGAAAATCGGCATGCCAAGGGCCGCCCAGTAACACGATCTCTGCATGAGGATAAGCGGCCCGCAGCGCCGCGATGGCTGGTAAGGTTACGATGAAATCGCCAAGCCCATTGGCGCGGAGGACGGCAATTTTGTATACGTTTTCAATCAATGGCTGATTCATCTATGGGTTAACAGCGGCTGTTTGTCTTTTGTTTACGATTAGTTGGCCGTACACGTCCCGATGAGGGTGGCCATTTCCAATACATGATCCTGTATACTTCCCAGCACATCTTCCGGTTCAGAAGCTGCGGGCAGCAATAACACCTTGTCCAACGCATACAAGCGAAACCAATAATGGTGTGTTCCGTTGAAATACCTAGGGCATGGTCCTTCGTATCCGAAAGTGTGATTATTGCAGAGGCCTTCCACACCACCTTCAGGAACCGTTCCTTCGGGCACGGTGGTCGTGGTAGAAGGGACGTTGAAAACATGCCAATGCCTCCAGGCCACAGGCTCAGCGTCTATGTCTTCCACGATCAAAACCAGGCTCTTTGCATCCGGCGGAATGCCGGAGAACGTAAGGGGCGGGCTGATGTTTTCTCCAATGCAGGTGTACCGCACAGGAATCTCCTCGTTATTTTTGAAAACACTTGTGATTTCCATACCTGTCCTAACAACAGGTATTGGAAAAGGTTGGGAGGTTGAGACAAACTCATGGTGTTCCCGAAGGGATATGCTGCGCCCCGCTGGCCCGCACTGGTACCCGCAGCGAGATAGTTCGAACCCCGGCCAACCCTTCGTTCTCATCCCTTAAAGGCATAAAAAAAGCGCTCAGTGAGCGCTTCTAGTGTTCCCGAAGGGATTCGAACCCCTATCTTCAGAACCGGAATCTGAAATTCTATCCATTGAACTACGGGAACGGGAGTGCAAAGATATTTAAAATTTCAATATCCGTACAGAGATGTCGCAAAATTTTATCTTCGCGCCATGATTGGCCGTTTGCTGTTGTTGCTGTTTTTTGTCATTGATGGATGTTCAACCTCTGAATTTGCAGGTGAAGTGGTGAATGTCGCGGATGGGGACACCTTTACACTGCTTTTAAGAAACGGGCGGGAGCAGCGTATCCGCCTGTACGGTATTGATTGTCCGGAACGGGGTCAGTCATTTAACCGGGTGGCTACTGCGTTTACCAGGGAGTTGCTCGCTTTGGGAGATGTGTCTGTAACAGAAATGGATGTGGACCGCTATGGCAGGGTGGTGGGTATTGTGCACATTGCTGATACTGTTAACCTGAATGAGCGGTTGCTTCAGGCGGGGCTGGCGTGGCACTATAAGGCGCATGACGGCAATCCGGTTTGGGCGGCGATGGAACTTGGGGCGAGGGCTTCAGGCAGCGGGCTTTGGGCAGATCCTGGTGCCGTTCCCCCATGGGAATGGCGTAACCGGCGAAGAAATCGTTGATTTTTCTTGCATATGGATACCGACCAAAATAAAAATGTGTATTATTGCGTTATAAACACAATTGTCACAAACAATAACAAAAAATGGAAAAGTACAACGAATTAAAAGCTTTGATCGCTTCTATCGAGGAAGACGCTGTTAAGTTCTACGAAAAAGGAAACAATGCTGCGGGAACCCGGGTGCGCACCGGTTTGCAAAAAGTGAAGGCATTGGCGCAGGAAATCCGCACTGCGGTTACTGAGGCCAAAAACAAGAAATAGGTTCGGATTACCGGATGCTAATGCCTTGGAACACTTGTTCCAGGGCTTTTTTTATAGCGCTCACCCTGAGAATCACATTCTGGTTGGCGAGGTGGGTCGCTACACGTTAAAACGGAAGTGCATGATGTCGCCGTCCTGCACAATGTAGCTTTTGCCTTCTACACCCAGTTTGCCGGCGTCCTTCACCGCTGCTTCCGAACCATACTGCACAAAATCCTCATATTTGATAACTTCGGCACGGATAAAGCCTTTTTCGAAATCTGTATGGATAACGCCGGCGGCTTGGGGAGCGGTAAAGCCCCGTTCGATAGTCCAGGCCCGCACCTCCTGTACACCGGCCGTAAAATAGGTGGCCAGGTTCAGTAGTTTATACGCTGCCCGGATCAGTTTGTTTACTCCCGACTCGTTCAGGCCAAGGTCTTCCAGGAAAAGCTGGCGCTCTTCATAGCTGTCCAGTTGCGCAATCTCGGATTCGATCTGGGCGGAAATTACCAGCACTTCGGCGTCTTCTTCTTTGACTGCTTCGCGTACGCGGTCTACGTATCCGTTTCCGGTGTTGACGGACGCTTCATCCACGTTGCAAACGTATAGAATCGGTTTTACAGTCAGTAATGACAGGTCGGCGATAAACTCGAAATCCTCTTTTTCTATTGGTGATGTACGTGCGGACTTACCGGATTCCAGATGGTTTTTTACCACGGTGAGGATTCCATACGTACGTTTGGCTTCCTTGTCTCCGCCTGTCTTCGCCTGCTTTTCCACCTTTTGGATGCGCTTGGTAACCGTGTCCAGGTCTTTCAGCTGGAGTTCGGTGTCAATGATCTCTTTGTCGCGTACAGGATCGACCGATCCGTCAACGTGCACCACGTTGCCGTCGTCGAAACAGCGCAGTACATGGATGATGGCGTCCGTATTGCGGATGTTACCGAGGAACTGGTTCCCCAGACCTTCCCCTTTGCTGGCACCCTTGACCAGACCGGCGATATCGACGATCTCTATAGTGTTAGGCACGACCCGTTGCGGCTTTACCAATTCGGCAAGCTTGTTCAACCGTTCATCGGGCACTGTAATAACGCCCACGTTGGGCTCAATGGTGCAAAACGGAAAATTCGCTGCCTGTGCCTTTGCGTTGGAAAGGCAATTAAATAAAGTGGATTTGCCTACGTTGGGTAGGCCGACGATGCCGCACTGTAATGCCATGGAATTTCTTTTTAAAAAAACGGTGCAAAGGTAAGCAAAAATTATTGCAAATAGTTGCTCAATGCCTGCGTCAGCGGAGGGATATACGCTTCACCAAAGAGATTTAAGTGAACGAGCAGGGGATAGAGGTTCCACAGCGCTACGCGGTGCTCCCAGCCTGTCTCCAGCGGGAGGACTTCATGGTAGGCTGCATAAAACCGCTCGGAGAAGCCACCGAACAGTCTGGTCATCGCGATGTCCACTTCCCGGTGGCCGTAGTAAATGGCGGGATCGATCAGAACGGGTTGACAGGCGGTATCAACCAGGTAATTGCCGCTCCATAGGTCGCCATGCACGAGCGACGGCCGTTCTTCCGGATAAAGATCAGCCAGGCGGGCGAATAACTGGTCAAAACGTGCCAATAATCCTGTTCCTTCAAGACGATGCCGGGCGAGTGCAAGCTGTTTCTTCAGCCGCTGTTCGATGAAAAATGCCGTCCAATCGGCAGCGGTCGCGTTGCTTTGGGCCAGCGTACCGATGTAGTTGTCGTGCTTAAATCCGAAGCGGTGTGCACGGTTCTGGTGCAGGGTAGCCAGCAACCGCCCCAGCGCCTCCTGCGCGCCGGGTTGCTGTTTATTACCGGCCTCGATCCACGTCATCAGCAGGAAGGCTTCGCCTGCCGCATGCCCGGCCATAAACGGCCGCGGTGCGTGAGCAGGAGCTGTAGCTTTCAAAATCCGTTCAAGTCCGTCGGATTCCCCCAGAAACATGGTCAGCGCGGCCGGTGCTTCATTCGTCTTCACAAAATAACGCCGACGCATTGTTTCGAGCCGGAATGCCCGGTTAATATCACCCCCGTGAACCGGCACAATTGACTGTATGCGGAAGTCGCCTGCGTCGATCGCGCGAATCGCAGTTTCTAACGCCTGTATGAGCGGTTGAGACAAAACCATGGTGCAAAATAGTGAAATTTTGGTCACAGAATATCTTTCACTATGTTTGTTGGAGACAACCATGCACCACTATGAAGTCAATTATTAACGGAGCGCTGGCTGCAATTTCGGGGCTGCTGCTCAACAATAACCTCTTTGCTCAGGAAGATATTACCTATTGGAAAAACACCGGCGTTAGGGTGGATCACCGGGACAGCGCTGATTATATACGCGTGATTGTGCCGCCCGGGGCAGGGAGAGAGTTACCCCATCTTGTCGAGTATTTTCCCAATGAACAGGTCAAAAAAGTCGGAGTGATCCTGGACGGCAGGAATACGAGGAGTTTCCAGGGGCCGGTGGTAGAATATTATGAGGACGGGCAGAAACGTTCGGAGGAATTTTTTGACGAGGGAAAACGGGTCGGGGAGGGGCGTTATTACTACCAGAACGGCCGGCTCAAGAAACTCATGCGGTATGGCAAAGGGTCTTCCGTGCCGGCCATGGGGCCCACCGATGCGGCCGCAGATACATTGGTGAATTACTTCGATTCACTTGGCAATGTGCTGGTGACGGCGGGAAACGGATTTGTGCGCGAGACTGACGATGAAGACTATGAGGAGGGGCACTACCGGAACGGGTTGCGTGATGGGGAATGGACAGGCAGTTTCATGAAAGGGAAGTATACATTCAGTGAGCGGTATGAAAACGGCGTAGTCGTCTCCGGTGTAAGCCGTGATACGGCTGGTCATTCCTACCCTTATGAAAATCGGGGCACGCCGCCGGAATATCCGGGAGGGATCCGTGGTCTGATGCAGTTCGTTGCAGGCAACTACCGGTACCCACCCGCCGCGTTGGCAGCTGGAGTCAACGGCATGCTTATTTTTGGGTTTGTGGTGGAACGGGATGGGAGCATCGCGGAAATCAAGGTGACACAGGACCTGGGCTACGGAACAGGTGCGGCGGGCGTCCAGGTACTCAAGCGTGCCCGGAAATGGAAACCGGGGTATCAGAGAGGCGTGCCGGTGAGGGTATCCTACATGCTGCCCGTCCGGCTCAACGCACCGTGATGTCTGGCACCCTTTTCGCGGATGCAAGGAAAAACTCTCATAAAGCGCTATATGATCCGCCAGATAACCGTTATCGTTATTTTTCTATCCGTTCTGAGCACATCGCTGTATGCTCAAAACGAAAAACTGAGTGAGCCAGCTGTTTATTCCGATGATCAACTGGTCATCCGGAAAGTGGCGGATGGCGTTTATATGCATACATCATTTTTGGTGTCGGAACAGTTCGGGAACGTACCGTGCAACGGCATGATCGTCTGCAACGGGAGGGAAGCGGTGGTATTCGATACGCCCGCTGAAGACACCGTCTCCGTTAAGCTTATCCAGTGGGTGGAGAAGCAGGCTGGAGCAAGCATCAAGGCGGTTATCCCTACACATTTCCATGCCGATTGCTTGGGTGGCCTGAACGCCTTTCACCAGCGGGGAATCCCGTCCTACGCCAACCAGCTGACAATTGAACTTGCCGCGATGCAACATGCGCCGTTGCCACAGCACGGATTCGCAGGCTCATTGGAGCTGGCAGTGGGCGGCAAGCGCGTATTGGCCCAGTTTGTCGGCGAAGGACATACCCGGGATAATATTGTCGGCTACGTTCCTTCCGAACGGGTGCTGTTCGGGGGATGCCTGATCAAGGAAGTGGGAGCAGGTGAGGGCAACCTTGAGGATGCGACCGTAAGTCACTGGGCGCTCACGGGCATAAAGCTGCGGGCAAAATATCCGGAGGCGAAGGTGATAATCCCAGGGCACGGCGCGCCTGGTGGGACCTCCCTGCTGGACTACACCATAAGGTTATTTGAACGGTACAAGGGTGAGTGACCTTGCGAGGGATTGAAAACAAAAGAGGCCGTCTCATAAGTCAATTATGAGGCGGTTTTTAGTTTTTAAGTAGTTGATGAGTGGAGTTGGGTGATCGGAGAGGACAACGCTGGTTTAAGGTTTTTGTCGGACTTCCGGATTCCAA
>Ga0065721_10003759_pt1 | contig 87828 bp, 84 predicted proteins | sample Mesricmetagenome_FD_59108 | JGI IMG/M metagenome (GOLD analysis project Ga0065721, IMG submission 59108) | Mesophilic microbial community from rice straw/compost enrichment Sample: eDNA_1 v2 (version 2) | ecosystem: Engineered > Solid waste > Grass > Composting > Bioreactor | place: USA: Davis... | reverse complement strand
GCCGGGGAACTCCTCGAACCCATGGAAACGCTCTATGTGGACGTCCCGACCGACAACCTCGGCGACATCCTGCAGTCCCTCGCCGGCCGCAAGGCGGAGATCGTCAACATGGAGCACAATCCGCACAGCGTGCTGGTGGAAGCCGTCATCCCGACCCGCGGCCTCATCGGTTTCGAGACTGATCTGGTCAATGTCACCAAGGGCCACGGCATCGCCTCCCACCTTTTCAAGGAATACGGTCCGCACAAGGGCGACATCCCGAGCCGCAACAACGGGGTGCTCGTTTCCATGGAAAGCGGGGTCAGCACCGCCTACGCCCTGGACAGCATCCAGGAGCGCGGACGCCTGTTCATCGGACCGCAGGAGGAGGTTTACGAGGGCATGATCGTGGGCGAAAACGCCCGCCCCGACGACATGCCGGTGAATCCCTGCAAGGCGAAAAAGCTCACCAACATGCGCTCCCAAGGCGAAGGCAAGGGCATCCAGCTCGCGCCGCCGCTCGTGCTGTCCCTCGAACGCGCCATCGAATACATCGCCCCCGACGAATACGTGGAGGCGACCCCCAAGAGCCTGCGCCTGCGCAAAAAGATCCTCGACGCCACGGCCCGCAAACGCGCGGCGGCCAAAACGGCCGCGTAAGGTCGCCACGGAAATCCTTTCCACGAACAGCCGGAACGGCCTCCGTTCCGGCTGTCGCCTTTTCCTCCCCCCGGAATTGCACCCATCCTTGCGGCTCCCCCCGACTTCTGCCACATTCCGGCCAATTGTCGTCCCGCGCCGTGAGCAAAAAAATTCCCGTTTCCGCTCCCCAGCAACCGCTGCAATCCCCGTTTTCCGCCCTCGACATCTCCGGATTGCCGGAAGGCCCCTCCACCCCCGAGGAACCCCGCGACGCGAAACCCCGGAAGGCAAGCCACCGGGTGGTTCTCCGCCGCGAAAAATCCAACCGCGGAGGCAAAACCGTCATCGTCGTCAGCCAACTGCCGACCCACCTTTCCCCGCCCGAACTGGAAAACCTCTGCCGCGATGCCCGGAAGGGACTCGGCTGCGGCGGATCGTTGCAGGGGCGCGAAATCGAATTGCAGGGCGACCAGGCCGACCGCGTCCGCTCTTTTTTTGAGAAGCTCGGATATCAGGTCGTCGGACCCTGACACCTTCCCGCCCCCCGCGGCGCGACAGGGCACAGGGAAATACAACTGTTTTCAATTTGTTGATTTCCAATAACTTGGGAACCATGTTCCGCCCGTCCGACCTCCCGCTTGAACTCCGTCCCCCGCAACCGTAGATTGACTTCCCCGGTCCATCGCAGCCGGGATTCGAAGAATACCTTGAAGTTCAGCGGAACCCAAAGTAGGCAGAAGTGTGGCGAGAAGAAGTAAGAGTTCCCTCAAACCGATGTGGATCATCGTGGCCGTCCTGCTGGTGGTCGCGGCCTTTGTCGGTTCCCAGTTGTTCACCCACATGGTATCCGATCCGTTCCGGACGACGGCTCCGCTGGATGTCCGGGCCTACCTCGAAAATGCCAACAGCTTGCGCGGCAATGTGTACAAGATCGAGGGCAAGGTGGAGGAACAACTGGCCTGGTCGCCGACGAGCGGAAGGCTGTTTTCCATCAGTGTCGGCAATGGGGAGGACGTGCTGCCGGTGCTGATCACGACGCAGTTCAACTCGGAGAACATCCAGAAGGGCCAGCGGTTTATTTTTTTGCTGGAGGTCACTGACGATGGTATGCTTCGGACAAAGGCTCTCACCAAAGCATGAAACTTCCCCTCGCCATTCTTTTGGCTGGTGCCGGTCTGGCTGTTGCCCAGGTTCCTGATCCTCCGGCACCCGTCCCCGTTCCCGAAAACCAGAATCCCCATTCTTCGGGTGGCGAGCAAAAAGGCGGTTCGCCCGGCGCGACCAAGGGCAATTCGAGCTTTCTGGGCAAGGACGTTCCTTTTCTGGATCCCAGCGGCGAAATCGTCACTTGGGATGGCAAAAACTGGAGCGTCACCGACAACCGGCTTCTCAGTGCCCGCTTTGAAAAATACCTGAACGCCCCGCCCCAAACCACCGAGGCCGATCGGGAATACCGCCAGATCATTTCCCGGATCATGGACTGCCTTGCGCCCGGCCGGGTGACCCCGGCTTCGCAGGACGAGGCGTTCAACCTGCTGGAAAAAGCCTCCCGGTTTCCCGATGACTCCCGACTCTGCGAGGCCATTGCCTTTCAGGTGATCGCCGCCTGGCAGGCACGCAAAAACACCGAGCGGATTCTCATCGCCAACAAAAACCTCGAAGCGGAGCGCAAGCGGCTCGAATGGAATGCCAAGCTGGCCGCCGAAGGAAGCATGCTCCAGTCCAGCGGGGGAGGTCCCAAGAAGGAAGGTTATGCCGCGGAATGGCAAAAGCAGCAGCAGACCAAGCGCGACATGGAGCTGCAACCGCTCCTCACCCGCATCGCCGAAATCCAGGCGGCGCTCAAGGCCAACCAGCTGAAACGGGAGGTGGCCGAGCTGCAGGTCAAAATCGAGTTTCAGGGTCTCATCGTCACGCACTTCCTGCAGCGCCGCTACCAGCACGCCATCATCGGCTCGCGGTTTTATCGCAGCGTCTTCACGGACGGGGACAGTCAGCTCCGGGTCGGTGAGGATGCCAAGAGTCTCTTTTCGAAGACCACCGGCATGCCCCCCACCCTCGGTACGCTGGACTCCCTGGCCAACGAAATCATGCGGGACGTGGATGAGGGCATCCAGTCCTTCAAATACCTCATGGAGAAGGGCGAGCTGAAGAGCGCCAGCGACCGCCTGCTCGAAACCTTCATGGTGGGCGAATACATGCCCAGCGTGCGCACGCTGGACCGCGATTCCAAGCGCAAGGCCCTCACCTTCGTCCAGAAGGGCCGCCAGCTCATCAGCGCCATCGAGGTGAAGGATTACACGCTCGCCGAGAAGCTGGTGCAGGAACTGAATGCCATGGCGAAGGACGTGGACACCTCGAAGGCGACCGCCGCCATCGAGACCGCCCGCCAGGTGGCCGCCATGCACATCGCCAAGGCCCGCAATGCCGCCGTCAGCGGCGACAAGGCCACCCTTGAGGCCGAACTCACCGCGGCCGCCGAGATCTGGCCGCGCAATCCCGAACTCAAGACGGTTTCGGAACGCATCTTCGATCAGGGCGACGTGCACGCCCGGGCGCTGGTTGATCTCGAGCAGCTGATCAGCCTGAAAAACTACCGCCAGATCTACGAGGACCGCATGCGTTTCATCGCGGCGGTGTCCATGCATCCGGAAAAGCAGGAACAGCTCCGCAAGGTGCTCGCCAACATGGAAACGATCGAAACGGCCATCATCCAGGCCCAGGAAATCGAAAAACGCGGCGACTTCGCCGGGGCGTGGGAAAGCGCCGAACGGGCCTTCCGCCAGTTCCCGGATGACAGCAAACTCAACCAGGTCCGCGCCAACCTGACCACCAAGGCGGCGGACTTCGTGCGCGCCATCCGGCAGGCCGAGGAACTCGAGGAGAAAAAACAGCCCGGTTCGAGCCTCGCCTGGTACCTCAAGGCGCAGAAAAAATACCAGTCCAGCGAATTTGCGAAACAGGGCATCTCGCGGCTGACCAAGGAAATTCTCCCCGACGCGACCTGATCCGCGGAGGGCAAAGCGGGCCCGTCCGTCCGGGTCTGCGGTTTTCGGAATTTTTTTCGCAACCAACGCGATCCGGCAGGGTTTCATCCTCCGTATGAAACGCATCGCTTTACTTGGTCTGACGGCGATCGGCACAGCCGGTCTCCTGGTCTCCCCCCTGACTGCCGCGGAAGGCGGCGCCGACAAACCCGCCCCGTCCCAGGCCGCGGAAACCCCGGCGAAAAAGGAGGGTCACAAAGGAAAAAAATGGCAGCATCGCGGGCCCGGCGGATTCAAGCATGACCGCAGGCCGGGCGGTTTCGGATTCGGTCATCACGGTCCGCGCGGCTTCCATCCCGGCGGTCCCGCCGGACTCTCCCATCTGCTCAACCTGACCGACGAGCAAAAGGCCAAGGTGAAGGAAATCATGGACGCCAACCGGCCGAAGATTGAGGCCATCCGCAAGGAGGAGCAGGCCAAGATCAAGGCCGTGCTCGACGAATCCATGAAACAGATTGAGACCATCCTCACGCCCGACCAGAAGCAGGTGCTCGCCGACATGGAGAAACTGCGTCAGTCCCGCGAGAAACTCAAAAAGGACGCCAAGACCCAATAATTGGGAACGACGCGAATCGCGTCGGCTCATTCCGCCCGGGAGTCTTCCACCAAGGCTCCCGGGCTTTTTTTCGCGGCATCGCCGTGCCGACGGAACGCTCCGGCAAAGCGCCGATGACGCGCCGTTGGCGTCCCGTCCCGAATACGCTCAAACCGCCCGTGCCGCATCCACCCTGCTGCAGCCATTGAACATGGCGAATTCCTGAAGCGCCTCCCTGAGCCGTTTGCGCAGGGTTCGGTTTCCCGAAAATCCCGGTTCAAACCAACAGCCGACCACCTGCAGCACCCCTTCGCTTCGCAACGCCCGGGCTTCCAGCCGGCCGACAAAACGGTCTCCCCACAGCAGGGGAAGCACAAAATGCCCGAACCGACGTCTGGAAGCCGGCACGTAACATTCGATCTGATAGTCGAAATCAAACAGCCACCGCAGCCTCTCGCGTTGAATGACCAGATTGTCGAAGGGTGAGAGGATGCGCACGGCCGACGGTTCGACGGGTTCCGGAAGGTCTTGCAGAACGCTTGTCGCCACATAAGCCGTCTCTCCGCCCCCCTCGACGTGCACCGCTTCAAGACGGCCTTCCTTCACCGCCCGGGCCAGACGACGACGGACGGGATCCTTCATTTCCCCGCCACGCAGATAACGCATCTCCTTTTCCCGCAGAATGCCATGCGCGCGCGCTCCCTGGGCGATGAGATGGTCCGCCACCCCGGCCAGGGTGGGCACCGAACGGTCCACCCCGGATGGCAGCACCCGATCGGTCAGATCATACACCTTCTCAAACCCCTCGCGCCCGGCCACCATGACGTCCCCCCGCATCCACAATTCGTGCAGCGCACGCTTTTCGATCTTGCTGAACGTCCAGAAGCCGGGCCGTCCCGGTGCCTTCGCCGCAAAATCCCGCGCCTTCAACGGTCCTTCCTTCCGGATCCGCGACACCACCCGACGCATGGCGGCACGAAGTTCCGGCGACTCCTCGGACCAATGGAATCTTCGCCGGAAACTCCGCATGCTCGGCAGCGAAAACCGAAAATCGCGCATCGGCAGATAGGCCGCCGCATGGCTCCAGTATTCGAAAACGCTCCCTTCCGCGAGCAACGCCTCGAGATCGGCCTTCCGGTAATCCGGCACCCGCGACCAAAGCACGTGATGATGCGCACGCTCGATCACCGACAGGGTGTCAATCTGCACGTAGCCCAGATGCTCGATCGCCCGAAGAACCGCGGAACCGCCCCGGCCGAACGGCTCCCGGGTCGCGAGACCCTGCGCATGCAGCGCGAGGGCGCGGGCCTGGGACGGATGGAGTCGGATCACAGAAGAACGGAATGATAAACGACATGCCTCCGCCGGGTCGATCCCCTTTCGGCGGAGGACTCCCGCGTCCGAAAATTCTCACGCACCCATCGGGGTTATTTTGCGGACATCTGCCCCCTTCCCTTGACATTCCCGTCCATCTCGAGGATTGCTGGAGTGCCAGGGACGACCTTGGCAGAAGATCCACTCAGGGACGACCCTGGCAATCCCTTGTCTGTATGTCGTGGTTTCTTCTTATTGTCGCCGGTCTCTTCGAAATCGTTTGGGCAACCGGACTCAAATTCACCGCCGGTTTCACCCGTCCCTGGCCGACGGCGGTCACCTTGGTGGCCCTTGTTGCCAGCTTCTGCCTTCTGGGCCTGTCCGCCAAGTCGCTGCCCATCGGCACGGCCTATGCCGTCTGGACCGGCATCGGAGCGATCGGCACCGCCATCTGCGGCATCCTGCTGTTCGGCGAAGCCGCCACCGCCTTTCGCCTGCTCTGCATCGGCCTCATCCTGCTCGGGGTCATCGGCCTGAAATTTGCCTGACTCCCCGCCTCCCGCGGAGAAGCTTCGCCAGCCTCGCTCCGAAAGAGAACCCATCGTCCGGAACGCCCTTGGGGAGTCCGCTGCGGCGTTATTTTCAAAAATTGCTTCGATCAACCATTTGCATGACCGACAGACCGGTTCTCCGGGGGGGGATCCGCCTTGAAAACGAAACCGTGCACGGTAGAAAGGAACTGAAGAGTTCTGCCGTATCATGTCACTTTTCCCGGACATCTGCCAGGGTTGCGGTTCGCACGGCGATCGTCGTTCCTGTCAGGACGCCATCGCGCCGCACCCTGCGGAAACCATTGCTCAAAATCCCGGGGCGGCACTCTCCCAACGCTTCCGCCGGACGACAGGGGGCGCCAGATCGCGGAAGTGAACAAGCCCTCCTCATCTCTTGCGAGCTCGCGAAAGTTGGCCGAAGCGACGCGCATTCTTCCGCCCCGCGAAGCCATGCTGGAAAGCAATCTCTCGCGGGCCTGGTGGATCCTGATCGTCACGACCATCTGCACGGCGTTGTTCACGGTGGCGCAGCGCCTTGTCCAACCGGGGGCAAACTTCACTCCCGTGCAGATGGTGGACTATCTGGCCTCGGTGACTTTTTTCCTGCTTTTCTGGAAGGCGAAGAAAGGCCGACTGCCCCGGCGGCTGCGGAATCTCCTGCCCATGGCCTATGCCGTTTTCTTCGTCCTGATCAACGACGGCTATTATTTCTCCGTGTGGCCGTTGGTGGGAGACAACGTCGGTTATGCCTTCGGTGTGCTGACACCCGGCGCGCTGCTGTACCTCCGCCCCACACGCTTTGTGCCCTTCCTTCTCGCCAACCACGTCGCCATTTGCGCGATCATTTTCCAGAAAAACGACGGGCTTGAACCGACCGTCTCCGCGATCTTTGGCGCGACCATCTGTGTCATGGTGGCCGTGGTTTCCAATGTGATCAATTACCGGATGAAGTTCGCCCAGCTGGAAAAGACCGCCCTGGTCGCCCGGCGGAATCAGGAACTCGCCGCCTCAAACCTCAACCTGCTTGAGATGTCCGAGCGCATGGACGAGATGATGGCCATGACCGCTCACGATCTGCGCGGTCCCCTTTTCGGCATTGCCAGTCTGTGTGAAATCGAGAAGGAAAATCCCCTCTGGAAACAGCCGGAGCACGCCGAATTCCTTGAAATGGTCGGCCAGAGCGCCGCGCGCATGGGCGAATTGGTCAACAAGATGGTCGAGGACTACGCGGCGCGGAACAATGCACTCACCGGAATCACCCTGGAACCCTGCGATCTGGTGGAAACCCTCAGCGAGGCCGTCCGGCAAATCCGGCCGCTGGCGCAGGGCAAGGACATCGAACTGAGCCTGGTCCCATTCCCCGCGAGGGCACCGGCCGAAGCCAACGACGAAGCGCTTGAACGGGTCTTTGGCAACCTGCTTTCCAATGCCATCAAATATTCGCCCACCGGCAGCCGCGTCGAGGTGGTCATTCAGCACCAGGATGCAAAGTGGATTTGCGAGGTGCGCGACGAAGGTCCGGGCGTTCCCGAAGAGGAACGGGCCACGCTTTTCGACAAATTGCGGACCGGATCCAATCTGCCGACCTCCGGCGAACAAAGTTCCGGCCTCGGGCTTTACAGCGCGCGGAAACTCGTGGAGTCGATGAAGGGCTCCATCACCTTCGTCCCCCGTCCGGAAGGCGGATCGATTTTTCGGGTCACCCTGAATGCCGCCGCCCCCGAGGTCAACGGAGCCAACGGAAATTGATCGCGCCCACGCCGTCCGTCCGCGACTTCGGGGAGGACGTTTGGGGGGAACAAGCCGGTGCGATAGGGACTTCCGCTCGAACGGCGGCCTTGATGCACATTCCGAAAAAGTTTTCGCCGATCCACTGCACCTCACACGCCGCACCCGCGGGACCGGGCACACCAACAGCGGCAGGCGGTTTACCGGGGCGGCTCCGGCCTACGGATAAATCTGCGACCAATGGATGATGCGAAAACGCACTTCGTTTCCATCGAAGTACCGTTCGACCATGGCCCGCACCATCTTTTCGCCGTTCACCACCGCGCGGCCGTTCACCACCTGAATGGTCTGGGCCTTGCTGTAAATGCTGAAAACCCCGCTGCGCGTCGTCGCCACACTCGCCACCTTGCGAAGCACCGCTTCTCCCGCCTCCCCCTGATCGCCGATGCCCTCGATTTCGGCCAGTTGTCCCACGGAGACAAAATTCGTGAAATCCGCCGCGCGGCCATAGTTTCCCGCGGCGGGCAGGGTCACCTGACCCACACGACCGACAACGTCGGCGAAGGCATTGGTCATCACCCCGGCAAAAAGCGCGTTGAGCACGTTGGTTCGCACGGAATTGCTTCCGTCCTGAATGAAGGTGTTCAGATTGATGCGTCCCGCCGTGACATTGGTGCCGGGAACAAAGCGTTCCGGCACGGGCGCGCTGAAAAGATCCAGCAGTGCCCAATCCGGAGGCACATTGGTGGCCGCGCTGGAATTCCTCCGCAGACGCAGGGAACGCCACGGCGCCGGCGGGGAACTCGCAAGCCCCGTGGCCACGTAGCCGAGTTCCCCCACGGAACGCACCCCCGAACCGGGCGCCGGAAAATGCACACTCTCCGCGGAACCGTCCGAAGCCGGGACCCCGGAGTACGCCGCATGGTTCGGAAGATGGGCCGGAGGCGGCACATCACCGGGCAGATTCGTGACCACCGCCCAATGGTCGGGCCATTTGTTCATCCGGGGATCATTCACCGCGGCATACACCGTTTGGTCGGCCTGCGTGGGCAGGGTGATTCCCGTTCCCGAATCGAGCGGCGCCACATCCAGAATGTTTTCGAGAGTCGGCGCGGACGACTTCAGCAAAGCCAGCCGAACCTGGCTGTTGGTCGGAACCGCGCCGGGCAGAACCGACGGAATGGTGAAGTTGGTGACGGCCACGGACGCGTATCCGTTGGTGAAGGTGACCGGCGACAGGCCGGTCGTCGTCGAGATCTCGCCCCCCCCGCCGGAGGAGGAAATGCGCGACCAAAGTGACCAGCCCGAGAAGGTGTTGGTGCCCGCATTGTATCCCGGCGGCAGGTACAGTTGCGCATGCAGGGTGCCGACAAAGCCGGACGCGTTGGTGTTCGTGCTGCAAAACAGTCCCACCTGGGAAAACATCGGACGCCGCACCGTGCCGATCGAGGCGTTGGCCAGCGCGGGATCATCGACCGCCGTCGCCGCCGGGAGCAATGTGATCGCATTCGTGGAAAGGTGGGCCACGATGGGTTCCGGCCAGAGATTGGTGGATTCGCCGGTGCGAACGTATTCGATCAGATCCAGCGCCATCTGCGAAACGCCGGACGTCCCGAATTTCGTCACAAAGCTGCCGCCTTTGGCATACGGCCAGTCGGCACGGGTCAGCAACGCGGTGAGTTTCACAAACGTATTCTGCAACTCACCCGGCGACAAACTGGCGCGGAGCCCCGGATCGCCTGACGGGAATCCCGTGATTTGCAAATACGGACGCCCCCGCGACTCACTCTGCCGGGTGGTCAGCATCATGCGGGGTTCCCCCCAGGGATTGATGTCGGGATCCTGCGAATAATGGGTGACAAGAAACCGGTTCGCCGCAAGGGCGTTTGTCCAATCCGGATTGCGTCCGAGGGCGTCGAGCGGGGTGAGAAACGGCGCATTGGACGCCGCGGACGCGATGGCGGATGCATGAGTGTCGAGCCACGGCAAGGCCCCCAGTTCGATCTGACTGGGCCAGGAGTCCGGCTGGGTGACCGTCCGCTTCGAGGCCGTGTTCAGATTGACCCGGGTGCTCTCGTCATCCACCCAGAAGGCGAACCTTCCCACGGAACGGGCGGTCATCGTTTCCGAAAAGCCGCCGTCGTCCTGCACGTAGATCCAGCGAACGCGCAGCGCCGGTCCATTGGGATCAAGCACCCTGTCCGAACCGATTAGAGCGCTCTGGTTGAGATCCGTGGAGACATCGCTGTTGGTGTTGTCCGTATATCCGGAGGAGAGAACGATGGATTCGGAAAGCTCCGCGAAGGTTCCCGGAGCGGAGGCCGCGACACGTCCCGGTGAACTGACCCAGAAGCGGTTCGTGGCGGTCGCATCCATCAGCAGCGCCTGTCCGTGGTCGATGCCCATGCGCACCAGGAAATCCGCGCGGCTGCGCTCGCGGTCGTAAAAGGAGGCGGACCTTTCAAGGCGCATGGCCACGGTAAGGCCGACGACCAGGATCGTCAGCAGGACAAGAATCGAGAGCACCACGACCAAGGCAGCCCCCTGTTGACGGAGAGGTCTGTTCATTGTGCAGCCGGAATTTCCATCCGGGAGCGGAACACCCGGACTCCCTTGGGCGGGTTGAGCACATCGGTCACGCTCAGATTGGGCTGACGCGCGAGCGTTCGTTCATCGGCGACCACCAGCGTCACGTCTGCAAAGCGCGGCAGGTTGGTGGAATAGCTGGCCGGCGCCGAAACCTCCGAACCGTCCGCTCCGATCAGCCTCACCTCCAGACGCAGGATGTTATCCGCCAGCAGTCCGCCTTCCTCCCGGGCGGTTCCGGACTGGTCCACCACATCGGGCAGGTTGGGCACCACCGCATTGGTGAACGCCCGGTAAAGACGGTTGTTGGCGGTCACGTAATACCCCACGGTGGCGACATCGCCGGCGGTTCGGCTGGAAGGAAGCGCCGCGAGCCAGAACATCCCCTCGCTGTCCTCCCGGCCGTAGTCCGCAAGCAACTGGAAGGGGACCGCATTGGTTCCCGCGCCGGGCAATGCGGGGATGGCCGCCTGAAGGTCGCGCTGCAGGAGGGCAAAAATCTGCCGGGCGTTTTCACGGCGCGCCTTCTGTCCAAGCGCCTGCTGCCAGGCCGTATTGACCTGGGACGCCATGCTGAGCAGGAGCGAGGTCATCAGCATGAAGACCACCGAGGCGACCAAAAGCTCGATCAGGGTGAACGCCCTAGTTGGTGAGGATCGTCGAGGCATAAAAAACATTGGTGGCGCGAGCCGCGGCGGGAGCCGCCACAGGATGGACAAACTCGAGACGCAGTCCGATCAGCCGGGGCGCGTTCTCCGCCGGAGCATTCGTCCGGACGACGCACTGAAAATGCGCGTTGCTCGAACCCGCAAGAGGCAGGCCGTCGACGGAGAACCAGAAGCTGGTCCCGTCCACCGCAGCCGGGTTGTTGGTTTGCAAACTGGAAAGGGCAAAGCGCGAGGCAACGGTCAATGCGGTGTCGACCTGGGCCGAACGGCCCGAATTCATTCCCACGCCAAGAAGTCCCAGTACCGCCAGGACCACAAAAGCCAGGATTCCCATCGCAATCGAAACCTCCGCAAGGGAAAAACCCGGGTGCGTCTGTCGTGACATCATGGTCTTTCGTTCCGGTGCGTTCCGGTCACCGGGTTAAAGATCAACTTGTAGCTGTTGGCTCCTCCCCGGCTGGGCCTCACCAAAAGCTGCGGAACCCGCGTCGGGTCGTTGCCCATGCGCCCGTCGGGATAAAACCAATAGGCACAGGCATTCGTCAGGGACTGACCACGGTATTTTGCCCCATCAAAAACATCCGGCTCAGACGCCGAAGCATCCTCGGCCGTCACGCCCTCCGGCAACACATGCCATTTCTCCAGTTGGTTGGTGGTGGCGGCGTCCCAGATGCTCGCAATGGAACGGGGAAGCCCGCCGGACCCGTCCTCGGCGACCACAAGAACCGTCAGCGTATTTTTCGAAATGGCATGCTGACGCGCCAGCGTCGCCAACGTGCTGAGAGTGTCGCCGGCCTGACCAATCTGAAACCCGTCCCGCACCGGCAGCGTTCCCGCGGCCAGCGCGGCAAGCACCGCAAGAATCGCCACCACCAGCAGCAACTCAATGAGAGAAAATGCCCGGGGACGGCATGAAAATCGGGGGATGAGTTCCATGGGGTTGAAATCACTATATGTTTACTACGTATTTACAAGATAAATTCTTGGCACCTACAAATCCCTTCAATAAGGTCCAAAAAATCAAGGAGTTGCCTTCTGCCCCGGCGGCCGGAGTCTGTGTGTTCCGACCCCGTCCTGATTTCCGCGGAATCCGGCGTCCCGATCTTCCCGCCCATCAAGTTCCCCGCAGAAACTCCCAACCGCGAGGACACCATGGACCTGCTGACGAAGTCCTCAAAGGCCCGTCACAGGGAGCACCCGGTCCCTGTGCGTTCAGGCGGAGTTTGTTTTCCCCCGAACTTCTCAGGCTCACGGAAGTCCTGAAGCGTCCCCAAAAAATTCGGACGGCTGACATTGATCGAAGAAAAGGGAGCGGGGTCCCCATGGTCGCGCGAAACGGCGAAGTTTCATGAGGCGTCCACCGGGTATTTGCCGAAGGACGCCGGTCAAGGAAGCCGTCTGAGACCGTTCTCCTGAAGCGATACAACCAAGACGCCCGCCTTCGGGACGGCGTGTTTCCAGATATCTGCCCAGGTTTTCAGCCGGATCCTATGCCCGGCCGAGAATCTCATGCAGCGTCCGGGCATCGCGCTTCAATTGTTCCGGATCGTCATTTTTCACGAACTCGAGCATCGCCCAGCCGTTCCGATTGGGACTTTGGGCAAGCTCCAGGTAACGCTTCCAGATTTCGCGACCGTCTTCCAGCGGAAGGCGGGTGCGGCTGTCGGGCCACCAATGGAAAACATGCACATTGCTGAGGCGGGGCAGGATCCGTTGCAGGCCCTCCAGGGCGACGTCCGGTTCCTGACCGACCGGCGGCTGCCAATAGGATCTCACCCGATCGGGAGGGGTCACCTTCAAAAGCTCCAGCGTTGATTCGACCGTGTCCGTCAAGGTTTTCACATGAAACTCCAGCGACACGGACATGCCGGCTTCGGCCGCCATGGCGGCCACCCGGTTGATGTCTTCCACGACAAGCTCCCGGTAAGCCGGGGTCACATCCGCGGAATTGCCCGTTCCCGCCCAAATGCGAATGGTCGGCGCCTGCAACACCGCGGCCGTCTCGCAAACCTGCGCAAAACGCAGCCCGGATTTTTCACTTTCCCCGGCGCGGTAATAGGAACCGTAGGCCGCCACCTCGAGGCCCGCCTCCCTCGTGGCACGGGCGACTTCCCGCGCATTCGCAAGATCGCCCGGCGGCACGTGAATGTCGCCGCCCCACTCGATGCCTTCCAGACGGGTTTCCACCGCCAACTGGATGATGTCCTTCGGGGCAAGCGATCGAAAAGTGACGGAAACCAGACCGGGACGAAACAGCATGGGGCAAGTTATCAAACAAAAACGACCCGCCGAAAAAGGAAAAACGAGTGGGGAAAATCCGCGGAGAACTCGCGCCATCCGACCCGTCCATGGAACTTCCCCGCAGAATCCGGAGCGACAGGATCCGAATGGGGACTCGAGTTTTCCTTGCACCCGGCCCCGTCCGACAAAAACAGACCCCGGCGCGGGAACACCGGGGTCGAGAAGAACCGGATTAAATCCCCTTCCGCGAACGGCGGCGGAAAAGAAAAGGAAGGCCCGCCGAGAGGGCGAGCAGTCCGAGTGTGGTGGGTTCGGGCACCACGGTGATCTGCAGAGCCTGGTAGGTGCCGGAACCGAACGTGACGTCCGGAATGACGGTATAGGTAAAACCCCAACCGGCATATTCCCCGACGCCCACGATGGTCAGGCCGGTAACGTCAATGGACGTCGAATACATGATGTTGAAGGTATTCCCGTATTGCAGCTCGAAGTTGTTCCAAGGCGAGATTTCGATGGTCGCAAAGGAGAGCTGAATGCCGTCGCCGTAGAAAAGCTGGTCAAAGTCGCCGGTGATGGGATTGTCGAACTCCCCGGCCGCCCCGGCCAGACCGCCGATCTCGATTTCAAGGACGGCTTCATCCAGCACATAGCTGCCGGCGCTGTATACGGCCGAAGGCGAAAAGCCCGGAGCATGGCGCCCCCCATCGGTCACGCTGGTTTCTCCGGTCACATTGAACGCTCCCCGCAGCACCCCGCCCGATTCGATGACCACGTCGCCATCGACCGTGCCACTTCCGGTCAGCACGCCTCCCTCCCCGATGGTGATCTCCTGAACGGTCAGCACCGCGCCGTCCTGCACCGCAAACGTCGCCGTGGCCCCGTCGGTGGCGGAAACGGAAACCACATCCGTCGCCTGACCAACCTCGCCGGACACTTCATAAACGTGCGAGGTCGACGTCGTGTAGCTGGGAGCCAGCGTGGTAACGTTCGAGATTTTGGAAGGATCCACAAATTCATAGGGTCGGCCGCCGTTGAGAAAGCTCAGCTGCAGGGAACTCACGTAACCTTCCCTGACGGCGGAGGAGGAACCGACGCCCAGCTGAATGTTGGTGATTACGGAGGTCTCGGCAAAAAGGATGTCGCCCCACGTGGGATCGCTGAGAAGCTGGGCCAAGGTCTTCCGCTCAGGGAGCTTGGGGAAGTCCTTGGAATCGATGTTGACCGATGCGTAAACGCTCCAGAGCCCTTCCGTGGCGCTGACGGTGCTGGTGGTCCACCCGCCGATGCCCGGCCCCACATAAACCAGGGCAAAATCCCAGGTGTCCTCTCCGGGCGGCACCACGGTGCCGGGAGGCGCCGGCGGCGGATTCTCGATCTTGATGTTGATGCGAAGCGCCACCTGCGCCGAGTCGGGATTGTTGTAGTAGGTCAGCGAACCAAAGAAACTCGGGTCAAGCAAAGTGCCCGCGGAAGCAAACCCCTGCTCGACATCGATCAGGCTCAGTGTGGCCTTGCCGGCAGAACCCGTCGTCGCCGTACTCGTCGTCAGATAAAGGGCCCCCAAACCGTTGGGGGCATCGATGACGGGAGTGGTCCAAGAGATCCGCTCCTCGATCTTGCCGTCGGCAGAAACGGAACCGGGGTGTTCCGCGTCGAGATACGAAGGATGCGTGTATTCCAGTCCCCACAAATAATAGTTTGCATCGGTTTTGGAAACCGATCCGTCACGCGTATCGTCGGAATACCATCCGTATTGACCGAAGTCGCTGACATAACTTTGCGCCAGTGCGCCGGCCGCTGTGGACAACAGAAGCAACAGGCGGCCGATAGAGCGTTTCATGTCTGATGTGCTACAAAATCGCTCGGACATTAGCAATCATGGGGCGGATGCCCGCCGGTTTGATGCAATAGGTCGCTCCCATAGCCGCTTCTCCGCTCACGGCGCCGATTTTTATCGCGCGACCGGTTGAAAGCGGGAAGGCCGGCCGGGATTCCGCGAAACCGTCCTCCGAAGACATCCTCCCCGCGAAGAACGGCCCCGCACGGTCCCGATTCGCTAAAAGCTTTGAGGCATGAAACCGGCCCCGCCGATCTCCGCTTCAGGAAATGAAACGGTCTTGTTCGTCGGGAATGACCTGATCATTCGGCCCAACGCGTACAATAAGCCGCTCCTGATCGGCAAAACTGGCGGTGAGGGAGGGATTCGAACCCTCGGTACCCTTTTGGGGGTACGGCGCTTTAGCAAAGCGCTGCTTTCGACCACTCAGCCACCTCACCAAGAAAGAACGGCCAATACACACGGAAATGCCGCTCCGGTCAAGTGTTGGGCGCGGAATTCCGGAGGGAATCACGAAAAAGGATCCGTCCGCGCGGACTCCCCGCGGGCGGGTGGGAATTTTCGCCCCCCTTCCTCCCGCCCCGCAACGGTCCGCGTCGGAGGATCGCCGGGTGCTTTTTTCTTCACCCCGGAAGGATTTGGTGGCGTCATGCGGTCATGCACCGTTGGACTCTCCTCGCCCTCTTCCTCCTGTTCTCGCTGACCGGCTGCGACAATCCGCAACGCACCATCGACACCCTCAGGGCGGAGATCGCGGAGTTCAAGAAGGCTCCCGACGATGAAAAACAGGCCAAGATCGAGTCCGGCTTCGCGAAGCTCGAACAGCAGATCACCGAGGTGGCCGCGAAGGACGCCACCAAGGCGGACCTGCTCCGGCGTCAATATGCCGGGCTGCAGGGGGAATTTCAGGCGGCCAAGCTGGCCAGGACGCTCAATGACGCCCGGAACGCCATTCAAGGCCTGGGCGAAGCCTTCAAGCAGGGGGCCAAGAGTCTCACCGAGACGTTGAAAAACTCCGGCACTTCGGAGTCGACGGACTAGCTTCGGAAAGCACCCGACCGCTTCCCCGCCGGCCGCAGGCCAAGGAGTTGGGGTCCCGACGGGCTGCCGGCCCTTCGCGCCGGGAACCGGGGGATTTGCGCCCCCTGGACGCCCCGCCGTGGCGCCCGTTTCGCACCCGCGAGGCCGCGCATCCGGCCCCCGGTCAATCCTGCATCCTGTTCCGCATCGGCAGCGAAACGATGGCGGCAAAAAGGAAAATCACAAACAGCGACCGAACGGTCTCCACTCCACTGGTTGCGATTCCGGTGAATCCCATCCCGGCGGCACCAAGTGCGATCAGGAAAAAAATCGCCGGGTAGTTGCGCATCGTTCGTTGGGCTTCGTGAGCCCCGAAACAACAGGCGGATTTATAGCGAAATTCCGGAGGAGCGGCAAACCCGTTTTCCCTTCCGATGCCTCCTTCAGGGAATCCCTGATTCATCCGCCGCCCAGACGCCGGCGCAAGTCGGCCCGGCTCACCTTGCCCCGGGCATTGACGGGAATTTCCTCGAGAAAAATCCACCGACGGGGCGACTGCCAGGAGGCGAGATGGTCCCCGCAAAACCGGCGCAGGGTTTCCTCGGACGCCGAGCCCGTGACACAGGCCGCCACCTCCTCGCCACGCAAGGGCGCGGGCAGGCCCAGAACCACCACGTCGTGCACGCCGGGACACCGTCGCAGGACCGCCTCCACCTCGGCGGGATTCACCTTGCGACCCGCCACGTTGATCAGATCCGACTCCCGCCCGGTGATCACATACCCCTCCGCCCGTTTTTCGAGCAGGTCGGCCGGGTGAAAAACGCCGCCCGCAAGTTCCTCCGCGTCCTCCGGCCAGTAACCCAGTCCGACCGCCCGGCTGCGCACCCGGATCCGGCCGGATTCGTCCGCCACCGGCTCCAGGGTCACCCCCTTCAACGGCGCCCCCACATAACCTTCCGGAACCTCCCGTTCCTCGCCGGCGTCGTAACAAATGCCACCGCATTCCGACGCCCCGTAGAACGAATGCACCTTCCGTCCCCACCGTTCGGCGAAGGACCGGGCCGTATCGGCGGCGAGGCGGGCTCCGGCGGAAATGCAGAGGCGCAGGCGCTCCGGAACGGGGGTCAATTGGGCCAGGGTGCGAAAATGGGCGGGCACCCCGGGAAAAACCGTGGCGCCCGAGGCGGCCAGTCCGCGCACGATGGCCTGGGGAATGGAATCCTCCGCCGCCACCAGCGGAATCCCCCGGCACAACAGCGGCGTCACGAGGTTGCTGAAGCCATAGGAATGCGCAAAGGAAATCACCCCGTAGTTCACATCGCCCCCGCGGATTCCCATCGACTCGCAGACATGATCGGCATCGGCCATCAACTGCGCCTCGGTGAAACGCACCGCCCGCGGGTCCCCGGTGCTTCCGGAAGTGAGCTTGAGCAGATCCGCCGCGGGACGGCGGTCCGCGGCGACGCCGGCGGCCGTTTCCATCACCGGTTCGCCGTCGCGTCGCACCACCCGGTGGGTCATGCCGCAGAGGACCTCGACCCTGTTCCGGCGTTCGCCCGTCAGGTCGAGATCCATCGGCACCACCGTGCAACCGGCCTGCCACGCGCCCAGCAGCACCCCGGGCCAGGCCGGGGTGTTGCCGGTCTGAATACCCACCACCTTCGCCCCGGCGGAGGCGAAAATCCCGGACCACCGTTCCGCCTCCTCCCGGAGGCCGCCGAAGGTGCGGGCCACCGTACCGTCGGGGTAAAAAATTGCCGCCTCCCGGCCCCGGCCGGAGAGAACCTCCTGAAACCTTCGCCAAACGGCATGCTTTTCAGGATTGCCTAAAGCAAAATTTTTGCTACCTTGGAAGTTTTCCACAGAAAATGAAGTCCGATATTCATCCCAACTACGTCGACACCGTCATCACCTGCGCCTGTGGTGCGACGTACCGCACGCGTTCCACGCGCGACAACATCAAAATCGGCATTTGCTCCGCATGCCATCCCTTTTTCACCGGCGAACAGAAATTCGTCGACACCGCCGGGCGCGTCGACAAATTCAAGCGCCGCTACGGCACCGTGCGTGCCCCCCGCCTCACCAAGGGCGGCAGAAAAGCCTAGGTTTTTTCCTTCGGTCGAAACGGTGATTGCGCCTTCCCGCGCCATCACCGTTTTGCGTTTTCTGATCCCGTCACCCTGCCCGGCCAACCGACCCCGTGGACTTTTCCGCCCTCATCGAAAAAAAACAGCGCCGTTTCGAGGAACTCGAACGCGAGATCAGCAGCGGATCGCTCTACGATGACGCCGCCCGGGCCCGCGAGGCGCTGCGCGAACACGCCCGGACCAAGGAGCTTCTCTCCCTCTGGGAGGACTACCAAAAGACGCAGCGCGAACTGGAGGAAAACCGGGAACTTGCGGCCGGCGACGACGCCGAAATCGCCGAGATGGCAGCGGCGGAGATTCCCGTCCTCGAGGAACGGCTGCCGAAGCTGGAGAAGGACATTCAGATCGCCCTCCTGCCGCCCGAACCGGGCGAGGATCGTGACGCCATTGTGGAAATCCGCGCCGGCACCGGAGGCACCGAGGCGGCGATTTTTGCGGCCGACCTTTACCGCATGTACTGCCGGTTCGCCGATGCGAACGGCCTCAGGGTGGAAACCCTCGACTCGAGCCCCGCGGACCTCGGCGGTTTGAAGGAAGTCGTGTTCCGCCTTTCCGGCGACGCCGTCTTTCGCAAGATGCGCTACGAATCCGGCGTGCATCGCGTCCAGCGCGTGCCCGCCACCGAGGCCCAGGGGCGCATCCACACCTCGACCGCCACGGTGGCCGTGCTGCCTGAAGCCGAGGAGGTGGACATCGAACTGAAAATGTCCGACCTGCGCATTGAAGTCTGCCGTGCCGGCGGTCCGGGCGGCCAGGGGGTCAACACCACCGATTCCGCCGTGCAGATCCTGCACATTCCGACCGGCCGCATCGTGCGGTGCCAGGACGGGCGCAGTCAGCAGCAAAACAAGGAACGCGCCCTCCAGGTCATGCGCGCCCGTCTGCTTGAGGACAAAATCCGCGAGGAAAACGAAAAATATTCCGCGCATCGTCGCAGTCTCATCGGCGGCGGCGGACGCGAGGAAAAGATCCGCACCTACAATTTCCCGCAAAATCGCGTCACCGATCACCGCATCGGCCTCACGCTCTACAATCTCGACCGCTTCATCGAAGGTGAAATCGGGGAAATGATCGACGCCCTGCTCGCCAGCGACATGGAGCAGCGGCTCAAGGAAGCCCGCGAGCAATAAAGGGGCTTTCCCGGGCGGTTTTTCCTTAAACCTGAATTTCCACAATCTAGAGTCCCGTTCATGACCGTCCTCGAGGTTCTCACCGCCGCCACCGGGTATCTGGAAAAGCGCGGTGTGGAGAACCCCCGGTTGAATGCGGAACACCTGCTGGCGCATGTCCTCGGGAAAAAGCGGCTGGACCTTTATCTGGAATTCGACCGTCCGCTGTCCGAGGCGGAACGCGCGCCCCTGCGGGATCTGATCCGTCGTCGCGGCGAACGGGTGCCGCTGCAACACCTCCTCGGCACGGCGGAATTTTTCGGCCGCTCCTTCCTCTGTGACGCCCGCGCGCTGGTGCCCCGTCCGGAGACCGAGCAGCTTGTCGAACTGGTCCTTCCCGCCCGGGCACACCGCATCCTCGATGTGGGCACGGGCAGCGGCGTCATCGCCATCACCCTCGCCCTGGAACACCCCGACGCCGAGGTGCATGCCATCGACCTTTATCCCGCCGCCCTGGAACTGGCGCGGGAAAACATGGTCCGCCTCGGCGTGGAGGGTCGGGTGACCCTGCACCAGGGGGATCTTCTGCCGGAGGGAACGATTCCCTTTGATCTCATCGTCGCCAATCTGCCCTACATCGCCTCGGGGGAAATGGCGGACCTGCCAAAGGAAGTGCAGGCCGATCCCGCCACCGCCCTCGACGGCGGAGCGGACGGCCTCGACCTGATCCGCCGCCTGATCGACGCCGCGCCCGCGCACCTCGGCTCCAACGGTTTGGTCGCCCTCGAAATCGGTCACGATCAGGCCGCCCGGGTCGCGGAGCTTTTTGCCCGGGCCGGCTATCGGGAAATCACCGTCTCCAAGGACCACCAGGGCATCGAGCGTTTTGTCAGCGCCCGACGGCCGGCGTAATTGTTTTCCCCCCAGGCTCTTCCTGATCCGGTTCCGATTCGGAAAACCCACCCTCCGCCCGGCGGTCCCCGGGATGGTCCGCCCCACCGTCGCCTGTTCACTCGACAAGGGCCGGCGTCCTGATATTCAAACGCGGAACATGGACAAGATCATCGTTCACGGTGGAACGGAGTTGAACGGCTCCGTGCGGATCAGCGGGTCGAAAAACTCGGCCCTTCCGATCCTGGCCGCCACGCTCCTGACAAAGGAACCCTGCACGATTTCCCGCGTGCCGGACCTGAGCGACATTCACTACATGCTCACGATCCTGAGCCGGTTGGGGTGCGAGGTGGAGCGGGCCAGCGGCACCGTGACCGTGAAAGCCGAGAAGGTCACCACCGAGGCTCCCTACGACATCGTCCGCAAGATGCGCGCCTCGGTCTGTGTGCTCGGTCCCCTGCTGGGCCGCGAGAAACAGGCGACCGTGTCCCTGCCCGGCGGCTGCATCATCGGCGACCGTCCCATCGACCTGCACCTGAAGGGATTTGAGGCGCTCGGCGCGGCGGTTCTGGTTCAGCAGGGCAATGTGCGCGTGCTGGCCCCGCAACTGCGGGGCGCGACCATCAATTTGCGCGGAAAATTCGGCTCCACCGTGCTCGGCACCGACAACGTGATGATGGCCGCCGTGCTCGCCGAAGGCACCACGGTCATTGACGGCGCCGCCGAGGAACCCGAGGTCGAGGATCTCGCCAATTTTCTCATCAAGATGGGAGCCAAAATCGAAGGCGCCGGCACCCGGCGGATCATCGTCGAGGGCGTGAAGGAACTGCACGGCGCCGAGCACGAGGTGATTCCCGACCGCATCGAGGCGGGCACGTTTTTGATTGCGGGCGCGATCACGGGCCGGGAGGTCACTGTCACCCGCGCCGAGCCCGCCCACCTGAAAGCCCTGGTGGATCCGCTCGCGGAGGCCGGATTTGCAATCGCCTCCGGCAAGGACTACCTCACGATCAAGCCGGGGAGCCAACGGCGTCCGCTCAAACTGGAAACCCTGCCGTATCCGGGATTCCCGACCGACATGCAGGCCCAGATGTGCGCCCTGCTCGCCACCACGGAGGGCATCAGCGCCATCACGGAAAACGTGTTCCCGCAGCGCTACATGCATGTGGCGGAACTCAAGCGCATGGGCGCCAACATCGAACTCGAAGGCGCCACGGCGGTCATCACCGGCGTTCCCCGGCTCAGCGGCGCCCCGGTCATGGCCAGCGACCTGCGCGCCTCCGCCGCCCTGATCCTGGCCGGGCTCCAGGCCGAGGGCACCACCGAGGTGCACCGCGTTTATCACATCGACCGCGGCTACGAGAGCATCGACGACAAACTGAATTCGCTCGGAGCCCGGATCGAACGCGTGAAGGAATAACCCCGCCGGCGGGAATCCGCGGGCTCCGTGCCGTCCTACGGTTGGACCCCCAGCCGCGTGCCCGCGGGCAGCTCGCGACCGCGCAGAAAATCCGCCGCCGCCATTCGCTTCCCGCCGGCCGCCTGCACTTCCAGCAGGCGCACCCGACCGGAACCGGCCGCCACCACGATGCCTTCCGCATCGGCGGACACCACCTCGCCGGGCGCTCCGCCGTCCCCTTCCCCGAAGGAGACGCGGTGAATTTTCAGCATCCGGCCGTCGGGCAGAAACGTAAACGCCCCGGGCCACGGCGTCATGCCGCGCACCCGAAGATCGATTTCCCGCGCCGGGGCGGTCCAGTCCACAAGGCCGTCCTGTTTCGAAAGTTTCGGCGCATAGGTTGCCAGGGTGTCGTCTTGTTTTTCCGGCTGCACGGTGCCCCGTTCGAGCCCCCCGATCACCGCCAGCAGCGGTTCCACGGCGAGCTCCGCCAGGCGGTCATGCAGGGAACCCGCCGTGTCCGTCGGCAGAATGGGGGTGCGTTCGATGCGCAGAATGGGGCCGGTGTCGAGCCCCTCGTCCATCTGCATGATCGTGACGCCGCTCTCCGCATCCCCGGCCAGGATGGCCGCATGGATGGGAGAGGCCCCGCGATGGCGCGGAAGGACCGAGGCATGAATGTTCAGGCAACCCAGACGCGGCAGGTCGAGGATGCGTTTGGGCAGGATCTGTCCATACGCCGCCACCACCATCAGGTCCGCCTTCCACGAAGCCAGTTCCGCCACCACGTCGTCGCGGCGGATTTTTTCCGGCTGCAAAACCGGCAGTCCCAGGGACAGGGCCGTCACCTTCACCGGCGACGGACGCAACTTGAGGTCGCGACCGGCCGGACGGTCCGGTTGTGTATAAACCGCCGCCACGTCATGCCGTTGCGCCAGTGCCCGCAACGCGGGAAGGCCGATTTCTCCCGTTCCCAAAAATACAATCCGCATCGCCGCACCATTTCGGAAAAACCGGCCCCGCGGCAAGTCCGGAGGATGTTTGGGGGCGGAAACGCAAACAGGAACATCGGCAACCCGAACGGGGGCTTTTCTTTTGCGCCGGACCTGATATGCAGGGGACATGCCGCGTCCCCGGCCGTTCTCCCGGCGTTCCGCCTCCTCCCGGAGGCAGTTGCACACCCGTCCTCCCCTGGACCGGATGCAGCGGATTTTTCAGGCCATCAAATCCGGTGAATTCCCCAACCGCCAACGTCTCGCCGCGGACATCGAGGTGACAACCAAGACCATTCAGCGGGACATCGATTTCATGCGGGAGCGCCTGCGGCTGCCGATCATCTACGACCAGGGGGAAGGCGGATATTGTTTCACCGAACCGGTCTCGAACTTTCCCATGGTGGAACTGACCGAGGCCGAACTGGTCTCCGTTTTCATCGGTCAAAAGGCCCTCGCCCAATACAAGGGCACCCCGTTTGAATCCCCCCTCCGAAGCGCCCTCGACAAGCTCACCGCGAATTTGAGCGGACGGCTGACCCTTTCGTGGAACGACCTGGACGCCCTCGTCTCGTTCAAGACTTTCGAAATCTCCCCGGTCGATCTCACCACCTTTCAGGTGGTCAGCGAGGCGGTGCGGAAAAGCAAGGAAATCACCTTCCGGTACCGCAAACTCAACTCCAGCCGCTACGAAAAGCGCACGCTGCAGCCCTACCACCTCGCCTGCGTGCTGGACCAGTGGTATGCCATCGGATTCTGTCTGAAGCGCAAGGCGCTGCGCACCTTTGTGCTCACGCGGATGAAGGAACCGCAAATGGGCGCCGCCACCTTTGTGCGGCCCGCGAATTTTTCCATCGAAAGGCACCTCAGGCACAGCTTCGGCGTTTTCACCGCCCGGGGCAGTCACACCGTGCGTCTGAGATTCGATCCCTTCGCCGCCCAGTTGGTCCGCGAACGCATCTGGCATCCGAGCCAGCAGATCCAGGAACTGGCCGGCGGCGGACTCGAACTGACCCTGCAACTTTCCTCGCTCCTGGAGATTGAACCCTGGGTTCTCTCCTGGGGCGAACACGTGCGGATTGTCGGGCCGCCCGAACTGAAACGGCGCGTGATCAAACGGCTGCGGGCCGCCCTGGCGCAGTAACGCGGCGGCGCGGACTCAGCGCGGTTTGATGTAATACCCCGCCGCCTTCCAGGCGCCGTCCTGCCGTTCAAACGTCACGGTTTCCAGCGCGTATTTCATGTTGGCGAAGGAGGTTTCAAACTGGGCGATGACAAACTCCCCCTTCAGAATTCCCTGGGGCGACGGCACCTCGGTTTGCCACGCGGCGGAGACCGGCTTCCGCGATTCGAGCGCGCCCAGCGGCTCCCTCACGGCTTTCAACATCGCCGCCCACTGCGCGGCGGAAACCGCCTTTTGGAAGGACGCGGCCGCCTCGTCCCAGCTTCGTTCATACTCCCCCCTGTCGATGAGGGTGAGCCATTTTTCCATGGCCTCCACCGCGGCGGACTTGGCGGCGTCGGAGGCCTCGGCGGGAGCCGGGGTGTTCGCTTCGGCGGGCTGGGCTTGGAGCGTGGCCAGGGTGAACGGGGCCAGACAGAGGGCGAGGGAAAGGCGCCGGATCCGGCGGGTTTGAACGGTGAACATGGTGTTGTGGGGTTGGGGGGTTAAAAATGTTACTCCGATCCGGCGCAGGGGTGTTTCATTCGCCGGATTTTTTGCCCTGACGCAGGAGTTGCTCCAATTCCTCAATCTCCTTCCGACTGAGCCGGCGGTTGTTGACAAAATGGGCGACCATGGGCGTGAGGGCGCCGTTGAAGACGCGGTCCAGAAAGGTCTCGGCCTCCGCGGCGCGGCATTCCTCCTCCGTCACCCGGGCAAAATACCGGTAGACCTTCCCCTCCCTGGCAAACCCGAGCGCCTTTTTCCGGACCAGACGGTTGAGGAGGGTCTTGATTGTGCCCGGTGACCAGTCCGTGGAATTCGCGAGCGCCCCGATGATGTCCTGCGCTCCGCAATGCGGTTTGCGCCAGACGACTTTCATCACCCGCCACTCCGCGTCCGAAATCCTGGGGTTCATTGTTTGCAAGTGTCAGAGGATCCTCGCGCCGGGAAGAAGAATATCCGTTCCCCCGGAAACTGTCAGGCCTGGTTCGCGCTCGAAGCCAGGCGTTTTTTCCGGCGGCGCTGGGCGTCGGCGACAAACTCGGCCTGGGCGTCAAACGGAGGCTCGTCGGTTTTTCTCAGCACATAGGTGCCGTCCGGCTGCATGACCTTGGCCTTCACGTTGTCGCGCCAGAACCAATCCAGGATTTCCTCGACATGCTCCTTCATGCCGGGGGTGACCACCGGGAAGACCGTTTCGACGCGGCGGAACAAATTGCGCGGCATGAGGTCGGCGCTGCCGAGGTAGATCTTGGGGTCGCCGCCGTTTTCGAAACGGTAGATCCGGCTGTGTTCGAGGAAGCGTCCGACGATGCTGCGCACCTCGATGTTTTCGCTCACGCCCGGAATGCCCACCTTCAGCGCGCAGGTGCCGCGCACGAGGAGGCGGATCGGGACTCCGGCGGCGGAGGCGCGATAGAGGGCCTCGATGATCCCCTCCTCCACCAGGGCGTTGACCTTGATGTAGATGCCGCACGGACGCCCGGCCCGGGCGTGTTCGATCTCGGTTTCGATGAGACGCAAAATCGCCTCAAACAGATTGAACGGCGCCACCAGAAGCTCCTTCATCTGCGGGAACTTCGCCACGCCGGTCAGGCAGTTGAAGGTTTCGGCCAGGTCGTTCGTGATCTCCTCCCGGCAGGTGAACAGGCCGAGATCGGTGTAAATTTTTGCCGTCGACGGGTGATAATTCCCGGTGCCCAGGTGGGCGTAGCGCCGGATGCCGTCGCCCTCGCTCCGCACGATCAGCATCGCCTTGGCGTGGGTCTTCAGGCCGGTCACGCCATAAACGACATCCACCCCGGCCTCGCGCATCATGCGCGCCCATTTGATGTTGGCCGCCTCGTCGAAGCGGGCCTTGAGTTCGATGACCACCGTGACCTGCTTGCCATTGCGCGCGGCCTCGATGAGCGACTGCACCAGCGGCGAGTCGGAACTCGTCCGGTACAACGTCTGTTTGATGGCCAGCACGTGGGGGTCCTCCGCCGCCTGGGCGAGAAAATCCACCACGGTCTGGAAATTGTCGTAGGGGTGGTGACAGAGGAAATCACCCTTGCGGATGTGGAAAAAGATGTCCGCCTCCTCGTTGAGCGAAACGACCGTATTCGGAGTGAAGCGCTTGTAACGGAGCTCGGGCCGGTCGATCTGCATGGCCAGCGGCATGAGCCGCACAAAGTTCAGCGGGCCGTCGATTCGGAAGACATCCTCCTCCTCGAGGTTGAAGATCTCGAGAAGGCGCTCCACGGTGCGGGCCGGGCAGTCCTTTTCCACCTCAAGGCGCACCGCCGCTCCGCGTTTCACCTTGCGCAGTTCCGCCTCGATGGCGTGCAGGAGGTTCTGCGCCTCCTCCTCGTCGAAATAGAGGTTGCTGTTGCGGGTCACCCGGAAGAGGTGGGCCCCAAGCACCTTCACCCCGTGGAAGAGGCTGGCGACGTGGTGCTGGATGACGTGACCAAGGAAAACGTAGTCGTCGCCCTGCGTCGGTTTCGAAAAGGGCACCACCCGGGGCAGGATGCGCGGCACCTGGACAACGGCAATGTCGGTGTCGAGATCCTCGCCTTCGAGTTCGACGATGACGTTCAGGCTCTTGTTGAGCAGCTGGGGAAAGGGATGCGCGGGATCGATGGCCAACGGGGTCAACACGGGGTAAACCGTCCGCCGAAAAAACTCCTCGAAATGCGCGCGTTCGACCTCGGGAACATCCGGGTAGGTGTGAAAGCGGATGTTGTGTTTCTCGAGCTGCGGCTGCAGTTGGTCACGCCAGCAGGCGTATTGATCGTCCACCATGCGGCGCACCCGCGTGCTGATGGCCGCCAGCGCCTCGCTGGCGGTGAGACCGTCGGGTCCGGTCTCCGAAGAATGCATCTGCTTCTGCTGTTTGAGGCCGGCGACGCGGACCTCGAAAAACTCGTCCAAATTGGAGCTGACGATGCAGAGAAATTTCAGTCGCTCGAGCAGGGGGTTCGACTCGTCCATGGCCTGATCGAGGACGCGCTGGTTGAATTCCAGCCAGCTCAGTTCGCGATTGAGGTAAAAGGATTTGTCGGAAAAATCCATGAGGCCATCGTCCGCGACCGTCCGGCGAAATCAAGGGTAATCACGAAGAATCCCGCCGGAATCCCCCGGCGACGGAACCTCCCCCATCCGAAAGGCCGTCCTTCCCTCAGGGATGTCTCCGCAACCAGTCCGGCGAGCCGTATTTTTCCTCCGCCAGAGCCTTCATCCGGGCAAAAACCGCGCCGTCCGGCACAAACGGCTCCGTCCGTCCGGCCAGCAGCCGGCTGAGGCGCTCCTCCAGATCCGGCGGCCAGGCACATCCCTGCACGCTCCCCTGGTGCAGGAATCCCCGCCGGGTCCTTCGCTGGGCGCCCCCGCAAATCTTGGCGCCATGATCCCCCATCACGTCGTCGCACACCGGTCGTTGGAAACACGCCCCGCCGGGGGCGGAGGCACACCCGCTTTGGAGAAAAGCCGCGCCCCCCAGCGCCCGGGCCACGGCGGAGTGAATCCGGCGGTAACTTTCCGCGGGGCGCACGGCGGCAAAGGGCTCCCCCGCCGGCACAATGAGCGCAAAGGTCCAGTCGCGTCCGTGTTCAACCATGCCCCCGCCCGTCCAGCGCCGGACCAGCGGCCGGTCGGGGAAGGTGCGTTGCACCTCGCCGAGGGACTGGGCATACCCGAAGGAAACCGCGGGCTCCGCCCAGCGGTACACCCGCAGAACGGGCGACGACACCGCCTCGAGAAGCGCTTCGTCGAGCGCCATTTGCTCCGCCCCGGTCCGCGGAGTGACATCGGAAAAGACCCGGAGCAAAACGAAGAGCGGCATTGCCAAATCACCACCGTCCTGCGTTCATCTTGTCCATTCGAAAATTTTTCCCATGGCAAAACCGGCACTTGGCAAAGGACTCGGCGCATTGATCAACACGCGCGTGGCGGCGCCTGCCCCGGTCGAAGAACTGGGCGAGCGCGTGCAGAACATTCCGCTGGACCAGATCGTGGCCAGCCCGCTTCAGCCCCGCCACGAATTTCGCAGCGAACATCTGCAGGAACTGGTCGAAAGCATCCGCGAACAGGGCATCATCCAGCCGCTCATCGTTCGCAAGGTGGCCGACAAATACGAGCTCATCGCGGGCGAGCGCCGCTGGCGCGCCGCGAAGGAGCTCAAGCTGACGGATGCCCCGGCCATCATCCGCAAGGCCACCGACCGGGAGGTGCTGGAACTCGCCCTCATCGAAAACCTGCAGCGCGAGGACCTCAACCCGATTGAAGAAGCGATGGCCTACGAGCGCCTGCACCACGATTTCGCGCTCACCCAGGAGGAGATCGCCAAACGCGTGGGCAAAAGCCGCGCCGCCGTGGCCAATGCCATGCGCCTGCTCGACCTGCACGCCGACGTCCAGTCCCTCCTCAAGCAGGGCCGCCTTTCCGTCGGCCACGCCAAGGTTCTGCTCTCCATCAAGTCGCACGAGGAACAGAAATTCCTCGCCGACCAGATCATCCGTCAGGGCGCCTCGGTCCGCGTCGCGGAAAAAATGGCCGCCGCGCACCTCGCCCGCATGGGCAAAACCTCCTCCCCCCGAAAGGGCTCCGCGGGATCCGCCGAATCCGAGCTTTCCCCGGCCATCCTGCGGGTGCAGAACCTCCTCACCCACCGGCTGGCGACACGGGTCGTCATCCAGCATGGCGAAAAACGCGGCAGCATCACCATCGAATATTACGGAAACGACGACCTCAACCGCCTCCTCGGCGAGTTGGGAGTTTCGGTGGAATAAGCGCCGCACCGGGGAGACCTGCACCCCCGGGCATGGATTCCCGCCACGGATCTCCACATCGACGTTTCCATTCCCCATACCGTCAGTTGTCCCGAGACATGAAATCCTATCGCAAGGAACTCTGGTTCGAAGTACCCGCCCGCCGGATGCTGCGCAACATCACACCGGACGTGGAGCGCTGCCTGGCCGAGAGCGGCATCCGGGAAGGACTCTGTCTGGTCAATGCCATGCACATCACGGCCAGCGTGTTCATCAACGATGACGAAAGCGGATTGCACGCCGATTTCGAAAAGTGGCTCGAGGAACTCGCCCCGGAAAAGCCCTACAGCCAATACCGCCACAACCGCACCGGCGAGGACAACGCCGACGCCCATCTCAAGCGCACCCTCATGGGTCGCGAGGTTGTCGTCGCCGTGACCGAAGGACGGCTCGACTTCGGCCCTTGGGAACAGATTTTCTACGGCGAATTTGACGGCCTGCGGCGCAAGCGTGTGCTGGTGAAAATCATCGGCGAATAAACCGCCGCCCCTGTTCCATCCCGCCCGTTTCCCCGTCTCCCCAACGGGTATTTTGTTTACAAAACCGGCGTTTTGTTCTTCCTGTTCGTCTTCCTATGGCACCCCGTTTTCCCACCTCCGCGCCCACCGACTATGACGTGATAGTTGCCGGGGGCGGCCCCTCCGGAGCCGTGGCCGCCATTGCCGCGGCCCGCAACGGCGCCCGGACCTTCCTTTTTGAAAAACATCCCTTTCTGGGCGGCTCCCTGACGGCCATGGGAGTCGGCCCCATGATGTCGTTTCACAATCCGGCGGGCCGCCAGGTGGTAAAAGGCATTCCGCAGGAAATTGTGGATCGTCTGACGGAGCGCGGGGCCAGTCCGGGCCACATCGACGACACCACCACCTACTGCAGCACGGTGACCCCCTTCGATGCCGAGGCGCTGAAGGCGGTGCTGGAGGACATGGCCCTCGAGGCGGGGGTCACCCTGCTCTACCACGCGCAACTCGCCGCGGTGGCCTGCGACCGCGAACTGGAAGGGGTGACGCTTTGCACCAAGGCGGGCCTGCTGGAATTCCGCTCCAAAATCTTCATCGACGCGACCGGCGATGGTGACCTGGCCTTCCAGGCCGGAACCCCCTTTCAAAAGGGCCGCGAGTCGGATCAAAAGACGCAGCCCATGACCATGAACCTCAAGGTTGCCAATGTGGACATGGCACGGGTTCGGGCGTACATCGAGGAGCATCCGGACGATTTTTACCGGGACCCCAATGATCCGGCCTGGCTCGACAAGCTGCGGCGTTCGCCCCGGCTCAGCGCGGGGGGATTCCGGAAGGCCTGGGAGGAGGCCAAGGCCCGCGGTGAAATCACCATTCCCCGGGAATACCTGCTCTTTTTCGAAACGGCCACCCCGGGTGTGGTGATCATCAACACCTCGCGCATTCAGGATCTCGATCCCAACGATCCGTTCGACCTCACCCGCGCGGAAATCCTCGGACGCCGGCAGTGTGACGAAATCTTCCGCTTTGTGCGCAAGCATTGCCCCGGTTTTGAAAATGCCATCCGATGCGACGGTCCGGCGCAGATCGGAGTGCGCGAAAGCCGCCACGTCCGCGGACTGTATCGTCTCACCGCGGACGATCTGCTGAACCAAACGGATTTTCCCGACGCGGTGGCCAGGGGCGGATATCCCATCGACATCCACAGTCCGGACGCGGCGGAAACGCACACGCGGCATCTGCCGCCCGACGGATCCTACGCCATTCCGCTGCGCTGCCTGCTGGTGGAAAAGCCGGACAACCTGATCATTGCCGGACGCTGCCTCAGCGCCACTGCGGAGGCCTTCGCCGCAGTCCGGGTCACACCGATCAGCATGGCCATCGGTCAGGCGGCCGGAACCGCCGCCGCCCTGGCCGTTCGGCACCAAAGCCTCCCGAGGGACGTCGACGTACCCGAGCTGCAGCAGACCCTGCGCGCACAGGGCGCCATCCTTTAAGCCGCGTCCCGGGACTCCCCCCGCCCGGCCGTGCCCCGAATTTTTCCGGCGAGGCGGGCCGAAATTGCTCAAAAGTCGTCCGACGGAATCCGCGCCGCAGCCTTGCCTTGCCGCCGCGAAAACGGCATATCGCTAGCGATGCTCGAGCGCGGCCCAATGGTTTCCTTTCGGCCTTTCCGTCGGGCTTCCGATTCCAAATGAAAAATTCCCAGCAAGAAACCGGCGAATTCGCCGATCAGGTCCCCGGACTTCTCCGCGCCTGTGTGGTCGCGCTTTTGGGAGGAATGGCGATCGGCGTGGTCGGGGCGGCATTTCGGGCCGGTTTGAGCTGGATGGACGCCCATCGGGAAGCCTTCACCGCGTGGGCCCGATCCCTCGGCTGGGCGGGCATCCTCCTCCCCATCCTGATGGCCACCCTCGGCGCGGGACTGGCGCGGCTGCTCGTGCGCCGGCACCCGATCGCCGCGGGATCCGGCGTCCAGCACGTGGAAGGCATCATGCGCAAGGAAGCCGAACCGGCACCGCTGGTTGTGGTGCCGATCAAATTTCTCGGAGGCCTTCTGAGTCTCGGCGCGGGACTGGCGCTGGGACGGGAGGGTCCGACCATCCAGATGGGCGCCACACTCGGCGCCTCACTGGCGCGGTGGTTTCGCACCACCAAGGAATGCCTGACCGATTTGCAGGCTGCGCTGGGCGGAGCGGGTCTGGCCGTCGCCTTCAATGCACCGGTCGGCGGAGCGATGTTTGTCTTCGAGGAAGTTGCGCGGGCCTTTCGCCTCCGGCTGACCGTTGTGACGATCTTGGGAACCGCCACGGCCATCACGGTCGCGCGCCTCATTCTGGGCTCGGCCCCCGATTTTTCAGTAAAGCCGGTCCTTCCCGGCGGGACGGTGGATCTCATTTTCCACGCCATCGCGGGGGCGGCCATCGGCCTTCTCGGCGTCGCCTACAACAGGCTCGTCATCCTGGGGCTGGATGGGATGGAAAAACTCCGGGCTTGGCCCGCCGAGATGCGGGCGGCCGCGGTGGGTTTCCTCGTGGGCATCGTGGGCTGGTTCCTGCCCCATCTCGTGGGAGGCGGGGATCCCGTCTCCCAGCAGATTCTCGACGGCGGGGTTCCCCTCGGCTCCCTGTTGTTGATTCTGGTCGTGCGCTGGTTTCTTGGCCCGATCAGCTACTCCGCGGGCACGCCGGGCGGACTGTTTTCGCCCCTGCTTCTGGTGGGGGCAACCCTCGGTGCCATTTTCGCCATCCTGTTCAATTCGTTGGGCATCGTCGAAACGCCGCTGTCGGTTGTCGCCTTTGCCGTCGTCGGCATGACCTCCTTTTTCACCGGTGTGGTGCGGGCTCCGCTGACGGGAATCATTCTCATTTCCGAAATGACCGCCACGGACACGCTCATGGTTCCGATGCTCGTCGCCTGCTTCGGGGCCATGCTCACGTCCTCCCTGGTGCGCGGCGAGCCGATCTACGACACACTGCGCCACCGCATGATCAAGGCGGGATTGAAATGACGGGAACCCGGCGCGCGTGCTGACCGTCCTCCCCTCCGCGGCCGTTCCCTAACGCCTCAGGGCCGAAACTTGCATGCGGACGTCTTGTCCGTCCGACCAGACGTCCGAAGCGGACGGTCGGAAACCCCTTCGGTCCGGATCGGCGGAGAGGAACAGCGCGCGGCCCGCGCTTTTCCCGCCGCACCGAGAACGGCGATCAGTTCGGCCTTCCTGACCGGTTTGTTCAGGTAGCCATCCATGCCGGCGTCCAGGCAGTTCCGCCGGTTTTCCGGCATGATGTCGGCCGTGAGCGCCACGATGTAGCAGGGAGGACGTCCCTCCGCCCTCTCGATTTCCCTCAGTTTTAGCGTCGCCTCGATTCCATCGACCACCGGCATCTGGACATCCATGATGACGCAGTCGGGGTGCATTTTCGTGAAGAGATCAATGGCCTCCTGCCCGTTGGTCGCCACCCCGACGTCACAGCCGGTGTGCCGCAGCATGTTGAGAAGCAGTGCCCGATTGATTCTGTCATCCTCCACGATCAGGATTTTCCCGCCGGGGAGCGGAGCCCCGTCCTCCGGGGAAAATTCCGCCCCCTCCTCCAAAGGCTCCGCGACCTCCAGGGGAAGGGACAGGACAAATCGCGCGCCCGACTCGAGGTTTTCCGCGTGCAGGTCACCGTCCATGAGTTCGGCCAGCTTCCGGGAAATGGCCAGCCCGAGACCCACCCCGCCGTATTCCCGGGAGTTGGAAAAATCCGCCTGGGTGAAGGGTTCAAAAATCACCGTCAGAAGGTCCGGAGGGACGCCCGGTCCGGTATCCTCGACCACAAACTCCAAACGACCGGCACCGGAGCCATTCCGCACCGCACGGGCTTCGATTTCAACAAATCCCGAAGGCGTAAACTTCAAGGCATTGCCCACGAGATTGAGAAGGATCTGGCGGATCCGTCCCGAATCCCCCAGGACCGCGTCCGGAAGACTGTGGGCCACCTCGACGATCAGGGAAATTCCCTTCGTGCGCGCCTGATGGGAAAAGAGCGCGCGCACCTCCTCGAGGAGGCGGGACGGAGAAAACGGGGCCTTTTCAATCCTCAGCCGGCCGGCTCCCATGCGGCTGAAATCAAGGATGTCGTCAATGATCCGCATCAACGCCCGTCCGCCGTCCTTGATCATTTGCAGATATTCCACCGCCTGTTCGGGCAGCCCCTTCAGGTCCAGGGTGGCCTCGGCAAATCCCAGCATTCCCCCGAGGGGCGTCCGGATCTCATGACTTATGGCGGCCAGGAATTCCCGCTTGGCCCGCTCCCCGGCCAGGGCCTGTTCGGTCAGCTGGGTCTGCCGCTCAAGGGCGCTGCGCAGTTCGGCCTCCCTGCCGCGCTCCTCGGTGACATCCCGGGCCAGCCCTCCCAGACGCACGGCCCGACCGGTGTCGTCCCGGATGATGCTGCCGCGGAATTGCACCCAGCGCACGCTCCCATCCGCCAGCACAATGCGGTAATCACATTCCAGGCTGGACGCGCGGGAACGGATCGCCTTCGCAAAGGTCCGACGAACCCTGGCGCGATCATCGGGATGGACGCATTTCTCCCAGATCCGGGAATCGCGGTAGAGCTCCTCCCGGGTCATGCCCCACAACTGCGTCACCGAAGGGCTGACGTAGCGGACACGTTGGGGATCAAGGTCCATGAACCAAAAGACGTCCGGACTGCTGTCGGCGAGCTGACGCAGCCGTTCCTTGCTGTCGGCAAGCTGTCTGGTGCGTTCCCGCACCTTGTTTTTGATTTCCGCGTTGAGAATTTCCAGCTCCGCTTCCCGGCTCGCCACCCGGCGCATCTCCCTCAGACTCAGGCGGATGGCCACAATCAAAAAGGCATCCTCGAAGAGAATCCATGCGATGTGCTCGAAACTTCGCCACAGAGGAACGGAAACGCTTCCGTAGAGGGATTCCGGCCAGAGGAGCCCCCGCAAAAAATGGTCTCCCAGGGCCACGACGGACGCCGTGAACAACACCCATCCATCCCGGTAAAAGGCCAGAAAAGCCAGCGAAGCGAAGATGTGAAAATGCGTCTCGATGCGTCCGCCGGTGAGATGAATGAGCAGGCCGCAATAAAGCATCTGCACCGCCGCGAAGACATGGCGGGTCACCGCTCCGCCGGGATACCGCCAGGCCAGTAAAATCGGAAGGAGAGTCATCGCCCCGCCAAGAAAAACCGCCGCCCCGATCTGGGGGGAAACAACACCGGGTTCCCCCTTACCGGGTTCGGGAGACAGCCACAACGACAGGACCACCCCCAGAATCCACTGGATCCCCATCAACCAGGCAAAGAGCCCGTCGGTGTGTCGACAGATGGCCTCCCGGGCCGACAGAAAATTTTCCTCCTCCAACCGCTGGGCTTCCGGCGTCTTCATGGGACAGGGGGATTCTCCCCGGATTCGCCCGGTCGGAGAAACCCGCCGGGATTCGTGTCGTCGGACCGGTCGGGGCCCCCGATGCTCCCCTCCCCGCCAGACGATCCCCGCGGGGGCCAAACGGCATCCCTCGGCCGGCTGCGGATCCGGCGATCCTTTTCCGCCTGGGAGTGGCGGCTGTTGGAAAGCGGCGCCATTGGTCAGAATATGGCTCCATCCAACCTCCAAAACAACTCCGCAAGTCGGATTGCTTCCCCCTCCGCCCCCACGGAAAGCACTTCGCTTGCGGGGCGGTCTCGACTACGCTGAGGCCGCATGTTTGCCCACGAACGACACAACACGATCCGCCGCATCGTGAGGGAGCATCGGAAACTGAATTTCGCCGAGCTTCAGAAACTGGTGAACGTCTCCCCGGCCACGCTGCGGCGGGATCTGACGGACCTCGAGAAATCGGGCGACATCCTGCGCGTTCACGGCGGAGTGCTGGATCCGGCCTATGTGCGCTCGGAGATTTCCTTCGACGAAAAGGTTCTCCGCCACAGCCGGGCCAAGAAGGCCATCGCGTCCGCGGCCGCCGCGCTTGTTCCCGAGGGATCCATTGTTTTTGTGGACGCCGGCTCCACCTGCCTCGAGGCCGGACGGCTTCTTCTCGGACGGCCCGATCTCACCCTGGTGACCCATTCCGTGGCCCTCATTGGGCTCTCCCTGCAGGGACGCGCGAAAGTCCTCTGTCCGGGCGGGGAATTGCGCCGGGTCAGCGGAGCGCTCGTGGGCGGAGCGGCGCTTGGCAGTCTGGAATTGATCCGCACCGACATGGCCCTGGTCGGGGCGTCCGGACTGACGGAGGAGGGATGTTCGACCACCGAACTTTCCGAGGCGGAAATGAAACGGGCCATCCTGCGCGGCACCCGGCGCAAGGTTCTGCTGGCCGACTCCAGCAAGTGGCGGCAGTCCAGCACCGTGCTGTTCTCGGACTGGGGCGGATTTGACGACTGGGTGACGGAGCGGATTCCGGAGGATGCCCGGGCAGTGCGGCGCGCCGGGGTGAAACTGCACGCCCCTTCGGAAAACTGATTCGCCGCCGCTACCGGGGAAACCGGGCAAATCCCTGCCGGGCGCCCAGAGCCAGGCATTCCTCCAGGGGCAGGATGCCGCCCGAGGTGGTCGCATGACGCAGACAGGCGGCCGCCGCACAGACACCCCGCACCAGGTTTTCCTGCATGGGCCTCCCCTCGTGGAATCCAAACAACAGGCCCGCGGCAAACGCGTCCCCGGCGCCGGCGGCCCCGACGATCCAATCCGCGGGCAGATTCACCCGTCCCTGCCAGACCTCCTCTCCCGCCGCCGAACGCGCATAGGCCCCTTCCGGCAGGTGGATGACGACCCACTGGCGCACACCCCGTTGCAGCAGGACCGCCGCGGCATCACGCAACCCTTCGGGAAGAAAATTTGCCGCCTCACCCCGCACGGCCACGCCGCTGACACGGGAGGCCTCCAGTTCATTGCAGATCAACAGATCAATTTCGGGCAGCGAAGGATTGATCACCGCGCCGTAGTCGGGCCGTTCCACGCTCACCAGATCAACCACGCGGAAAAATCCCCTCCGGCCGGCCTCCTTCAGAACCCCCGCCGCAACCGTGCCATGGACGCGGTCCGGGGCGTCCAGGGCATCGAGCAGAAGAAGATATCCCAGATAAAAAAGACGTCCGTGCATCCGGGACCAGGGAAAATGCCCGGGAGAAAGAAAACTGTTCGCGCCTCGCTGGTGAAAGAACGTGCGGCGGCCCGTCGAGCGGACCGTCATCACATCGGTGTACGACGTGGGGGCGGAATCATGACGCGCCAGCAACGCGGTCGAAATCCCGAGTTGGGAACATTGCCCGACGATCCAGTCGCCTTCCGCGTCGTTTCCGATCAAACCCAGGCCATGCAGGGGGAAGGGCGCCCCCAGCTTCGCCAGGTTCACCAGCAGATTGAAGGCGCCGCCGCCGTTGTTTTTTTCCTCCGACGAAATGTTGGCGAGGGTGTCCTGCGAAGGATAGACGTCGATCATCTTGGTCGTATCGACGATCCAGTTGCCGGCACCGATGAGGCCCGCGGTGTTCATGACGCGGCCTCGCTCACCAGGCGAACCAGAGCCGGTTCGTCCTCCTCGATACCCGGGAACCGGCCGACCCGCTCATTCACGAAGAAATTGTCGTGAAGGTCGTCGTTGGCGGTGGAGACCTCGCCAATGATGCACTCGGAGGAGAGCGGCCAGAATTCGTGATAAACCCCCGGCGTCAATGTCACCCGCCATCCCGCCGGCAATTCGATGAGGCTTCCGGAGGCCACCGTGTGCTCCTCATGATTGAGCGGCACCCGGGTCGGTTTTCCGGCGGCGGTGTCGGGATGTTCCGCCCAGACCTTCACCGCCAGACGGCCGGACCGGCAGATGATGTCCTCCTTCTTTTTTCGATGGGCGTGCGCCGGCGTGGTCATGCCCTGCCGGGCATACATCAGCTTCTCGCAATACTCCGGTTCCTCGGCGAGATTCACGAGGACGAGACCGTATTTTTTCCAGTCACCCAGTCCGAAATCCGTCAGATCCCAACGGGGACGGGGCGGAAGCGCCCAGCCATTTTTTTCAAAGCATTCGGTGGCGGACCGGATGAGAAAATTGATTTCGCTGCGTTTCATGGGGGCGGGAGAATTTTTTGGCTGAACGACAATCGATTCAAAGGGCGACCGCGCTTTTCGACCGGTGGGAGGCCAGGGCGGCGGCAAAAAGCTCGTGACTGCGGACCGCCTCCCCGGGGGTGACACAGCCGAAGCGTCCGTCCAGCCGGCCGGCCCGTTCCGCCAGGTAGGAAGCCCACATTTGCAGGAAACAGTCGGGAAACCCGGGTTCGAAAATGGCTCCGGTGATGGTGGGAAACGGCCCGTGAAATCCGAGATCCGTGCGCTGCCAGACCTGCTCCCCGCCGCGCCGGAACGTCCAGAGGGTCTTGGGTTCCTTGGTGCTGTATTTGACACCGCCGTCGGTTCCGAGGATCTCCAGGAACCACGTGTTGGTTTCCCCTGGCGCGAGGCGTTTCATCTCAAAACGCATCGGCACCTCGCCGCCCCCGAACTCGAATTCGGTGTGCAAAAGCGCATTGTCCCACGTGTCGCAGGGCACCATGCCTCCCTTTCCATCGGGGCGTTCGTGATAGACCTTCTGGAGCTGGGCGTAAACGCGTTTGGGGAACCATCCCAGACGGAACGGAACATGCACGGTGTGCATGCCCAGGTCCCCCATCACCCCGATCTCCCCGCAGGTTTTCACCTGGCGTTTCCAATTGACCGGCTTGGCCGGATCGAGGTCGCTGCTGTGGTGAAATCCGGAGCGCACTTCAAGCAGCCTGCCCAGCCGCCCTTCGCGGGCCAGGGCATAGGCCCGCTGGACGCCGGGCAGGAACGGAAACTCGGAGCTGCAGCGCACAAAGCGGCCGGACTCCGCCGCGGCGGCGGCAATCCTCCTGGCCGCCGCCAGATCAATGCCAAAAGGCTTCTCCGCAAAGAGATCCTTTCCGGCTTTCAGCACGTCGAGATAGATCGCCTCGTGCAGATTGTGAGGCACCGCGACATAGACGACGTCAACGTCCGCACTGGCCAGGAGCTCGTGATGGTCCGCGGTCAGCAATCGAACCGTGGGGATCTGCCGAAACCATTCCCGCGCCTTCCCGGAAAGGTCGCAGACGGCGGTCAGTTCGGCGCGGACGGGAAAGTTGTCGAGGACAAACCAGCGCCCGAGCGCAGCGGCCACTTCGCGGCCCATCAGGCCGCCTCCAATGATTCCGATTCTGGCCGTTTCCATGGCGGGCTCAGGCCAGAAATTTCACCGCGTCGGCCGCCGTCGCCCCATCATGCACGATGGCCATCAGGGCGCGGGTCATGCCGGCCGGATTCGCATGCTGGATGACATTGCGTCCGTACACGATTCCCGCGGCCCCCTGTTGGATCAACCGCTCGGTGCGCTCGAGGATCTCGCGATCCGGCGCCTTGCCGCCCCCGCGCACGAGCACGGGAATGCGCCCGGCAATCTGCACCACCCTGTGGTACACACCCACATCATCGGTGGGATCCGCCTTGATGATGTCCGCCCCCAATTCCACCGCCTGCCGCACCAGAGGCAGGATTTTCTCCGGATCCCCGTCCACCATGTACCCCCCGGCCTTCGCATTGGGCTGAAACACCAGCGGCTCAATCATCAGGGGCATGCCGTAGCGGTCACAGTCCGGTTTGATTCTCAGAATGTTCTGAATGCATTGATCGGACACCTCCGGCTGATCGGGGATGCGGAAAAGATTCACCACCACGCAGGCCGCATCGAGGCGAAGCGCCTGCTCGACCGGATTTTCGATCATCCGGCTGAAAAGCGTCCGGGGAAGATCCTTCCCGTAGACATTGGCCACGTCGGTCCGGAGAACCAGGGACGGTTTCCGGCGTCCGGGAATCGACTGCAGGATGGGCGCCTGCCCCACCGTCAACTGGATCGCATCCGGTCCCGCCTCCACCAGCGTCGTAATCGCCGCGTGAATGTCCTCAATGCCCGCCAGGAATCCGTACTCGTTGAAAAAACCGTGATCGATGGCGACATCGAAACATCGGTTGGACCTGGCATTAAACAGTCGGTTGAGGCGGAAGACTTTCATGACAGCGGATGAGCGATTTTGATTGTTTTATATTAAATCGATCATCTCTGTCAACGAAAGAGCCGCGGGATCCGTCGGATCAGACGCCCTGCCTGACGAAAGCAGCTTCCGATTTCACCTGGGCCAGCACGGCCTCGAGGTCGAACTGCTCTTCCGGGCAAATCCCGGCGGGAACAAATTCCAGCGAGGCGTTCACGCCCGCGGGAAGGTCGCGCAGGATGGCTTTCCACGGGGTGACACCCTCGGCCAAGGGAACAAACCGCATGGCGGAGTCCCGGTTCTGCAAATGGACATGCCGGACGAATTCCTTCTGGCGGGCAAACTGCAAAAGCTCGCTCTTCCCGTCGAAGACGGTCGGCTGAAAGAGCAATCCCACCTGGGGGGCGCCGATGTCGCGCACCACCCGGACGATGCGGTCCGGATCATCGGCGATGGACAGGTCATGCGTCTCGAGAAGGATTTCCATTCCCTCCAGCCGCCCGGCCAGCCAGCTGAGGCGGCGGGTGAACGTCGTCACCGCCGCGTCGTCGGACGGCGAGATCCGGGGACCGGGAAAAATTCGCACCTTGGAAAACGCAAAGAAGCGCAGCGTTTTTTCCAGGGTGTCGGCGGCCCGGGGCAGTTCCTCCTCGGACAGGGTGAGCAGGTTCACATAGGAACTCAGGATGGCCGGTTTCAGTCCGCATTCCCGCAGCAGATTCCGAATTTCCGGCCACCCGGCCTCCCCGCCCAGATGCGGCTCGAAAACTTCCACCGTCCGGAATCCCGCCCCGGCGATCCGGGGCAGAAGGACCGAAAGATTCTGGGAAACCTTTTTCGGGGTCCAGCGGGCCGGTTCCAGCGCAATCGTATGAAGGAAAACTTCCACCAGGTCATGCAGGAACCTTTCCTGCCGGATGTCAATCCCGACGGATCGGCCAAGCAACCTGTGAATTTCTGTGAATAACCCGGAGAAATACGATTGACTTGGCACGGGAATTGCCAATTCTCCGAGCGTCTATGTTTGATCTGGCGGCGTTTACGGCATTTGTCGGTTTGGCAGGCGCCCTCCTCGGGGGCGTCTGGTGGGTCTGTCGCAGGGACAACGACCCGTCCTGATTTCCTGCCGCACATGATCACCACCTGGTTACGTTTTTCGTGGGACCTCACGAACCTTCCCTCGACGGAAAGCGGGATCCCCTCGCCGTTCCAGCTTCGCGAGGCGACGCCGGATGAGGAGGATGTCGTCCAAAAGGTCGCCTACAGCGCCTTCAGCATGGATTCCGGATGGGGCAATCTGCAAAGCCCCTTCGTGGAAAACATTCGCAGGCAAATCGCCACGGCCTTCGACAAGGACGCCAAATACCGCCGCCTGGTGCTCCTGCACGGCTCCCGCATCATCGGCTGTTCGGTGCTGGATACGGAGGACGACGCCCCGAACCACCTGCTCACCGGTCCCTGCATCGTGCACGAATACCGCAGCCGCGGGCTGGGCAGTCAGATTTTACTGGCCTCCCTCCTCACCCTGCGCGAGGCGGGCCTGAGAAGGGCCCACGGCCTGACCCGCGACAAGACCACGTCCGCGCGCTTCATTTATCCGAAGTTCGGCGGCGCGGCCGAACCGTGGACGCCGGATTTTGAATCCGCCCCCAGGCTGGCTGCATAGCTTTCCGCTTTTCAAAAGGGCCGTGGTTTGACACACAAGGGACAATTCGATGAACGGGCTGTTTAAGGATTACGAGGTCGGGGATTTTTTCGATGAAATGTTTTCCGCCCCCGGGGTCGTCCGCCCGCACTACGAACTCCTGGCCCGGAGGTTTCGGGAGATGGATCCCGGGGAGTTCGAGCGGAAACGCGAGCTCGCCGAAAAATCCTACCTGAATCAGGGCATCACCTTCACGGTCTACAGCGGCGACGAGGGCACCGAGCGCATCTTTCCCTTCGACCTCATTCCCCGCATCATTCCGGCCCGCGAATGGGAACATGTCGAGCGCGGACTCATCCAGCGCCTCACCGCGCTGAACATGTTCCTGCACGACGTCTACCACGAGCAGCGCATCCTCAGGGAGAAGATCATTCCCGAGGAAATCATTCTCGGCGCCAAACATTTTCGGCCCGAGCTGATGGGGTTTGATGTCCCGCGGGACATTTACATCCACATCTGCGGCACCGATCTCATCCGGGACCGCCAGGGGGTGTACACCGTCCTGGAGGACAACGGACGCTGTCCGTCCGGCGTCTCCTATGTGCTGGAGAACCGCCAGGCGATGAAGAGGGTCTTTCCCAAGCTGTTCTCCAAGTATTCGGTCCGGCCGGTGGACCGTTACACCCAGGACCTGCTCGCCGCGCTGCGTTATGTCGCCCCGCACGAAAATCCCGATCCGACGGTCGTCGTGCTCACGCCCGGAATCTACAATTCCGCCTATTTCGAGCATTCCTTCCTGGCCCGTTCCATGGGCATCGAAATTGTCACCGGCAGCGACCTGGTGGTGAAGGACGCCCGCGTCTTCATGAAGACGACCAAGGGGCTCAAGCAGGTCGACGTGATCTACCGGCGCATCGACGACGATTTCATCGACCCCACCGTCTTCCGCAAGGATTCCGTGCTCGGCGTGCCGGGCATCATGGAAGCCTACCGCAAGGGCAACGTGAATCTCGCCAACGCGATCGGCACGGGTGTGGCGGACGACAAGGTGACGTATTATTACGTGCCGCGCATGATCAAGTTCTACCTCGGTGAGGATCCCATCCTTCCGAACGTGGAGACCTATCTCACCGCCGACGACAGCGACCGCAAATACGTCCTGGAAAACCTCGACAAACTGGTCGTGAAGGCCGCCAACGAAAGCGGCGGCTACGGCATGATCATCGGTCCGCAGGCGACAAAGGAACAGATCGAAAAATTCCGGCAGGCCATCCAGGCCGATCCCCGCGGATACATCGCCCAGCCCGTCATCAGCCTTTCCCGCTGTCCGTCCTTCTGCGACGGCCGCACGGAGGGCCGGCACATCGATCTGCGGCCCTACATTCTCAGCGGCGAAAAAATCAGCATCATTCCTGGCGGCCTCACGCGGGTGGCGCTGCGCAAGGGTTCGCTGGTCGTGAACTCCAGCCAGGGCGGGGGCAGCAAGGACACCTGGGTGCTGGACGAGGACATGGCCCCGGAGGCCGCCGTGTCCGACGGACAGAGCCAGAGTCAGGGTCCCGTGAGCGTGAATTGAATCCATCCCGAGCATGCTAAGTCGAGTCGCCGATTCCTGTTTTTGGTTGAGCCGCTACATCGAGCGGGCCGAAACCAACGCCCGCATCCTCGACGTCAACATGCAGCTCATGCTCGATTTCGAGGACCAGACGGCCCTCTCCATCCAGCAGCACTGGCAGCCGGTGCTGGCCACGCTGGAGGACCAGGAGCTCTTCAGCAAGATCCACGACGCGGTGACGCCCGACACGGTGATGGATTTTGTCACCTTTGAAAAACGGAATCCGAACGCCATCTATTCCTGCATTTCCATCGCCCGCGAAAACGCCCGCACCGTGCGCGAGCAGATCTCCAGCGAGATGTGGGAACAGCTCAACCGGACCTTCCTCTACCTGCGCGACGGCCGGGCGAAGGCGGATTTTTACGACAGTCCCATTGATTTTTACCGTCGTCTCGTCGATCAGCTTCACGCCTTCCAGGGCACGACCGACGCGACCATGACGCACGGGGAGGGCTGGGATTTCATTCAGATCGGCAAATACCTCGAGCGCGCCGACTCGACCTCGCGCGTACTTGACATGAAATACCACATCCTCCTGCCCAGCGGCGAACAGGTCGGCGGGCACGTCGACATCACGCAGTGGATGGCGGTGTTGCGCTCCTGCAGCGGACTCGAGGCGTATCTGAAAAGTTACGTCGGCCAGGTCTCCGGCTGGCAGGTCGCGGAGTTCCTCATCCTGCACGATCAGTTTCCGCGTTCGATCCGCTTCTGCGTGGACAATCTCGACACCTCGCTGCACCGGATCTCGGGGTGCGAAAAAAACCATTTCAGCACCGAAGCCGAACGGCTTTCCGGACTGCTCCGCTCGAACCTCGACTACACCACGATCGGCTCGGTCTTCCAGACCGGCCTGCACCAGTTCCTCGACCAGACGCAGCTCCGCCTCAACGAGATCGCCGACGCCATCCGGAAAACGTATTGCCAGTGGATGGATGAATAAAAGGCGTCTCCCTGTTTTTTCCCTCCCTTCCCCAACATGCCCGGCCTTGTTGAAATCCCTCCCTTCCCCGGCGGCAAACGCATCGCCGTCACGACCAGCTTTGACGATGGAGACACCTTTGATCGCCGCATTGTCGCGGCCTTCAACGAGTGGGGCCTCAAAGGCACCTTCAATCTGAACTCGGGAAAGCTCGGGCGCACGGGCGTCCGGCCGCCGGACAACACCTTCGCCAAACTCGACGCGTCCGAAGTGGCCTCGCTCTATGAGGGCCACGAAGTCGCCATCCATACCGTCACCCACCCGCACCTCCCCCGCCTCGACGCCTCGCAGATCGCCCGGGAGGTTCTCGACGACCGGCGGGCTCTGGAAGACCTCGTGGGCTATCCGGTCCGGGGCATGGCCTATCCCTACGGCAGCTACGACCAGCGGGTGGCCGATTTGCTGCGGAGCCTGGGCATCGTCTATTGCCGCACCTGCGAGAACGCCCCGCGCTGTTTTCCTCCCCGGGATCCCCTCGCCTGGCCCACAACGGCGCACCAATACGCCACGGATCCCACCGTGCCGGAACGGTTCGCCGCCCGATACGACGATCCGCACTATTCCGGCGTCTTTTTCGTCTGGGGGCATGGGTTCGAGTTCCAAAAGCGCGACGACTGGGCCGGCCTGGAACGCATCTACAAGCCGCTCTCCGGCAAACCCGACGTCTGGTATTGCACCAACATCGAACTTTTCGACTACGAGGAGGCCCGCCGGCGGATCGTGATCGCAGCCAACCTGGCCTCCGCCCACAATCCGAGCGCGCTGACCGTCACCCTCAAGGTCGACGGCCGGTTTGTCAATGTGCCGGCCGGCGCCACGGTGCGTCTCACCGATTAGCATCCGATTGACACGCCCGCCGCCTTGCCTCCATTTTCGGCGGGTGCATTCGTTTTCGTATCGTGATGGCGTCCTTCATTGTGAGGACGTAAACCTCGACGAGCTGGCCGACCGGGTCGGCACGCCGGCCTATGTCTATTCCGCGGAAACCATCCGCAACAATTTCCGCCGCCTCGACGCGGCCCTCGCGCCGCTCGACCACCTGATCTGTTACGCGGTGAAGGCCAATTCCAACCTCGCCATCCTCAACCTGCTGGCGAAGGAGGGGGCCGGGTTCGACATCGTTTCCGGCGGGGAACTTTTCCGCGTCCAAAAGGCCGGCGGCACCCCCGGACTCTGCACCTTCGCCGGGGTGGGCAAGACGGTCGGGGAAATCCGCCAGGCCCTCGAGGCCGGCATCTATTGCTTCAACGTCGAAAGCGAACCCGAACTCGAACGCATCAACGAGGTGGCCGGATCGCTCGGGGTGAAGGCCCCGGTGGCCGTGCGGGTCAATCCCGACGTCGACGCCCGAACCCACAAGTACATCTCCACCGGAAAGAGCCAGAACAAGTTTGGCATCGGCCTTGATCGCGCCGGGGAGGTTTATGCGCGCGCCGCGGAGCTCCCGCACCTGCACCTGCGCGGCGTGCAAACCCACATCGGCTCGCAGATTCTCGAATGCGAACCCTTCGCCGAGGCGGCCGCCAAGCTCGTTCCGCTGGTGGAGAAACTCCGCGACACCCACGGCATCGAGTTTTTCAGCATCGGCGGCGGCATCGGGATCGTCTACGACCCCGCCTTGGAAAGCGGCTCGCCGGAGTGGTGGAGTGCGGTCGATCACCCCAAACGCATCACGCCGGAAGCCTACGCCGCCGCGATTGTTCCGATTCTCAAACCGCTCGGCCTGCGCATCCTTTTCGAACCCGGCCGCTTCATGGTCGGCAATGCCGGCGTCCTCCTCAGCACGGTGCAATACGTGAAGAAGACCCCGGCCAAGACGTTCACCGTCGTCGACGCGGCCATGAACGACCTCATCCGTCCCGCGCTCTACGAGGGATATCACGAAATCCATCCCCTGCGCGCCGCGTCGGAACCGGCGGTGGTCATGGACGTGGTCGGACCCGTTTGCGAAAGCGGGGACTTTTTTGCACAGGACCGCGAGGTTCCGCCGCTCAGGCAGGACGACCGCATCGCCCTTTTCAGCGCCGGCGCCTACGGATTTGTGATGTCGTCGAATTACAATTCCCGTCCGCTCCTGCCCGAAGTGCTCGTCGACGGGGCGGCGACCCACCTCATCCGCAAACGGCAGACGCTCGATGATTTGATCCAGGGGGAAAGCATCCCCGCCTGAGGACCGGAGGGAGTCCCGCCGGGGCTCCCGTTCCGTCCCCCGGAAGGTGTGGCGGCCCGGTTTTCATCCCGGGCCCGGCTACTGCAGCGACACCGAGGCCGTCTGGCCGATGCGCAGCGGCACGGGCGGTTTTCCGGTGACCTGCACGCGCACGGGGAAGCGGTTCGGCAGGCGAATCCAGTCGATCGTCTGGCTCACTTCGGGAAGCAGGTCCACTGTGGCGCCATCCTGCAGGAAGATTCCCCACGCCACGCTGACCACCTCGCCCTCGAAAGGCTCCGACTCGTGTCCCATCAGGGTGATCCTGGCCTTGCGGCCGACCTGGACGTGTTGGAGCTGGGTTTCCTTGAAATAGGCCGCGATCCAGAACGAACTCGCATCCACGAGCGCCAGCAACTGCTGGCCCTCGTTCACGTACTGTCCCAGGCTCGTGTTCATGTTGGTCATGTAGCCGTCCACCGGCGCGTAAACCTTCGTGTAGGACAGATTCAGCTCGGCGTTTTTCAGAGTCGCCATTGCCGCCGCCGTGTTCGCCACCGCCGCCGCATAGGCATCCTGGGCATTCTGCAGATCACGCAGATCCGTGACCTTGGTTTCGTAGAGGGTCGTCTGGCGCTCCAGTTCCTGCTTGGCCTGGATCTCCGCCGCCTGGGCCTGCTTGAGTTTGGCTGCGGCATTGTTGAGCGCCGCCTCGTAGGTGGACGGATCAATCTCGAACAGGAGATCGCCTTTTTTCACCGGCTGATTGTCCTTGATCGGGATGTTGATGATCGGCCCCTCCACCCGCGGGGCAATGCCCACAATGTTGGCGCGGACCTGGGCGTCACGGGTCCAGGGACGGTCCACATACCGCGCATACATCAGGAGCGCGGCCACGATGGCCAGGACCACCACGAGGCCGGTCAAAAGATATTTGCTGGGAGCGGTTTTCACGGTGCAACGAGGAGTCCGATAACGCAGCCGAAAAGCACGGCCAGTGCGACAAAAAAGAGAGGAACATTCCAGATCCGGCGCGTCCACCCGAAGTGCTCAAGCCCCACCATCACCAGCCAGGCGAGCAAAAACCCCAGGGTGCCCACCACCATCCCCCAGGGAACGAGGAAATCCCCCACCTGCAATTCAGCGGTCGTCAGACGTGAGAGGAGATCCATGCCGGCCATTAAATCCAAAAGTCCCCCCGTGTAGAGCCAATTTTCCGGGAGGAGGATGCGGCCGGCGGACTGGAAAGTCATTCGGAACAAAAAATTTGTTTCGTGAGTTCCTCAAGCCCAGGACCTTGCCGAGGAAGCCGGTCGCGTTTCCCCCTGAACAACTTGCCGCCCGCATCCGTTTCGGGCAGACTGCCAGTCCTCCGGAGATCGCCCCCGGAGACCTTTCCATGGCCCGGCTCGTCTGTGTGCTCCTTTTATTGGGACTTCTTTGGTGGTTTTTCCTCCGGGACCAGTCCGCGCCCCCTCCGGAACCCGGCGTCCGCATTCCCACCGCACCCGAACAAACCTCCACCACGCAGGGGGGCTGGACGGAAAAAGGCTACGAAATCCGCCCCCTCGCCCGCTACATCATCCGCGCCCGTGTGCTCTCCCGCAAACGCTACTTCTTCGATCCGGCGGCGGACATCGCCCCGCTGGATCTTGCGCTGGGCTGGCAGGAGATGTCGGACTCGGCCGTGCTCCGGCACATCGGGATCACGCAGAGCGAACGTTGGTATCATTATTTTTACGGTCCCGACTGTCCGGTTTCCGCGGGCGTCATGGCCACCCGAAGCGCCAATGTCCACTGCCTGCCCGCGGATTCCTCCGTGTGGCGGGACCTGCGCAAACTGCGGGTCAATTCCTTCGTGGAGCTCAGGGGATTTCTCGTGGAGGTCCAGAAAAACGACGACCCGCCGTGGAGAAGTTCGCTCGAACGAAACGACCAGGGGGCGGGAGCCTGTGAAATCCTCTGGGTCACCGACGTCCGGGAGCTGAATCCGGAAAACTCCCCGGCCCCCGGCCTGCCGGGCGATGCATGACTTATGAACACGAAACCCCAACTCGCCGGCCGGGTCGCCGTCGTCACCGGAGCCTCGAAAGGCATCGGCGCAGGCATTGCCCGGCGGCTCGCGGCGGACGGCGCCGCCGTGGTGGTGAGTTATGCCACCGCCCGGAGCGACGCGGACCGGGTGGTGGGGGACATTACGGCGGCGGGCGGACGGGCGGCGGCCGTCCAAGCCGACCTGACAAAAAGGGAAGACGTCGTACGTCTCTTCGACGGGGCCATGCAAACCTTTGGCCGTCTGGACATCCTCGTCAACAATGCGGGCCTCTACGAGTTCCAGCCCCTTGAGGGCATCACGGAGGAGAATTTTTACCGTCAGTTCGACTGAACGTTCTCGGGCTCATCCTCGCCACCCAGCAGGCCGTGAGCCGCTTTGGTGCCGAAGGCGGAAGCATCATCAACATCGGATCCATGGCCGCCACGATCACGCCGCCCCAAGCGGCGGTTTACAGCGCCACCAAGGCGGCGGTGAATGCGGTGACCCGTTCCTTCGCCCGGGAACTGGGCCCGCGCAAGATCCGCGTCAACTCGGTGAATCCCGGCCTGGTTTTCACCGAAGGCGTGCAGGCGGCGGGAATTGACCGGGGGGATCTTTGGAAATCCATCGAGACCGACACGCCCCTTGAACGGGTGGGCCGTCCCGAGGACATCGCCAATATGGTGGCTTTCCTGGCCTCGGACGAAGCCGCGTGGATCACGGGGGAATTTCACTTTGTCACCGGAGGATATTATTGAAGCGGGACATTCCGTGAGCCGGGGAAGCCCGGCGGATTCCCGACGAGCCCCCCGCTAAGGCGCGTTCCCGGGACAGATCTCCTGAAGCAGCAGGGCCACCAGCGCGGTCCAGCCGGTCTGGTGGGAGGCTCCCACGCCGCGTCCGGTGTCGCCGTGAAAGTATTCGTAGAAAAGAAGAAGGTCGCGGAAATGCGGATCGCCCTGCATTTTTTCGCTGTGATTGAAAACCGCCCGGCGGCCGTCGGCGTCGCGCAAAAAGAGGCGCGCCAGGCGCCGGCCGAGTTCATCGGCGGCCTCGCGAAGGGAGACGAACCGTCCCGAACCGGTCGGGCACTCGATGCGAAAGTCGTCGCCGTAATAGGAATGAAATTCCCTCAGGGATTCGACGAGGAGGAAATTGACCGGCATCCAGATGGGACCGCGCCAGTTCGAGTTTCCGCCGAAAAGGCCGGAGTCGGATTCGGCCGGCAGATAACTGACACCCAGCTGCATCCGCCCGCAGGGAAAGACATAGGGGGCGCGTTCATGGGCCTTGGACAGGGCGCGGACCCCGTAATCCGACAGAAACTCCGTCTCGTCGAGCATGCGCCGGAGCAGGCATTTCATGCGGTGTCCGCGGAGCAGGGAAAGCAGATGCCGTTCATCCTGGCCGCATTCCTCCCAGCGGGACACCAACGAGGCCAGTTCGGGGCGGTTCTTCAGATACCAGCGCAGGCGGCGGGTGAACTCCGGCAGGCGGTCGAGCAGATCGCGATCGAGCACCTCCACGGCAAAGAGCGGAATCAATCCCACCAGCGAACGCACCTTGAGGGGGAGAAGCTGACCGTCGGGAAGGTTCAGCACGTCATAATAAAAACCGTCCTCCTCATCCCACAGCCCGATGCCGCACTCGCCGATGTTGTTCATCGCCGCGGCGATCTGTAGGAAATGCTCAAAAAACTTCGTCGCGATGTCCTGGTAGACCGGATTGTGCAGGGCCAGTTCCAGGGCGATGCGCATGAGGTTGAGGGAATACATCGCCATCCAGCTCGTGGCGTCGGCCTGATTGATGAAGCCGCCGATGGGAAGCGGTTTGCTGCGGTCAAAAACGCCGATGTTGTCGAGGCCGAGAAAACCGCCCTGAAAAACGTTCCGGCCCTGGGGGTCCTTGCGATTCACCCACCATGTGAAATTGAGCATCAGCTTGTGAAAGACCCTCTCGAGGAAGGCGAGGTCGGGGGTGCCGGATTGTTTCCGGTCCATCTCAAACACCTTCCACGCCGCCCAGGCGTGCACGGGGGGATTCACGTCGTCGAAGGCCCATTCATAAGCCGGCAACTGGCCGTTCGGGTGCATGTACCATTCGCGCGTGATCAGCACCAGCTGGGACTTGGCGAAGTCGGGATCGACCATCGCAAAGGCCACCGCATGAAACGCCAGGTCCCATGCGGCGTACCACGGATACTCCCATTTGTCCGGCATCGAAATGATTTCGGCGTTGTTCACATGCCGCCACTCCGTGTTCCGTCCGCGCAAACGCCCGGCGGGGGGCGGCGGCTGGGTCGGATCCCCGTGCAGCCATTCGGGCAAATCGTAATAATAGAACTGCTTGTTCCAAATGAGCCCGGCCAGCGCCTGGCGCTGGACCAGACGGGCATCCGCGGAGGACAGTGCGGTCTGCAGGCCGGCATAAAATTCATCCGCCTCGCGCTTCCGCCGCTCCATCGTTTCGTCGAAGGCCGCAAACGGGTCCCCCTCACCCGCCGGCTGCAGGCAAAGGCGGATGCGGACGGAACCGCCGGCCGGCACGCGGCGCACAAACCAGGCGGCGACCTTGGTTCCGTTGAGCGCCGGATTCACCGCCTCGCGGCGTCCGTGCACGACCGCTTCGTGAAAGGCATCCTTGTAATATCCGGTCCCGGACTGTCCGAAGATCCGCGGATTGGTTTCGTTTTCGGTGAAGAGCCATTCGTTCACCCCTTCCGCGTGCCAGGTGAATTCGCCCAGGCGCGGGTGCTGCGCATGCACCACTCCCCCCGGGGTCAGGCGGGCCAGCGGACGGCGCGCGTTCCTGCGCCAGCTCCACGAATTGCGGAAGCACAGTTGCGGCAGGAGGTGGATCTCCGCGTCCTCCGCTCCGCGATTGTGCACCGTGATCCGGCAGCACACCGCCTGGGGGGTGCGCCTGGCGTATTCGACCACGACGTCGAAATAGCGGTCGCCGTCAAAAATCCCGGTGTCGAGCAGTTCGTATTCCGGCTCGTGCCGGCCGCGGACGCGGTTGCGCTCCCGCAGCTCCTCGTAGGGAAAGGCCTCCTGCGGATACTTGTAGAGCATCTTCAGGTAGGAATGCGAGGGCGTCGCATCGAGATAATAATAGAGCTCCTTGACGTCCTCGCCGTGATTGCCCTCCCCGTTGGTCAAACCAAAGAGCCGTTCCTTGAGGATGCGGTCCCGGCCGTTCCACAACGCCAGCGAAAGGCAGAGACGCTGGTGGTTGTCACTGTACCCCGCGATTCCGTCCTCCCCCCACCGATAGGCCCGGCTGCGCGCGTGTTCGTGCGGAAAATAGTCCCAGGCATTCCCGTCGGCGCTGTAGTCCTCGCGCACGGTGCCCCACTGGCGCTCGCTCAGATAGGGACCCCATTTCCGCCAAAGGCCATCCTCATCGGGGCACCGCCGGTCCTCCGCCAGGCGGCGCAGTTCGGCCTCGGGGTGAATTCCGGACGCTTCCATGGGAGAACACCTTCCTTTTACGCCGGAGACGGCATCGACGCCGCTCATTTTTTCCGAAAAATTCGGTTCCCGTCCGTCCGATCCTCCTTGCACGCCCCCGTCCCCGTCGCTTTCCTATCGCCATGCAAACGGCCAACATCACCGCCGGGGCGTTCCGAACGGCGTTTGTATTGATCCTCGTCCTCGGCATTTCCCTCCTCTTCCTCGCGGTCATCTGGCCCTTTCTGCAAACCCTGCTCCTGGCCGCGCTGCTCTCGGGGTTTTGTCATCCGCTTTTCCGTTTCATGACCCGGATCCTCGGCGGGCGGCGCTCGCTGGCCTCCGCCGCCACACTGCTCATTCTGTTCCTGCTGATCGTGGGGCCCCTCAGCGCCTTTGTCACCGTGGTCGTGCGTCAGGCCATCGACGTCAGCAACCAGGCCATCCCCTGGGTGCAGAACCACCTGAAAAATCCCTCCGAGCTCGACCTGCACGACTGGCTGGCGGCGAAGTTTCCCGTCGCAAAGGATTTCATTCCGAGCCAGGACCGCATCCTCGAAAGCGCCGGGACCGTCGCACAGGCGGCGAGCAAATTCCTCGCCAACAGCGCCACGCGGTTCTCCGTCGGCACGGCGGGGTTTCTGCTGAACTTTTTCATCATGATCTACGCCATGTTCTTCTTCCTGAAGGACGGCCGGCAGATCCTGGAAAAGATCTTTTATTACATGCCCCTCACCCATGAGGACGAAACCCGCATGCTCGACCGGTTCATTTCCATCACGCGGGCCACGGTGAAGGGCACCATCCTGATCGGAATCATCCAGGGCACGCTGGGCGGCATCGCCTTTCACGTTGCGGGCATCGACGGCGCGGCCTTCTGGGGAACGATCATGGTGGTGCTTTCCATCATCCCCGGAGTCGGCGCCGCCCTGGTCTGGATTCCGGCGGTCATTTACCTTTTCATCGTCGGACAGACGATTCCCGCCCTCCTGCTCGCCGCCTGGTGCGCGCTCGTGGTGGGCAGCATCGACAACTTCCTTCGGCCCATCCTCGTCGGCAAGGACGCCGAAATGCCGGACCTTCTCATCCTGGTCGGAACCCTGGGCGGCATCTTTCTCTTCGGCGCCATCGGGTTCATCGTGGGTCCGATTGTCTGCGGCCTTTTCCTGACGGCCTGGGACATTTACGGCACCGCCTTCCGGAACATCCTGCCGCCGGTGAAAAGTTTCCGGACCGGGACCGTTTCCGCCCCGCAGGAAGACATCCCGCCGGTCACCGAACCGGCCGCCGTCCCCGTCGCGCCAACGTCTCCCCGTCCCAAACGGAGCCGGAGAAAACGCTGACGTTCCCCAAGCCGCACGCGGCGCTCAGCCCCGGTCCACCCGGCAGTCCGCGCCGGCGTATTGGGAACTCTCCGGAGTGTATTGATGGAACCCGAGGGAGGTTCCGTCCGGGTCGTGCGCCCACATTTTCCACGATCCGTCGGCGCCGAGCTGCGGTTCCATGGGTTCCACGCCGGCCGCGTCCCGTCTCCCGCCGGGTTCAGCGAGGGTGGACGAGCACTTCCTCAGCCTCGGCATATTCGGTGTTCTCGAGCTCCTCGAGCGGCGCAAAACGGTCGCTCCGGAAGCCCATTTCCTGTCCCGCGTTTTCGTGCATGTAGGGGTCGTCGGGATTGTGCAGCTCCTCGAGAAGCACCAGGTAGGAAATCTCGTTCTCCCCTCCGGAACCGCTGGTCACCCGGGCGCGTCCGATGGTCACATCCCGGACCGTGTACACTTGGTCCTTGACGGGAAGCTCCTTGTACAAGCGCCGGACCGTCGGAGAAAAATCGTCATTAATGCAGACAACTTTCTGACCTTTGTCGAACATGTCCCCAATTTAACGGACCCTCCCGATCCGCGCGAGAATTTTTGGACATCCGCGCACGGCCGGACGGCCGATTTCCGGGCAGCCATGAACACCGCCCAAAAATCCGCCAAAGCCTCCTCCCGAAAAACCCGCGCCGCCTCACCGGTCCGGACCGCCCGAAAGACGAAGGCGAAGGCCGCCGGCAAACGCCGCACCCTCAAGCCGAAACCCCGGGGCACCCACCCGAGCAAAAAGGACGTGGGCATCTTCGGAAGGATTCAGAAAAACCTCGAGGAAGGCCTCTCCGCCCTCACCGGAACCCTCCTGCCCTCACCCGACAAAAAATCCGCGCGGGGCTGAACGCCGTCCCGTCACCGCGGGAATGAAATTAACCTTCCCGCTTCCCGGGCGGCGCGCATAGATTGCGGATTCCATGGACATCCTCGCCTGTGATCTTCCCGGCATCCCGAAACTGCGCAGCGGAAAGGTGCGCGAAGTTTTCGACCTCGGCGACAGCCTTCTTTTCGTCGCGACGGACCGCATCTCCGCCTTCGACTGCATTCTCCCGAATGCCATTCCGCGCAAGGGCGAGGTCCTGACCCAGATCTCCGCGTTCTGGTTCGAGAAGCTCGACTTCATCGAAAATCATTTCCTCACGACCCATTTCCGCCAGTTCCCGGAAAAACTGAAGCCGTATGAGGAGATCCTCTCCGGGCGCTCCATGATCGTCAAAAAGGCCCTGCCGCTTCCGGTGGAATGCGTGGCCCGCGGTTATCTGGCCGGCTCGGGCTGGAAGGAATACCAGCAGAGCGGCACGGTGTGCGGCCAGCCGCTGCCTCCCGGACTCCGCCAGGGGGACCGTCTGCCGGAAACCCTCTTCACCCCCGCCACCAAGGCGGAGACCGGGCATGACGAAAACATCACCTGGCGTCAGTGCCGGGCCATCCTGGGGGATGAAGTCGCCCTGCAGGTGCGCAAGGCCACCATTGAGCTCTACGAACACGGGCGCGCCTACGCCGCGGAGCGCGGCATCATCGTGGCGGACACCAAATTCGAGTTCGGCATGTACGACGGCGAGGTCGTCCTGATCGACGAGGTTCTCACGCCGGACTCCTCCCGGTTCTGGCCGGAATCCGAATACGCCCCGGGCGGCAGTCCGCCGAGCTTCGACAAGCAGTTTGTCCGCGACTACCTCGAGAGCCTCGACTGGGACAAGCAACCGCCCGCCCCGGCCCTGCCGCCGGACATCATCGAAAAGACGTCCGCCAAATACGTCGAAGCCTACGAGCGGCTCACCGGACGGCAGCTGTAGGGCGCCGGCCGGACATCCGGCCACCGCGCCGTCAACGCGCCCCGGCTCCCGCGCGGACGATCTCCGGCACCTTCGCCGCCTTGTCCACCTTCCATTTGTAGGGCGGCTCGAAAACCTTGTCGTTGCGGTTGTCCATCTTGCCGGTGCAGTCCCTGTAAATGTTGTTCGACGTGCGGATTTTTCCGCCGTCCTCGGCATAACACGGATTCTGCACCCGCTCGTAATAATTGCTCTCGCACAGCAGCTCGGCGTCCTGCCGCGCGTTGCTGCAGTAGGAATTCCCGCTGCAATTGAAATAGTTGTTGTAGAGGTGCACGCGCGCCTTCCGCGCGGCCGGCATGCGCTGGTCGCAGTTCTCCGCAAACCAATTGTGGTGCAGCGTCACCCGGACCTTGTTTTTGTGTTTCTTCTTCGACCGCCCCATCGTCAGCATGACAAAGCGATGCTTCGGCTGCTTGGTGTAGGAAAACTTGCACCAGGAAATCGTCACAAAGTCCGCGCCTTCGGTGACGTCGATGGCACCGTCCGCACAGTCGGAAAAGGTGCACTTCGTGATGAACACATGTTTGGCGCCGCGCACGGTAATGCCGTCGCCGCCGCCCTTGCCCTTTTTGTTCATCGGATTGGTGAAGGTGAGGTTGCGGATGATGACATTCCTCGTCCCGCCGCCCAGCATGAGGTTTCCGCGAATGACCGCCGCCGGTCCGGTTCCCTCCAGCGTCTTGTGGGAACCCACCGGGGTCATCCCGATCGAAAGCGGCCCCTCCACCCGGATGATCAGGGGTTCCTCCGCGGCGGCGTAGGCCCTGAATTCCTCCGGCGTGCGCGCCACCACCTCGCGCCCCCCGGCGCCCCCGGAGGCCTCCCCGCCAAATCCGTCCTGCGCAAGGACGGGAATGGCCTGGACAAACAGCAACAGCAGAAAAGCAAAAAGGTTGGCGCGTAAATTCACGCGCCAACCTTCGCAGAATTCGGCCGTTTGTCTAATGCCGGACGGCAAAAAATCAGATCTGCTTGCGCCGTTTGACGCGAAGCTGCGCCAGCGACTTGAGCATGGCGGCCTGGGCCGCGGCCAGGCCCTCCTCGTCGAGGTGTTCGTTCTTGAGGGCCTCCTCGGCGCGCCGCATGGCCTCCTCGGCGGCGGCCTCGTCGATGTCGAGTTCGGGCACCGCCATGTCGGTCAAAACGGACACCTTCTCGCCCGTCACCTCCACAAATCCCTCGCCCACCGCCAGACGGGTCTCCTGTCCGTTCTTGGTGATGCGCAGCTCACCCGGCAGCAGCTGGGTCATAAGTGCCACGTGCTGCGGCAGGATGCCCAGTTCGCCTTCGACGCCGGGAATCACAACGGAGTCCACGTCATCGGAATAGGTCCGGGCTTCGGGAGTGACGATTTCGAGTCGGAGAGTGGCCATGAGGAAGTCTCAAGTTTCAGGAATCAGATGTTAAGCCGCGGGTCTCGCGAGCCGGAGGCTCTCAAAACCCACATACCTAACACTTAAACTATTCCTTGATCATGTCGATGCCGCCCTTCATGTAGAAATTGACCTCGGGCACGTCGTCGTGTTTGCCCTCGAGGATTTCCTTGAAGCCGCGGATGGTTTCCTGAATCGGGACGTATTGGCCCGGCGTGCCCGTGAAGACTTCCGCCACGTGGAAGGGCTGGGACAGGAAGCGCTGGATCTTGCGGGCGCGATAGACGGTGAGTTTGTCCTCGGGCGACAGTTCGTCCATGCCGAGAATGGCGATGATGTCCTGCAGATCCTTGTAGCGCTGCAGCACCTTCTGGACACCGCGGGCCACGTTGTAGTGCTCCTCGCCGACGATTTCCGGGGCCAGCGCCTTGGAGGTCGAGGCGAGCGGGTCGACGGCCGGGTAGATGCCCAGCTCGGCGATGGAGCGCTCGAGCACGATCGTGGAGTCGAGGTGCGCAAAGGTGTTGGCGGGGGCCGGGTCGGTCAGGTCGTCCGCCGGCACGTAAACCGCCTGGAAGGAGGTGATGGATCCCTTGGTGGTGGAGGTGATGCGTTCCTGCAGGTCACCCATTTCCGCGGCCAGAGTGGGCTGGTAACCCACGGCGCTCGGCGTGCGGCCGAGCAGCGCGGACACTTCGGCACCGGCCTGCGAGAAGCGGAAGATGTTGTCGATGAACAGCAGCACGTCCTGGTTCTTCTCGTCGCGGAAGTATTCCGCCATGGAAAGCGCGGTGAGGGCGACGCGGAGACGGGCTCCCGGGGGCTCGTTCATCTGGCCGTAGACCAGCGCCACCTTGGATTCCTCGATCTTTTCCTGGTTGATGACGCCCGACTCGCTCATCTCGTGATAGAGGTCGTTACCCTCACGGGTGCGCTCACCCACGCCGGCGAACACGGAATAACCGCCGTGTCCCTTGGCGATGTTGTTGATGAGCTCCATGATGACGACGGTCTTGCCGACGCCCGCACCACCGAAGGCGCCCACCTTGCCGCCCTTGGTGAAGGGACAGATCAGGTCGATGACCTTGATGCCCGTCTCGAGAATCTTCGCCTTGGTGTCCTGCTCCGTGAGCGGCGGAGCGTGGCGGTGAATCGGGTATTTCTTGGTGAACTTGACCGGACCGCGCTCGTCGGTCGGCTCGCCGATCACGTTGAAGATGCGGCCAAGCACGCCCTCACCCACCGGAACGGAGATGGGCGCCCCCGTGGCCACAACCTCCATGCCGCGCGTGAGACCCTCCGTCGAGCTCATGGCGATGGCGCGAACCCAGTTTTCGCCAAGGTGCTGCTGCACTTCGAGGGTCAGCTTGGTCGGCTGGCCACCCACCGTGTAGTTGATTTCCAGCGCATCGTAGATCTTGGGGAATGCGCCGGATGCGCGATCAAATTCAACGTCCACGACGGGACCGATCACTTGGACGATTTTTCCTATATTGCTCATGGTGGTGATGGATGTTTAGCCGAGCGCGAGTTGCGCGGTCGAAATTTCGAGAAGTTCGGTGGTGATGGAGGCCTGGCGGGCCTTGTTGTATTCCAGAGTGAGATCCTTGACGAGTTGCTTGGCGTTGTCGGTGGCGCTCTTCATCGCGACCATGCGGGCGCTGTGTTCCGAGGCGCGCGCGCCGAGCAGCATCTGGTACAACTCGTAGTGCACATAGTAGGGCACGATGGCGTCCAGGATGCTCTGGGCGTCGGGTTCGAACAGGATGCCGCCCTCCGGCGGGGCCGCCGGAGTTCCGCCGTCGTGCACCAGGCCGGCCTCCTCGAGGCTGGTGATGGGCAGAAGCGGGATGGCCGTCGGACGCTGGGTGAGCGTGTTGACAAAGAGCGGGAAAAGCACCGTCACCTTGTCGACCTCGCCGCCGAGGAATTTCTCGATGGCAAACTTCGAAATCGTCTTGGTCTCGAGAAAGCTCGGATGGTCCTTGAGCGCAAAGTCCGCAATCACCTTGCGGCGGGTGCGGGCGAGGAACTGCGTGCCCTTGCGCCCCACGGTGATGAAGCTCGTGGTGTCCGCGTTGAAGTTCAGCACTTCACGGAACAGGTTCGTGTTCAAGCCGCCGCAGAGGCCCTTGTCCGTGCTGAGCAGGATGACGAGTTCGTGCTTCACCTCGCGCTTTTCCAGCAGCGGGTGCATGCTGGAATCGACCCGGTCGCGCAGCGAGACGAGCACGCGGTTGAGGAGTTCGGCGTACGGACGTCCGCTGAGAGCCGCCTCCTGCGCCTTGCGCATTTTCGAGGCGGCGACCATCTGCATCGCCCGGGTGATCTGGGCGGTGTTTTTGACCGACTTGATGCGCCGGCGAATGTCGCGAAGGCTGGCCATGGAGTCTTAGCGGAAGACGACCTTGAATTCCTCGAGGGCGGTCTTGAGTTCCCCTTCGATTTCGTCGTCGATCTGTTTCTTGGCGGCGATTTTGTCGAGCAGACTCTCCTTGCGGGTGGTGAGGAATTCCTGGAGCTTGGTCTGGAATTCCTTCACGCGCTCGACCGGCACGTCGTCGATGTAACCCTTCTGCATCGCCCAGAGGACGGCCACCTGAAGCTGCACGTCCATCGGCTGATACTGGCTCTGTTTGAAGAGTTCGACGATGCGGGCGCCGCGGTCGAGGGTCGCCTTGGTGCGGGCGTCAAGATCGGAACCGAACTGGGCGAACGCCGCCAGTTCACGATACTGCGCGAGGTCGCCCTTGATCTTGCCGGCCACCTGCTTCATGGCCTTGATCTGGGCGGCGGAACCCACGCGGGACACCGAGAGACCGACCGAGACGGCGGGACGGACACCCTGGTAGAAGAGGTCGGTTTCGAGGTAGATCTGGCCGTCCGTGATGGAAATGACGTTGGTCGGAATGTAGGCGGACACGTCACCGGCCTGCGTTTCAATGATGGGCAGCGCGGTGAGCGAACCGTTGCCGTATTCCTCGGCCACGCGGGCGGAACGCTCCAGCAGGCGGCTGTGGAGATAGAAGACGTCGCCCGGATAGGCTTCGCGGCCGGACGGACGCTTGAGGAGCAGGGACACCTGACGGTAGGCCGCGGCGTGCTTCGAAAGGTCGTCGTAGACGATGAGCGCGTCCTGGCCGTTGTTCATGAACCACTCGCCCATCGCCGCACCGGCAAAGGGGGCGATGTACTGGTTGGTGGCGCTGTCCGAGGCGGAGGCGGAAACGATGATCGTGTACTTGAGCGCGTCGTGTTCCTCGAGAACGCCGATGACGCGGGCGATGTTGGAATTCTTCTGTCCGACCGCGACGTAGATGGCGTAGAGCGGGCGGAAATTGGGATCGCCGCTGGCCTCGCCGGCCTTGTTGGCCTTGGCTTGGTTGAGGATGGTGTCGATCGCGATCGTCGTCTTGCCCGTGGCGCGGTCGCCGATGATCAGCTCGCGCTGTCCGCGGCCGATCGGAATCATCGCGTCGATGGCCATGATGCCGGTCTGCACCGGCTGGCTGACGCTCTTGCGGCGGATGATGCCGGGGGCGATTTTTTCCACCGGATAATATTCCGTGGCTTCGATGGGTCCCTTGCCGTCGATGGGCTGTCCGAGGGCGTCCACCACGCGACCGAGCAGGCCGCGGCCGACGGGCACCTGGAGCAGGCGGCCGGTGGTTTTGACTTCGTCGCCTTCGCTGACGGCGGTGTAGTCACCGAGAATGATGGCGCCGACCTCGGTTTCCTCGAGGTTGAGGGCGAGACCGTAGAGACCGTTGGGGAACTCGAGCATCTCGTTCAGCATGGCGCCGCTGAGACCTTCGATCTTGGCCACGCCGTCGCCGACTTCGCGAACAATGCCGACGTTGGTTTTGGTGGTGGAAGCGCTTTGGATGCCTTCGATTTTCGCTTCGAGTTCTTGCAGGATGTTGCTCATGGATGGACCGGTTTGGGGAGAGGGTTATTTGACAAGGGATGCGAGACGGCTGCGGATGCTGCCGTCCCAGACGTCGCTGCCGAGCTTCACGCGCAGGCCGCCGATGAGGGACGGGTTGACGTGAAACTCCGTGGTGATGTCGTCACCGAATTTCTTTCGCAGGTTGCCGGTGATTTCCGCCACGGTGGCCGCGTCGAGTTCGGCGGCGCTTTCGATCACGGCGTGGCGCTTGGAAAGTTCGAGCCGGACGAGCCGGGTGAACTCCTTGAGGATCTCAAAGTAGCCACGGGGCCGCTCGGCCACCAGCCGGTCGGAAATCTCCTTCGTGCGGCCGGCGTCCACGCGCCCGTTCACGAGCGTCAGCCGGAACAGTTCGCGGGCGGCGCGGCGGGCTTCTCTGCTGATCTTCATGGGTGTCTCCTCAGGCGGCGAGCTGGCGGGCGGTTTCCTCGGAGAGGCGCTTCTGGTCTTCCGGCGTCAGAACCTTGCCGACGACCCTGGCCGTGGTGTGCACGACAAGATCGGCCATCTCCTGTTTGACCTCGGCCACCATCTTGGTGCGCTCCTGGGCGATGCTTTCCCGGGCCTTGGCGATGATGCCCTCGGCGTCCTTGATCGCCTGCTGGATCTGCTTCTGGGTGTGCGCCTCGCTGCTGGCACGGGCTTCCTCGATGAGACGGGAGGCTTCTTCATTGGCCTTGCGCAACACTTCCTGATAACGCAGTTCGGCCTCCGCCAGCTGCTTCTTGATTTTTTCGGCATTCTGCTGGCTTTCCTCGATGCGACGGCGCCGTTCGTCGAGCATGGCCAGGATCGGTCCGAAGGCCCATTTGTGCAGGACCCACCAGACGATCACAAAGAGGATGATCTGGGCGATGAACTTCGACCAGGTGACTCCAAAGGTATCGAGCAGAGCGTAAATTGCGTCCATGAAGAAGAAAATGGCGTGGATCGCCGCGCCGGGCGCGACGATCCACGATAAGGATTACTGACCGGCGAAAGCGCGGATGAGCGCATAAATGGCGATGGCTTCCGCCAGCGCCATGCCGATGATGCCGATGGTCAGAACACGGCCGAACGCGCCGGGATTGCGACCGACGGCTTCCACCGCCTTCGCCCCGACAAGACCGATGCCAATGCCGGCGCCCGCCCCGGCCATGCCAAGGGTGAAGCTGCCGGTGATTCCGCCTGCGGCAGCGGCTTCCGCTGCAAGGAGTAGTAGGTTCATTGTATCTTTGGGTTTTGGGTTTTCTTCCGCCGCCCGCAGTCCAGCCACGGTCCCGACGGAAAAGGGTTAGTGGTGGGCCTTTTCCTCCTCCTCGTCATGAGCCGTGGAGAGTTGGATATAGACCGCACACAAAAGGGTGAAAACGAGCGCCTGCAGCAGACCGACCAGGAGCTCGAGGAAGTAGAAGGGAATGGGCAGCAGGACGCTGCAGAGGTGGGCCACCCACTCGGGGAAGCCCAGGGTCTTGCCCAGGGTGATCATCGTGGTGAGCAGGGTTTCGCCGGCATAGACGTTGCCGAAAAGTCGCAGGGAGAGCGAAACCGGACGGAAGGCGATGGAAATGATTTCGATGACGCCCACAAAGAGAAAGATGGGCAGCAGCGCCAGCGCCATGAGACCCTTCAAACCGCCCTTGACGCCAAAGGTGTGGTGAATGAATCCGCCCACGCCGATCTCCTTGATCGTCCAGTACAGCCAGACCACCATGAAAACCGTGGCCATGCCCAGCGTCATGTTGAGGTCGGCCGTGGTCGGACGCAGGAGCGGCACGTCGATGTGGTGCACGGTCAGAAAGCCGGTGCGCTCGCCCCAGCCGACGGACCCGACCCCCGGGAGCAGTCCGAACCAGTTGGCGGTGACGATGAAAATGAAGAGCGTGGCCAGCAGACTGAACACCTTGCCCACCATGTGCTTGCCCACAATGCCCTCAAGGGTGTCGTAAAGGATGACCACCACGGCCTCGAACACATTCTGCGAACGACCGGGCACCAATTCCATCCGGCGGGTGGCCTTCCGGGCCAGGTAAACGATCGTGCCCACTACGATGAACGTCGCCACCACGGAATTCGTCAGCCATTCAAGATAGGCTTCCCTGCTGAAATTCGGAGCATTCAGCGGAATGGCGGCGGCAATGATGTTAAAAAAGGTCATCGGGAGAGGTGGTTTTTCGGTCAACCTGCTGCCAGCGGTTCCTCGGCTGGACCTGGGTCCGACCGCCGCTTCAATCCCTGCGAGGGTCAGGCGAAAGTTCACGAACTACCAGACGCACTTTTGCCTGCAAGTCCTTTTGTGGTTCTTGGTGCAAAAATTTTGACCGGTTCAGTCCGGACGCGCCCCCCGGGCAAGGTCCATCAACTGATCGATTTCCACCAGACCGACCAACTGGCCGGAGGCATTGACGACCGGCAGGAGGGGGAGCTGGGACTTTTGCATGATCTCGATGGCCTCCTCCAGGCCGCTGTCGGTGTACAGCGTTGCCGCGGCCACCCCCACGTCCGCGACGGGGCTTTCCGGCGGCCGGCTCCGGGCGGCGTCGAGAAGATCGTCCCGCGTGACCAATCCGCGGAACGCCAGATCCTCCCCCACGAGGGGAAAGACGGCCTGGTTGCTGCCGAGCAGCGCGTCGGCGACCGCCCCCACCGGGAGGCTGTCCGGCAGGGTCGCGTACCGGGTGCGCATGATTTCCCCCACCCGGAACTGACGCGCCGACTCCCGCATGCGGGCGTAAACCAGTTCCTGCTGGGCCCCAATGAAGACAAAAAAGCCGATGATGAGGAGCATGAGATTGCCCTGCCAGATCAGGCCGGCCAGGACAAAAACCACCGCGATCCCCTGCCCCACCCGCGCCGCGACGAGCGTGGCCAGGGAATGCCGGAACCGCGTGGCCAGCAGGGCGCGCAGGACCCTTCCGCCGTCCATGGGAAAGGCCGGCAGCATGTTGAAGACGATCAGCATGACATTGAGCCCCAACAGGTTCAGCGCCATGCTGCCGCGTTCCAGATCGATCGAGCGCAACTCGCTCCAACTGCCGGGCGGTCCCACGAAGGGCAGGAGGAGCAGGACAATGACGACATTGACGGCCGGTCCGGCCACGGCGATGACCAGTTCCTGCCAAGGCGAGGAGGGCATCCGTTCCAACCGGGCAATGCCGCCGATCGGGAGCAGGGTGATGTCCGGAGTGCGGATGCCGAAGGCGCGGGCGGCAAAGGCGTGGCCAAATTCGTGCAGCAGAACGCAGAGAAACAGCAGCAGGACCAAACCGACGATGGTGTTCGCCAGCACCAGGCCCTCGGCCGGGGTTCTGCCCGCCAGATAAGCCATCCAGGCATACAGTCCCAGCAGGAGCACAAAGGTGGCATGAATGCGCACCTCGATTCCGGCGACGGTCGCCATGCGAAAAGACCATTTCACGCCCGGCACCATTGCGCACCGGGCGGATCTGACAAGCGGAAACCCCGAAAAAATCACCATCGGACCGTCGCCGCCGATTCCCGCGACTCCGCGCGAAAACCCCGGCAGGCTTTGACATCCCGCCGCGGGCGTGAATACTCTGGCGGGCTCTATGCAAGTCCCGAAAGTTCTCGTCGCCGATCCCGTATCTCAACGTGGTGTGGAGGAACTCTCCGCCGGCGGCGCCCTGGAAGTCGTCGTCAAAACCGGTCTGCCCGAAGCCGAGATCATCAAGATCATCCCCGAGTTTTCCGCCCTCGTCGTCCGCAGCCAGACAAAGGTCACCGCCGCCGTCCTCGAAGCCGCCACCAATCTCAAGGTGGTGGGCCGCGCCGGCGTGGGTGTGGACAATGTGGATGTCGACGCCGCCACCAAGCGCGGTGTGATCGTGATGAACACGCCCGGCGGCAACACCATTTCCACCGCCGAGCACGCCTTCTCCCTCCTCGTCTCCATCGCCCGCAACATCCCGCAGGCCGACGCCAGCGTGAAGGCCGGCAAGTGGGACCGCAAAAAATACGAGGGCGTCGAGCTCTACGACAAAACGCTCGGCATCCTCGGCATGGGCCGCATCGGCAGCGAAATCGCCCGCCGTGCCATTGCCTTCGGCATGCGTGTCATCGCCTACGACCCCTATCTTTCCGTCAGCAAGGCCCGCAGCCTGCAGGTGGAACTGATCGAGCAGATCGACGACCTCCTGCCCCGCTGCGACTTCCTCACCCTGCACATGCCGCTCACCGAGGAAACGCGGCACATGATTGACGCCCGCCGCCTCGGCCTCTGCAAGAAGGGGGTGCGCATCGTGAACTGCGCCCGCGGCGGACTCATCGACGAAGCCGCCCTCGGCGAAGCCCTCAAATCCAAACACGTCGCCGCCGCCGCGCTTGACGTCTACGAAGTGGAGCCGCCGCCGGCGGACTTCCCGCTGCGCTCCCTCGACAACATCGTCTTCACCCCGCACCTCGGCGCCTCCACCGCCGAGGCGCAGGAAAACGTCGGCATCGAAATCGCCCAGGCGATCCGCGCCGCCCTGCTCGAAGGCGAGATCCGCAACGCGGTCAACATGCCCAGCATCGACGCCAAGACGTTTGCCGTCGTCAAACCCTACCTCACCCTCGGCGACAAGCTGGGCCGCTTCGCCGCGCAGCTGGCGCCGAACCGCAACGACCGCGTCGTCATCACCTACGGCGGCAAGGCGGTCGACCTGCCCACCGACGCCATCACCCGCGCCATCCTCACCGGCTTCCTCAAGCACGCCGGCGGCGAGGAGGTCAACAGCGTCAACGTCCGCACCATGGCCTCCACCCTGGGTCTCCTCGTCGAGGAGACCAAGAGCAGCGAGCAGACCGACTTCAACGAATGGCTGCATGTCGCGGTCTGGAGCGGGGATTCACAAATCTCCATTGGCGGCACGTTCTTCGGCGCGAAAAACGAACCGCGCATCGTCCGCGTCAACGGCCGTCCGGTCGAAGTCACGCCCAACGGCGTGGTCCTTCTGCTGGAAAACCACGACATTCCCGGCATCGTCGGAAAGGTCGGCACGATCCTGGGCCAGCACAAGGTGAACATCGCCAGCATGTCGCTGTCGCGCACCGAGGCGGGCGGCACCGCCCTCACGCTGCTCAATCTCGACAGCGCGCCCGGCGCGGACGTCCTGACCAACCTGCTGACCGATCCCGCCATCGCCAGCGCGAAGGTGATTCAGCTCTGAGCCGGCATCCGGTCTCGGCAAACCTCCGGGGGCGTCCCACTGCGGACGCCCCCTTTTTTTGCCCCGGGGACGGCCCGGCGGGCCACCCACTCCGGGGGACGCCTCACCCTCGCGGAGCCATCTCCCGCAAAAGCGCGGCCAGTTCGGCGGCGCTGTCCAAAAGATAATCCGGCTTCATGGCTTCCAGGGAGCGCCGGCTGTTGTAGCCCCAGGTGACCGCGGCAATGCGGATCCCCGCCTTTTGCGAGGCCTCGATGTCCCGGGTCTCGTCGCCGATGAAGAGGATTTCCCCGGCGGAAACTCCCCGGGTTTTCATCACGCCGCGAATTTCCCGCGCCTTGCCCATCAGCTTTGAGGAACTGCGGATGAAGGAGAAAAAATCCAGGTCGAACTTCTGCAGAAACATCCTCACATTGGTCTCGGTGTTGGAGGTGACAATCCCGAGTTGAAACCCCGCGGCATGCGCTTCGCGCAGCAGCTCCGGGACGCCGGCGAGCGGCTTCACATGAGGCATGCGCGCGCGCAGTTCTTCGCTCCCCCGCCGCGCGATGCGGCTCATCTTGGTCATGGGAATGCGGAGAAACTTCATCAACTCCCGCGTGCGCATGTCGCGCGCCTTTTCGATGTCCTCCTCCCGCAGCTGCCGGAACCCGAACTCCGCCGCCAGCTTGTTGAGGATGACAAATCCCTCGTTGAAGGTGTCGGCAATGGTGCCGTCGAAATCGAACAGCAGAAGCCGCGGCGGACCGGTCGGGTTCGCCGGACGCGAACGCCGCAAGACAAAACGCACCAACCGCTTCACGCTTCGACGATTTCCCCCGCCTGCCGGGCCGCTCCCCGATTCCGCGCCCTTTCGGTCCCCCCAAACCGATCGTCCACGCCGGCACCGGGCCATCCGCCCGGAGCGGTCCAGCAGCCGAAACCCGCCGACAGCGGGCAGGTTTCACGGAACGTGCGATCTTTCATGGGCGCTGAGGATGGCGTTCATCGCGGGCTTTGCCAAGAATTTCACAAAAACCGCAATCTCCCTCTGGCTGTGCGCGACGGGTTCCTGCTAGGTTCCGGGAAGCCCGATGCTTTCCTTTTCGACCAGTTGGAACGCCCGTCGCCGCAAACGCGGTGAGGAGATCGTGCGGGAAATCCTCGATCTCGGATTCGACACGATCGAACTCGGTCACGGTCTCACCGCGCCCGTGGTGCAGGAAATTCTGGAGGCGCGCAAAACGCTGAAGTTCCGCGTTTCCTCGCTGCACAACTTCTGTCCGCTCCCGCCCGAGGTGCGGGTCGACAATCCGGATTGTTACGAGTTCACCTCCCACCGTCCGGCCGACCGCGAGCGCGCCGTGCGTCTCACCCTGCAGACCATCGACATGGCGGAACGCTTCGGGGCGGGCACCGTCGTCCTCCATACCGGTCGCGTCCGCACGCTGAATGTCTCCGCCCCGCTCCAGGAACTGGTCGAAAAGGGCCGCTTTCTCAGCAAGGAATACGGACGGGCCAAGATCGGGGCGGTGAAGAAACGCGAGGCCGTCGGCGAAGGGTACGTCCAACGCGCGCTCGAGTGCCTCACCACGATCGCCGACCACGCCTCGAAAAAAGGCATCCGGCTCGGCCTGGAAAACCGTGAGGACTACGAGGCGGTGCCCTCGGAACGGGAGTTCGAAAACTTCCTGCAGCGCCTCGGCGCCGCCCATGCCGGCTACTGGCACGACTTCGGTCACGCCCAGATCAAACACAACCTCGCCCTCATCCATCACGGCGAATGGCTCGACCGCATCGGTCCCCGCACCATCGGCTGCCATGTGCATGACGTGAAGTGGCCCTTCCAGGACCACCGGGCGCCCTTCACCGGGGAAATCCCCTTCGCCGACCTGGTGCCCAAACTCCCCCCGGGAACCCTCTTTGTCTTCGAATTGCATCCGCGCGTTTCCCGCGAGGAAATCCTCGCCGCCGCGGAACGCTGGAAGACCCTGTTCGGATCGTGAGGCCCCCGCCCCAAAACCGGAGCGGCCCGTGAAGCCGGAAACGGGGGGGGCTTCAGAAGATTCCGCCGCTGAGGGAGTTGCGACCAAGGGTTGATCCGCCTTCCCGGATCTGCTGAATTTTCCGTCCATGAACGCACCCGCGGCATTGGACGACCTGCTTCGGAGGGGATTGACCCGGGCGCCCCAGGACCCCGCGCTTTTCTTCGCCGACGGCGCCTGGTCCTGGAACGATCTGGAAGCCTTTTCCACAAAACTTGCCAGGGGGTATCTGGCCATGGGATTGCAACCGGGCGACCGGCTGGCTTCCCTTTTGCCAAACCGCTGGACGCTCATCGTCCACTACCTGGCCTGTTTCAAGGCGGGCCTGGTGGCGACCCCGTTGAACTACCGTTACACGCCGCGTGAAATCGACCATGCCCTGGAAGTGAGCGGCGCGCGGGCGATGGTCGCCCACGGCAGTCGGGAGCAGGACATCACCGCAAGCCGGGCCCGCCACCTCGAGCTGGGCGTCGTGTGGGATGAAGGGGGGTCCGGCGGGAGACCCCTGGAGGAACTGATCCACGGATCCCCGGAAACGCACGAACCGACCGGCGGAAAACCGGACGATCCGGCGGTCATCTTTTTCACTTCGGGAAGCACGGGCCCGGCCAAGGGCGTGACGCACACCCGGGAGTCCTTTGGATGGATGGTGACGCAGGCCGCGGAGGCCCACGGCATCAGCGAAACCGACACCCTCCTGCCGGCGTCGTCCTATTCCCACATTGCGGGAACGGTCTTTTGTCTGGCGGGATTTTTCAAAAGCGCGCGCGTGGCGATCGTGGAGCGCTTCGACCATGCGGGCGTCGGCCCGATGCTGCGGCGGGCCCGCCCGACGTTCCTGCTGACCCTGCCGAGCACGCTGCTGCACCTGCTGCGCGAGAAGGAAACGGAGCCGGAGGAATTCAGGACCGTGCGCCACACCCTCTGCGGCGGAGACAAGGTGTCCCCGCAACTGGCGCGGGAATTCGAGGCCCTCGCGGGACGGCCCATCTGCGAGTGCTACGGCATGACCGAGATCGGCTTTGCAATGTTCAACGACGGATCCCGCAAGGACAAAATCTCCTCGATCGGCCGCGCGAATCCGGGCTTTGCCTTTTCCGTGCGGGACGAAAACGGAATCGGGTGCCGGGACGGCGAAGAAGGGCGGGTCTGGACGCAGACCCGTTCGTTGCTGCGGGGGTATTGGGGGGATGAGGCCGCGACGCGGGAGGTGTTCCGCGACGGATGGTTTGATACGGGGGACGTCATGGCGAAAGACGGGGACGGCTATTTCTGGTTTCGCGGGAGACGCAAGCAGATCATCGTCCACGACGGTTCCAACATTGCGCCGCAGGAGGTCGAAGCCGCGCTGCTGGAACACCCCGCGGTGGCAAACGCCGGCGTGATCGGAGTGCGCGATGATCTGCACGGCGAAAACGTGCGGGCTTATGTCGAGTTGAAAAAGGAATCGCCGGCGCCGTCGGCCGGCGAACTGATTGCCTTCGCACGCGAGCGGGTGGGATACAAGGCCCCGGAGGAAATTGTTTTCCTTGAGGAAATGCCGATCAACGCCGTCGGCAAGGTGGACCGGCCCGAACTCAAACGGAGGGCCGCCGGGGATCACGCCCACTGCATTTAGAATTCCGTCGGACACAGACCGACCCGGCCCCCGTTTCCCGGATCGGGACATTCCTGAACGCGAAATTTTCTGCGGACCTCCGCATGCCGGCCTGAATGTTGCCGTCTGCACGGATTCGTCCGCCGCGTCCAGGCGCCTTGGCTCCGGCGCAGATCCCCGGCCGTTTTCCCCGCGGCGCCCCCTCCCGAAGCAAAAACATTGACATGCGGCGAACCGTTTTTTAACTATAAGTTATATAAAATTAACCAGTGATTAATAAAGGATTCAAACCCGTTCAATCCCTGCAAAGGGGCCTGCGATTGCTGGAGCTGATTTCCGCAAGTCGGGAGGGCGTCTTTCTCAAGGACCTCGCCCGGGAGATCGGCTGTTCCCCGCCGGCGGCCTTTCATTTGGTACATACGCTGGTGGACGCCGGGTTTGTCATCCGCGAGGAAAACCCGGCCCGTTATCGTCTCGGCGACAAGATGCGGCGGCTGGTGGAAGGTCAGCAACGCGACCGTTTTTCGCGTCAGGTCCGCGAATGCATGGTCGAGTTGGGCCGGAAGTTGCCGGAAATATCCGTCTACCTTTCCGAATATATCGGAGGCAGCGTGGTGGTGACGGCCTGTCTTCCCTCGTCCGCCTCGGAACCGGTGGTTTACGAGGAACGCAATCGCATTTTGCCGCCCTATGCATCGGCGGGGTCCCTGGCGCACCTGGCCTTCTGGCCTCCGGACATTCGCGAAGAATACGAAGCCCGTTATCCGTTTGCCTCCTATGGAATGGCCTACTGGTCGGATCGCGTGCGGTATGACGAAGCCATTCGGGAGATGCGCGAGCGCCGCATGGTTTTGATGCCCGAACCGTCCCCTCTCACCCTCAAGCTGGCTCTGCCGCTGTTTTATCCGGCGGGCACCCTGGCAGCCGCCCTGACCCTGCACTGGAATCTGGAAACGACCGCCGGTCTGGCCCGCCGGAAAAAGAAACTTTTCACCGCCGCGAAAAACGCCGCGCAAACCTTCACCCAAAAACTCACCCGATGAGCTCCGCCACGATCCTTGAACCGTCCCGCTCCCTTCCCGTTGAAACCGTCTGCGATGTCGTCGTCGCCGGCGGCGGCATTGCCGGCGTGGCGGCCGCCCTGGCCGCGGCCCGGCAGGGGGTTTCCGTCGTTCTTCTCGAAAAGCAGTTCGGACTCGGCGGGCTGGCCACCCTCGGGCACGTCGTGATGTACCTGCCCCTGTGCGATGGATACGGCAAGCAGGTCATGGGCGGCCTGGCCGAGGAATTGCTCCACCGTTCGGTGGCCGAACTCACCAGCCCGCTGCCGGCCGCGGGGTTCATGCCCGAGCCCGCATGCTGGAAACCCGGCGGGGATCCCGCCGAACGCGAACGCAAACGCTTCTTCACGAGCTTCAATCCGTATGCCTTCCAGATGGAACTGGAGACCGCCCTGGAGGAAGCCGGGGTCACCCTCATGTATGACACCCGGGTCTGCCAGGTTCTCAAGAAAGACGGCGAAATTTCCCACGTCATCGTGGAAAACAAAAGCGGCCGCCTGGCCATTCAGGCCGAAACCTACATCGATGCCAGCGGCGACGCGGACCTCGCGTACTATGCGGGATGCGCCGTCGAAAACTTTCCCTACAACGTGATCGCCTCCTGGTATTACGAGGTCAGGGAGGGCCGGATTTTCCTGACCAAATTCTCCAACAAATTCGACACGGAACACCGCGGCGGAAACGGGGCCGTGCCGCCGTTCTTCTCCGGAACGGATCATCGTGACGTCACCCGCCAGGTGCTGGAGTCCCGGAAACTCCTTAGGAAAAAACTTCGGGAAAAACAGGCGGACTCCCCGTCGCCGATTTACCCCTTCGCCCTTCCCTCGATTCCGGCCTTCCGCGTCACGCGCCGTCTGCACAATCGGTTTTCGCTGGGTGAACACCACCGTCACACGTGGATGGAAGATTGCATCGGCATCACCGGGGACTGGCGCCGGAAGGGCCCGATCTATCCCCTCCCCCTTCGGGCCATCCATGCGGACGACTGTCCGAACCTTTTTGTCGTCGGACGCTGCATGTCCTCGGATCACACCGTGATCGATGTGACACGCGCCATCGGCACGTGCGCCGTCACCGGCGAAGCCGGCGGCGTGGCGGCGGCCCTGATCGTCAAGGATCGCATCTCCGACCGCCGGCAGATTCCCGTCGAAAAACTGCAGCGGCTGCTCCGTGAGGCCGGAGCGCTCATCCATCCCGATCTGGTCAAACCGCATCCCAAGGCCCGGCAGGACACGCCCGCTCCGGCCTGAGGAATCCGGGGGAACCGGGGCCTGCGCGCGCACGCTCTGGAAAACGTCCGCCGGACCGTCCTTCACCGAGCCCTTCCAGTCGGGACGCCGCCATCCTCCCCGCTTCAATTGGACTTGAGCGGGAAGGAATACCTGCCAAAAGGGGGAGGTTTTTCCGGCATGGCCATTTCCTCAAAAACCTGGCGGCAGCTTCTGGAAGCGATCTTCGTCATGAACTCCGCCGACAGTCATTCCAGCTTTGGCGAGGCGGTGGTCGCCGGATTGAGCCGGCTCATCGTGGCGGATGTAACCATCTTTCAGGTTCTTGACCGAAAGACGTGCCGGCTCGTGACCCACATGTCGCCGCCCAATCCCTACACGGCCGACGAGGTGTCCTATTACACCGCGCACCCCGAGGAAAATCCGCTGGCCGCGTATTATGTCCGCGCGGGCGACCCGAAGGCCCTGCGGATGTCCGATGTGATCGATCAGGCGGAATGGGAGGCCTCCGCGTTTTACCGCACCTGCTGTCGTCGCCTCGGACTGGCCTACAGCCTGGTGTTGCCGGTGAACGTCGACGACTCCACCGTGGTGGCCCTGTCGTTTGACCGGCGCGAACCCGATTTCACGCGGCAGGATTGCGAACTGCTCGACGCCTTCGGCCCCCATTTGCGTCTGGCCTGGCAGCGTCATGAAAACCCCTGGGCGGACCGGCGCGAATGGGAGGCCCGCGAACGCCTGCAGGGCCTGGGATTGTCCCCGCGCGAGAGCGAGGTGCTTTACTGGATGACCGAGGGAAAGCTGAACCGCGAAATCGCCACGCTCCTCGGAATCTCCCTCGGCACGGTGCAGGACTACGTGGCCCAGATTTTGATCAAACTGGGAATGGAAAACCGTCACGCGGCGACGGTCTTTGCCATCAACAGGCTGCGGTCCCTGTAAAAACAGATCCCCCACGTGTGGGGATGGGCAGGGGAGGCGGGATCTGGCACCGTCCGACGAACACACCGACAACGCCTCCCGGCGGCCGAAGCGCCGCGTACGGGAGCGCCACCCTTATTCCGGAGAACCCCGATGAGCATTCAAGAACTGTCCCCCGAAGCCGCCTCCGCCGCCGTCGCCAGCTACTGGCACTGGTATGGCGTTCCCACTTTCCTGCGCTGTCCCCTGCAGCCGGATTTTCAAAACACCGACATCGGCATCATCGGCTATCCCTACAGCGGCGGAAACGCCATCGAGCGCATGCAATATTTGGGTCCGCGGGCCATTCGCTGCCGCTCATCAAGTTACCGGCGCGCCCACCGGAAATTCCGCCTCAACCCCTTTGAACTGGCGCGCATCAGCGACCTCGGCGACGTGCCGCTGCCCAATGTCCTCAACCCCGACCTGTCCGCCCGGGATGCCCAGAACCACTTCGCCCGGATCTTCGAAGCCGGCATTCTTCCCGTCGGCGTGGGAGGCGATCATTCGCTGACCTGGCCGCTGCTGCGGGCCCGTTTTGCGCATTTCGCCCAACCGGTGGCCGTCATTCATTTCGACAGCCACACCGACGCCGCGCCGCCGTGTTCGGGCACCCGAAACACGGCGTCCGGATTCCGCATCGGCGCGGAGGACGGAGTGATCGATCCCCAAAAGACCGTGCAGATCGGAATCCGCGGTCCGCTGGGGGACCTCCATCAGGATGCGTGGGCGGAGGAAAATTTCCGCGCGGTGATCACCACGGAGAAGTTCGTGGAAAAAGGCGTGGATGAGGTCCTGCGGATCGTCCGGGAAGTCGTGGGCGACAGCCCGACTTTCCTCAGTTTCGACCTTGATGCCATCGACCCGGCCGACGTGCCCGGCGTCGCCGACCCGGAGATCGACGGCATCCGCATCCGCGAAATGATGCAGCTGCTCGACGGATTCCGCGGACTCAATCTCGTCGGCGCCGATGTGGTCTGCCTGTGTCCGCCCCTGGACAACCCGTCCCAGATCAGCGCCATGACGGCCAGCCTGCTCCTGCATCAATTTGTCACCCTCATCGCCGACCGCCACTTCGGGACGCGGTAGCGGAAGGTCCCTCCCTCAGGTCAACACCCCGATGGCGAGGTCCGCCTCGGCGGCGGTTTCCGCACATGCCAGACGCAGCACAAGGGGCATCAGCTCGCCGAATTCGCGATCCAGGGCGCGATCCTGTTCCCAGGCCGCCTGCAGCGCCCCTTCGATCGCCCACGACTCCAGCACATGGGCCGTGGTCATGGCGACACGGCAGGCTCCCATCCGGCAATGGAGCAATTTCCAAAGCGCCGAAAGCACCCGCGTGTCGCCGTGAATGGGAGGATAGGCCCCGCTGTCCCGCGCAGCCGCCTCGTGGAGCTCCTCCAGAAGCCCCCGCGCCCCGGCCTCCCGTCCGCCGGTGGACGGCCAGTCCAGCCGCTCGAAGAGGGTTTCCAATTCGTCCGCCTGTCGGCGCGTCTCCGCCAGGAATTTTTCGCGCAGCACCTGAACCCGGGGCACCAGGGCCACGCAGGGGAAGGCCTCCAGGCACGAAATGACGCTGTGGTGCGAGGCGCAGATTCCGCGAAGATCGTCCACCAGCAGGGATTTGAGGGCGGCCAGGTTCATGTTTGGGGAACTGGAGAGGTTGTCTTCATGACTTACGTTTCGCCGGGGCGGGCGGGATCGGTTGCCTTGCGGAGGGTCAGCCTCCGGCCTGACCCTTGATCTTGGAACAAGCCCGAGGTTGTCCCTCCTTCCCGTATTCCGGTTTGGCAGGCGGCTTTTCAAAGCCCCGCAGCGGTGGGGTCCCCTTGTGTCGCCCGGCGCGCTGACGGGCGATTTCTTCGGGATATTCGGTTTCCAATTGCTCCTCCTCGGCTGATTCCATCGCCTTATCTTCCGGTCGCCAACTGTCCTGAAAGAATCGAGAGGGCTTTTTCATAGCGGGCTCCTTCACAACGGCATGCGCCCTCCGGTCGCCCCGTAGATTTCTCCCGAGACATAGGAAGCTTCGTCGCCCGCCAGAAACACAAAAAGCGGCGCCAGTTCCGCCGGCTGCGCGGCCCTTCCAAAAATGGTGTCCGCACCGAAGTTTTTCACCTTCTCCGCCAGCAGCGTGGACGGAATCAACGGGGTCCACACCGGTCCGGGCGCCACCGCATTCACACGCACGCCGCGTTTGATGGCCAAGCCGGCCAGGGACGAGGTGAAGCTGGCGATGGCGGCTTTGGTCGCCGCGTAGGGGAGCAATTGCGGGCCGGGATCGAACGACTGGATCGAAGCGGTGTTGATGATCGAACCGCCCTTCGGCATTTGCGGGAGCAGTTTTTGGCACAGCCGAAACATGGCGAAGACATTCACCCGAAAGGCTTCTTCGAACTCCTCCTCCGGGATGTCCTCGAAGGCGGCGTAGGAACGTTGATAAGCCGCATTGTTCACCAGGATGTCGATGCCGCTGAGAGCCTCGACGGCGCCGGCGGCGACATTTTCGCAAACCGCGGCATCGCCGATATCGCCGGGCAGGAGCACGCCGGTGCGGCCGGCTTCCGTGACAAGACGCAGGGTTTCGCGGGCGTCGTCATGTTCGCTCAGATACGAAACGGCCACGTCGGCCCCTTCCCGGGCGAAGGCCAGGGCGACGGCCCGACCGATTCCGCTGTCCCCACCGGTGATCAGCGCCCGCCGACCCTGCAGACGGCCCGCACCCACGTAGCTGCCTTCGCCATGATCCGCCGGAGGATTCATTTCATCCTCCCTTCCGGGAGGCGGTTGTTTGCGGTTGGAATAGGGTGGCTTGCGGCCGGCCTCGCGGGGATCCAGTGCGTTCATCGGGACGGGATCGCGCCGGACCGCCGCCGTGCGGGTGGTGGGATTCCTGAACGAAGGATCGGGGAAGGCGGGTCCGGGTCAGGCCGGAGGCCGACCCTCCGCGGAGGACTTGCGATGGCGCGCACGGTATTTGTCGGGTGATATGCCGTGCACCTTTCGAAACGCGCGGATGAACGCACTGTCGGAAAGGTACCCGAGCTTGGCGGCCAGGGCGGAAATCGGAATGTCGCCCGCCTCAAGCTCCCGGGCGGCGGAGGCGAGCCGGGCTTCCCGCAACGACCGGGCCGGACTCTTCCGCCATTTTTTGCCGAGCATGCGGGACAGATAACTCGGCGAGTAGCCGAGCTGGCTGGCCAGACTCTTCAGCGAAAAAATTTCCTGTGCGCATTCCTGCGGTTCCGCCTTCGAACTGAGGAGGTGGCGGATCTCGAGATTGTGCCGCTCCGATTCCTGCCACCATGCGTGAAACCACCGGAAGGCTTCGCTGGATTGCGTCCAGAGGTCCTTGCGCGATCGCCGCGAAACCAGACGGCGCGCGAGACGCACGCAGGACGAATCGAGGGCGGTCTTGGTCATGCTGCCGAAATTGCGCATGACGTATTCCATCCGGGACTTCGTCATTTCGTTCTCCGCCGCCAGATACACACAATGCCAGCCCCCGTCCTTCGCATTCACCTTGATGCTGCGATTGAGAGGTCCGGGCGAAACCAACACCGTGCCCGGCAGGAGGAATTGCGGGCGGCCGGATTGCGAATAACAGGCCGAGCCGCGCAGGGTGAGAATCCAGAGTATGACGTCCGCGCGACGCCAGATTTTCGGCGGCGCGTCGGCGCTCTGCAGATGCAATTCCTCTCCCGCACACAGGAGAAAAATGGGCGCGGACTGATCGAAGGCGTTCATGAAGGGGATCCGTTCGGACGTGGCAACGTGACCCGCCGCCGCGTCCGGAACAAGTCCGTTTTGCCGCGGAGGCGGGATTTTTTAACGCGGCAAAGGAAGAATCGTTTTTGTAAGATTTTTTCCATTCTGCGCATTTCGTCGCCTCCGGATGCGGTTATCGTTTGGAGGAATTTCCATCTCCCATGATCACCGCCACCCCTCGCCTCCTTGCCGCCGTACTGGTCCTGCTGACCGCCGCCCCGGTCCTCTCCCGAGCCGACGGACCCACCCCGTATCCCGACCCCAAGGACGACGCCGCGTGGCCGGGCAAGGGCCCGATCCGGGTCTTCCCCTGGATGACGGACAACCGCAACTACTACTGGAACCGCCGCGCCAACGATCAGGGCACCATCGTTTTTGTGGGTGACTCCCTCACCGGCAACTGGAAGCTCGGCGACATGAAGGCCGCCCTTTCGGGATACCATGTCTCGAATCGCGGCATTGGCGGCGACGTCACCCGCGGCGTGCTTTTCCGGCTCAAGGAGGACGTTCTCGATCTCAATCCCCAGGCCATGGTGTTGTTGATCGGAACCAATGATCTCAGCGCCAAGTCCCCGCCGCAGGTCATTGCGGACAACATCGCGCTGATCATCGAGCAGGCCCGCGAATTCAAGAACGACCTTCCCATCGTGTTGTGCCTGCTGCCGCCACGCGCTTCGGATGCCGCCCCCATCGATCCAGAAAAGCTCACCGAACTCAACGCGCGCCTGACCGCACTGGGGGAAAACCGGGAGAATCTCGTTGTTCTGGATCTTTACAGTGCGCTCGCGACCCCCGAGGGAAATCCCGATCCCCAATACTTCGGAAAGGATCAGCTCCATCTGGCGTCCGGAGGATACAAAAAGTGGGCGGAGATTCTGAAGCCGGCCTTTGAGAAACTGGGGCTGAACTGACACACCCGACAGTTCCCTTTCCCCAAAAGGGGCGCCCACATCCAGACGGATGCGCGGGCGCCCTTTTTTTATTCCAAATGGGAGGAAACCGAAACCGTCGTTTCCAGGGTTTCGGTTTTCACGTGCGCGGTGATCGTCCCCGCGCCCTCCCCGAGGCGCACCTCCGCCCGCCCGGGTCCCGGACTCAGCAGGGTGGCCATGGTGATCTGACGGTGGGTGCGGGCCACCGTGGCCCAGCGCAGGACGTGGGCGCCGGGAACCGGTTTGGTGGGACAGGTCACGGCGGTGGCGGTGACCGCCTCCACATTGCAGGCATAGGCAATCCGAAGTTCTTCGGTCTGCCCCTTCAGATGGAATCCGGGAACGTCCCGTGTCGCCGCGACGTCCGCATCCGTGTGCATGCGGGACTCCACGCGTCCGGGTCGGGGCAGTTCAAAACGGTCAAGAATGAGAAAGGCCTGCGCGTCGAGCAGGAGAAAAAGCCGTCCGCAGAAATCCGCCATCGGACTGTTCTCGCCGAGAAACCCGAAGGCCCGGGTGGCGTCGAGACGGAAACCTTTGGCCAAGCCGGACCGCCACTCGCCCATCGCGACACGCGCCTCCGGCGGCAAACCGACGCCGTTGATGAAGAGCACGTTTTTGGCCGGCTGATTCATTTCGAACAGATCATTCCGCCGCGCACTGAAGGTCGTCTCGAGATAGTCGTCCCCCCCGCGGTTGCCGATGTTTTCAATGAACTTTTCCCGCCCCACCACAACGTGAAATGAAAGCACATCCACCATGGCATGCGGGTCCGTGGTGCTCCCTCCGCGGATGGACATGTACAAGCGCGGCTCCGGCAGGCGATCGGCCAGCAGGGCCCAGTCCATGCCGGGATAACGCCGGGCCACGTTTTCCTCGAATTGCGGGGCGGCCGTCGCCTCGCGCGGATGAAAGAGCAGCAGTTCGGCCGCGTCGGCCCACCAACGGATGCGGTCCTGCGGAGCTGGATGACAGCGGTCCAGCACCGGCACCAGGTCCGGCCGCCCCAGTCGGATGGCGGCCTCGTAATGGAACGGCAGCGGCCACCAGACATTGACGTCGGAAAAGGAACAGAACTGTCCGTTCGGGGTGAAATCGAGCGGAAAGGAAAGCGTCTCCTTCACGCCGGGCAGGGCCAGACACGGATGCGGACGTCCCGTCGCCCGCTCGTGTCCGAGCAGATACAGAAAACCGTAACGGTGCCCGTAATTCCAATAGCCGATCCCTTCCGCCCAGCCCCCGTTGGTGCGGGCCAGTCCGGCGAAGTAAGGGGAGATGGATTCCTCGACACGCGCGATCACCTCGTCGGCGAGGTCGGGAAGTTCCTCGCGCAGGGCCAGGGCCAGCAGCCCGGCGCCGCCGGAGCAGACGGTGTTCCAATTCGAATGCGCCGCCTTGAACCACCAGCCGGGCCGCCATTGTCCGGGCGGGGCGGGCTGGGATTTCAACACGGTCAGAAAGGGCTCAAAACACCGCCGGCGGGCCACATCGGCAAAAAGCGCGCGGTCCTCCGCCGTGAGCGTCGGCGCCAGAAGATCGTAGGCGAGCGCCAGCGTGGTGCTGTTTTCCCCGGAGCTCAGATCATAGAGCCGGTTGATGGCTCGGTGCGGATCCGGCGTCTGAATCTGGGCCTCCCAGCACCAATGTTCCCACTCCGCCATGTCGCGGACATGATCAAGCACCGCCGAGCGGAACCGTTCCCCGCCGGTCTGGTGCCAGCGCACCAGCAGCGTGACAATGCGGATCTGCATCTCCCGCGCCCGGCGCAGCAGGGCATTGTGCACGTCGGGATTGTATTTCAGCCCGCGGTCCGCCACGAAGCGCTCCGCCTGCTCCTCCACCTCCGCCTGGGCTTCGCGAAGCAGCGGAAGCGTGACCGGTTCGCGAAGCCGCGCCAGATGGGCCGGAGTGACAAAAAGGCGGGGATGCGGGTGGAGCATGAGGCGTGTCAGGCGGGGGCCGTCCACACGTTATCAACAAGCCGCCAGATGCGCAGCGGATTATCCTCCCGAAGTTCCGGCGGCAGCGCGCTGTCGGGGCAGTTCTGATAACAGACCGGACGCACAAACCGCAGGATTGCCGCCGTTCCCACCGAGGTGAAACGGGCGTCGGTCGAGGCCGGATACGGTCCGCTGTGATTCATCGACGCACACACCTCCACGCCGGTCGGAAAGCCGTTGAAAACCAGACGGCCGGTTTTTGTTTCCAGGATCTCGATCAGTTCGCGAAACTCGGCGAAGTCCTCCTCCGTGCCGTGCACGGTGGACGTGAGGTGTCCGTTCAGACTCCGCGCAAAAGCCATCACCTCGTCGCGATCTTCCGCCGAAAGCAACAGCGTCGCCGGACCGAAAATCTCCTCGCGCAACGCCGGTTGACGCTGAAAGTCCGCCACCGTCGCCTGGAACACCGCCGGCGCGGCCCGCCACGGCGCGGGTTCCGCCGGGGCTGCGCATCCGGTGGAATCCGCCAGACGTTGGAGTCCATCCCGATACGAATCGAACGTGCCCGGATTCAGCAGGACGGCGGGATCGGTTTTTCCCATCAGTTCCCGGAAGCGCCGCGCGAACTCCTCCGCCGTCCCGCCCTTCTGCGTCACCACCAGTCCCGGCTTGGTGCAGAACTGTCCCGCGCCAAGCGTGACGGATCCGTGCAGTCCGGCGGCGATTTCCTCCCCGCGTTCCCGCAGGGCGCGTGGCAGAAGAAACACGGGATTCAGGCTGCCCATTTCGGCAAAGACCGGAATGGGATCCGGACGCCGCGCCGCAAGATCAAAGAGCGCGCGTCCCGCCTTTTCGGAGCCGGTGAATCCGACCGCCTTGATCTGCGGATGCGTGACCAAAGCGGGTCCCAGTTCCCCACCCGAACCGAAGAGCAGGGAAAAAGCCCCGTCCGGCAGACCGCAGGATTGCACGGCGCGCAGCACCGCCCTTGCGCAGAGTTCCGACGTGCCGGGATGACTGGAGTGGGCCTTGACCACCACCGGACAGCCGGCGGCCAGGGCCGAGGCGGTGTCTCCGCCGGCAACCCCAAAGGCGAGCGGAAAATTCGCCGGACCGAACACAACCACCGGGCCCAGCCCCTGCAGGTAAAACCGGGTGTCGGGCTTGGGCAGCGGTTGGCGTGCGGGGTCCCCGTGGTCGATGCGTGCATTGCACCAGGACCCTTCCTCGATCAGCCCGGCAAACATCCGCAACTGTCCCGTGGTCCTGGCCAGTTCGCCGCGGCAGCGCGCTTCGGGCAGGGCGGTTTCCCGCCGGGCGCGCGCCACGATTTCCCCGGCCAGCGCCTCGAGATTTTCGGCGATGACCCGCAAAAATTTTCCCCGATCCGCCGCCGGGACTCTGCGATAAACGGGAAAGGCCCGGCCGGCCAGTTCCGCGGCGGCGGCCGCATCCGCCGCATCCGCGGAGAAAAAGGCGGGGGGCAGATTTTCGCCGGTGGCGGGATCGATGGCGTAAAACGGTCCGCCCTTTTCCACGGCCGGGGTGAGGCCGAGAAAGGATCGTCCCTGAAGGAGTTCGGAACTTTTGCTCATGCCGCTTGTTTGGGTTGTCTGAGGTGCCAGTCCTTCTGAAAAAGATTGAAGCTGGTTCCGTCCTTCGGCGGGTGCTCGCGGATGAAATCCTCGTTCAATTCGACGCCGAGTCCGGGTCCGCCGGGCAGCGCGAAATAACCGTCGACCACCTCGGGATAGCCGGGGCCCGAGGCCGCCTGCTTCACCCAGGAATCCACGAAGTCGTTGAAGTGTTCCTGAATCACAAAGTTCGTCGTGCAGGCCGCGAGGTGGAGGCAGGTGGCGGTACTGACCGGTCCGCCGACATTGTGCGGCGCGAACGTGACGTAACTGGCGTCCGCCATGGCCGCGATCTTCTTGCTTTCCAGCAGGCCCATGGATTCGGTGATGTCCGTCTGGAGAACGTCCACCGCGCCGAGTTCGAGCAGGCGGCGCACCTCAAAGCGGCTGTGCAACCGCTCCCCCGTCGCAATGGGCAGCCGGATCTTCGCCGCGGCCTTGGCCATGGCTTCGGGATTGTCCGGCGGCACCGGTTCCTCGATCCAGGCCGGACGGAACGGCTCGAGATCGCGGGCGATGTCGATGGCGGTCGCAGGACTGAACCGTCCGTGCATTTCAATCAGGATGTCGACATCCGGCCCCACCACACCGCGCACGGCTTCGATGATCGCGATGGAGCGGTTCTTTTCGGCGCGTTCCATCTCGTAAAGTCCCGCGCCGAAGGGATCGATCTTCAGTGCGCGATACCCTTTGTCGATCACCCGGCGCGCCGCCTCGACAATGGCCTCCGGCGTCCGCTCCACCGCATACCATCCGTTGGCATAAGCCTTGATCCTGTCGCGCACCGCCCCGCCAAGGAGCTGATACACGGGCTGACCGACCGCCTTGCCAAAAATGTCCCAGCAGGCCGTTTCGACAAGCGCGATGCCGATGCCGGCGATGTCGTCGACCCGCGCAAAATCCCCCACAAAAATGCGCTGCACAAGCTCCTCGATGCGGAGGGGATCGCTGCCGAGCACATACCGTTTGCCGATGCCCTCGAGGTAGCCGAGCACGGCTTCCGTGCGATTGACGCTGCGGGCTTCGGAATATCCGACGAGACCCTCGTCGGTTTCCATTTTCAGGTAAATGAGATTCCGCCAGGGCGTGCCGAGCACCAGCGGCGTGAGACGGGAAATTTTCATGTGAGAATCACACTTCGGGAATGCCGAGGTCCGCGGCGCCGGGTTGGGACATGACCGCTTCGGGGTAATACCGGGCAATCGTATCGGCCACGATCCGGGCCCGATGGATGCGCTCGCGGCTCATGGCCAGCGCGGTCAGGCGCAGTTGCTCGCCGTAGGGATAAATGTCGGGCGCGTTGCGCAGTCCGATCTTCACATAAACCGGCGACGCGGTCCGGATCATTTCGGGCACTTCGTAGGTGCGGATGTATCCGCCGAAACCGTCCGGCACCTCGACATAGATGTCGAGCGGGACCGAAACCGTCTCGCGCAGACCGGCCAGATGCGCCAGGGAAAGGTCGGGCGACACATTGATGGTGCCCGCGCCGAGCATTTCGAGAACGCGCGCCGTGGCGGGGTTCGGCACGCTCAGCAGGATGGAAATCTTCAGGACGAGATTGGCGGGAAGCTCGCCGGATTTTTTCAGTTCCGTCAGCATCCAGAGCAGTCCGAGATCGGCGACCAGCACGCTGCGAATCCCCAGCGCACAGGCACGGCGCACATCCTCCACCGCATAAAACAACTGGGCCGAACCGCGCAGGTTTCCTCCGATCACCTTGCCCGCCGGCGTGTGCGGCTGCGGCGTGACATCAAAGGCCGCGCGCGGTCCGACAAAAAGCGACAGTTCAACGCCCGCGCTTCGCGCCAGTTTCGCCATGGCGGTGATTTCGGCATCGGTGAGCAACATGATGCCGCTGCCCTGGCTGACGCGGTGAATGGTCAGGTTGCGCTTCGCCGCCTCCTCGAGGATGGCCTCGAGCGCGTCGGGGGTTTCGATGCTGGGGATTTCGTAGCGGTATTGCGCGCCGTCGGGGAAGCGCTTCGGCGAGTCCGGCAGGCCGGCGTGTTCCGGACGGGGTTGCCAGTCGGGAAGGGTGATCGTTTTCATGAACGGCTCCGCACCTCCACTCCGGCCATACGTTCAAGGTGCTTGATGGCGGCGGAGAAATCCTCGTCGGCCGAACCCTCCTCCATCGCCGCATCAAAAACACTCTTCGCGGCCTCCGCAGCCGGCAGTTTCACCCCCAGCTCCGCGGCGGTCTCAATGGCCAGCCGGACATCCTTGCGCATGAGGCGCAGTGCAAAGGCCGGTGTGAAGTCGCCTTTCAAAATCAACGGACCCTTCACCTCCGCCATGCCCACGCGGGCCCGCGGGTTGCTCATCAACAGCGAATACATCGTGTCCGGATCGAGCCCGGCGCGCACCGCCAGCACCATGCCTTCGTTGAAGGCCTGCATCGCGGCGGCGACGACCAGATTGTTGACCAGCTTCGCCGTGATGCCGGTACCCACCGGCCCCATCGCCACCGACGTGCCCATCAAATCCAGCACCGGACGGACCGTCTCGAGCACCGCCGCATCGCCGCCGACAAGAAAACGCAAATTGCCCTCCTCGGCCTCCCGTTTGCTGCCGGTCACCGGCGCATCCAGAAACCTCCCCCCGCGGCCTTCCACCAACGCGGCAATTTTCAGCGTCGCCGGTTTCGAAATCGTACTGGAATCAATCACCACCGTGCCGGGCGCCAATCCCTCCAACAAACCATTCGGCCCTTCATAACACGCCAGCACCGCATCGGGATCGGCCAGCATCGTGAAAACCACCCCGGCCCCACGCGCCGCCTCAGCCGGTGTATCCACGACCCGGGCCCGGCCGTCCACCGCCTCCTCGGCGCGGGATCGCGTGCGGTTGTAAACCTGAAGACGCGCTCCCCCCTTGATGAGATTGCGCACCATGCCCCGGCCCATGATCCCCGTGCCAAGAAATCCCACCACGGGCAGAGGTTGAACCGGAGACTCGGGAGAATTTTGCAGGTTTTCCTTGGCACAGGACATTTCTTTTGTCTAATTGTCGACAATCCGCATGTCAACAATTTCGAGGAAAATTTTGGTTCTGGAAAAACCCGGAGTGCACGGTCCTGGAGGAACGCGCCCCTTTCTCTGCCGCGCGCGGTACCTCCCGGCTTTCCTTACCGCCCTGGTGGTTTTTGCCGGAATGCTCCTCCCCGCCCCGGCCCAGACTCCCTATCCCGATCCCGCCGATTCCTCCGCTTGGCCGGGCAAGGGGCCGATCCGTCTGCATCCCTGGATGAAGGACAACCGGGAGTCGTTTTGGAAAAAGCGCGAGAAGGACCGCGGGGCGGTGGTGTTTGTGGGCTCCTCAATGATCGCCAACTGGAAGACCCTGGCCAAGGACCTGCCGGAGCTGAAGGTGGCAAATCGCGGGATCGGCGGGGATGTCAGCCGCGGGCTGCTTTTCCGTTTTCAGGAGGACGTTCTTGATCTGCAGCCGAAGGCCGTTGTGCTGGCCATTGGCTCCAACGATCTGAGCGCCCACGCGGACCCGGCCGTCATCGTGGAAAACATCGAGGCGATGATCGATCAGGCGCGGGCCGCGCGGCCGGATCTTCCGATTCTCCTTTGTTCAGTCGCTCCACGGGACGGCCATTCCGCTCCCCTCAAGCCGGGCGCGCTGGAGGATTTCAATGCGCGTCTGGCCGAACTCGGACGGAAAAAGGGCCTGCCGGTGCTCGATCTGCGCACGGCATTCGGCGACGCCGAGGGGCGCCCCATCGCGGAATTCTACGCCGCCGACCGCATTCATTTCTCCGCGGCCGGATACCAAAAATTCGCCGAGGTGATGCGAAAGCAACTCACCGAAATGGGCCTCCTGTGAAAATCGTGCGCATTTTCCGATCACTTCCCGCCCCCGGCCTGTCCTAAGCTCGCGTGATGGCAACGACCTCCGAAGACCTCATTCAAAAGGAAGTGCTCCGCGACAAGATCGCCGGCGTTTTGCGCCGCTGGATCCTCGACGGCACGCTGCAGCCCGGCGAGCGCATCATCGAGCTCAATGTTTCCCGCCGGCTCAATGTCAGCCGCGCCCCGCTCCGCGAAGCCCTCTGGGTGCTGGAACGCCAGGGCCTCGTGGAAATCCGTCCCCACCAGGGCGCGTCCGTCACCATGCTTTCGCCCGAAAGCATCCGGGAGATTTTTGAAATCCGGGAAATTCTCGAACTGCACGCCGCCAAAAGATTGCGGACCCGGCTCGACGACTCCGCCCGCCGCGCGCTGCACGAGGCGGTGCGCCGGCTGGAGGAGGCGGCTGCGGACCGTGACATGGCGCGGTTCTGCGAGGCGGACTTCGAATTTCACAAGACGCTCTGGCGTCTCTCCGGCAACCGTCATCTCGCCGAGACGCTCGAATCGCTTTCCGTACGCTTTTTCGGCTACGCCCTCATCCGCGACCTGCCCGCCGCCGACGCCTATCGCTTCGACGCGGTCGTCGAGGAACACCGCCGCATGGTCGACCTCATCCTCTCGGGCACCGATGCGGAGCTCGAGGAGGGCTTCCGCAAATCCTTCGGGGCCTTCTGCGCCTACATCCTCGAGCGGACGGCCTCCCCGCCCCGCCCTTCAAATTCACCCTTATGAAAATCACCGCACTCAAACCCTTCGGCTGTCAGGGCTCGCACAGCGACTGGACCTTCGTCAAAGTGGAGACCGACGAACCCGGACTCTACGGATGGGGCGAGTGCACACTGCCCGGCAAAACCCACGGCGTGCAGGGGGCGATTCGCGACCTCGAAAAACTCATCCTCGGCGCCGATCCGCTCAACAGCGAATGGTGCTGGCAGCGCATGTACCGGCACAGCTACTGGCGGGGCGGCCCCATCCAGACCAGCGCGCTTTCCGGCATCGACACCGCCCTCTGGGACATCCGCGGCAAGGCGTGGGGACAGCCGCTTTACCGCCTGCTCGGCGGCGCCGTGCGCGACCGGGTGAAACTGTACGCCAACATCGGCCTCTCCACCTCGCCGGAGGAACTGCGCGAACGCGCCGAGGTGGCCATCGCCATGGGTTACCGCGGGGTCAAGGCCTACCCCCTGCCCGCCGTCGGACCCGTGGAGGGTCCCGCCGCCATCCGCCAGGTCGTCGCCTGCTGCGAGGCACTGCGTGACGTCCTGGGCGGGGAACGCGATTTCGCCCTCGATTTTCACGGACGCTGCACGGCGTCCATCGCGGTCGAAATGGAGGCCGCCGTCCGTCACACCCGTCCCCTGTGGATCGAGGAACCCGTGCCCGCCGAACAAACCGAATCCCTCCGCCGCGTGGCCGAGAAAACGGTCATTCCCCTCGCCGCCGGCGAACGCCTCTTCACCCGCTGGGCCTTCCGTCAGCTGCTCGAGGAAGAACTGGTGGGCATCATCCAGCCGGATGCCTCAAATGCCGGCGGAGTGAGCGAAATGATGAAAATCGCAAGCATGGCCGAGTGTTTCGGCGTGGGATTTTTCCCGCACAGTCCCAACGGCCCGCTCCAGGCGCTCGCCAGCCTCCACCTTTCCCTCTGCGCCCCCACCGCCCAATGGCAGGAACACCGTCACGACGCCCTCGAATTCACCCGCCGGGCCTGCGCCGCCGCGCCGGTGGTGGATGCGGACGGCTACTGCCGGGTCTCCGACGCCCCTGGGCTTGGAGCCGAGATCGACGAAGACTTTCTCCGCGCCCATCCGCCCGGGGACTGGATTCCGGAGTCCTTCCGGCCCGACGGATCGATCGGCGATTGGTAGGCGATGAAAATCACCGGCGTCAAAACGGTCGTCGTCAACGCCGAGATGCGGAACTGGGTTTTCGTCAAGGTCGAAACCAGCGAACCCGGACTCATCGGCTGGGGCGAAGCCTCCCTCGAATGGAAAACCCGTTCGGTCGTCGGTGCCGTCGAGGATCTGGCCCCCATGATCGTCGGCGAGGATCCGCACCGCATCGAACATCTCTACCAAAAAATGTACCGCCAGTCCTTCTGGCGCACCGGGGTCATCGGACTTTCGGCCCTGTCCGGCATCGAGCAGGCCCTCTGGGACATCAAGGGAAAATATTTCGGCGTGCCGGTGTACGAACTCCTCGGCGGGCGCGTCCGTGACAGGGTCCGCATGTACACTCATCTCGGCGGCGGCGACATGCGCGCGGTTTACGAGTCGTTCGAAGCCGACGAGGTCGTCGAACGTGCCCGCACTGTCATCGCCCGCGGCTACTCCGCCATCAAGGTCGTCTTCGTGCCGTATTCCGAGCCGCTGGAAGGACTGCCCACCGTGCGCAGGTTTGCCCGCGTTTTCCAAACCCTGCGCGAGGCGGTGGGCGAGGAGATCGACATCATGGTCGACTTTCACGGCCGCACCACGCCGGCCATGGCGGTCCAATACATCCGCGCCATCGAGGAATTCTCCCCCTGGTTCTGCGAGGAACCCGTCCCTCCGGAAAACGTCGATTCCCTGCTCGAAGTCCGCCAGTCCGTGCGCGTTCCCATCGCCACCGGCGAGCGGCTGGTCACCCGCAGTCAGTTCCGCGAAATCTTCGAAAAACGCGCCTGCCACGTCATCCAGCCGGACCTCTGCCATTGCGGCGGACTCTGGGAGGCCCGGAAAATCGCCGCCATGGCGGAGACCTACGACATCGCCGTCGCACCCCACAATCCCCTTGGACCCGTCGCCAACGCCGCCGCCCTGCACTTCGCCCTGGCCACGCCGAATTTCCTCATCCAGGAGGACATGCTCTCGGACGTCCCCTGGCGCTGGGAGGTCGTGGAATCGCAACTGACCACATCCGACGGCTATTGGCAGATCTGCGACACCCCCGGCCTCGGCATCGAAATCAACGAAACCGCCGCCGCCCGCCACCCCTTCAAGCCCGAAGTCATGCACTCACTGACCATCCGCGCGCGCGACGGCGCGGTGCTGGATTGGTGACAAAGAAGGCAGGAAAACTTTTCCCGCAGCAAATCACCGCCTTGCCGGTCCACCGCAAAGCGGCACGGGCTTTTGGATAAGTAGTTCCTCGACGAATTGGCATCAAAGGGAGAAACGAATTTCTACCCTCCGATTGAAGCCCCCCAACGTCCGCTCCCCAAAAGAGGGGCTCCTCCCATTGAAACGATCTCTCGCCTGCACCGTCGCGCCTGCGAAAGACCCCTTTCCCGAGTTCACGCCGCCCGCCGCCTCCTTGAGCGCCTTTCGAGCCTCTTCCAAACTTTTCCACATAAAGCACTGATAGCGCATCCCTTACACATCAACACAAAGTTCCCCACCCCTTCCCTTCACCTCAAGGACGGATCTTGCACTTTTCAGTGACAGCGCAACCCGTTCCATCCCTGAATTGACAGCAATTCCCAAATTGCACTAAATAGTGACCTAATCCTCACTCCGTCCATGCAGTGCCACCCCCTCCAGCATCCCATCCCTTCGAATTCCCAGCCATGCACGTCCGTCCTGCCGCCTCCCAAGCACGACGATTTGTCAGATTTCGTGAAATAGCATGATGTCATGCTATTTCTTTAAATCCACATATCATTCTACAATACGTTCGGCAAGAAATAATTGCGCAATCATGATTATCTCTCCACCGGCCAAATATCGGCGCATTACTTTTTGTGCGCTGGAGACAATTGTTTTAGGGTCTACTCTTCTTCTCATTTGGCTCGCGATGTATCCGGGAGCAATTTCAGAAAGTTTACATTGGACCGTTTCAATTGGTGTGATGGTAGCTCCTGTATTTTTGCTGGTGACCTCTGTGTTACTCTATCCGAGACAGCGCCATTTATTCTGGATCGGTGTTGCCACGATTTTCATTCTTGTCATAGTGCTTTACCTTCCGATTGTTCCCGCTGTTGACTGATATCGAAAAATGCCGAACAAGGCGATGCAGCTAACCCCTAGCAGACTGGGCGTCCACGAGTACGACCGATCTTCCTGCAAAGTGAGCCGATTTGAGAGTTGTGGGCATGATCGGGGTAGCTGATCTT
>Ga0065721_10003745_pt1 | contig 87851 bp, 67 predicted proteins | sample Mesricmetagenome_FD_59108 | JGI IMG/M metagenome (GOLD analysis project Ga0065721, IMG submission 59108) | Mesophilic microbial community from rice straw/compost enrichment Sample: eDNA_1 v2 (version 2) | ecosystem: Engineered > Solid waste > Grass > Composting > Bioreactor | place: USA: Davis... | reverse complement strand
AGCTCGAGCTCTTCAAGTTCCAGCAGCTCAAGTTCAAGCTCCAGCTCTTCGAGTTCTGGTTCCGGTTCAGAATCGCCCGGCAGCTCCGGCGGCAGCTTGGATTGGCTGTTTTTAATATTGACCAGCGCACTGCTGCTGGTGAATCTAAAACGAAACACACATTAATTTCTCCATAAAATAATCTGTGCGCTCGCCGCGCAGATTATTTCCCTCCAGCCATAGGTTTACACTGCTGTGAAAGTGCCCTTAAGATGCCGCGTACTTTATCTCTCCAGGAAAAACACCGTGGTTTTAAATGTTTTCTATAAACAGATTGCAGCGATTTTTTTCCTCGTGTGCCTCACGGTTGAGGCAATCGCTGCCGCAGCCAATCATGTATTTATCGTCAGTTTTGATGGCGGCAAGCCTTCTGTGATGCAAGACAGCGCCATGCCGGTATTCAAACATATGGTACAGCAGGGCGCATGCACATCCGCCGCGTTTACCGTAGTGCCCAGTTTCACCCTTGTGGCGCATGCCTCCATGCTGACCGGCGTTCAGCCCAATAAACATTTGATCGATTGGAATGAGTGGTGGCCAGCAAAAGGGCTGGTGCAGGTGCCGACCATATTCGCTTTGGCGAAGGTGAAAGGACTCACCACAGGATTAATTGCCGGCAAAGCAAAATTTAAACATTTTGATCTTCCAATTTCCCTCGATTTATTTGCCGTCGACGAAACCTCCGCACAGGACGTTGCCCAAATTGCGGCGCAATTTATTGTGAAGCAAAAACCTAATCTCACTTTTATTCATTTTGCCGATTCCGATAATGCCGGCCACAGCTATGGCTGGGGCAGCGAAGAACAAAAGCGCGCATTCGCGGACCAGGACGCGGCCTTGCAGGTTTTGCGTAATGCTGTAAAAGAAGCGGGTATCGAGAAAGACAGCGTTTTTATTCTCACTGCCGACCACGGTGGTCACGGTTATGGCCACGGCACGACTGAGCTGGAAGATATGCATATTCCATGGGTGGCCTGGGGCAAGAATGTAAAACCGGGCGGGTTGAAACGCAGAGTGAATATTCACGACACCGCCGCAACAGCGCTTTGGTTACTGGGTGTGCACGTTCCTTACAGCATGGATGGCCGGCCTGTGAAGGAGGCGTTTTATCACCGTTGATGCACCTGCGCGGCAGCGAGCTTTTTTTCCAAAAACATCGCCTTGCCCATGCGCGGATCTAGCTCATAACCCGCAAAACCGAATGATTGGTACACCGTCTGAGCAACCTTATTACCTTCCAGCACTTCCAAAGTCATTTTGCAGCAGCCCAATTTGTAAGCGAGTGTTTCCGCCGCCTGCAGCATCTGTTTACAAATACCACGGCCACGATAAGCAGCGGAAACCACCGCGTCGTGAATGTTTAGCAGAGGTTTGCACGCAAAAGTACTGAAACCCTCGATACAGGTAAGCAAGCCCACCGGAATATTGTCATCAAATGCCAAAATCACATGCACGGTTGTTCGGTTCTTAAGTTCAGCAACCAGGTTGGCTTTAGCGTACTCCGACAATTCTTTACCGCCGCCCATAGGGTCGCGGGCATATTCGTCAAGTAACTGAATCAACGCATCCCCATGTTGGGGCAGAGTAAGATCGGCTTTTACTATTTGAATCAAGATAGGCTCCAGCAAAACGCAGCTGTGAAAATGTGAAAATTTATTGCGACGATAAAGATAAATGCAAAAGCGGGAAAGGTTTGCCTAGCCCATCGGTCTCCGAGCGACCCCGTGCCTGAAAGCCGAGCTTCTGATAAAAGCCAACAGCTTGCGTATTTTGCTCATTGACATCCACATCCGTAACCTGCCACTGATTGATCGCATACTCCACCAGCTGGCGACCACGGCCGAGGCCAAAGAATTTCGGGTGCACAAATAGCGCTTCGATTTTGTGTTGTGCAACGCCGATAAAACCCGCGATTTTTCCATCCGCATCGCGGACACAGGCCATATTTAAAAATCCGAAAAGGTGGTCGCGCACTAATGGACGAAATACAGCAATATCAGCTTCCGTAAGAAAATTATGGGTAGCGCGCACCGATGCTTCCCAAACGTCCACCAAATTGGGAATATCGCTTTCTTTTACTGAATCTACTGCATTTTGGGTCATAAAACTTCTTATATACAAACCGTAGAACGTGGCTACTGCCGCAGAATTTTCTCCATCGATTTCCCCTTCGCCAGCTCATCAATAAGTTTGTCGAGATAACGGATGTTGCGCATCAGCGGATCCTCAACCTCTTCCACACGCACACCACAAACCACACCCTTAATCAAAGCGACGTTTGGGTTCAGCGCAGGTGCCTGGGCGAAAAACGTGGCAAAGTCTGCTTGCTCATCAAGCTGCCGCTGCAATCCTGACGGGTCATAACCCGTCAGCCAGCAAATAATCTGATCCACTTCCGCCTTGGTGCGATTTTTCCGTTCCGCCTTTTGCACATACATGGGGTAAACCTTGGCAAATGGAGTAGTGAATACTCTGTGCGTCATTTTTGCTTCCCTCACCACAGAATCATGCTCGACTTTTTGTTCATAATCTGCGGATTAAAATATTCAACACATGGTGACTGTGCCACGCCGTAACACACATGCAATGGCAGCAAATGCTCTTCCCGCGGCTGGCAATAACGGGCTCCGGGAGCTTCATCCCAGTGAATCAACGACTCTTTCCTCACTTCCTCGGAAATATCCGTCTGACTGCAAGTTGCGCGCAGCCAATCCTCGAAAGCCAAGTTTAGCCTCCTGGATTCTTCCGTATCCGGGCAGAAAAAGGCTCTCATATTGTGAAAGGTAAAACCCGAACCAACCAGTAAAATATTGTCACTGGTCAAGGACTGCAACGCGCGGCCAACATTGATATGCAGCTCTGGATTGAGGGAGCTGGTCAGTGATAATTGCACACAGGGAATATCCGCAGCCGGGTACAGAATCGACAGGGGCACAAAAAGGCCGTGATCAAAGCCGCGCTGATCATCCAACGCAGATTCAATTCCTGCATCACTCAACAGCTGATGAATTTTCTGAGCGAGCGACGGATTACCAGGACAGGGATATTGGATTTCGTAAGACTCAGGTGGAAAGCCATAATAATCGTATATCAGCCCAGGATTCGCACCCGACGTTATCGTCGGCACCCGCGCCTCCCAATGCGCACTGACCACCACAATGGCATCCGGCTTTGGCAGCAGCGTCGCTATATGTTGCAGGCAGGAAATCATCTCTCGATGATCCTCATGACCTAACAACGGCAAGGGGCCTCCGCCGTGGGAGAGGAATAGAGCTTTATAGGGAATATTCATAGGACACGCCTTCAACATGAGTGAACCTGCAATCGAACAAATTTTCAGAATTATTTGTTCGATAATATCGGCTAGCTCCTTCGCGTGACACTTCCCGAGGCGGTTGCTCCCTGCCGGATCAAGATTCAGATGCCAGTGTTGGGTTTAGAGCTAATCTATTAACGGCCGGAGGCTCTCATCACATAATCCTGGTACGCAGGGATAGCGATTGCCGCAAGAATTCCCCCAACAAAAAATACCAGCATAATGGTCACCCCCCAAAACGACCATCTGCGCTGGACTCTCTGGAAATGTTCAACGCTCTCCCAGCGTTTGTTCTGCCATGCCCATTTGCGGCCATAGATGCCGAGCAAAATGGCCATGATGAAGCCGATGTAAGGAATAAACGCTAAAAGCCCTATCCAGGTGCGATTACCTAAGGCCCATATCCAATTGAGAAAAAAGGCTCCCCAACTCCAACCCAGAACGCCTTCCGGATAGACGTCCACTTTTCCCTGACCGGAATTGTTCTCACCTGCTACTTCCAAACTGCTGGATGGTGTTTTATATGCGTCGCTCATGATTGCTCCTAATTTTCTCCAAATTTCTTCTGCTTTCAGCGCGGACTATTCTTAGCCTGCCTGAACAAACAGTCAACTTCCCTCGCAAGTCCAGCACTAACTCGCCGCATTTTCCAGCGGCATTAATAAGAAATTGCTGGAGGACCCATTTTGTCGCGCAGTTTTATATGGCGCATAAGCCTCTGAGCGATAAAACGCCAATGCAGCGTCTTTCGAAGGAAACTTCGCCACAAGAACATACTGCGACTTGCGATCGCCTTCCAAAAGCTCAATCGTCGACGAGCGTGTTATATAGCTGCCGCCATAAGAGATCACTAGTGGCGTCACCTCGACCAGATATTCCCGCACCCAACTCGGATCCGTAATGTCGGTCTCTACGATTATCAAATGCTCCATTATTTTCCCTGACTATCCAACGGTTTCATTACCAAATAGTGCGGACCTACGCCGTCAATCATAAACTCCTCGGATATAACGCTGTATCCCGCTTTTGCATAAAACCCAATCGCGGAACTTCGCGCATTAGCCCATATCACCAGACCGCCGCTTTCTCTAGCGTAGTTTTCCGCCGAAACCAACAACGACAAGCCGATGCCCTGTCCTCGATACGCTGCACTCGTCGCCATCGCACGGATCTGCCATGCACTTTCTTGCTGAATAGCTGGATGACCCTTGCGATAAACCGAAACCACACCGACGATATTTTCTTGCTCATCCATCGCACCGAAATGCCGCGTATCGGGCGCGTCATCTCCTTCGAACATGCAGGTCGAAATATTCTTTCCGGGCCTAAGAATCTCGCTTCTAAGAGGCAATGTTTGTTTTGAGGGAATTTCTTTAATTTTCATATCGTCGTTTATTTTCGAGCCCAGGCTTTAGCCTATCCAATACATTAAAGCCATAGATACGACCAACGTCCCCGTAACAAACCTTAGCTCTTCTTCATAGACTGAGAATATGACTTGCGATATGGGCGGAAAGAAGAAGTTTAAGGTGGCGCAAACCACTGAAACTTGTAGTCCCTTAACGATTGACCATATCCAGGCCATCACAAAGATAATGATTGCAAAAAACTCCATATATGCTCCCCATCCTTTTATATTTACTTCCAGTTTCGAGACTGGCCCTATATCTTGCCACATCTATCATAATCTTCTTTATACCGTTGCTGCACTCAGAATAATCTTTGCACATTCCCTCGGGTTCGATTGCGCGACAAGTGGCCACCCAATACTGAACACACCTCAAGATTCGGATAAATTTTTGGATCTGGCGTAGAGCACTCTAACATACCAGCCGATCTTTGGTTGGCCGAATATAGATGGCATCGGTGTTGAATCTTCTTTCTGGCGACGTCAGTGTCGCCATATTGCTTAATCGCTGCCTAATATCTTTTGGACTTACAGATTGTAGAGCTGTGCGAACCAGCTTAATTCTTTCTTCAGTCTCATATCCACTGAAACAAAAATAGCTGAGTAATTGACCAGGAATAAATCGCTCTTTCAGTATCCAAAGAGGAAGTAACGATGCTATTTGGGTCAAGGGATTAGGGTTAGTTATAAAGCTCGCAATAAATATCAAGCTCTCAATCTGATTTCCTAAAAGGCCGCATAACTCATAAGCTATGCGACCAGAGTAGGACTCCGCTACCAAAATTAGCTTGCGAATCCCCACTCGTTGAGCTATTTCCTTTGTTTGACTCGCATAACTTTTCCCCTGGAGATCATTGAGGCATACGACTTCAATATCAAATCCATTTGGTAGACACGCAATCAGCTCTTTAAACAATACGCCCGTCCCGTCCATTCCTGGGAGCATTATAATTTTCAACAGCGCATCCCCTATTCCGTTTCGCAGCCTGCTATGACTTATAGCTTGACCCGGCCAACCGGCGGGTCGATTTTTAGAACCCTGCAAGCACAATTTTTCCACGCGCCTTGCCGGACTCAATCAGAGAATGAGCGCGTTTGAGATTTTCAGCATTGATAGTGCCGTAGCTTTCATTGATGGTGGTGCGCAGCTTGCCGTCATCCACCATATTGGCCACGATATTTAAAATGCTGTGTTGCTGGGCGATATCTTCAGTGGTGAACAACGCGCGGGTGAACATCAGCTCCCAGTGCAGGGAGAGGCTTTTGCGTTTAAGCAGTTTGATATCGAAGGAATCCGGATCGTCGATCAGGCCGAATTTTCCCTGAGGTTTTATCACCTCGACGATTTGCTTGATATGCTGGTCCGTGTGAGTGAGGCTGACAACATAATCCGGTTGTATTTTCAGCGCGCCGAGTTGTTCTGCGAATGACGCATGGTGGTCAATCACATGATGCGCGCCCATTTCCTTTACCCAATTTTGGGTTTCCTCCCGCGAGGCGGTGCCGATGATGGTGAGATCGGTGAGCTGGCGAGCGAGCTGAACCATTATCGAACCCACACCACCGGCGGCGCCGACAATCAGAATGGCTTTGCCGCTGGCGCCGGGTTTAATTTCCAGACGATCAAATAACATTTCCCAAGCGGTGAGGCTGGTAAGCGGCAGCGCCGCTGCGGCGGGAAAATCCAGCGTTTGCGGCATTTTTCCGACGATGCGCTCGTCTACCAAATGCAATTCGCTGTTGCTGCCCGGGCGGGCGATGGAGCCGGCGTACCAAACGTGGTCGCCGGGCTTAAACCGAGTAACTTCCGGTCCGGTGGCGCGCACGACGCCCGCAGCGTCCCAGCCGAGCACACGCCATTCGCCATCCGGTGGCGGCATGCCGCGGCGCACTTTGGTATCCACCGGATTTACCGACACCGCGCGCATTTCCACCAACAAATCCCGCCCCGTCGCGACCGGCGCGGGCAAATCAATATCCACCAGCGCCTGCGGGTGATCGACGGGATAGGATTTTTGATAGCCCACAGCCTTCATAACGCCTCCTAAAGCGCTTTATCAATAATGGTTTTGAGTTTATTCGCCGTATTGACTCCCACCTGCACATCCACCGGTTTGCCGTCCTTAAACAGAATCAAAGTGGGAATGCTGCGGATATTGTACTGGCCGGCAATGCCGCCGTCCTGGTCCACGTCCAGCTTGACGATATCTACGCGATCCGCGTATTCGCCCGCCAACACTTCCAGAACCGGCGCCTGCGCGCGGCAAGGTCCGCACCAGTCCGCATAAAAATCCACGAGGACAGGTCTGTTGTTGTCGATCACGCGCTGCTGGAAGTTGCTTTGGTTGACTTGGGGAAGGTTTGCCAAATTGGTTTCTCCTGGGTAGAAAAATGATTGATTGCGGATTTGTGCGTTTGTTACAAAAAAATAAATTCAATAATCCGTTATTCGAAGTTGTGGCCCAGCATCACACCGCCCCACACCACGTTGCGATCGCCATTTTTGCCGCCGCGAATTTCCGACGTGTGGCCGCGCAGGCCGTAGCTGATAAAAAAGCCGTTGGAAAATCCGTGGGTATAACCCAGCCACGCTTCCACCACGAGATGGCGCAGATCGCCGCTGGAATATTCCACTGCGGAATCCCGCCATTGTCCCTGTAAAAAGGCGTTATACAGGCGCGCTTTAACCGCGATACCGGCCCAGAAAAATCGCTCCACGGTGCGATTATTGAGCTGCGCCGAAGTCTCCGCGTAGCTCGCCTGTTCCGGGTGGAAGTTATGCCAAGCGGAATTCAGATGGCCGGTGCGAAAATTCAGCCCCCAACTGGCCTCGGTGATATAGCCCACCGAAACGCTTTGGGTGTGTTTGATTTCCAATTTATCCGTGGGCGCGGTCAATAATTTCTGGCGCGCCAGGCTGTAGCGCAATGTAGGTTCGCCACCGTCGGAAATCTGATGGCGCCAACCTTTGGGCGCATCGCCCTCGAGCAGACTGTGCATACCTTTTTGCAAATCACCCACCACGTCGAGACCGAGCACACCGAGGGTCAATTGCGAACTGATAACGGTGCCGGCGAGAGGATAAACACGCTCACTGCGGGTCGATGCGTAAACCAAGCTCGCATAGGGACGGTCATCGGGATTGGCGACGGGATTTTCGATGTCTTCAGGAGTAAATCCGTAGAGGCCAATCTCCACTCCCCGGCGCGTCGCCTTATCCAGACCGAGGCGGTCATCGATCCATTCCAGCGGCTGCGCCACTGCCGTTGGCTTCGCAGAGTCGGATATGTGCAGCAGGCTTAAGCCGTAGGTGTAATCCTGATCGCGGCTGCCGGGCACCAGGAAGTCATTGTCAAATCCAACAGCCCAGCGGTCGCAGGTCAGCGCTTCACTCACCAGCGGCGTGTGCGCAAATACGCTGGTTTCCAGACCGTCTGCGGCCGCATCGGCCAGCGCCCCCAACAGGAACACAGTGCTTAACCATTGCACTAACCGGTTCATAACCCCTCCTTAAATATGACCGGTCGTCTTTTACATAATGACCGGTCGGCTTATTTTTACACCAAAAAATAAATCCGCTTAAAAAATAACGTTCAACATGCCCAGGAACGCGTCCAGAGGCTCTCTGCATTTGGAGGCCTTGGATCGCATGATTGCTCCCTCCCAGGCGTTAAAAAGAAATTCTGCCGCTTGCGTCGGCTCCATCGGCTTGGTGATCTCCCCTCGCTCTTGCGCCTCGCGCAGTGCCTGGGCGATGAGCCCAGTCACCTGCTTAAATTTGCGATGCAACAACTGGCGAATGGAATCCGAGCTGTCCGACATCTCCTGGCACATGTTGCCGAGGAAGCAGCCGTCGCGAAATTCATTATCGCAAGCGTGCTCTATCCCGGTTTCGAAGTAAGTGCGCAGTCGTACCAATGGCGGCATCTCGACGGCGGTGAGAATGCTCTCGGCGGAGCAACGCACGGAGTTGGCGGTAAACTCCACCGCCTCCAGCGCGAAGGCTTCCTTGCTTTCGAAGTAGTTGTAAAACGAACCTTTGGGCACGCCAGCGGCGTCGACTATGTCTTTGACGCTGGTGCCGTTGTAGCCCTGGCGCTTCATCACCTCTATGCCGGCCTGGAGGATCTCGTCTTTTTTCCGGTCGCGCTTGCTCATGATGCCGCTCTGATTGCTTCGTTAATGGGACGCACTTTATATGACCGGTCGTCTTATTTCAAAGAATGTTTAATACTTAGCTTTAGATCGAATGGTTATCAAGAAGAATATGTCTCGCCGTCCTTGGCTTGCAGTGGCCATTAAAAGTAAAGGCAATCTAAAGATTCTGGCAATCAATGGCGGGGTTGTGCTGGGCGATAAACATCTTCTGCTCTACCAGCCGGGCCTTCTGTTGTTCGTCCAGAAGGGCGTACTGCGACGGCTGTTCCAGGTAGGCAATTTCTTGTTGCAGCTCGCTGATATCGGTTCTGATCGCGGCTACGGATTGATTGAGTGCGGCGCAGGTCTGCGGGCGAATGGTGGGATCCATGTCGTGCAAGTCGGTGAGAATTTCCTCTTTTCCTTCTCGCATGCTTTCGGTTTTTTCCTCAATAGCGGCGAGCTTGTGCTCGAGCTCCACCAGTTTGGAACTCCCCTGCGCCCAAACTGGCGCAACAACGCATAAGACGAACCACAAGAGCATTTTTTTCTTCATAAACGCCATTCCGATGTTGTTACGGTCGCTGTCTCCGGCCCAAAACCAGGACCGCCAGATGGTAAAGGCAAAATGCGCGCCGCACCATGAATTTTTGTAAGGGCGCCGCGGGATAAATAACGCTGCAAGTTCGCAAAGGTTCGGCGCATCGGCGCTCCCTTTCAATTCTTATCTACACTAATTATGCTGCCCAACACCTGTGGTCAAAACGCACGCGGCGGACATGAATTGAATTTTTTTCACGGCCGCTGGCGAACATCTGCACTCGTTGACAGGTCCATGGGAAAACTGCTCATCGCTCCGGGAAAACATAACAATGAAACAACGCAAACCGATTGTGATAGCCAATTGGAAGCTCAACGGCGGACTGGATCTGATTTGTGTTTCGGTCGCCTCCTTCATCGGCAAACACTTCGATGCCGATATTGCCATCTGCCCTCCCTATATTTACATGCGCGATATGATGACCTTTTTGCGATATTCGGAATTGCATATCGGCAGTCAGAATGTCAGCCGCTACCAGTCCGGTGCCTACACCGGCGAAACCTCCGCGCAAATGCTGAAGCAAGCCGGCTGTTCCCTGTGTTTGATCGGCCATTCCGAGCGCCGCGCCATATTTGGCGAAACCAATGAAGGCTGCAACATCAAAGTGCGCACGGTGTTGAGCCACGATCTGCTGCCCGTACTGTGTGTTGGCGAAAATCAGCAGGAGCGCGAAGCCAACGTGACCGAAGATGTGCTGTACAAACAGCTGCACGAGGGCTTGGCCAATATCGAGCTTGAAGACAAGGATTTATGCATCGCTTATGAGCCGGTCTGGGCCATAGGCACAGGACTTGCTGCCACTCCGCAAATTGCGCAGGAAGTTCATCAATTTATTCGCGCGCAATTGAGTGAGATATTCGGTTCCGCCAACGCCGACCGTCTGCGCATTTTGTACGGCGGCAGCGTGAACAAAATGAATACCAAGGAATTATTGAGTCAGCCGGATGTGGATGGTTTGCTGGTCGGCGGCGCCAGTCTGGATCCGGGGCATTTTCTCACCATCTGCCGCCAGGCGTCGGATCTGGCGGTTGCATAACACGACTTTTATTTTACTGACATAGTTTTATTCATTAGGTGGACCAAATGACTTCATTAAAAAATCGCGTTCCCACCGGAGTAGTCACAGGTGAACACGTCGCCACATTGCTGCAGCACGCCAAAGACAATAATTTTGCCTATCCCGCGGTAAACGTTGTCGGCACCAATTCCGTTATCGCTACCCTGGAAGCGGCGCGGGCCTGCCAATCTCCGGTTATTCTGCAAATTTCCAACGGCGGCGCGACGTTTTTTCTCGGCAAAGCTATACAACTGCCAGGACAACAAAGTGCCGTGCGCGGCGCCATAGCGGCGGCGCGTTTTATCCATGAAATTGCCGATGCCTACGAAATCCCCGTGATTCTGCACACCGACCACGCGGCCAAAAAATTGCTGCCGTGGATCGACGGCCTGCTGGACGCCAGTGAAAAACATTTTGCGGCCACCGGCAAACCCTTATTCAGCTCACATATGCTGGATTTATCGGAAGAGAGTCTGGAAGAAAACGTCACTACATCCGCAAAGTATTTTGAGCGCATGGCCAAACTGGGCATGACATTGGAAATCGAGCTCGGCTGCACCGGCGGCGAAGAAGATGGCGTGGACAACACCGGCATAGACAACGCCTCGCTCTATACCCAGCCGGAAGACGTGGCCTACGCCTACGAAAAACTCTCTGCCATCAGCGACCGCTTTACCATTGCCGCCTCCTTCGGCAATGTCCACGGCGTTTACAAACCAGGCAATGTCAAACTTACCCCCAAAATTCTCGACAACTCGCAAAAATATCTCAGCGAAAAATTGGGCGTCCCGGCGAAAACATTGAATTTTGTTTTCCATGGCGGCTCGGGCTCCGCCGAAGCGGAAATTCGCGAAGCCGTGTCCTACGGTGTGGTGAAGATGAATATCGATACCGACACCCAGTGGGCAAGCTGGTTGGGGGTAATGGAGTATTACAAGAAAAATGAAGCCTATCTGCAAAGCCAGATCGGCAATCCCGAAGGCGACGAAAAACCCAATAAAAAATACTATGATCCGAGGGCCTGGCTGCGCAAAGCGGAGGAGTCCATGATTGCGCGTTTAAAGACGGCGTTTGAAAATTTGAATTGTTTGCAGCGTTACAACTAAGCCCCTCCCCCTGGAGAAAGACCAACCTACNAAAATAAATCCATCTGTGCGGAATTNTTCTTTNNGGAAGATTCCGGCACTACCANAGGCCGCCGAAATTGGCTGTGATCAAGACCGCTGAAGCGGTTTTGATCCTCTTTGATTAATTTGCGCAAGGTTTTGTTGAAGCGCTGGCGAATCAAATCTGCGTAAATACCCTCACCGCGCATACGCGAGCCGAAATTCGGATCATTTTCGCGACCGCCGCGAATATCGCGGATGCAATTCATCACCTTTTCCGCGCGCAGTGGAAAATGGGTTTCCAGCCACTGCTGAAACAGCGGATTCACCTCCCAGGGCAAACGTAAAACCGTATATCCGGCCATGCTGGCGCCTGCCTCCAGCGCGGCGGTCAACACCGCTTCCAACTCCGGCTCGGTGATATGCGGAATCACCGGCGCCACACTGACCGACACAGGAATTCCCGCCTCATGCAAACGGCGGATGGTTTGCAAGCGTCGTGTCGGTGAGGCGGCGCGCGGTTCGAGAATTCGTGACAGCTGGTGGTCGAGGGTAGTCAGGGTAATGGCCACGGCGGCCAAGCGCTGCTCTGCCATGTCCGCCAGCAGATCTATATCGCGTTCGATCAAGGAGGATTTGGTAATCAGCCCAACCGGATGGCGGCACTCATGCAAAACCTCCAGCACACGCCGCGTTAATTGCAATTGCCGCTCGCAGGGCTGATAGGCGTCGGTATTGACCCCGAGGGCGATAGAGCTCACTTCATAATGCGGATGCGCCAGCTCGCGGCGCAGCACTTCCGGCGCATTTATTTTGGCGTAAATGCGCGTTTCAAAATCCAACCCCGGCGATAAACCGAGATAACTGTGGGTCGGCCGCGCAAAACAATACACACAGCCGTGCTCGCAACCGCGATAGGGATTTAACGACACGGAAAATGGCAAATCCGGCGATTTATTGCGAGACAAAATCGTGCGCGCGGTTTCTGGAGTTATATAGGTGCGCGGCGCGCCCGGCTCTTCCGGCTCCTGCCACCAGCCATCGTCGGTACGGGCGATGATCTGCTCCTCAAAACGGCCCGCGATATTGGTCAAAGCGCCGCGTCCCTTCAATGGTTGCAGCGGCGCCTCGATCCAGGGTTCGGGATTGTCTTCCGGAATATCGCTCATACCAGCTCGATACTGTTTGGAAATACAGTATTGTGGTCGTACTTGAGGATTTAAGCAAGCGACTCGGATTAATGGGTTTCGACAGATGCAACTGCTCACTGCAGCGCGCCCAAAGCGTCTACCCGCAACAAATTCTCCGAACTGTGCGCCATGTTTCATCCTGGCGTCTTCTCCAGCGCGGGGGCATTTTGCGCGTGTTAAACTCCGCGCCGCTTTATGCGCGCAGGTTAATCAATGGCTGACGATTGAGACCGGCATACAGCGGCCACCCGACAATTTTATTTTTCATACAAATGTGTGGCAAAAAAATGTGATTTTTCATCCGGGCAACTAATTAGGGGTTTTTATGAAGGCATATCGGAAGTACCAAAGTATGAAACTGGTTCCGGCACTGCTGTTGACCGCCATGCTGGCGGCCTGCGGTGGCACTAACTCCGGCGGTTCCAGCTCTTCCTCCAGCAGCAGTTCTTCGTCGAGCAGTTCAAGCTCTTCCTCCTCCACCAGTTCCAGCTCTTCCTCCAGCAGCAGTTCGTCATCGTCCAGCAGTTCAAGTTCTTCTTCGAGCAGCAGCTCTGGCCTGGGCGAGATTATTCCGCGCACCACCTGCCCCGAGCAGCCACCTGAGCGCCAGGAAGTGACGCCACCGCCCTACACCGAGCTCGAAGTGCCGAAGGACGTGTACAAAACCATGATGGTGAAGATGGATACCTTCAAAGGTTCGCGCATCGATATGCCGTGGAATTTCTATACTCCGGAGCAGGCCGCACAGAACCCTGATCAGCTGTTCCCGCTGGTGGTTTCACTGCACGGCGGCTACGGCCGTGAAGTGGCGGAAGGCAATATCCTGGTGGACGGCGCGCCCTTCCTGCTCGGATCAACCGCCGGTCTGCTGACAGAGCAAAACCGTCAAAAATATCCGGCTTATATCGTGATGCCGCACTGCGTGCAGGCCGCCGACTGTAACTTCTACTCCAACGAATGGTCGTCCAACGGCGGCGCGTTCTTCCAAATTAACCCGGAACCTTCACGCTACGGTTCGGCGTTGATCGAGTTGATCGAGCACATCATCGATACCTATCAAGTCGACCCCGCGCGCATCTACGTGACCGGCGTGTCCATGGGCGGCGGCGGCACCTGGGAGCTGGCGCAGCGCCGGCCTGACCTGGTGGCAGCGGCCTTCCCGATGGCGGGTCACACACCGGCGTTGACCTTGCTCAACACCATCGCCCAAAACAAAGTGCCGGTATGGGCGTTCAGCTCGTCGAGCGATTACACCAACAGCCACCAGGATACCGACCGCGCTGTGGAGCAGATTCGCGGCCAAGGCGGTTGCGCATGGGTAACCAAGTTCGACAACCTGGAACACGGCCACCTGCTGTGGCAACGCGCCTTCCTCGAGCCGGACCTGTGGGACTGGGTCTTCGCCCAGCGCCAACCGCGCGAGGGTGATCAGTAAGTTTTGTAGCGCACAGGGATGTGCTCTAGGTTGCGGTAATCTAACTGATTTGGTTAATGTGAATTTGCTTTTCACGGCTGCGTGAAAGAACCTAATACTGCGTTTATTTACCCTGGTTTATCCAAATGGCAGAGCGCCAATCAGAAATTGATACCTTGCGTGGACTAGCCTGTCTTTTGCTGGTTGCCTACCATGTCGTGGGTGCCACAGCAGAAAGCGGGCTTTTACTTAGTGACGGTTGGCTGCGCGATACCAATGACTATTTGGCCTACTTGCGGATGCCGCTTTTTACTGTTCTTTCAGGTTATGTTTACGCGGCTCGGCCGTTTTCAGGCCAAGCGTTAGCTTTTCTGCGTGGCAAGGCACGACGATTGTTGATCCCCATGCTTGTTGTCGGAACAATCTTTGCGATTATGCAGAGCCTGGTTCCTGGGGCTAATGCACAAGTGGAAAAGTGGTATTTGCTGCATATCGTTCCGGTCGCGCATTTTTGGTTTGTTGAGTCTCTCTTTATTATCTTTCTATTAATTGTGCCGTTAGAGAGATTGGGCCTACTCTCATCAATGCCGTCATATTTGATTGTTTTTGCAGTGTCCGTTGTTCTCTATCTGTTTTTCCCCATCACTAAGCTCTTTTCAATATCCGGCGCGACTTATCTCCTTCCTTATTTTTTGTTTGGTTTGTGGTGTGGTCGGTTCAGGGTGATCAATTATGTTCCCAGAGTGTGGGCCGGCCTTATGGCTTGTGGCGTGCTGGCTGCAATGGTGTTGTTCGGCCATTATCAGTATCCAACTCGATCCGTGTTTGCCATTGTTGTTGGAATACTTGCCTGTGCCGCTCTGCTCACTAGCCGCGTAAATGTCGGTGTTTTAGCGAGGATTGGCGTGTACTCCTACACTATTTATTTACTGCATGTCTTCTTTACAGCGGGATCAAGGATTTTTTTAAGTCGCGCAGGGGTAGACGCAGTTTACGTGTTGTTTGTCATTGGGACGGCTGCTGGAATCCTGGGTCCTATTATGTTGGAAGCCATATTTGGACGCTTTCCTTGGTTCAAGCTTCTTGTGTCTGGACAGTCGTATAAGGCCAAGCGCAAGCTTCCCACGGGCTCTACTCAAACTCTTTAACGCTGTTCCACACCGGTTCGCTCTGCTGAAAACGATGTGTCTTAAAAGTGCCCGGCCCCATGGTTTACGTTTTAAACCGGCGCCAGTTCACTCTTCTCGCCGCCATACTCAATCCTTACTCTCTTGCACCTACACCGAGTAGGAGTATCTTTGCTCTTCACGCGGTGGCCGAGCGCGCATTTGCAATTTACCAAATTGCAGCAGCCAGAATTGGCTAATCAATCTCAACACTACCGATTAGTGTCAGGGAGGGGAAAGGCATGGCATTCCATAATCACTATGCAAACCTGGTCAGCGAACGAACGCAGTCCCATACGCGTCTGATCCGTGATTACGATGCGCTGGACAATCGGGATTTTGACTTCATCATCATAGGCTCCGGAATCGGGGGAGGCATTTTAGCCGATGACCTCGCCAACCGACTGGGGCATAGCCATCGTATTTTGTTGCTGGATACCGGCTCCTTTATTTATCCCACCCATGTTTACAATTTCTGCCGCGTGCCCAACTCCGCAATGGCGCAGCATTTTGGTGTGGACAATTTTAGAGACTGGCCGGACAGTACATTTTTTATCGGCGGCAGGCCGCAAATGGCCTTCGGTGGCCGCTCTATTTTCTGGTCCGGACTGATCCCGCAGATACGCGATTGGGAGCTGGACTTTTTCCCCGCAGCGGTACGCAACGATCTGGTGGAGCCTTATCTGTCGCTCGCAGGGCAGCGGATGAACGAATCTGCATCCCTTGGCGCTGTGGCAAAAGCCATGGTCGCGCATTTTCGCACTACCAGTCTTAACGACGATTTTGAAATAGAGGAAACCCCCCGAGCGGTGCATCAGCCTTACCTCAACGCCGATGGCACACCGCGCGACAAATTTTTTACCGAGCCCACTGGGGTTTTCAACACGGCGGAATTGCTGATCAATCAGGTGGGCTTGACGTCTTCCAATGCGGACCTGAACGGCAGCGGCCTTTTTATCAAGCTCAATAGTTATGCGGAAGCGGTGCGCGATATTCCGTTCGGCTGGCACGAGGTGGTAACCACCAGCACCTTGACGCAACAGCAAATCAGTTTTTATGCGCCCAAGGTCATTATTGCCGGCGGCTCAACGGAAAGCCCCAAACTGATCAACCGCTCTTCGGTCTACCATAGGCTTAACGATTCCGTACGGCGGAATGTGGGTTTTGGCTTGACGGATCATCCGGTCAGCGGTGAATCCCAGGCCTATGTGAGCTCCCTTGGCGATATTCCCGTCACCCGCCAGGATCACGCCAAAATTATTTTCTATTCGCGCGGACTGCCGGATGCCAATGGCCATATCAATTTTCCGTTTAATATCGAAATGAATGTCAATCACGAATATTGGCATTTGCGAAATAATGATCCCGGTGCGGAACCGGCACCCGACAACACCGCCAAAGCGCGGGTGGATATCAAATTCAGTTTCGCCAATTGTCTGGATGACGAAAACGGCATTTTCTCCCACGCCTGGGACAATTACACTCCGGAAATTCGTTTCAAACGCTTTTCGGACCTCAACAACTTGCTATCTTCCCGCTTTCCCGCCGTCGCTGGCTGGAGCAAAAGCCACCAGGATTTTTTCAACCTGCTGAACGCCACCCGCAACCGGGTGTTCGCGGAATTTAATAATGTGGAGTGGCTGACAGGAAAATATGGCGGTGGTCCGGGCGAGCAATGGCCCTTTGGTTGGGGCACGGTACACCACGCCTGCGGCACCCTGCGCATGCCATGGAAACCCAATCGCAACAGCGCCGACTTTCATCACGACTCTGTGGTGGATGAAAATCTGAACGTGAAGGAGGCCCCGGGTCTTTATGTGTGCGACATGTCAGTTATGCCCCTCGGCACCGCCGCCAATCCGGTACGTACCCTGGCAGCACTGGCGCTGCGCCTTTCCCGACATTTGGGCTGAATCCAACCTCACCTAATAACCATTGAAGATTTCTATGCGAATTTGTCTGCCCTATTTTTTGTCCAGCCTGCTGCTAATGGGAGTGTTGTCCAGTTGCGCGCGCCAGGAAACCCGAGAGTCGTCCCAAGAGGTTCCGGCCACTATTTCCGCCGAGGCCGCTGCGCTCGGCCTGCGCCAGCAGGTGGAGGGGAGTTTGGCGGATCATCCGCTCACTGCGTTTGGGATTTCGCTAAAGGCGAAGGAAATCTTGCAGGAGTTTTATCTCGAGCGGAATTTCCAACCGGCTTGGTTCGATGAAAACTTGCATCCCACTTCGCAGGCGCTCGCCTTAATCAAGGTGATCGCTGGCATAGGCTCTGAGGGTCTGCTGCCGCAGGACTACCACCACAAACGTCTACAGCAGTTGGCGAACGCGCCGGCGATGGATTATGTGGATTACGACCTGTTGCTCTCCGACGCCGCCGCCAATCTCAGCCGCCATCTGCTGATGGGCAAGGTGAATCCGGAAAGCAATTCCCCCGATTGGAAAGCCACGCCGCGCCAGCGCGATCTGGTGGAGGTGATGGAACAACTGACCCAGGCAAACGATGTGGAGAACCGTCTGCAGCAGTTGCGGCCGCAGCAGGTGCGCTATGTGCGCCTGCTCAAGCTGCTGGAACAGCTCAATGACAAAACACCCGGCGACTGGCGCGCCCTCTCCCGCTCCCCCGCCATTAAACCCGGGACCAGCGATGCGCGCCTGCCGGTGATCCGCGCGCGTCTGCAGTTTTGGGGCGATTTGGCCGGAGATGAGCCAGTCGCCGATGCCGCCCATTACGACGACAAGCTGCAGGCGGCGGTAAAGCACTTTCAGGAGCGCCACGGCCTGGATGTGGACGGCATCATAGGCGCGGGCACCGTGGACGCCCTCAATGTCACTCCTGCGACCCGGCGCCAGCAGGTGATTACCAATCTGGAGCGCTGGCGCTGGTTGGCGGACGATCTCGGGGAGAGGCATGTGCTGGTGAATATCGCCGGCTTCGAACTCAAGGTGATCGACAACAACCAGACGGTGATGCGCAAACCGGTGATCGTCGGCCGCGACTATCGCCGCACGCCGGTGTTCAGCGATCGCATCCGCTATCTCGTTTTCAACCCGACGTGGACTGTGCCGCACAAGCTGGCGGTGAAGGACAAGCTACCGGATATCAAAGCTGACCCCGGCTATCTCACCCGCCTGGGTTTCACGGTTTTTGACCAACAGCAAAACCGCGTGGACCCGGCGCAAGTGGACTGGAGCAAAATCACCCAGCGCAATTTCCCCTACCGCCTGGTGCAGAGCCCCGGCCCGCTCAACGCCCTGGGGCAGGTGAAATTTATGTTTCCCAACCAATATGACGTCTACCTGCACGATACGCCGTCGCGGGAGTTGTTCAGCAAGGCCGGGCGGGCGTTCAGCTCCGGCTGTGTGCGGGTGGCCCAGCCGCTGGATCTCGCCACCCTATTGCTGGAAGGCAATGGCATGACCCGGGCACAAATCGATGAAATCATTGCCAAAGGCGAGCAGCAGACCGTATTTCTGAAAAACCCGGTGCCTGTACACATCGAATACTGGACTGCCTGGATCGACAGCAACAATCGACTGAACTTCCGCAATGATATTTACGAACGGGATCCGCCCCTGGCGACCGCACTGGCGGCGCCCCTCTATGCCAACTGACCGGCAATCCCGTTTCGGATTTCTGCTGCTGACGCTGTGGCTGATGATCGCTCTGCCGGCCGGCCAGCCCCAGGCCGCGCCGAGCAAACCGGAGTCCGCCAAGCTGGCGCCGGCGCTGTTTCCTCTGCAGGTCAACGGCCGCGCTCTCCACTACGCCATTAATTTCGAACCGGTGATGCCGGGCGAGGAAGTGGTGTTCACCACCGCGGACCATCTCACCGGCCGCCTGGCGGTGCAGGTGAATGGCAAAAATCTGGTCGCGGAGCAGGGGCAATTCACATGGCGGGCACCGCAAACCGCAGGCACTCACAAGGTAGAAGCGCATCTGCGCGCGGAGTCGGCGCACACCGGCTACCAGACCGTCACCCTGTCACTGCTGGTGATGGTGCCGGCCAAACTTATCAGCAACAGCTACCTCAACGGGTATCGCATCGGCCAATATCCCCGGCCGCACAAGAATCTCAGCAGCTACAACGCGCCGCAGGGTTTTATCGAAGTGACGGCAAAAAACCAGGATCTGCGCATCACCCCCAATTTCACCCTCGGCCAGTTCCTGTGTAAGCAGGCGGGGAAATTTCCCAAATACGTTGTGCTACAGCCGGCGCTGCTCAACAAGCTGGAAGAGTTTCTTCTGGAGGTCAATCAGCGCGGCATCATCACCCCCAGCTTTGTGGTGATGAGTGGCTACCGCACGCCCTATTACAACCACGCCATCAAAAATGTGCCCAATAGCTACCACGTCTACGGCGGCGCGGCGGATATTTATATCGATGTGGACGGTGACGGAGTGATGGACGATATCAACGGCGACGGCAAATCCGATCGCGCCGACGCCGCATTGTTGTACGAATGGGCGGACACCTTCGCCACCCGCCACAACCGCCCCGACCTCACCGGCGGTGTCGGCGAATATGCCAGCACCCCCGCGCACGGTCCGTTTATCCATGTGGACGTGCGCGGCACGCCGGCGCGCTGGGGGCATTGGCCGCCCTAAGTTTTATTTCAGGCAGGCCTGCGGCGGCAGATTCAGAATGGCTGTGCGACCTTCGGTAAGCGGTGAAGTAAAGGGCACAGCGCCATCTTTGCCCGCCGTGGCATTTACGTAATCCACCAGGTCCTGACCGGCCGCGAATTTTTCTGCCGTGATGATTTTGCGACTGTCCGCGGAATAATCCTGAGACAGATCTCGCGCCGCACCGCCGCCATCCACCACCTGCGCTTTAAAGGATGAATTGAGATTGCACTCATCATCGGCAAACCAGGCAAATGAGCCAGTGGTGGTGAAGTTGCCGCTTTCCACTACGCCATCCGACAGCTGTTTATTTACCCACTCATTAAAGGCGGCAGTGAGATCGCTTTTTTCCTTTTGCACCGGGGTTCCGCCCATAAAGACGTTGTCTTCAAACAGCAGGGTGCCGCCGACGCGCACGCTGGCGAAATCCTTGTAATAGTTCATAAACACGTTATTGAACATATGTGACGACCCGCGGCGCAGCAGCGGCACCCGTCGCGCCGTGCCGCGACCTTCTTTGTAAAACGCTTCACTGGTCAAAAATAAATTGTGGTGGAAGGTGGTGGTGATCTGGGAATTGATGGTGCGGCTGTCGCTGGAGCCGTGCAGGCTCGCGCGCTTCACATCCAACACCCGGTTAAAAGACAAAGTGATGTCGTAGGCACCGACCTTCACATCAAAAGCCGCGTCGCCGGTGTAGAAGAAGTCATTTTTGTGAATCCAGATATCGTGAGACGCGCCGGTGGAGCGAATCATGTCCGGGTCGAGGCCGTGGTCTTCCGTATGGCCCGCGCCTTTAAAACTCAGGTGAGTCAGGATCACACTTTCCGCCGTCTGAGTCGGCGTACCGGTGCTGTCGCGTCCGATGGCGAAACCGCTAAAACGTATAACCGGTTTGGCCTGGCGCCCGTCGATCGTGGTATTGGAACCGACCACCACATTGCGAATAGGCAGATCGCTATCGTTCAACGCCACGTTAAAAAACTGGTGTTCACAATTAGCGGCGGACACCCCTTTGGCACTACACCACTGGCGAAAATCGACGCACTGTTGCGCATTGCCGCCAAGTTTGGACTGCACCGCCGAATCGCCGCATTGCAGCCGGTACATGGCAATTTCCACATCGCTTTTAAAATCGTTTTTGTCGAACACAATCCAGTTGTGCTCATCGCTGCTGATGGCGTCGAGCAATTGCTGCTCCACCGATACCGAGCCGCTGGTGGTGATGACCGTCAACTTGCTGTTGCCGTTGGGATCGTAACCGCCGCGCGCGTTCTCACCGTAGCCAACCGGGCGGCCGAGGCTATCCGCAAGACATTTGACGATCTCTTGATCCGTCTGCAACGACGAATCACGCCAATTGACGGCGGGGTTGGTAACCAGCTCTACACAGGCTGCGGAAATACCGCCAACGGGATTGCCGGAACTACTACTCGAGGATGACGAACTCGATGAAGACGAGCTGGATGACGACGAGCTCGAACTGGACGAAGAGGAATTGGATGATGAGCTGGAAGAGCTGCTGGATGAACTGGAACTGCTGGACGAGCTGGAGCTACTGGAAGATCCCCCCGAGGTACCCCCGCACGCGGTAAGTAGCGCGAGCAATGCGGTGGTGGTGAGCCCACATATGAGACCTTGAATTAAAGGTGCCCGGAAATGCATAAAACCTCCTGATGAATTCGCTGTAACGTGTGGAGGTTCTGCCGCCTCCGTTAACTGGTAAAACCAACTGGTCTTGCCAATATGACGTCAGGATAGCGCTATTCATGGGTAAAAAATGCCAAATACTTCGGGTTTTAGCGGATTGGTATCGTCAAGATGACTTTTAGCGTCAGACCTGTTTGGCCTGACCAATTTTATTTTCTTAACGTATCTCCTAGCCAACTCAGTGAGCTGGGCGGCGATGGCCACCAGCTTTCTGCCGTTGGCGGTGAGGGTTCGAAGCGCCAAGTTGATAACCCGTGAAATAAAAAAGGCAGGTTAAAACCTGCCCCTGGGTTGCTACCAATTTTATTGGCCGATCTTGCCGCCATCTTTTTTACGAATTACCACAGTGGCGGGACGCGGGCGTCCGCCGAAAGGCCAAGTGCTCACGGAGGAGGGATTTTCCGTGGTCGGAGAGCCGAACTGGCTGTTCCAATAACTGGACGATTCGCCGGGGTGCTGCACATTAACGAACATGGTGCGCTGGTCGGGGGTCATGGTGACGCCGGTAATTTCGCAACCGCGCGGCCCGGTTAAAAAGCGGCGCACCTCCCCGGTATCCGGCAGAGCGGCGAGCATGGCGTTGTTGCCGATATTATCGTGGCCGCGACTGGCGAGATTCTGGGAGGAATTGGATACGTCAGTTTGAATCCAGACGATGCCGCTGGCGTCCACCCAAATGCCGTCCGGAGAGCCAAAGGCCGGTTGGTTCACAGGCACTTCCGGGTCGTACACCGGGTCGCCCGCCAGCAGAAACACCTCCCACTGAAAAGACGTATCCGAATGCCGGTCCTCGCGGAAGCGGATGATATGGCCGTAGGGGTTGGACGTGCGCCCGCTGTTGACCGGCGCGTCGTGGCCGGAGCCGTTGGTAAGAGTGACGTAGAGCTCGCCGGTGCGCTGATCCGCCGCCACCCACTCCGGGCGGTGCAGCCGTGTGGCGCCGATGGCGTCTGCCGCCATACGGGTGCGCAACAATACGTCCGCCTGATCCTGCCAGCCGTTCGCCAGCGTCAGCTCGCCCTGGCCGTGCACCAGCGGCAGCCACTCGCCGCCGCCCTCCCCATCAAACCGGGCGACGTACAAGGTGCCGTGATCCAGCGGACTTTTGCCGCGGGCGGTGTAATGGCGCCAGGGTTTGTCGCCGACAAATTTGTACAGGTATTCGCCGTTCTCATCGTCGCCGGTGTACACCACCACCCGGCCTTTGCTCTCCACACAGGTGGCACCTTCGTGTTTGATGCGACCGAGAGCGGTGCGCTTGACCGGCGTAGCCTTGGGATTGAACGGATCGATTTCCACCACCCAGCCGAAATGGTTGATCTCATTGCGGTTCTTCGCCAAGTCAAAGCGCGGCTCGGCTCTGTGCCAGCCGTAGCCAGAACCATTGGCGCTGACGCCGTAGCGGGCTTCGAGGGGTGTGCGCGTGGCCATCCAGTCCGGATCGTCGGTGCCGAAATAGCCGTTCCAGTTTTCCTCGCAGGCTAAGTAAGTACCCCAAGGGGTAGCGCCGCTGGAGCAGTTGTTAAGCGTGCCGCGCGGTTTGCGACTGATGGTGGATTTGAGCAGGGGATGCGTGACTTTTACTGGGCCCGAAAACGCCATGGGGGTGGTGCCCGTGATGCGACGGTTGCGCGGGTCGCCTTTGACGATCTCCCACTTGCCCTTGCCGCAATCGCGAATGGCAATCACGCTGACGCCGTGGGCGGCCAGGGCTTTGGCCACCTTTTGCCTGCCTTCTTCGTCCGGCGTGATCACCCCGCCCTGCTGAGCGCTGTAAATCATATTGGCGTCAGTGTATTCGTGGTTCACCACCAGCAGACCGCGGCTGTTGCCAAGCAGCGGCACCGGAAAATAGTGCATACCGTCGTGATTGAAACCGACCTGCTTGGCCTGGTCTTCAGCGCTGTTGGATGCGTCCTCCGCAAAAGGCGCGGCGCCCGGCAGCAGTGGCGTGCCCCAAGGGGCGAGCACCTGGGTGACATAACCTTCGGGCACCACAAAAGTGTCGTCCGTCGAGGCCGGCACTTCCTTGAACCCCAACTTGGGCTTTTTGCCTTTCGGCCCGTGTTCTTTGGGTTTATGCGGAGGTTTATCTTGATGGGAGTGGTGACCGGCCAAGGCATCCGCTGGAAACAGGTTACCGCCGAGAAAGCCGCCAGCGGCTACTGCAAGACCACCGCTGAGCACACGGCGACGGCTGATGCGCTGCTCGATCAGCTCCTGCAGATGCGGATTGCCGCTGGCGTTGGAGCCGACGGCATCGGGGTCGTGCAGCTCGATGTGTAAATGGGATTGGGTCGCTAAATCGGAAACGTCGGTCATACAGGCTCCACAGGGTTGGAAATTCGCGCGGCCTAGCTTGCGCGAACCGTATGACGACTAGATGACACTCCCGGCGGTTATTCCCCGGCCAGTTCGGTGACCTCGCCGTAGGCACCGCCGCCCAGTTGGCGAGCGAAATAATCGAGGGCCGGGGCCATCATCTCAGCGAGGTTCCACGGCGGGTTGATCACGATCATGCCGCTGCCGGTCATGCCCGGCTGGCGGTGGTCGCGGGTGATGCCGAGCTCCAGTTGCAGAACCTTGCGGATACCGCTGCTGCGCATCCGCCGCAACAGAAAATCCGTGCGCTCGGGATCGGCGATGGGGTACCAGATGGCGTACACGCCGGTGGCGAATTTGCGGTATAGCTGTTTTACATGCTCGACGACTTTGCCGTATTCGTCTTTCAACTCGTAGGACGGATCGATCAGCACCAGGCCGCGCCGCTCGGGTGGCGGTGTCAGCGCCAGACTCTTCTGCCAGCCATCTTCGCCATAACAATGTACGTTCTTGCTGGCCCCAAAGATCTGCTCCAATTGCGTTCGGTCCGCCGGGTGCAGTTCGCACAGCACCAGCCGGTCCTGCGGTCGCATTAAATATTGCGCGAACCAGGGAGAGCCGGGATAAGCGGTCAGATGGCCGCCGCAGGCCGCTTTCACACACTCGCGGTAATCGTCCAGCGCTAGCGGCAGTGTGCGCTCGTGCCACAGCAGCTCGATGCCGCGGTGGTACTCGGCGGTTTTATTGGCTTGCGCCGTGGTGAGGTCGTAAAACCCGGCGCCGGCGTGGGTATCGAAATAGCAGATGGGTTTGTCCTTCTGCAGCATGTAGCGGAGGATCTGCACCAGGACGGTATGTTTAATGACGTCGGCGTGATTGCCGGCGTGAAAGGCGTGGCGGTAGCTGAGCATGACTGGGTTCTCGATTCGGTGACGCAGTATTCAGAAATCAGCTGCCGGCATCAAGCCCGCCTCCGATGGCCTAAGCCCAACGGATAATTGCCATCCGAAAAATTCTATGAATTTCAGTATTGGCGCAGCCTAGCGAGAATTAAGCCGAGGGAACGGCATCGCAGAACGCATCAGTATGGCTCCGCAAAACGGCGCTTTTCCGGAGTTTTCCGGAACACTTGATTGAAAAGGCATCAGCTTTTGGGATAATGGCCCGGCCTATAACGAGATAAAAGTCCCGCCATGAGATTGTATTTTTTCCTGCTCCGCACTTTTTGCGTTCTGCTCTGTACGAGTACCCTGGCACCCGCTCTCGCGACCGCTTCCACGGAAGCCATCGCCCGCCTTGAGACGCGCCTGAAGACCCACGCCAGCGATATGCAGAAGCTCGAGCAGGAGGTGGAATTCGCGCAATACAAACGCCGCTCCGCCGAGGAAAAACTGCAGGAAATTGAAGAAGAACTCAAAGAACGGGAAGTCCAGCTGGTGCGTATGCGCGCGGAAATGGGTGAAGCCCCCACCACCGCTCAGCAGGAAGCGCTGGACAATGAAGCCCGCCGCATCGCCCTGGCACAGCTCAGCATCAAATCCCGCGCCGCCGCTATCACCCGCCTGGAGCGCAAAGAGCAGGAACTGCAAACCGCGCTGAAGAATATCCGCGACGGCATCGCCAAAACCGAAAAAGAAATCGTCACCATCAAAGCCCGTCAGGAAGCCGAAATCCAGGCGCGCAACCGCGCCATGCAACAGCAGCTCGAAGCTCTGCAGCAGGAAAACGAACAGTTGCGCATCGCCATGGAAGAAGAGGCCAAGCGCGCTGAAGAAGCCGCGCGGCAGGCGGAGTTAGCGCAACAGGAAGCCATGCGCCGGGCGGAAGAACAAGCCGCTGAGTTGGCAGCGCAAATCGCCGCGGAGCAGCAGGCACGCGCCGCCGAGGAACAGGCGGCAACAGCCGCCGCCAAGGTGAAAGCGCCGCAGGTGGAGCAGGATTTAAGTCAGGTGGTGCTGGAAGGCGAACCGCCGATTTATCAGGATGAAGACACCATCAAGGTCACCATCCGCAGCCGCTCCATCGATACGCCGGTGGTGATGTCTCCGGTCGGCCCCAACCTCTACCGCGCCGAGGTGAGCGTGGAACCGGGCCGCGCATTTTTTGACGTGCGCAAGCGCCGCTACCGCGGCACTTTTCCGGAACAGGCCGGCGACGATCCCTATGTGTTTTATTACGACCTGACCGGCGAGAAGCCGATCATGTACGTGCGCACCAAGATCAACGACGATCAGATGATCAGCAACGCCAAAGATCCTTTCTAATTTATCCCCAGGGCAACTCGCGCGGATCTTTGGAACTGACGCAGATCCAGTTGCCCTGGCGAATCAATTCCTGCACCGCCAGCCCTTTTTCATCCGCCGGATTGCCCGCCGGCCCGCCGCGTACGCCCACCCAGGTATTGCGCCCAGCGCGTTTGGCGGCATAGAGCGCTTGATCCGCGCGATCCACCACCTGCTCCCAGTTCAGCGCGGTGGGGTGCAGCGGATAGAAGGGAAATAAGGCAAATCCCAGGGAACAGGTTTTGTGCAGTACCGCGTCTGAGCCCAATTGGAAAATCTGTCGCTCCACCGCCGCGCGCAGACGCTCCGCCAGTTCCGCGGCTTCGCGCCAGCCGGTGGCGCGGGCGACCACCAGAAACTCCTCGCCACCCCAGCGCACCAGATAATCCGACTCCCGCAGCGTTCGCTGCAGCAGCCCGGCGAGCTGCACCAGCAAGCGATCACCGGCGCTGTGGCCATAGGTGTCGTTGACCCCCTTGAAGTGATCGACATCGATCAGGAAGAACACCAGATCGTGGTTTTGCGGTCGGCTGTGAGGCTGGCGCAGCCAGAGGTTGTACTGCTCGGACACAAACTGCACGTCGCGGTTGATGTGCTGGGCGAGGAAGCGGCGGTTTTTCAGCCCGGTCAGCGGATCGGTAACGCTGAACTCCTCCAGGCGCCGGTAGGCCTGTTGCAGTTGTTCCTGGGTCTCCTGCAGGCGCTTGGTTTCCGCGTGCAGTTCATAGGTGCGCTCGACAACTTTTTTGTCGAGCAGGCGATGCATTTCCAGATGCTGCAAATGCGCAGCGACCCGCGCTAACAGCTCCTCTTTGTTGATCGGCTTGGTCAGATAATCGTTGGCGCCGGCGTCAAAACCGGCGAGCAAATCCTCGGTGCGGGTGCGCGCGGTGAGCAGGATGACCGGCAGCTCCTGGGAGGTGTACTTCTGGCGGATCTGCCGGCAGGTGTCATAGCCGGACAGGCGCGGCATCATCACATCCAGAATCACCAGATCCACATCACCCTTTTCCACTTCCGTCAGCGCCTGCACGCCATCGGCCACCTGTGAGACGCGGTAGTCGTGCAGGGTCAGCATATTGTCCAACACCGTCAGATTCACCGGTTCATCGTCGACGATCAGAATATGCGCACCTTTGCCACGAAGCGCGGGTTCGTTTTGCTCGACGCGCGCGCCCTCCTCTGCCTCTCGTGCTACTGCACCAAATATCGCCGGCGCAGGTTTCTTTAGAGCGGGGACCGGTTCCGCCACCGCCTCTGCACGGGGCAGCGTAAACGTAAAGGTCGAGCCCTGGCCCACTTCGGAAGCGACGCGAATGGTGCCGCCGTGCAGCTCCACCAGTTTGCGGGTGACTGACAGCCCCAGTCCGGTGCCGCCGAAGGTGCGCTCCACCGAGCCCTGCCCCTGCTGAAAGGATTCAAAGATGGCCTCAAACTGATCCGGCGCTATGCCGACACCCGTGTCGCTGACCGACACCTCCAGCAGGTCGCCCTGCCAGTGCGCGGTCACGGTGATATCGCCGCTGGTGGTGAACTTGGCGGCATTGCCCAACAGATTGAAGAGGATCTGCTGCAGGCGGTCCTCGTCGGCGCAAACCAGCACCCGCTCCGGCACCGCGTTGTGCAGATTGATAGGTTTGTCGCCCAGCAGCGGCCGGATCAGCGCCAGCACCACATCCACCAACACCTGCAGATCCACCTCGCGCCGGCGCAGCTGCAGGTCTTTGTTCTTGAGCTTGGAAAAATCGAGGATGTCGTCCACCAGGCTGGCCAGCCGCCTGCCGCTGCTGACGATCAGATCCAGGTTCTTGCGCGCCGACTCGTTCACGGGGCCGCTAATACCGTCCAGCAGCGATTGCGCCAGGCCGATAATGCCGTTCAACGGGGTGCGCAGTTCGTGGGAGGTATTGGCGAGAAACTCGTCCTTTAGCCGGTCCACATCCTTGAGGCTTTGCACCAGCGCCCGCTCCTGTTCGACCTTGCGCCGCTCATAGGTCACTTTCATTTTCTGGGTGTAGATAAACCAGCCCAGCAGCAGCGCCAATGCCACGCAATAGAGGGTATAGGCCCACCAGGTACGCCATAGGGGCGGCAACACAGTGATGCGCAGGCGCTGCCCCTGGTTGTTCCACACGCCATCGTTGTTGGAGCCGCGCACTTCGAAAAAATATTCGCCCGGATCAAGGTTGGTATAGGTGGCGTGACGGCGGGTGCCGACTTGGTTCCAGTCCTGGTCGAAGCCGACCAGGCGATAGGCGTATTGGTTGTCTTCGCTGGAGCGATAATTGAGCGCCGCGTAGGTGAAGGAAAACACCGACTGGGCGTGATGCAGAATCAGGTGCTGGCTGGTGGCGATGCTGCTGCGCAGGGGCGAATCCCGCTCGCCCACTGCCACTGAGCGATTGAAAATCTGCAGGTCGGTCACCACCACCGGCGGCACATAATCGTTGTCGATCAGCAGCGAGGGATTGAATAGGGAAAAGCCCTTGCTGTTGCCGAACAGCAGCTCGCCGCGGCGGGTCAGCAGCGGCGTATTGCGGTTGAACAGGTTGCCGGAGAGGCCGTGGCGCTTGTCGAAATTGCGGAAGGTCTCACTGGCCGGATCAAAGCGCGACAGCCCTTTGTGAGTGCTCAGCCAGATATAGCCGTCGCGGTCGCCCTGGATGCCGCTGACCGTATCGTCCGCCAGCCCATCGGCCACCTTATAGTTGCGGAAGCTGCGCTGTTCGGCATCCATAACGCTGACGCCACCGCCCTCGCTACCCACCCAGAGGCGGCCAAAGCGGTCCTCATAGATGGAGGTGACAAAGTCCGCGCCCAAACCGTCCGCTTTGGCGTAGTGGGCCGTGAACCGGCCCGAATCCCGGTCCAGCAGAAATAATCCCCGCTGAGTGCCCCACCACAACTGACCGTTGCTGTCCTCGTGGACGACGCGGGAGTAGAGGGTAGTCTCGCTGCCGATCATTTCCGGCGGCGGCAAAAAGCGGGTGAAATCGTCGGTGGCGCGGTTGTAACGGTTGAGCCCCGCTTCCGTGGCGATCCAGATATCGCGGCGGCTGTCCTCGTAGACATCCCAGGGTTCCTTGCCCCACAAGCTGCGCGGATTTTTAGGGTCCGGCAGATAGTAGATATAGCGGCCGGTCACCGGATCGCGGCGGTTTAGCCCGCCGGACCAGATACCCAGCCACAAAGTGCCTTCGTAATCTTCAATGACTGATAGCACGGTACTGCCGCTGGGGGTGGAGGTATCCCCGGGCAGATGGCGGATCCGGCTGAAGCGGTCTTTCTGCCGATCAAAATAAGTGAGCCCAAAGCCGGTGCCGATCCACAGATTGCCGCGCTGGTCCTCAAACGACGCATTCACACCCCCATCGGTCATGGTGTTGGTGTCCTGCGGGTCGTGGCGATAGTTGTGAAACACGGAAGAAAGCGCGTCCACCATATCTACGCCGGAGGGGAAATAGCCCACCCAGATATCGCCGGCGCGGTCTTCGAACAAGGTCGTGGCTACGTGATTTCCTGGCGTATCCGCCTGGCCCTCCTGGTAGCGGAAACTGGTAAAGCGGCCGCTGGTTTCGTCCAGCAGGCTGACCGACTGACCGTCGCCGATCCAGATCCGCCCCTGTTGATCTTCCAGCACATCCCAAACATTGCCGGCTTTCTCACCAATGTCGTAGGCGTAGCGGACGAAGTGATCGCGCTCGCGATCATAGCGGTTCAGGCCGTTGCCATAGGTACCCAGCCAGAGGCGGTTGCGCCGGTCGACATAGAGGTTGCGCACATCATTGCCGCTGATGGAGTGCGGGTCGTTGGCATCGTGGCGGAAGTAGGTGAAGGTGTTTTTGTCCGGGTGGAAACGGCATACACCACCGGTCTGCAGGCCCAGCCAGAGGTGGCCGGCGGCGTCCTCGGCGATACTCCAAATGGCGCTGCTGCCGCCGGAGGCGGGATAGACCTCCATGGGGAAATGGCGAAATTCGCCGGTTTTCTCCAGGAACTGCTGCAGCCCGGCGCGGGTGGCCAGCCAGAACCGCCCCTGGCTGTCCTGCCAGAGGTAATTCACATCATTGGCCATCTCCCGTTCGGAGAGGTCGCCGTGATAGGGAAACACCACAAAATGATCCAGCTCCGGATCGTACTTGTGCAAACCGCTGCGCGACGCTAGCCACAGGTCGCCATCGGCAGTGGCCAGCAGATCTCTAATGTGGTTGTTCGGTAGGGAGTGAGGGTCCAGGGGGTCATTGCGGTAGATGCGCACCTCATAGCCGTCGAAACGGGCCAGCCCATTGGCGCCGGCAAACCACATAAAGCCCGCCGCATCCTGGACTATGTCGTTGATGTAGCCGATGGACTCCACCTGATCCGGCAGCACATGGCGGAACACCAGATGGCGGGGAATCTCGGCGGCGGCCGCGCCTGCGAACAGGCAAAGCGCCGTCAACCACCCCAGCAGCAGATGTCGCAGGCGCGCCGGCGCGCGTGGAACGGCGGTAAAACTCCCCTGAATATATGTCACCAATTTATTTCCCGGCCCTTAGTGCTGAATGAACAGGCAGTCCGTCTGCGCAAGACTCGTGAGATTAAGTCTAGATTCAAATCCCTCACCTGCCCGTGCCGGATGATGGCTGATGGTGCGCACCGGCATTGCGAACCGCTTCCTTCCTGTCCCTCGCTATGGATTACGTCACATTTGCGGAATCTGCACGGAATCTAGCCAATCCCCTGTGGCACCATGACCAGACGGAATAAAAAACAGGCAATTCAAACGGCCGAGACGGAAAAAAGCCGGGGATACACCGGGGATTCAAACTAAACGGGCACGATTCGGATTCAGCGCACCAGGGTCCGAGAAGTACGAGGTACGCATTTATGAAAGAAAAACAAGGCTTTCACTTCGGACGCATTTCCATCATCAACCACTGGACTATGGCGATACTCTTCATCAGCGTGCTGTCGCTGGGGTTTCTCCTGGACTTTCTCGGCTCCGGCCGCGCCATCCGCGGTCCGTGGATGGAGGCTCATAAAGCCGGTGGTGTCATCCTGCTGATGTTCGGCCTCTGGCGGGTGGGCTGGCGTTTGCGCCAGGGCTTCCCCAAAGACGTCAGCCATATGCCGGCCTGGCAGCACCTGGCGGCCAAGGCAGTGCACTGGATGCTGCTCTTTGCCATTCTCGCCATGCCCCTTTCCGGGCTGTTGATGAGTCTTTACAGCGAGCGGGCCATCAACGTCTTCGGTTTGTTCGTAATTCCCGCCCAGGCGGAAAACGAGACGATCAGTCGCATCGCCTCCATGATCCATGAAGTGCTGGCCTATATAGTGGCGGCGACGATCTTCATGCACGTGGGCGCGGTGTTGAAGCACCAGATCATCGACCGCGACGACACCCTGGGACGCATGCTCCGGGTAAAGAAAGACACGCCGCCGCCAGTACTCAATCGGCGCGCGGCGGCAGCTCGTCTGGCCAAACTCGCCAATGTCTCTAGAACCGCCGCGCAGGCAGCACGCAAACCAGCGGAGGGCAAGCGATTTCGTCCTTCCGGCGCTTACAGCAGGGGCCGTTGAAGCGACTGCCACGGACGGCAGTTCACTGCGATTTAAATTATTTCTGATCAATTTTTTCTATTGTGTATTTATGGTGAAAAGAACCATAAATGCGCTATATTCTGTTGCGCCAACAAAAAAACAATAAAATCATCAAGCGGAAATAAATACCCTTCCTCGACCGCCATTAAATTTTCAGACCCCGCAAAAAAACGGCGAATTACGCAGCCTTTGCTAGACTTCGGATTACGACCTCATCCAAACGGGCTAGCCCGCCTGTGACTGTGACCGGAGTTATAAAAACCTGTGAAATCCTCCACTTTTTTTCTAGTGCTGGCGCTGATCGCCTGGCTGGGTGCGACAGCGGTGGCAGCTCTGTCCGAGCGGGAATATCGCTTGGTCGATGAGGGTGGAATAAGGTCTCTGTATAGCGACAAAGGCGCCGGCACTGCGCTTAATTGGGCGGATAAACGCAGAAGAGGTTTCAGTTGCATATTGCTGCAAGGCACCGGTGTCCGCTTCTGCGGCATGAATGTGCAACTCGGCGACGGGTTTCGCCAGGGTACCGATTTCAGCGAGTACACCAAGCTGCGCATCGAGGTAGATTACAAAGGGCCGGCGGAAAAATTTCGCGTTTATTATCGCAGCGCCGTTGCTGATCCGAACTTTCCCGATAGCAAATATCATCAGATCGATGTACCCGTGCGCAAAGGCAGTTATATCTACGAAATTCCCTTCGACAATTTTGAAGTGGCGGCCTGGTGGATCGAATCCCGCCAAGTGGCAGACGATCCGGAAATGCGCGAGCCCAGCCGGGATAATGTCGTCCACATAGGATTTGATGTGTCAACACCGGTTGCTATCGGCCAGCATTATTTCAACGTTCCCAATTTTTCCGTCGCAGCCCCTTGGTTTGGCAAAACCAATACCATCTGGTGGGGCGTGGGTTCAGCCCTGTATTTCGTTGTAGTGGGACTGCTCTACAACTTTTTCCGGCTCAGAATTCAGCTCAAAGAGCGCCACGATGAAATGTTTGGCCTGCTGAAAAAACTGCAGGAGGCCGACACCGAATCCGCACATTTCAAACGCCTGTCAATGTATGACCCGCTCACCGGTCTGCTCAACCGTCGCGCAGCACTGGATTTGGTTGACGAATTCGCGCAGCACAACTCCCTAACCGGCACCGCCCTGGTGGTAATGGATATTGATCACTTTAAACATGTTAACGATACCTACGGACACGAAGTTGGCGACGAGGTGCTCAAGCGAGTAAGCGCCGTAGTGCAGCATGCGGTCCGTGAAGGTGATGCCGCTGTGCGTTGGGGCGGTGAAGAAATTGTGGTGATCTGCCCGAAAACCAATTCCGAGGGCGCAGTCCGCGTGGCGGAAAAATTGCGTTCCGAAATCAAACACTTGGTGTTCAGCGTGCCAGATCTGCGGGTCACCGCCAGTTTTGGGGTCGCTAATATTCGCCCAGGAGAAAGCTTCAGTCAGGCTCTCGGCCGCGCCGACGAAGCCCTATACGACGCCAAGAAAAGCGGCCGCGATCAAGTGCGCGGACAGAAAGCCGCTTAATTTTATTTTCTACCTCGGCATGTTCGTCGCTCAGACAACCTAAAATTCGCTTTTTCAAACCATAAAAAAAGCCATCGTTACACGATGGCTTTGTGCGAATTTATCCCGATTTTATTTAGCTTCCCGGAACTACCTCAACAGTGAGGGTATCGACAAAATAACTGGCTGTCGGGCTTTCCGCTTCGAGATAGACGGTGACCTGTTCCGACTCCGCGATATTACCGGCGGAAAACGTTCCTGAAACTTCCGACCAAGTCGTACTGGTTGCCTGGCCGGTGCCGAGGGAGACAAAAGTCGTCTGGCCCGCAGTGGTTCTGCGCATGGTCAGTTTTAAATTGGTGGCGGGTTCACCGTCATTCATGCGGGCAAATACGCTAAAGCGATACAGCTTATTATTTTCCATGCCCTTCACCGGTATCATGGGCGCGTTCCACTCCCGCTGGCGCCCCGAAATCAGCAAACTATAGGATCCGGTATTGGCATAAGCCGAACTGCGGGTGATCACACCGCCCTGATGGGTCCAGGGCTCCAAACCTTGTTCAACGTCACCGTTGACAATCAAATCCATTACTTTCGATTTTGCCTCCACCGCCCTCGCCTGTAGTTCCGCCGACAGCTCCGCGTAAACCACCATAAAATCATCGACAAGATATTTCACATCAACTTTGTCGACCTCCAGGCCTAATGCGTTGATTGTGCTTTCGGGCTGGGCATTACCGATAAATTCGCCTTCCAACTTCACCCAGACACGTGGCTCCACATCCATTTCCGCCAGAGCGAGCTCAGTGAAAGCGCCGCCAACCACCTGGGACCACACCAATTTGGCGCGTGCGGGGAAGTCGGTCTCAATAAGCTTGACCCATACCGATGCGCTGTACACCCGGCCATTTTCCAGCGCCGGTAGAATCACCAGCGGGCCGTGCCAAGGTGCGGTGCGGTTTGAGACCAGCAGAGCGCCCGGCTTGAAGTGCCCCTGATCACGCACATAACCCAAGTATTCGCCGCGGTATAAAAGACTTTTGCTCGGTGTGACCAAATAGGGATCGTCATCAAAATCGAGAAGAATAGGTTGCGAAGAACCGCTCTTTTGGTCGCCGTAGAAAGAGGACGTAAATTGATCCGAGCTATTGGGTACCGCCTCAATAAAAATCTCTTTACTGCCCGGGTTATCCGCGCTGCATCCGGCCAACGCCAGAGGCACAACGGCCAACAGCCCCCGGCAGATGAAGGGAGAGAGTCGAGAAGGTTTCAATTTACTCATGGCGTCATCCGATAGCTGAATGGCGTAGTCGCCAATCACCTCACCTTGGTTGAGGCGTTAAAATTCGCGTCGTCGCATAAAGTCTAGTTGAGAAAAAAAGGTCCGTTCAGGCGCCTTTTAGGAGGCCAGACTGGCTTTTCCCTATGCGCTCGCGGCAGAAGGTCTCAAATTCCTCAGCTGGCATAGGTTTGGCGAAATAGTATCCCTGGATTTGATCGCAACTGAGTTCGCGCAGAAATTGCACTTGCGCTTCTTCTTCCACTCCTTCGGCTACCACTTGCAAATCCAGGCTGCGCGCCATAGCAACTATGGTGCGCACTATGGCGGCGCTGTCGCCGTCGGCGGGGGTATCGACAATAAACGAGCGGTCGATTTTCAATTCGTCAATGGGAAAGGTTTTCAGGTAACTCAGGGAGGAATAACCAGTGCCGAAATCATCGATGGACAAGAGCGCGCCTATGGTTTTGATTTTGAACAGCAGATCGCCGATGCGATCGCGATCGCCCATCAATACACCCTCGGTAATTTCCAGCACCAGCAATTCCGGATCCATACCCGTGTCGCTCAGCACTTTTTGCACAATCGCAGGAAATTTATTGTCGCGAAATTGTTGCGCCGAGACATTCACCGACATGCTCAGATCGACCAAACCTTTTTGCTGCCACTGCACATTCTGCTCGCAGGCGCGGCGCAATACCCATTCACCGATCTGGGTGATCATGCCGGAATCTTCCGCCACCGGAATAAATTCATATGGCGGAATAAAGCCGCGCTGTGGATGGCGCCAGCGCAACAGCGCTTCCGCACCTTTGATATCGCCCGTGGCGGCGCAAATTTTGGGTTGGTAATACAGGGCCAGCTCATTGCGCTCAAGCACGCGGCGCAAACTGTGTTCCACATTCATGCGCTGTTGCGCGGCGGCGTTGATTTCGGCGGAGAAAAATTGGTAGCAGTCGCGGCCTTTTTCTTTGGCGTAGGCGGTAGCGGCGCCGGCGTGTTTCATCAGCGTATCGGTGGTGTCCGCATCTTTTGGAAACAGTGCGATACCGATACTGACGGTGATGTAAATCTCGCGCTGGCGAATTTGAAATGGCTCGCGCAGACCGGCGCGCAAACGTTCGGCGATGGTGACAATCTGATTGCCATTTTTCAGGTCGGTCAACATGATCGAAAATTCATCACCGGACAGCCGCGCGATATTGCGCCAGGTCGCTTCCTGTCCGCCGCGACTGACGGTGTCGGTTTCGCGCAGACTTTTCAACAGTCGGCGCGAAACCTCCACCAACAATTCGTCTCCCGCCTGAGTGCCCAATAATTCGTTGACCTGTTGAAATCGGTCGATGGCGATATTGAGCACCGCCACCTGACTGCCATCCCGTATCGCGCATTTGATCGCCCAGTCCAGGCGGTCGAGAAATAATTTGCGATTGGGCAATTGGGTGAGGGTGTCGTAATAGGCGAGCTGATCCTGATAGGCCTTGACCGTCAGGGTATTTCTCAAACGCAACACCAATTCGCTGCGATCCACAGGTTTGGCGAGAAAATCGGTGGCGCCGAGTTCCAGCGCTTTTAATTTGGTATTGGAATCGTTGGACGAGGTGAGCACTATCACGGAGAGAAATCTGGTATCCGCGTTAGCGCGCAATTCTTCCAGGATGGAAAAACCGTCGCGCTCCGGCATGATCAGATCCAGCAACACTACATCCGGTCGCTCGCGATAAATCGCTTCCACTGCTTTGGTGGAATCTTCAATTTTGATGAAATAGCGATAGCCGTGCTCTTCGAGGGTGGTCTGCAACACGTCCATTACCAGCGGTTCATCGTCAATCATCATGATGACCGCGTCGTAAAAAGGTGTGCCCTGCTTGCGTATGTCGTTCATAAACTACCTGAATCGCCGGCGACGATTAAGCGATTGCCGCCACTAGCCCGTCTGTCCAACCGATGGATTTTGGTCCCCGTGCGCCAGAGAAGGATCAATGCGTTCAAACATCTGGGTGATATCCGCCATGACGTAATTAATTTTCTCGTCATCTCGTTGCTGCGCCGCGGTTTCCAATTTAAAAAACGGTTCGGTAAAAGCATAAAAACCCACGGTGCCCGCCGAGCCTTTGATTTTATGGGCGAGAATCGCCAACTCTTCATAATTACCGGCGTGATGCAAAGCGCGCATTTCTTCCAGCTGCTGTTCCAGCTTGCGCACAAATTTGCTGACAATGGGCCGATATTTTTCGTTGTTTTGCAGAATGGAAACCACCGGTGCTTTGTCGTCGCTGCGCTTGCTCGATAGGCGCGACATTTTGTTTTTCACCCGGTCCTGCAACACCGGAACCGCCGATGCCGCTCTTTCCACCCGTTTGCCGCCGATATAAGAGGCGACTTTTTCCAGCAGGCCATCGATTTTGATCGGCTTGCCCAAATAGCCGTCGAAACCCGCCTGGATACATTTCTGTTCAATGCCTTTCATGGCGTGCGCTGTCAATGCCACCACCGGGGTTTTAATTCCCAATTCGCGCATTTTGCCCACCGCGGTATAACCGTCCATTTCCGGCATCTGTACATCCATCAAAACCAACTGGTACTGGTTGTCACGCACAATCTGCAGCGCCTGTACGCCATTGCTTGCCACCGTGACGGTGACGCCTTGGTGGTTCAATACCAGGCGAATCAAATCGCGGTTCTCCTCGCTGTCGTCCACCACCAGGACATGGGCTTTGGGCATTTGCCAGTCGCTCTGCTCCTGCACATGTTCACCGCGCGCGGCGAGAATTTGTTTCGGTGTCAAAAGCGCAACACCGCTGCAATCGCCGGGGTCAAGAGTCAAGGTAAACCGACTGCCTTTGCCGGCTTCGCTCGTTACCGCAATATCGCCGCCCAGCGCCATGGCGAATTTTTTACTGATGGTCAAACCGAGACCAGTCCCGCCAAAGCGACGCGTAATGGAGCTGTCCGCCTGCACAAAGGGATCGAATATTTTCTGCTGCTGCGCTTCGGTCATGCCGATGCCGGTATCGATCACTTCCACATATAAATTCGACCCGCTACTGCTTTTAGCATAGCGGCTGATGACGGTGACGCTACCGCTGGGGGTGAATTTAATCGCATTGCCGACCAGGTTGGTGATGATCTGGCGCACCCGACCGGGGTCGGTGTGCACAGCGACGGGTAATTCGCTAACGGGTTTATAAATGAGTTCAATGCCTTTGTTTTGCGCGGCAATGCCGAGGGTTTCCACTACATCGAGAATAATGTCATGCACAGCGCAGGGCAGCTTTTCCACTTCGATCTGGCCGGATTCAACCTTGGATAAATCCAGAATATCGTTGATCAATTCCAGCAGATGGCGACTGTTTTTGGCGATGGTGTCGAGATATTGCCGATAATTTTCGCCCTCGCCGTAGCCGCGCTGCAGCACTTCGGTAAAACCCATAATGGCGTTCATCGGGGTGCGGATTTCGTGGCTCATATTGGCGAGGAAAATACTTTTCGATTGGTTGGCGATTTCCGCCTCCTCTTTGGATTTCAGCAGCTCGATTTCCTTTTGTTCGAGCACGGTGACATCGTCAAAGCTCACCAGCACGCCGCCGGCTTTGCCGTTGTTGGCGAGCACCGGCGAGCAGTTCACCATAAATGTTCGGGTCTGGCCGCTTTCCAGTTGCAGACGTATGCGCCGACTGGTCACCGGCTTGCCGCGTTCGATGGCGCTGCCCCAGGGCGATTGTTTGGCTTCGAAGGGTGAATCATCCACATTGGACCAGGCGAAGCGCCGGCAATTGACGCCCACCAGATCCGCCGAATTGCGCCCGAGAATGCGCGCAAACGCCTGGTTGGCCAGCACAATATTTTGGCGGGCGTCGAGCACCAGCAGACCTTCCGCCATAGTGTCCAACGCCGAGCGCACGCGGTCGGGAATCGCCTGGGACGGGTCCAGCAGTTTCAACATGCGGCCGAGATAGAAAAAGAAAAACAGAAAGCTGATAACGCTGACGAAGGTGATGTAATGCACCAGCGGCTGCTGTAAAAACCCGGTGATGCCAGCGGGATAAGCCGGCGTGAATTGCAATTCCACCGAACCCCATTTTTCATTGCCGGCCCAGATGGGCACATCCACCTTATCGAGGGTTTCCAGCGCGGCAATTTCAGCCGGCAGATCAGTTTTGGCGACGCGGGCGATCTCCTCCCCGGACTCGCGCTTGATTAACGCGTACACCATATCGGGATTGCGCTGTACCACTTGATGCAACACCGCCTCCATGCGCGCGACATCGGCGTGGGTGAGCAGCAGCGTGCTGTTGGCCGCCACCACCTCCGCCACTTCGGCGCGCCCCTGCAGCCGCAATTGCTGCTGGTCTGGCAGCAGGCCGATAAAGCCGCCGATCAACATCAAGGTGACGGTGATGCTGGTCAGGCCCACCGCGAGTCGGTACTGCGTGCTCTTTTGTTTGACGCGGGTAAATATCGACATGAATCAATGGACTCCGCCGTGAATTTCCGGCTGTTGGGTATCCGCCACCAGGGACTCCAGGGACTCGTCGTCCTCGTCCTCGGCGCTGACTTTGCCACTCAAGATGGGCAGTGGATCGATAAAGCGCCAGGCGGGTAGTGAGCTCAGCAGGCTGGTCATCAGAATGCCGCTGCGCAGGGTCCACACGACATAACCCACAGACAGGCCGGTGGAAACCGCCGCAGTGCCGCCGACTATGGCGCTGGTCAAGGTGGGTCGAACGTCTTTGATTTCCTGCACTGCCTCAGCGAGAGCGCCGGAATAACGCACATCGTTCAGCAGCGCCAACGAGTCCTGCAGACTGGGGAACAGCCCCTGCCCCGGAGCGCTATAAAGCACTTTCTCGATACCGGCCGCAAAACTGCTGACGGCACTGGTCATGCGGTCGTTAAGGGTGCGGTCGGGATTGTTGCCAAACATGGCAAAACCGCCGCGATCAACGCCTCCGCCGCCTTCGCTATCGAACAGAGGCCGCCGGTGCGCATGGTTGTCCCGCTCGCCGCCACTGAATACCAGGTCACCTGTAGGCATTTCGGATTCGGCAGATTCGCCCTCTTGCTCTTCGGCGCTATCTTCCGAGGGTGCTTCCGCCCGCGGCGGCGCTTCCTGCACAGGCGTAGTTGGCGTTGGTGCCGGGGCTTTATCCACCGGCGGCAGCTCCACCACTTCCCGCACGGGAGGCTCGGGTTGCGGCTCCGGTTCTACGGCGCCCAGGTCCGGAATATCCACCAGATTACTGAGCACCTCTTCTTCAAAACCGCGGTTATCGGTATAGCTCGCCAGCACCGACAGAGTGGTGTTGCTGTCAGCAGCGGTGATTTGGTAAGTGCTGCCGGTGGCGCCCGGGATGGGATCGCCATCGCGCAGCCAGATGTAGGTGATAGGACCGCTAAGGCCGTTGGCGTCGGTCAGGTTGGCGGTCAGGGTCAGGTTTCCGCCGAGAACCGGGTTGCCGGTGATGGTCACCTGTCCCTGGGGCGGTGCGTTGACCGCCGCGATCAGCGCGGTGGGCGCGGAATCCACGATCTCGCTAAAGCCCTGCAGATCGACATAGCTCAGGCGCACATGAATTCGTGTACCCACATCGGCGTCGCTGAGCTGATAAGTGGCGGAGGTGGCGCCGCTGATAGCAACGCCGTCGCGATACCACTGCCATTGCACCGCCGCGGGCATGCCATCGGCATCGTCAACACTGTGGCTGGCGGTCAGCACTTCCCCTTGGAGCGCCGGGCCGGCAATGGCCACAGATCCTGTAGGTGCGTCATTGACCGCCGTCACCGGTGCACTGGGGTTGCTGGCAACCATTTCCTGGGTGCCGAAATCGTCGGTATAGGACACCGCCACATGAATACGCGCGCCGACATCCGCGTCGGTCAATTGATAGGTCGCCGCATTGGCGCCTTCGATCAAGGTGCCGTCGCGATACCACTGGTAACTCAGTGGACCCGGAACACCGTCGAGGTCTTCGATATTTTGAGTAGCGGTAAGGGTGCTGCCGACTTCCAGCTCCCCATCGATCACCACGGAGCCGGTAGGCGCGTCGTTGATATTGCCCACCGGCCCGGTCGGACCACTGGTGACAGTTTCGCTGGTGCCCAGGCCATCCACATAAGTAGTGGTAACGGTAATGGCGCTGCCCACATCCGCCTGGGTCAGGACATAGCTCTCCCCAGTCGCGCCAGAAATCGCTACGCCGTTGCGCAGCCATTGGTAACTGAATGACGCAGGATTGCCGTCCGGGTCGACTATGGAGTTGTCCACGTGCAAGGTCTGGCCCTGCTCGGCAAGGCCGTCGATGATCAGACCACCGGCAGGAGCGTCATTGCTATTGGCGACGCGCGCAGTCGCCGTGCTGGTAATGGTTTCCGTAGTGCCATGACCATCGACGTAAACGGTTCTTACGCTAATTACACTGCCCACATCCGCCTGAGTCAGCACGTAGCTGGTACCCGTCGCGCCGGTAATGGCCTCCCCATTGCGCAGCCACTGATAATTAAAGGCGTTCGGATTGCCATCGGGATCGCGCAGAGTGTTTCCCAGCGTCAGGGTCTGGCCCTGCTGCGCCGTGCCGGAGACGGTCAGTCGGCCCGTTGGGGAGTCGTTGATATTGGCGATCTCGTCAGTCAGGGCGCTGGTGACCGTCTCTGTATAGCCGCCACCGTCTACATAAGTCGTGGTCACGCTAATGCGGCTGCCCACATCCGCTTCCGTCAGGATGTAGCTGCTGCCCGTGGCGTCTTCAATTACCTCGCCGTCGCGCAGCCACTGATAGGTGAAGGAACCGGGAAGGCCGTCCAGGTCGGCGATGGTATTCTGTGCCGTTAACATCCTGCCCTGTTCGGGGTAGCCGTCGATGCTCAGACCACCGGCGGGGGCGTCATTGCTATTGGCGACTAGCCCAGTCGCGGCGCTGGTGACGGTTTCCGTAGTGCCATGGCCATCGACGTAAACGACTTTTACGCTAATCGCGCTGCCCACATCCGCCTGGGTCAGGGCGTAGTCCTCACCCGTTGCGCCGGAGATCGCCGTGCCATTGCGCAGCCACTGATAGCTGACGGACGTGGGACCTCCGTCCGGATCGTGCAAGTTATTCTGCAGCGTCAGGGTCTGACCCTGTTGCGCTGTGCCGGAGATGGTCAGGCTGCCGGTTGGGGCGTCATTGATATTGGCTACTAAAGCGGTCGCGGCGCTGGTGACCGTTTCCGTCTCGCCATGGCCGTCTACATAAGTTGTGGTCACGCTAATGCGACTGCCCACATCCGCTTCCGTCAGGGTATAGGTCCCGCCCGTTGCGCCATTGATCTCGACGCCATTGCGAAGCCATTGATAACTAAAGGAAGCGGGGAGTCCGTCGAGGTCCGCTATGGTGTTCTGCACCGTCAAGGTTCGGCCCTGCTCCGCAAAGCTGCGGATGGTCAGCCCCCCAGTTGGATCGTCGTTGATATTCGCCACCGGCGTAGTCGCGGCGCTAATCACCGTCTCCTGCGCATCGTGACCATCGATATAGGTGGTTCTTACCGTGATGGTGGCGCCCACGTCCGCCTGGGTCAGCGTATAGCTGTCACCCGTGGCTCCGCCAATCGCCACACCATTGCGATACCACTGGTATGGAAAAGACTCGGGATTGCCGTCAGGATCGACCAAGGAGTTTTCCACGGTCAGTATTTCGCCCTGCCGCGCCTCTCCCGCTATGACCAGATTGCCTGTCGGCGCCTGGTTGAAACTGGCTACCGCAGCGGTGGGAGCGCTGGTGACCGTTTCTTGCGTACCGCCGCCATCGACGTAGATGGTGCTTACTGTAATGGTGTTGCCGACATCGTCGGGCGTCAGGGTGTAACTGTCATCGGTAGCGCCGGGAATGGCCACGCCATTGCGGAACCATTGGTATTCGAAGGACGTGGGATTGCCGTCCAGATCGTTCACAGTGTTCTGCACCGTGAGCGTTTGCCCCTCCACCACCGTGCCGATAATCGTCAAACCACCCGTAGGGGCGTCATTGATATCCTCCACAATGCCGGTGGGTTCGCTGGATATCTGTTCATCCGTGCCCTGGGCATCGGTATAGAACACCGTAATGCTGACCTGAGTCCCAACGTCCGCTTGCGTCAGGGTATAGGTCTGTCCAGTCGCGCCAGCGATAGCGACTCCATCTCGGTACCACTGATAGATAAAACTGCCAGTTAAACCATCTTCGTCAGAGAAGGAGAGATTGACATTCAAGGTCTCCCCCTGCCGGGGTACGCCATTAATAACCGGAGCCCCGGTCGGCGGATCATTGGCGTTGACAATCGGACCCGTCTCGGCGCTGGTCAGGGTTTCCTGACCACCCAATAAATCCTCATAGCTCACCACTACGGAGATAAACCGGCCCACATCCAATTGCGTCAGGGTGTAGGTCGCTCCGGTGGCGTTCTCAACCGCCACGCCATTGCGATACCACTGGTACTGCAACTGCGCCGGCACACCATCGGCATCGGTAAAGTTCAAGTCGACACTCAAGGTCTCGTTTTGCGTCAGATTGCCTTGAATCTCGATGCCGCCTACGGGCAAATCGTTGATATTGGCCACCGGGTCGGTGGCGGCGCTGGTGACAATTTCCTCGGTGCCATAGCCATCCTCATAGATAACCGACACGGTAATCACACTGCCGACGTCGCCTTGCGTCAGGGTGTAGCTCTCACCGGTCGCGCCCGTAATGGCCTCACCGTCCCGCCACCACTGGTAACTGTAGGATTCCGGGTTGCCGTCCGGGTCGTCGAGGGTGTGCTCCAGCGTGAGGGTTTGCCCCTGCTCGGCGATACCGTCGATCGTTACGCTGCCGATCGGGGCGTCGTTACGGTTTTGCACCGGCCCGTAAACCGTGCTGCTGACCTCCTCTTCAAAACCATCATCATCGGTGTAACTGGCCACCACTGTGATGATGGCTCCTACATCTTCCTGAGTCAGGGTATAGGTTGTGCCGGTTCCTATCACAGTGCCGTTGCGCTGCCACTGATAGGTCACCGGGCCAGAGCGGCCATTGCCATCCACTAGTGTATGCACCGCGGTCAGCAGTGCGCCCTCCACCATGCTGCCGGTAATTTTCACATCACCAGTGGGAGGAATATTGACGGGGTCACCATTGCCGATAGGCAGAAATACGTTGGCGGCAAATTCCGAAGTGCCGCGCACGGATGTAGCGGTCGCGGTGATATAGCTGCCGTCCGGGACAATGGTGGTGAAGGTCGCATTGAAGTTCGCGTTGCCCTGGAGGGGAGATGGGGTGACGCTCACCGAGCCGATGTAATGTTTGGCATCGCCATGGCCTGAACTATGAGCGGTGTCGGAGTAATAAAAATGAATTTCAAAGGCGCCGACGCCATCCCGGTTATTCAGAGTTCCTTGTATGCGCAGATTCCCATCCACCACCGAAACCGCACTGATCACCGGGAAGTTGTTGACAGAATTCACGCCATTGTCCACATCTCCAATGTCATTTGGCGTTACCCCGTCCCCCGCGAGATCGATACCCAGCCCATCATTGGCATAAATCCGATTCTGGACAATCTTCACATCGAAGGTGTAATCGTTTTCAACGCTCACGCCAATTCCGTCATTGTGAGCGATGGTATTGCCTTGGATCAGAACGTCACTGGCCACGAACGTACCACCGGGAAAACCGGGATACGGAGAAGCATTGACGCCGGTTTTGACGGTAATGCCATTACCTTCATTACCAAGTGGCGTTTCCTTGTCAGCCGCTACGCCGATCCAGTTGTTCAGAATATCGACGTGGTACGCCTCAGTACCCAAGTAAATTCCACCATCACCGTTGGCGGAAACCACATTGCCGCTGATAACCGTGGTGGGTGCATTGGCTGGCGTAGCAAGATAGGCCACGCGTATGCCATGAGATGTATTGCCATAAGCGGACTGACCATCGGCGGAGACTCCGATGTAATTTCCGATAACCTGATTGCCCTGCGCCCCCATGCCGATATAAACACCGTTAATTCCATTGCCACTGATGACATTGCGATCCTCCGCCGCAGTGCCACCAATCACGTTAAAGGTCCCACCGTTGATATATACCCCACTGCTTGCAGCGCCGAAAATGTGATTGCCGGCGATGACATTGCGGCTACCTTGAATCACTACCGCGTCGCCGCCGGAATCTTGCAGCACCAGCCCGCGCACCTCGATATTGCTGCCGGTGAGATTCAGCAGAATGGGATTGCCAGTCAGCGTCACCACCGGGGTGTCGGTGTAATTGGGATCGGTCGTGCCATCGATCACCACCGCAGCGGCCACGTTGGGCAGGGCAGAACCAAGCGTGATGGTGTAATCGGTACCGTCAAGATCGAAGGCAATGGTGTGAACGGTTTTGTTACCAAATTGAAAATCGTAGTTCACCGCCTGAATAGCCTGGCGGAGTGTGATGTCGTCGCGGGTGATCAAGCTCGCAACAGAATTGACGCCAAAAGGCAGCCCCGCATCGCCATCAGAAGTCACCACTATAGTGGCGAGGCTGTGCGACCAGTTCGCCGTCACCGCCCCGGCAAACGGCATAACGGTATCGATCTCACCCGTGCGGAACTCCAGCTGCCAGTCCGCCGCCAGTTCCTCCGCGCCGGTTTTGTCATCGCTGCCCGCCACATCCGCACCGGTCCAGGTGGCTATGGTGGCGAGCAGATCGCGGCCGGCGTCGTTGGCCGCCACATCGCAGCCGTAAAACAGAATATCGGCGTCCGCCGCCAGGGACTCGCGCCAGGCGGAAATCTCCGCGTGGAATTCCTCGAGATTGTCATTGCGGAGAGTATCGCTGCCAAGCTGGATCGCCGCTGCGGCGCCGTGACCGATCAGATGCACCGCATCCACCTGGCCGTACAACTGCAACAGCTCGCCCACCTGAGCCACGCCGCTGCGGTCGCCGTCGAGAACATGCACCTGGTACTGCGCGGATGTATCTGCGCGCAGATGTTCCAATAGCTGCTCAGCGTCCGGCGTCGCGCTATCGACAATAATCAGCTCAATACGGGAAGCGGGTTCGCTGGAGATCAGCCCTTGGAACGCGTCGAGATCAACGGGGGGAATATCCCACTGGGACGGTTGGGAAAGTGCGATGGAGGATGAAGCAAACCCCACCCGATCAAGATCCTGCAATTTATGCAGCAGCTTGAATTCCAAATGACTGCGCAGCTCATCCGCAGATGGCTGCAGCGCATGCTGGGCAAAATCGTTGTCGTAACCGTCGATACTGCCGCCCACCGCATCCGCGGATAGCAGCACGCGCGGTTCGAGAGGCTCGAACGTCCACCGCGACACGCTTTGGGGTTGCCTTCTCGCAGGTCGCTTTTTTTTGAATAACCTCACGCGAGGGTCCTCAACGCCATTCACATAATTATTTCGATCAGGAGTCCGTCCTCGCTCACCGACGCTGTTCAGATGTTTTTTAAATCTAGTCAAGGCACTAACAGCGCGCAAAAGCGGACTGCCGAACGGCGAATTGGGCGCCGTCACAGGCAAACGTTTGAATAATATGAGGCGTTAATCGTCGAAAATCCGGCACAAAGCAAAATCATTTATTGGCGCATCCCACACTCGTCAAATTTACGACTCGAGAGCCAATTGCCTCACATTCCATGTTTTGATCAACGCCCTATTGTTGTGCATCGAAAAATTCGTGCTATGATCCGCGCATGTTTACGCCACTGATTCACATCAATATCGCTCTTCCGGTTGCGCGGCGGTTCTCTGTCGTCCCGGCCTTTCATATTTAAGGCGGTTAAGACACAGGCTTCTTAACCGCCGTTACTACAACTGACGCAGCCACACTGCGGCCGGTTATCTCAAAAAGTTCACACCCAATACATTCGCTTAGGGATCAGCGGAATTTCGTTTTAGCAGACCAATTTTGCTTTTGGGGCGTATTGATTCATCGGAACACGTGCACCGCGAACGCGGCAGCCGCTCACATCAGGACAACACAACAGTAGCTACAGGTATTAACTGATATGAATGCCACCATCAAAGCGCGTATCGAAGCGATTTTCGATCAGGTCATTAAACGCAATCCCGGCGAACCCGAATTCCATCAGGCGGTGTGGGAAGTAATCGACACCCTGGGACCTGTGCTGCAAAAGCATCCGGAATACGCAGAGCAAAAAATTATCGAACGCATTTGCGAACCCGAAAGACAAATTATTTTCCGTGTGCCATGGCAAGACGATCGCGGTGAAGTGCAAATCAATCGCGGTTTTCGCGTGGGCTTCAACAGCGCCCTTGGCCCCTATAAAGGCGGCTTGCGATTTCATCCGTCCGTTAGTCTCGGCACCATAAAATTTCTCGGTTTTGAGCAGACTTTTAAAAATGCGCTCTCGGGCATGCCGATCGGCGGCGCCAAAGGCGGTTCCGACTTTGATCCGAAAAATAAAAGCGACGGCGAAGTGATGCGTTTTTGCCAGAGTTTTATGACCGAACTCTATCGCCATATTGGCGAATTTACCGACGTGCCCGCCGGCGATATCGGCGTGGGCGCGCGCGAAATCGGTTATTTGTTCGGCCAGTACAAACGCATTACCAACCGCTATGAATCCGGCGTGATTACCGGCAAAAGTCCGTCCTGGGGCGGCGCATTGGTGCGCCGGGAAGCCACCGGTTACGGCTGCGTGTATTTCGCCCGCGAAATGTTGAATGCGCGGGGAATTTCTCTGGAGGGCAAAACCGCCATTGTGTCCGGCTCCGGCAACGTGGCCATCTATGCCATCGAAAAATTGCAGGAATACGGCGTTAAAGTGGTGGCCTGTTCCGACTCATCCGGCGTTATTCACGATCCCAACGGTTTGGATCTGGAGACGATCAAACAGATTAAGGAAGTCGAACGCGGTCGCATTGGCGCTTATCGCGTCACGCACAAAAAAGCCAATTACATTGCCAAGGGCAATATCTGGGATATTCCCTGCGATATCGCCTTTCCTTGCGCAACACAAAATGAATTGAGCGAAGAATCCGCCCGCACTCTGGTGGCCAATGGCTGCATCGCCGTCAGTGAAGGCGCCAATATGCCCACCACTCCGGGCGGCGTAAAAGTATTTTTGGATGCGGGCATTTCCTACGGCCCGGGCAAAGCGGCCAATGCCGGCGGTGTGGCCACCTCCGCGCTGGAAATGCAACAAAACGCCAGTCGCGATGCCTGGTCGTTTGAGTACACGGACAAAAAACTGCAAAACATCATGATGGACATTCACAGAGATTGTTATGAAACCGCCAAGGAATATGGCTTGAGCAATAACTACGTAGTGGGCGCCAATATCGTCGGCTTTAAGCGCGTGGCTGTGGCGATGCTCGCTTTTGGCATTATTTAACAGGTGCACTGGCGTTGCTGCGCAACGCCAAATCAAAAAGTATCGAAAAATGATTATTGATCGTCAGCTGTTTATCTTGCGGAGACCTCCCGCCTTCCCCGCCTAAACCGGGCGCGGGATGCGCCCGGCTTCTCTTTTAACTCGCCCGACCGGTAATTCACCTGCGGATGCTGCGCACCTGACATTCAGGCTTAGCATCATTTATCGGCGAGTGCAGATTGGTTATTAACTCAAGTATCGCTGCTCCGCAGGAACGGCGCGGATCTGCTTGTGCGTCTGTTTCTGTCGCAGCCAATTTGCTCATGAGGAAAATTTTCCATGACGAAAGAAAAAGCCAAGAAAGAACCACAAAAAACGCTTAAGGAAAAACGTCGCGAGAAAAAGGAAAAAAGAAGTGGGAAAGGTGTTTCCAATTTATAAATAAACTCTGGTGGCGATGGTCGCCACCATTTTTACTGCGGTGAAAATATCATGTTCGAATCGAGCAATAGAATTACGCTGTTGTGCAAAACCGACTACGCCCGGCTGACGAACTCCATCGCCCAGGTGAGCGACAAAGAAAAACGCCAGAGCAAAGGACACCCCAAGCTCGATACAGCACTGGTGGTGGACGACCATATGCTGCCCGATGATATGGCGAGAATCGGCAGCATAGTCAGTTTAAAAGATCTGGGCACAGGTTCTATCGCCAGATTTTTGCTCAGCGAAATGGAAGCCACACCAGCGGAAAGCGACGAGAAAATTCGTACCGTTTCCGTCACGTCATCACTCGGCATCGCCTTGCTGGGCGCGCGTATGGGTGAGCACATTAAATGGACCCTACCCAACGGCCACACCCGCTATTTGCGCATCTCCGAGCTTTCTGCCAAAGCGGCGGTTTGCTGATGCAGCAGATGCTGGCGTCCCGGTCTTTGCACGGCGGGCAGGAAGCCTGCCGTATCGCTGGTAAAATCTCTAAATAAACAAGGGAAAATATCACTAATTAACAAGTGAATATTTCACCGAACCTGATGAGAACATCTATTTAAGATCTTTTGCAGCACCAGAGATTTTCCCGGTGCGACACGGCTTGTTTGTGCCAATCAGCGTCCGCTGATTCCTCAAACATTTCCGCTATCAACAATGCAAAGGATCTATGTATGAAACTCTTCAAAGCGCTCTCCATCTCCAGCCTTATCGGCGCCCTTCTTATTTCTGCTTCCGCACACGCGGTGCCGCCTACCGCGCTTTCCGGTTTAACCGGCACTTGGTACAACACCGACCCCGCTACCAGAAGCACAGTCAGATTTGAGGTCACCAACACCATTTTCGGATTGACGTTTAAATCCTACGGCTCNTGCAGNCCCACGCCCTGCGTGCACACNACAGTGATGGCTTATCCGCACAGCGCCAATGTGTCCTCCAACACNGCCACCGGTTTTACCGCCTACCGCAATGACGGNTTTAAATACACGCGCTATTCCGCTGTGCGTGTCGGCGCCAACCTACGTCTAGACGCCTTCTCAACTTTTGCTTCTGGCGATACACGCAAGGACTATGTGGTGTCAGAGACGTTTTATCGCCCACTGGTGCTGATCCCAACCCTCGACTTTTCTCTTACTCAGTAATCATTAAAAGGATGTAACCGCCATGTGGAAATCAGCAACGATAAAAACCATTTTATTTGCTGGCGCATTTGTTTTTGGTTTCGTCGCTGGCCAATGGCATCACCATCACGGCATTGCGCCAGCGCCCGTTACGGGCCTGGCGCTGGAGCCTGCGCCGGTAACTTGCCCTGTAGTGGAATCTTCACCGGTAAATTCGGCAACAATAAATTCATCTGCATTAAATGCTTCACCAGCAAATTCACCCACCACTGAAATCGCTGCAGCGACAATCAGCGAACCAGATTCACCGAGCACTGCAACGGAAATTACGCTCTCCGATTTCGACAACCCGGACGAACAGATCAAACTCACGCTCACAGCGGATGCTGAAAGCTTCAGCCAGACCAGTGAACAATTGGTGGAAGATCAGGATCCCCTGGAGCCACTGTTGCAGTTGCCACAAGCGGAGCAACTGGCCTATGTGCAAAAGCTGGTGGAATCTCAGGAGGACGCGGCGGTAATCGCGCTTAATGATCTGATGTTGACTGACGATGCCACCCTGCAAAACGCTGCCATCGACGGCTTGATCGCCCTGCTGGAGATGCGCACAGGGCACTTCGAACTGATCGCGGAAAATCTGCAGCACAACGCGGTATTTCTCACGAACGAACAACGGCAGAAAGTGCAAAAGATCACCCAAGCCGACGCTAGTCTATAACCGCTTACTCCACGCCCTTCCCCCGTCCCACCTCGCATGCCAGGCGGGATGCGTCAGGTTTCCAGTTGTTTTGACTATGTGCGTCTATACTTCGGATGAACCTTATCCGAACGACTCCTAATGACGCTCAAGGGACGGGGCTTTTGTGACCAAAATGCGGCCTAGATCTTACGCCACCTTTCGACTGCTAGCTGTGCTGATCACGGTCTGTCTTATCACCATTCATCAGCATCTGCCCCCCAGAATCCTGCAGCTCTATCCTGACCCGGCTTCAGAGCGTTTTTCCTGGATCTTTGGGCCCGCCCCGGAGGGATCTGGCCCCTATGGCTGGATCGACCGCGACATCAACCACTATTGGTGTAACTACGCGCCGGGCGATCCCTTCTCCTGCGGCTGGTCACTCAATCTAGGCAAGGACCGGATCCACGGCATCGATTTTTCTGACTTCGACGGCTTCAACTTCTTTATTCGCTACGACGGCAATGCGCCGCGGGTGCGCCTGTTTCTGCGCGACTTCGATCCCTCCTATAGCGATGTTGACCGTTTCGACACCACCAGCAAAGTGATGTCCACCACCGTGCGCACGTCCTCCCTGAATAAACCGGCCTTTGTTCACTTGAGCGAATTTAGCGTCGCCGAATGGTGGATCACCGAATTTGATATTGCCGGTCCACACTCCGCGCCGTCGGTCAGTAATACCATCGCGATAGGCGTCGATTTCAATGTGCACAGTGAGAACGATGTGCAAATTGAACGGATCGAAGCGGTTGGCCAATGGATAAAAAAAGAAACCTTGTATTTCGGCATTATCTCTTTCTGGATGGCGCTGATTATCCTGGAAGTGCTGTGGCGCTTTTACGCGGTTCGCAAGCAGGCAAAGGCGGACGCGCAGAGAATCGACAATCTGGTCAGCGAATATAAAAAACTGGAAGTGGAAAAACAGGAATTTGAAGCTCTCTCGACCACAGACGTCTTGACCGGCGTGATGAACCGCGCCGGTGTGCAACAATTTCTGCAGCGCTTATTTGAGAGCGATTTCAGCCGCAATCAAATGGGCGTCCTGCTGTTCGATATCGATCACTTTAAAAAGATCAACGACCAACTCGGCCACGATGTCGGCGATATAGTGCTCAGCAAATTTGCCTGCATCATCAACGACAATATTCGTCACACAGACATTTTCGGCCGCTGGGGCGGTGAAGAATTTATTCTGGTCTGCTCGCAAATTCACGAAGAGCGCTTGCGCGTCCTCGCCGACAAACTGCGGGAGACCGTCGCGCAACACCAATTTGATGCCGGCGGCAAAACCATAAAAATCACCGTCAGCGTAGGCGCAACCACCGTCGCTGCCCAGGAAAACTTCGAAGCTGTATTCAAACGCGCGGACGTCGCACTCTATAAAGCCAAAAACGGCGGGCGCAATCAGGTGCAGTTTGAGAGGGCGTAAATAAATTTATTCACTCGACCGCCGGCGCAACCATTGATCACGCTCGAACCAGAGCACTACCACCAGCGATAACGCGAAGGGAATCAGTAGATACAACAAGCGGAACACCAGCAGCGCGGCAATCAGATCCGCCGGGTCGATTTCGGGTAGACCTATAAGAAAACAAATCTCCAACACACCTAAGCCGCCTGGAGCATGGGACACCAGCGCCATCGAAAATGACGCGAGAAAAATACCGAGCACCAGTAAAAAACCCACATTGGCGGAATCGGGCAAAGCAAAATAAATAATGGCGGCAGCGGCGATCAGCTCCAGCGGGCCGATGATCAATTGCCGCAATACAATGCCAGGCTCAGGATACTGCAATTTAAACCAGCGCAGCTGCAACGGTTTGAAACGCAGCTGACTGCCCAGCACATAAAGACCAACCAACATCAGCATAGCGACGCCGAGAGTGATGGATCCCCATATCGGCATATCTTCAAAAAATCGCCGGAGCATTCCCGGGTCCAACAACAGCACCAAACCGCCGAGAAAAATCGCGCCTAAGGAAAAAGTGAACGAGCAGAAGGCCACGAGGATACCGATCTCGGCGGGCGTCAGATTTTTGGACCGGTACGCGCGATATCGAACCACCGCACCGGAGAACACCGACGCACCTATATTGTGTCCCATCGCATAAGCCGTAAAAGATGCCGCTGTGATAAAGCTCCAGGGCAAGCGCCTGCGCAAATGCAACAGAGCGAGCCAGTCATAACCCGCCAGCGCCACATAAGCGGCGAGTGTCGCCAACACGGCGAATACCCAGTTGCGGTAAGGGATGGCGTAGAAACTGTTGAAAATGTCATCGAGAGAAATATGGCGCAGCTGATCGAAAAGCATCCATACCGAAAACGCAACCGCCGCTAGACCGACGATGGGCCAAATATAATCTTTGGTCGATCTCTTCATGCCATTCCCGAACGTATCATTGCCTTGACCTTATAGTTCTCCGACTTCCGGACTGCGGCAAAGTTACCTTATCAGACCGGTCAGGCAAAGCTATTTGGCAAACGCGGCCAAGCGGAATAAGGATAAGTGACGGGGGCTCGCTTGAGATCGATTGGAATAAAAGTGATGCAATGCTTAATCGGAGCGCAGGTGATGAAGATATTTACAATAGAATGGGGCTGCAAAAGGATTTTGTAAGCAGCATATAAAAAGGTCGCGGAGTGTTTAATTCCGCGACCTTTTATTTCGACGATATCCCTATCCATAAAGAAGAGAGGAGGCGCTTACTTCGCGGCGTCCCACACCCGACCGGACGCGGTGCCATCTTTAGGCGGATTAAATACCTCGACGGCCATTACTTGATAGGTGGGGTCGTCACTGGCGTTGGTATTATTCATATCCGGAAGAATCCAGCCGGTATCGGCCCACGCTTTTACGTGGTCGGCAAAAATAATTTTGTGATCTTTGCCAAGCGGCAGCTGCTCTTTGGGTTTGCTCCAGTATTGGTAGAATGTGGTCGGGCCGTTGATTGATGGCTTCACCTCTCTTACGGAGCGATAGGTGGAATATTCGACACCGTTGCTCACAAAGGTTTTGCCGTAAATGCCGTCTTTGCTCGGGTCGTAAGTCCAACGCTGCAAAATATAATATTCAACCAGATGCGCCGGATCCGACGCGGGCATGTTTTTGTCATAGCCCCAACCGTACAGGGTAATGTAGCTCGCGCCACTGTCCTCGTTAAAGCGATAGCCGATCACGCGATTTTTATCGCCGTAATGCCAGCCGGGGCCGCCGACATAGTTATAACCGCCGCCCTGCCAGCTGACACTGAAGTCGCCGCTTGGATTCATCGTCAAGGAAGCCGCGCCGCCGTCCTTCCAGTGGGTAAAGAAAAATTTGCCGATATGGCCGGTGGCGTGGTTTTGGGTAATGACGGTGGGTTCGGTAAATTTCTGCGTATAGGCTTTAAATTTCGCCAGATTCCCTGCTGCCGATTTCTCCGCGCTCTGCACCGAAGCGCAGCTCACCAAACCGCTGATGGCGAGCAAAATGATCGGTTTAAAATAGTTTTTCATGCTTGTTTCTCTCGATTTTTATATGTTTAAAAAATTTTTGTAATGCAACAGGAAATCCTGCGACCTTATGGTCGTGAATTTAAGTATAGACCGCATTATTCGTCGGATACGCAGCGAAACATGAGTGGAGAATCGATAATTAAGATGCTTACTTGCTGACGCTTCCGATTGCCCCGCAGCGATTAGCTATTTTCTAATGGCAAATTTCTATTTGACGGTTCTGGGTGTGCAAAGTGATGGAAGCAATCCACCCAAATGGCCACTTCCCTGAAAAATTACGCCACTATCAGTCAATGTAAACATCTGTTTTCCCGTATAGCCGCCAAAACTATTTTTTGCATTTACATATCCGCATATAGTTCTTTTGCCATTTGTGCCACTCATAGCCCAGATTTCGCCAAATCTAGCGCTCTCCGGGTCTTTAAGTTGCCCAACCACAGTTTCTTTGGCGTCTACTATTTCTTCGGAAGTCGCTGCTTCCTTCGACCAAACAACAGGCGGTTTACTGGGCTGAGAAGCACAGGCCGACAAGCCTCCTACAATCAGAGAAAAAACTAATAATTTACTTTTCATTCCATGACTCCAATTTTACATCTTCAATGAGATCGCAACCGATCAGAGATAAGCATCAAAATAAGAGGCTTTAGCGATTTTGAATCGATCAATTCAAAATTATCAAAAACCATTTCAACACCGGGCTGACTATCTAAAACAGGAAGCAATTTTGATAAAGGAAAATTAGCTTTCCCATTTCCATCTTTAACCGCTCTAACAATTGAGCCACCATCGGTGCAAATAGCCGCCATTGATTCAGACAGCATATTAAGGTCAACGCCTGGTCGACTCACCAAAATTACCATTTCATCTCTGGCACTTACCCCACCGAACTTCCTATGTTTTGTATTCTTCATAAAATTATCCATTTAGGATTAATTCTCTACTCCAACTGCGCCTGGCACTTAAGCCCCGCCGGTATTACATTATCCGGATTGGCAATTTCCAGCCTTACACCAAAGGTGCCACTGGCGGCATTACCGACGGTGTCGACGAGAACGACTTTGGCGGTTTTCGGTTCGGCAGGAAAAGCTTCCATCAGAATTTTGGCGGTCATGCCGGGTTTGATTTTGCCGAATAGTTCGATGGGGAAAATCGCTTCCACATTTAATGGATCGAGTTGGGCGATGCGTACAATGGCCTGTTCTTCAACAAATTCACCGGGATTTTTCATGCGCTCGAGCACGTAGCCATCGAAGGGTGCGCGGATGCTTTTTTGGGCGAGGCGCGCCTCCATACCGGCGAGTTCATAGTGGCGAATTTTTTTCAGATCTTCCGCCTGGCGCAAACGCACCTGGGCGAGTTTTTCGTCGCGCAGAAATTCGTCGCGCACGTCTTCGGAAATATTTTTCTGATTGAACAGGGATTCAATCCTCTGCTTGCGTTTGCCGTCGTAGTCGCGATTGATTTTGCCCTCTTCCACTTCGGATTCAATGGCGGCGCGGGCGCGGGCGAGTTCGACCGCGGCTTTTTCCACGCTGGACTCAAGGGTCGCAACTACCTGACCTTTGTTGACGCGATCACTTTTATTCACCAGCACTTCCTCGATCACCCCCATTACGGGGCTGCTTAATTCGGTAATGCGGTGGGGGGTGATCACGCAATCCGCCGCAGGCAGATTAGCGGCTAAGGCGGTGTTGGAGAAAAATGCGGCGCAGGCCGCCCAGATGCCAAGTTGGCGATGCGGAAAAACGCGAATTGTCATAACGAAGAGTTATATCCGTAAACAGCAGACGGTAAAAATCCGCGTGCATGGTCAGTGATGTTTTTTATGAGAATAGCGGCTTCTGCCGGTTTTGCCAGACGCCTCGACGAGGGGTGAAAATTAAAAACCTTTAGATTTCAAAGCGCTGCAGTAGTAGATGCCGCAATTGCCGCAACCAGCGCAGGCCCAACGGTTCGTCGCTGTGGACGAATAGCACCCGACCGCGCCCCGCCAGGGGCGGCTGGTCCTGCACGTCCAGGCGCATTTCCACCTGGAAATACGGCTCGAGGGCGCGGGTGCCGCTGTTGTCCGAAATATCCACGCTGATGGCGCCGCCGCGGCGGGAGCCAAAATAGGCATCCGGCAATTGCGCCACCGCCTGGGGCACCGCCTGCAGATCCACAGCGCTGTATTCGTGCCCGGGATCGGTGGCCATACGCACCCTGGCCCGCTGCACATCGCGCAGTACACCATCCCCCAGACGTTCCGGCACCAGGGCGACCAAGCGATGAGCATCCTTGGTGAGCACATGGCCGAGCAGATCGCCCTTGGCGAAATAACGGCCGAGCTGATCATCCGGTGCGGGAATTTCCACTCGTCCCGCCACCGCACTGGTGACGGTGAGATTGGCCAGACTTTCGCGCAGGTCGCTTTCCTCCTGGCGCAGGCGCTGCAATTGATCGCGATAAAAACCCGCCTGATCCGGCACAGTGGTGAGATAGCGGCTGAGCAGAATTTCCATTTCCGCGATTTGCGCCAGCACCGCATCCAGTTGCGCCGGCAGCGCGGAATTCTGCAACACCAGCAGCGGTTGCCCCGCCGTCACCTGCTCGCCGTTGTGCACCAGAATTTCCTGTAAAAAACCTTCCGCACCGGCTTTGATTTGATAGCCGCCATCCACCCGCAACAGCGCCTCGGCTTGAGTGGCGTGGCGCACTGGCACCACAAATAAACCGGCATAAAGCGCCGCTAAAATTGCGCCGTAAGCGAGAAAAAAACGCGGCCGCCGGCCGTGGGTTTTGGCCACTTCGTACAATTTGGCGAGGCCTTTGCCAAACGGCAGCACAATCTGCAGCACCGCCGCCCACAGCGCCAGCAGCACGCCGATAAAAAAATAGTGGCCGGCGATATAGAGCGCGATGGTGAAACTCAGGATCAAGCGATAAGTGCCGGACAAAATTCCGTACAGCAGCAGCCATTTTTTTTCGCCCTCCGCCATGGGCATGGGTTCCGGCTCCACGCCGAGCAAAATCTGTTGCCAGCGCTTGCTCAAATACAGACTGGCGCGGCTGCCGAGATTGGGAATTTCCAACCAGTCGCTCAGGACGTAATAAGCATCAAAACGCAACAGCGGGTTGCCGTTGAAAACCACCGAGGACACCGCGCCGATAATCATCACGTTCATGCACAGATCGCGCACCAGAATATTGTCGCTGGCAATCCAGATAAACAGCGCAAGCGCCGCGCAGAATAATTCGGTCATCACGCCGGCGGCCGCCACCAGCATGCGCTGTTGTTTGATGGGAAATTGAGTGCTGCCCGAGGCGTCCACATAGGGCACCGGCATAAACACCAAAAACATCAAGCCGACTTCATAAACTTGTCCACCCCATTTTTTGGTGGTGAGTCCGTGGGAGAGTTCGTGCACAGCTTTGAGCAGCGGATACACCAGAATCAATAGCAGCAAATTTACCGGATCGAGAAAACGCGTACTCCAATAGGCTTTTAATTGCGGGAAATGATCCACCAATGCCACCAGCGCGGCCACCATGGTAAGCAGCCACACCAAGAGTGCCGGCGCCGACCAGATTAAACGGGTTTTGCGATAGAGCCAGTCGAGTTGCCGGTCCGGATTGAACAGCGGCATTTTCAGCATCCAGGGACGCTGCCAGCGCATTTTTCCCAGCAGGCGATTTTTCTGGCGCTGGCGTTCGAGATCCTCGCCATAGTCGTACTTAAAATCGCCCTGCAATAATCCGGCTTCGAGCAACTGCGCCAGAATTTTCAGCGCCTGCGCGCGCTCTTGCACAATGGTTTGCAACGCCGGTTGCGCAGCGAGAATTTCATCCAGACGGCGCTTGCCGTCCAAGCTCTGCAACAGCTGCTGAATTTCCGGTGTGGTTTTATAAAACTGGTTGCGCACCGGGTCGTGAATAATCACCCACAATTGACCGCGATGCAGTTGCTGACTGAATTCCACGTGGCTCGCCAAACGCAAATGACTCGTCTGCAGCGCCTGCCAGAGTTTTTCGTCGAGGGGATTTGCTATCGCCGGCTGCATAATCAAAGGCGCCAGAATTTCAGCGCGAGCCAATCCAGCAGCGGATGTGTAATCAACCAGGCATAGGGTTTTCTGCCGACTGCAATCTTGGCGTAGCCGCTCATGCCCGGACGCAAATTGGCTAATTCCGGATTGTCGATTTGCGCTTCCACGCGATAGACAATGTCCTGTTCCTGCTCGCTATAAACCGATGCCACGGAAATAACGCTAAACGGCAACGCGCGATGCGGCAGAGAGGAAAGCAACACTTCGCCGCCCTGTCCCTGGGCGACATGGCGAATGGAATTTTGCGGCACTTGAATAATTAATTTAAATGCATCGAGCGGCGCAATTTCGTATAACACTTGGCCGCGCTGCACGGGTGAACCAATGGCGCGACTTAAATCGCCTTTGATAATCACACCGTCGATAGGCGCGGTGATGCGCACGCGCTGCAAGCGCTCGCGATATAAATTCAACTGCGCATCGGCCTGGGCGATTTTCGCTTTGGCGATGCGCATCTCCACCGGATTTAATGCGGTGAGTTCGCGGTTGTATTGGCGTTCGTACTCCTGCTTTTCACCGAGCCAGCGCTGAATTTCCAACTGAATACTTTTATCGTCCAACTGCGCAAGCACTTGTCCTTGGCGAATAATTTCGCCGGCTTTGACGCTGGCCTCCTGCAGATAGCCCTCCTCCGGCGCAACTATGGCGCGCTGGATTTTTCCTTCCAGGCTGGCATGAGCGGTGACTCGGTGCTGGCCGGGCAGGCATAAAAACAGCAATAACAATGCGGCGATGCCCGCGCCCCATAACCATTTGCGCCGCAGAGACGCCTGCTGAAAATGCGCCTGCAGCGCTGCGCGCCAGCGCCAGATCATGCCTTCGCGTAGGCGGTTCTGGCTTTCGTACAAGGGCGCGATCAGGCGAGCGATCTGCCGGCATTGGGCTTTGGTAGCGTTGCTGGGAACCTGCTCCGGCACATGCAGAATCACGCAAAAACCCTGCTCGCCCAGGCGCAGCGGCAATACCTGCAGCGCCGGTTTGCGCGTGGCCAGCCAGCGCGCGTACTCGCTCTGCTCAGGCAGGGTTTCGTTATTGCCGAGGCGCTCCAGGTCCGCCTCCAGCAGGGCAAACATATCGCTGCGGCGGTCGAAGGTGGGGGCGTGAGAGACACCCGTCACCCGCAGACGGCCGCGCTGGCGCAGGCAAATCAGTACCCGGTTAAAACCGAATTGATCAACGAGGGCTGTGGCGAGGGACGAGGCGTTGTCTGGCAGATTGTCGAAGCGGCTGCCCTGCTCCAGCACCTGCAGTATCCGCTCGGGACCGCGCTGGGTTTCCCGCCCGGTTTCGCTGAGCAGTTCCAACCACGCCTGGGACCAGCGCAATAACAATTCGGTGGTAGGACGCTGGTCCGGTCGCAGTGGCAGCTCCACCGCCACGGTGCCGATGCGCAATTTGCCGTTGCTAAGCGGCATCGCGAGGCGGGTGAGGCCGGCGGGGGTGGCCTGATAACGCGCGTCTTCTACCTTGGCGTCGGCGGCGCAAAAGGCGCGCAGGGGTTCCGCGTCGCGGTCCTTGGGCCAGCGAGTCCACAGGCTGCCGTCGCGCCGCACCACCACGGCCTGTACCACCCCGGGCAACAACTGGCACAAGAGCGCGAGCCAGCGTTCGATCACGATCGGCTCCGACAAAACTGGGGGAAACGAGGCATCTGGGAATAAAAACTTCGCGTTTATAGGTTTATGAAAGATAGACCCGGAACCCCCTACATTCAAAAAGAGTCTTGACGCTACGGGAGTGCCTGGATAGCGTGCCCTGGTCCCGCTAAAGCTGCGCATCGCCGCAAAGTGGCCAAAACCAATATCCGCAAATATTCAGGAGTTGTTATGAAACGCTTATTACCCTGTCTGACCCTGGTTATCGCCCTGGCGGGCTGTTCCAAGTCCAACGAGCTACACGACGCCATGGAGGAGATGAAGGGGCCCTTTAAAGTCATGAACGAATCCGCCGATGCCGCCGCGGTGAAAGCGGAATTGGCCAAGTTCGTTCAGTCGGTGAATGTGGCGAAAATTCAAAAAGTAAAACCGGAAGACCAGGGCACGTTTGACGAAGGCATGAAAAAGCTCCTGGAATTGACTGGCCAAGCCGAAGCGGCGCTCACCGCCGGCAACCTCGAAGAAGCTAAAACCCTGGTGAAACAGATGGGCGATGTGCGCAAGGAATATCACGATAAATTGGGTGTTAAAAAGAAATAAACCGCAGGTCGCGCTCCGAACGCTTATGTATAACGTCCAGCAAATAAGCGCCGATGAATTGCCGTTGATGCACAGTTTGCTCGACTGCTTTGGCGAGGCGTTTGACGAGGGCGACACCTACGGCGACCGCCGCCCGGATGATAATTACCTGCGCAATCTGCTCAACGAGCGCACTTTTATCGCGCTTGTCGCGGTGGAAAATGCGCAGGTGATCGGCGGGCTGGCGGCGTATGAATTAAAAAAATTCGAGCAGCCGCGCAGTGAAATTTATATTTACGATCTCGCGGTAGCGGAAGAACATCGCCGCCGCGGAGTCGCCACGACGCTGATCAGACATCTGCAAAAAATCGCCGCAGAACGCGGCGCCTGGGTGGTGTTTGTGCAGGCGGATTATGAAGATGAACCGGCGGTGCGCCTGTACAGCAAACTCGGCATCCGCGAAGAGGTTCTGCATTTCGATCTGCCGCTGGGTAAGCCGGCCACTTAAGCAGCCAGCCTGCTCCATCACTCCTACGGCGCATCGACCGAATCGACGATGGCGTTCACCTCTGTAACCGTGCCAGTGGCCGGGTCCAGGTCGAACACATGCCAGAAAAGGCCGGTCCCCTGGGGCACCTGGAATACCTGCACATCCCTGCCGCCGCGATACAACTGCACCACTGCGCCGGAGTGGGCTAGGTCGCCGGAACTGCCGCCGAAGTTGTACACGTAATAGCGATACAGCCCGCTCTCCCAGCTCTGGATGGTAATGGTCTCCGGACCAAATGCGCTGGTGTCGTCCACATCAAGTACGGCACTGCCTACGTCGGATAACCCGAAGTACAGATGAAACCCCGGCCCCATTAAATGGGAATCGAGATCAGACGGACTCTCGCCCCAGCTCAATACCACCCGCGCCACTTCCGTCTCCATATTGAGTTCCCGCGACAGGCTCACCTGCACCGCCAGCGCTTCCGCCGCGGTGATGGTCACCTCCCGCGACCACTCCAGATAACCCTCCGCCGTCACCATCATGCGGTACACGCCGCTGGCGAGGGGGATTTCGAAGCTGCTGTCGGCGGTCAGATCCGTCACCAGGGCGTCGCCCTGATAAAACCGCACCCGCGCGCCGTTGATGGGCGCGGTATTGGTAGCGTTGACGATAGTGCCCGTAATCCGGTTGCCGCTTCCATTGCCGCCTTCCTGTAACAGCGAGGTGATCTCCAGGCGCTCGCCATTGGCCATCACACCGCTGTAACGGATGGCGAAATCGCCGTAGACCTCGAGGCTGTAATCCACCGCCTGCCCCGCCACGTGTTCCAGATAAATCCGGTGGGTGCCGCCGGCCGCGCCGGCCACCCAGGCCATATTTTCGAAATAGCTGAAACGCTCGCCGCTCAAGGTGCCGGTCTGCACCAGCGGCGCCATGCCCTGACAGAGCGGCGGAGGTGTGCTGCCAGCGATCAGGTTGCCGCAGGGATCCTCCACCACCAGCCGCACCAGACCTTCCTCCGCCCAGCGCAGCAGCAATCGTGGTGTGCCCTGTTCGCCCGGAAGATTCTCAACGTCATGTGAATTGATGGGCTGAGCAACCGGAATACTGGAGAGCAGATTGCGCTCATCCAGCCGGTCCACGATCAAGCCCAAACGGCGCAGCGCCACAGACTCGCCGTATATCTCACCCTCCAGGTGCAAAAAGAACACTTCGCCGGGCTCGGGAATGTTGTCCTGAAGCAGGCGGACGCTAATGCTTTTGTGAGTCTGGCCCTCGTAAAACGTCAGGGTGCCGCGGCGGGCGGCGTAGTCTTCGCCAGCGACAGCGGTGTCGTCTTGCGTGAAAAAGCTCAGGCGGATCTGCTCCCGCGCCGGCTCGGACAGGCTTACGATAAACGTCAGCTCCCGGTCCTCCTCGCCCACTCCGCCGGAGGTCACCGTAATAAGTGATGACAGAGGCCGGATCATCACCGACACCTGAGCTGAATTCACCTCGCCTATAGCGTTGATGGCGGCCAAACGGAATACCGCCGTGGTGGGCTCGGCCACCTCCGGCAGCAGCACCTGGGTGCTCAGTTGGTTAGGGTTGGCGATAACCGCNCGCGGCCCGGAAAACTGCCACCAGCGCACCTGCACAATAGGGTGNTCATTGGCGGAGCTGACCTGCCCGCGCAGGGTCACCAGCAGGTTGGNNTCGCTGTACTGTTTGCTGCCGGCGTTGACGGACACCGTATTGCTGTACACGGCGGTTATGCCGTCCAGTGCATCCCAATCAAAGTAAGGCAAATCTTCCTGCGGAACGGGTTTGCCCTGCCCGGAACCGGCGGGCGGGGATAACAGAGCGGGATCAACGGAAGAGGATTTCTGGGGGGAACATCCAACGAAACAGGCCGCGAGGCCGAGAATAATCATCCAATACTTCATACATCATCCACATGCGCCCGCGCCTCGGGCGCCGCGGGCTGAAAGAGATCAACAGCGGCGAAATCTTATCCACATTGGCACATAGATCAACGTGATATGGCGCGTATTATGACCGCCATCACAAGCGGCGATAAGAAATGCTGCGAGGAAAAAACGGAGCGTTTGATCTTTCGCCAGCACCGTGCTCTATTCCGCTCTCGCCACCTCAGGGAATATTTTTTATGAGCAAGCAGCCCCGTACTCCCATCGTATTGGCACCCGGCGCCGGCCGCCGTTACACCATGGGTCCCATGGCCGCCATCTTCAAAGCGGATGGCGACGAGACCGAGTCGCGCTATTCCATCTCCGAATGGTGGCTGGAGCCGCATACCACCGGACCCGGCGCCCACAGCCACGACGAAGACGACATCTTTTTTGTGCTTGAAGGGACCATGAGCTTTCTGGTCGGTGATCGCTGGGAGGATGCGCCGCAAGGATCATTTGTGCTGGTGCCGGGCGGCACCCGGCACGACTTCGAAAACCGCAGCGACGCCCGCGCCGGCGTGTTGAATTTATCGATTCCCGGCGCATTCGAGCCGCAGATGCCGATGATCGTCGACTGGTTCCGCAAGCATCCTCCGGGGCGCGCCTGAGCAGGCAAACGTGACCTTCGCACAGCCGGCCCACGCCGACGCTGCTATGCTCGGCCATGTCGACAAAAATAAGCGGTAAACAGTCAGCCATGTATGTTCAGCGTCTTGCCCTCGCGATTGCCCTAGCCTCCCTCTATTCCTGCAGCGGAGGCGGCGGCGATAAAAATCCTCCGCCAACCACCAATACACCACCTCAACTCACCAGCGCCAAGCAGGTGATGGTCAATGAAAATCAGCGCGGTGTGTTTTTCTCTTTTAAGGCCACCGATGCCGACAGTGATGCGCTGACGTTTGCCATCACAGGGACGGATGCGGCGCAGTTCAGCGTGGATGCCGGCACGGGTGCGCTGCAATTCCGCCAGCCGCCCAATTTTGAAATCCCCGCTGATACCAATGGCGACAACCTTTACGAACTCACCGCAGTGGTGACCGACGCCCGCGGCGCGCAGACCACCCAGGCGCTGATGGTGACGGTGGCGAATGTCGAATTCGCTTTTGAATTTCTCTCGCCCCTGCCCGACACCATTGTGGAGCTGGAACGCTATTCACGGCTGCCCATCGCTTTGTGGATGGAATACGACTACCCCGAGAAAATCGAAGTGAAATGCGACGGCGAAATTCTGAATCCCGCCTCGAATTCGCGCATGACCTGGACCGGCTCCATCGCCCTTGGCCCCGGCCGCGTGATGGTGGATTGCGTGTTCTGGCGCGGCGGTGAGGTGCTGGCGCAGCGGCCGATTCCGGTGCGCCATCAGCATGTGATCAGCGATGACCGCCATCTGGTTTACGATCCGGTCAACGATCAGTTCATCATCCCCCACCCCCAGCGTCTGGAAACCCTGCTAATTGACGCCGCCACCGGCACCTCGACCAAGCGTTATCCCTGGGTNGGCGAGGTGCCGCAGATTCAGGATGTGGTTGCGGATCCCATTAATGGCGGNGCGCTCTATACCCTGGGCAACAGAGTGGAANGCCTAGNGGGGGGCGGCGANAGTGCAGCGCCGATCACCGATTTCGCCAACGCTATTCCGGCCCAGCCGCAAAGCACCATCAGCTACGACGCCGCACGCAATCGCCTGTACGCCAGCGGCCTCAACCATCAATACGCAGCCATCGATCTCAGCAACGGCCTGGCAAATGAGCGGAGCTATAGCGGCGAACTTGCCACTCCCGCCGGCAGCCGGGTGGAATCTGCGTTGGCAGGCAATCGCCTGATCTTCACCTCGGGCGCCGGCACAGGGGTGACGGTGGTATCCGCCGATGACGCGGCGGTCACCGCGACTTATCCCCTAAACGACGACCAGCGCTGGGGCGAAATTGCCTATTCCGCCGAGCGTGACAGCCTGTTTATCCGCACCAATCCGCTGCTGCGCCTGGACCTGCAAATCGGCAACTACACAGCGCTGAATATTTCCGGGACACAACTCGCGCCCTCAACCACGCTGGTTCTGGATAACCGCCGCGACCGTCTGGCCACCATCAGCGGTGGGAAATTATTGACATTGGACCCGGACACAGGCGCTCCCTCGGTATTATTTGATTCCGCCGTCGGCCCCGGCGCGGTGAGCAGCGGTTTGGCCGGCATCTGGGTTGCAGCGGACAGCACCCGCGCGCTGGCGTTGGAGCGCGCCCTCGGCCGGTATTTTGCGATCGATTTGCGCACCGGCAATAAAACCCTGCACACCTATCAATTGATGGGTCGCACTAATTCGACGGCGAATTTACCGGCTCGGGATTTTGCTGTGGCGAAAGCCAAATTCACCAGCGATGGTCGCTTCGCTGCTGTGCAAGTGCAGCATCGCGATCTCGATTCCAACGAACAGTATTTCGATTTGGTGTCACTGGAAAACGGCAGCGGCAAACGCCTCGCGGCTACCAATGTCGTGGATTTCAGTTTTTCCCGCCCGGCGGAACAATTAACCGTGCTACAGCGCGGCGCTAATAATGAATATTCCATAGCCACTTTTGCCCTGCCGAGCGGGGATTTGCTGGAAAACAAAAACCTGCCGGCGATTTCCGGATTTACGCCGCTGGCTTTGCAAAAACTTGGTGAGGATTTTTATTTGCTCGGCCGCACCCTGGAAAATTCCACCTTGGCGCTGCAATTAATGGTAATGGATGCCAATGGGCAATTTGCTGCTCTCGCTTCTTATCCAGATTATGGCACTGGAAAAAATACCGGCTTCGGTATTAGCGCTATTTATGACAATTCCGTTTTGGCGCTTGAGTTTCCAGAACAGTCACCTGAATTTTTGGATTTAGCGCAACAGAGTGCATATCAGATGGATTTCATGTCATTTCAGGGCAGCGATCAACCCAAAGATTTTTATACGATCAATGATTACCACGAACTTTATTTTTTCCGCACCAATGCCGGATTCCACCTCTGCTGGCGCTCCAATTGCGCCATCCAGGCGAACTGATTCTTAAACCTATTTTTCTCCCCTCCGGCGGATCTGCTTTACTTAAAAGCAGGTCCGTTTTCCGTGGCTGACATAACTGAAGCGGCCTGACGCTTGAATTATTTTTATAACAATGATGTTTGGGCTGACTTATGAAATCTGCACAACAGAAAACTTCTGATAACAAAGGCGTGCTTGGCCCGCTAAGCGCAACACTGCAGGAAATCGCACAGAACGAGGATGAATACCCCGCCGAACGGTTGTTGCAGTCCCTATTAAACGCAGCGCGCGAACGCTTATCCATGGATGTGGCCTTTATTTCAGAATTCACTGATGGCAAACGGATGTTCCGTTACGTCAGCTCCAAACCCAATCTCAAACTGGTCAAAGCCGGCGAAGGTGGACCGCTCTCCGAAAGTTATTGTTTGCGTGTGGTGCAAGGGCGCCTGCCGGAATTGATTCAGGATGCACAACAAAATGCGGAAGCCATGACGCTAACCGTGACTCAAGAAGTTCCTATAGGAGCCCATGTCAGCGTGCCGATCCGCCTGACCGACGGCACCGTGTACGGCACCTTTTGCGCCTTTAGCCACAATAAAAATGAAAAGCTCGACGCGCGTGATTTGGCGTTTTTGCGTGTGCTCGCGGATATATCCGCGGTATATCTGGAATATCATCTGCAATTGCACGCATCGGATCATCAGCAGCGCACCATGCTGCAAAATATTGTGGATCGCCACTTGGTCCACACCTTATTCCAACCCATCGTGCGCCTGCGCGACGGTCGCGCGGTGGGTTACGAGGCATTAACGCGCACCCTCACCGCCAAAGTCGCGCCGGACAAATTATTTAAAATGGCCATCGATTACGGCCTGAATGACGCGCTGAGCGAAATGGCCATCAACACCGCCTTTGAATTCAGCAGTCTGCTGCCGAGCGATGCCTATATCAGTATCAATGCAGGGCCGGATGAACTGCTCAATGGGTTGATCGAAAAACTATTTCGCCTGGAAAAAAATCCCTCGCGTTACGTAGTGGAAATTACTGAACACGCGATGGTCAGCGATTATCAGGAGTTAATGGCGAGCCTGAATCAATTGCGCAGCCTGGGCGTGCGCATTGCTGTGGACGACGCCGGCGCGGGTTACGCGAGTTTTCGCCATATCCTGTGTTTAAAGCCGGACATCATCAAACTGGATATGAGCCTGGTGCGCGATATTCACCAGGATAAAGACAAACAGGATTTGGTCGCCGCATTGATGGAATTTTCCCGCCGCCGGCGCACCGCATTGGTGGCCGAAGGATTGGAAACCCATGAAGAACTCAATCAATTATTGAAATTGGGTGTGGAATACGTACAGGGCTATTTATTGTCGCATCCCTGCGACGCCGTCGAACTCGCCAACAAATCCTTTCAGCAATACGCTCGTCATGGACGCACTGGCACGTCTTCCTGATCTTCTTCCAGCGGCAATTCCTCCGGCAGAAAACCGCCGGATTGGTGCTGCCAGAGCGCGGCGTAGCGACCGTTTAGCGCTAGCAATTGTGCGTGGGTGCCCTGCTCGACGATGCGACCGCGGTCGAGCACGATCAGGCGATCCATACGCGCGATGGTGGACAGGCGGTGGGCGATGGCGATAACGGTTTTGCCTTCCATCAAATTTAATAATTGCTCCTGAATCGCCACTTCCACTTCGCTGTCCAGCGCAGAGGTGGCTTCATCCAGAATCAGAATCGGCGCATTTTTCAAAATCACCCGCGCGATGGCGACACGCTGGCGCTGGCCGCCGGATAATTTAACGCCGCGCTCGCCCACGTGGGCTTCGTAGCCTTTGCGCCCGTGCCAGTCCACCAGCCCGACAATAAATTCATGCGCGTGCGCCTGACGTGCGGCAGCTTCCACTTCAGCATCAGTCGCCTCGGGGCGGCCGTAGCGAATATTGTCGGCAATGGAGCGGTGCAGCAGCGAGGTGTCCTGAGTCACCACACCTATGGCGCCACGCAGACTTTCCTGAGTCACCTCGCGCAAGTCCTGACCGTCGATGGTGATAGCCCCGCCGTTCACTTCATAAAAGCGCAGCAGCAAATTAATCAATGTGGATTTACCCGCACCGGAGCGGCCGACTATGCCCACCCGCTCCCCTGGGCGCACGCGTAAATCCAGCTGTTCGAGCACTTGGCGCCCGCCAGCGTAGGTAAAATCCACATGATCAAAACGAATTTCGCCGCGGGTTACTTGCAGAGGTTTGGCGTCTGGCGAATCCACCAGCGTGTGCGGCACGGCGATGCTCTGCATGCCCTCTTGCACCGTGCCGATATTTTCAAAAATGCCGGCAATTTCAAAAGATACCCAGCCGGACATATTGGCGATCTGCCACGCTAATGGAATGGCAGTCGCAACCAGCGCGGCGCTCACCGCCCCTTGCGCCCACAAGGTAATACCGATCGCAGCGGTACCCGCAATCAAAAGCGCGTTCATACCGTTGAGGGTAAACAGGTAATAACTCATCACCCGCATATGGGCCGCTATGGCCGCCTGATGATGGTCCACCGCCTCGCGCACATGGGCGTCCTCGTCCACCGCGCGGGCAAACAGTTTTACTGTCAAAATATTGGTGTAACTATCCACGACCCGCGCCATCAATATGGAACGTTGCTCGGATGCAGTTTTGGAAAGCACTAGCAAGCGCGGCACAAAGAAGCGCACGAAAAATACATAACAGGCCATCCAAATTGCTGTCGGCAGCGCCAAGCGCCAATCCCCCCAGAACATCAACAACAGCGAACTGATGCCGTAGGTGGTGATAAACAACACCGCACGGATGCTGGACATCACGCTTTCGCGCAAGGCATTTGCCGTTTGCATAACGCGGTTGGCGATGCGCCCGGCAAAATCGTTTTGAAAAAACGGCCAGCTCTGCCGTATCACATGCCAATGGGACTGCCAGCGCACCAGATTGGTGGTGCCCGCCAATAACACGTTGTTGCGCACCGCCACATCCATCATCTGCAACAGCGGCCGCACCAGCACAATGGCCACCGCGATCAGCGTCAGGATCGGCCAACGCTCCCGCAGCGCGACGAGAGGATCCGGTGCCTGCACCAGGGAAACGATCTGGCCGAGCATAATCGGCACCACCATATCCATCAGCGCCACGGAGAGTACCGTGACCACCATAACGCCGTACCAAAAGGCGGTCTGACGCACGTAGTGCCAATAAAAAGCCAAGAGACTGGGAGGAGGCGCGCCGGTGCCGACAGAGGCGGTAGCGCGGATACGGCTCTCAAGAAAATCCATCATGGAAATTACGTCCGAGGAAAATAAACAAAGGAGTATCGCGGTTGCATCCTCGCGACGCAACTGCGCGGCAATTTAACCTGTCCTAAAAAACGATGCAGAAAAAAATCACAAAAGATTGTAAAAAATACAAAGAAAAAACACGTTAATTTACTGATTTTTTTATGAATTTTATTGAACCGCAAGCTGCCGTGGCAGTCCTAATAAGCACATCCCGGCGATAATTTAAAAATCGTTCGGGGTTTTCAACTCAAATGAGGATTGCAACATGAATAAAGATCAAGTGAAAGGCGCAGCGAAAGATGCCGTCGGCAAAACTCAACGTAAAATCGGTGAAGCTACCGGCAGCAAAGAACATCAATTGAAAGGCGCGGGCAAACAAGTCGAAGGCAAAACCCAAAAAGCCTACGGCGACGCCAAAGAAGCGATCCGCGACGCTGATCGTCGCCGTTAATCAGTGCCGCGAACCGGGCTCCACTGAGCCCGGTTTTATTTTTGCTCTGATCTAATATTCCTCGCATTGCAAAACCGAATAAGCTCGGCGTGTAAAAAATAATTTGCTAAATGGCTGCGCTGCGATTACTCTCCAAAACCTGCTTCCGCAGAATTCCTTCTTCAACCGCGATTGTCTTTTTATTTATGACTTACCGTCCGACAGCAATGAAATCCTGGGTCGCCGTGCGCCATCTGCGCCGTCGAAACTGTTCGCTGTCTGCCGCTTAAATTTGTCCGGACCGCGAACCGATCGCGGTCCAGCCTGAAATTTTCCCCTCTTTCATTTCTGTTCCGCGCTCAGTTCTCCACACTTATGGAGAATAGTGTCATGCGCCTGTTAAAGCGCCTCTGTGAATGGCTGCTGCTCAACAGCAAACACAGTGAGTTAATCGATACAGCAAGCAATAATCCTGATTGCGCCTGCGACATTGGCGTGCGCATCAGTCGCATTCGCCTGCCGTCCGGCGCTGAAATCGTAGTGGTGGAAAATCTGCGCGAGCCGGAGCAGGAAGACCGATAAAATCCATCGGGATTTTGTGGACTTGCCGAGGCTTTTATCCGCTGCAAAACCGGCCCATAATCCAGCCCCTCTGAGCTGGCGGTATAGCTGCGCCCGCTCTCCCGGATTTTCAGCAACCAACCTAAAGGGGGTTTTATGGAATACCGATTATTGGGTCGCTCCGGATTGAAAGTGCCCGCGCTCAGCCTGGGAACCGGAACCTTCGGCGGCACCACCGATTTTTTCAAGACCTGGGGCAACGCCGGCGTCGCCGAAGCGTCCCGCATGATCGATCTCTGCCTGGAAGCGGGAGTGAATTTATTTGATACCGCGAATATCTACGACGGCGGCGTGTCGGAAGAAATTCTCGGCGCGGCGCTGAAAGGCCGGCGCGAGCAGGCGCTGATTTCCACCAAAGCCACCTTTACCATGGGTCCCGGCCCCAATGACAAAGGATCTTCCCGTTACCATTTGATTCGGGCCTGCGAAGCCAGCTTGAAGCGTTTGGGCACCGATCATATCGACTTGTATTTCATGCACGGCTTCGACGCCCTCACTCCGGTGGAGGAAACCCTGCGCGCTCTGGACGATCTGATCACCAGCGGCAAGATCGGCTATATAGGCGCATCGAATTTTTCCAGCTGGCATTTGATGAAATCCCTGGCCACTTCGGAAAAATATGGCCTCGCCCGTTATGTGGTCTATCAGGGTTATTACTCCCTGGTCGGCCGCGAATACGAATGGGAGCTGATGCCCCTCGGTCTCGACCAGGGTGTCGGCACCATGGTGTGGAGCCCCCTCGGCTGGGGCCGCCTGACCGGCAAAATCCGCCGCGGCCAGCCGCTGCCGGAAGGCCGTTTGCAGCAGGGCGGCGCCCGCGGCGGTCCACCAGTGGATGATGAATATCTGTTCGGCGTGGTGGATGCCCTCGACCAAGTAGCGGAGGGAACGGGCAAGACCGTTCCGCAGGTGGCGCTCAACTGGCTGCTGCAACGCCCCGGCGTATGCAATATCGTGGTGGGCGCGCGCACGGAGCAACAACTGCAAGACAATCTCGGCGCGGTGGGCTGGAAACTCAGCGCCGAACAGGTGGCACTGCTCGACCGGGCGAGTTTTAAAACCCCCACCTATCCTTACTGGCACCAAACCGGCTTCGACGAACGCAATCCCAAGCCCACCGCTTGGCAAAACGCATAACAGAGGTGATTTATGCAGAATTTTATTTTTTCCAATCCCACCAAAATTGCTTTTGGTGAAGGGCAGATCAAAGAGCTCGCCAATCTGCTGCCACAGGACGCGCGCATCCTCGTCACCTACGGCGGCGGCTCCATCAAAAAAAATGGCGTTTATGAGCAGGTGGCGGCGGCGCTGGAAGGCAAAACCTGGTTCGAGTTTGGCGGCATAGAACCCAACCCCCATTACGAAACCTTGATGAAAGCCACGGCGCTGGCGATAGAACACCAGATCGACTTTCTGCTGGCGGTGGGCGGCGGCAGCGTGGTCGACGGCACCAAACTGATCGCTGCGGCCATGCACTTCGAAGGCGAGCCCTGGGACATACTCGCCAAGAATGCGCCCTTCCACAAAGCCACTACCCTCGGCTGCGTGCTGACCCTGCCGGCGACCGGCACCGAGAGCAACGGCAACGCGGTCATCACCAAGGCGGAAACCCAGGAGAAACTCAGTTTCGGCAGCCCGCTGGTGTACCCGCAGTTCGCCATTCTCGACCCCACAACCACTTACACCTTGCCGCCGCGCCAGATCGCCAACGGCGTGGTGGATGCTTTTGTGCACATCATGGAGCAGTACCTCACCTATCCGGTGAACGCCAAAGTGCAGGACCGCTTCGCTGAGGGTTTGCTGCTGACGTTGATCGAAGAAGGTCCCAAAGCGCTGCAAAATCCGCAGGACTATGACGTGCGCGCCAACGTTATGTGGGCGGCCACCATGGCACTGAACGGATTGATTGGCGTGGGTGTGCCGCAGGACTGGGCGACTCATATGATCGGCCATGAACTCACCGCCATGCACGGCCTCGACCACGCCCAGACCCTGGCAGTGGTGCTGCCGGCAGTGATGCAGCATCAGCGTCAGCAGAAGCGCGCCAAGCTGATCCAATACGGTCGACGCGTTTGGAATCTGCAGCACAGCGACGAGGACAAAATCATCGACGACGCCATTCAGGCGACCCGCGATTTCTTCGAAAAAATGGGCAACCCCACCACCTTAAGCGGTTACGGCGTGAGTCGCGATTCGATTCCCAAACTGGTGGCCATGCTGGAGAAGCACAAGCTACTGGCCCTGGGCGAGCACGGCGATATCAAATTGGAAGATTCCCGCCGCATCCTTGAATTGGCGGCGTAAGCCAAACTTCAGCCATAAAAAAAGCGGGCGGTCCGAAAACCGCCCGCTTTTTATTTTCAGCACAATGGTTAGCGGCTGACGCGCACCAATTGGCCGTCGTCGTTGACTATCCAGAAGGCGCCGTCGGACGTCACCTCCACATCGCGCACCCGGCCGTACTGGCTCAGCAGGCGCTCTTCACCCACCACCCGATTGCCGTTCAGCATGATGCGCACCACACCGCCCGGATTGAGCGAACCGATCAACAGGTTGTTCTGCCAGGGGAACATGTCGCCGACGTAGAAGGTGGTGCCGGACGGGCCGATCACCGGATCCCAGTAATAAACCGGCTGCTCCATGCCCGCCTGCTGGGTGATACCGGCACCGATGGGCGCACCGCTGTAATCGATACCGTAGGTGATAATCGGCCAGCCGTAGTTTTTACCGGCTTCTGGACGGTTGATTTCGTCGCCGCCGCGCGGGCCGTGCTCAACAGTCCACAATTCCCCAGTCACCGGATGCAAAGCAGCGCTCTGCACATTGCGATGGCCATAGGACCAGATTTCCGGCTTGGTATTAGGCGTGCCGACAAAGGGGTTGCTCTCGGGAACGGTACCGTCTGAATTGATACGGATCACCTTGCCCAGGTGAGAATTGCGGTCCTGCGCCTGTTGGCGCGGCTCGGGGTTGGAGCGCTCGCCGAGGGTCACATAGAGCAGCCCGTCGTTGTCGAACACCAGGCGCGAACCGAAGTGCAGCGTTGAGTTCCAGGCGGGAGTCTGGCGGAAGATTACAGTCACGTCTTCCAGACTTTTCTCGTCCGTGGAGAGCTTGCCACGCGCGACGCTGGTGCCGTTCTGGTTATTGCCACGGTTTTCGGAATAACTGAAATAAACGAACCGATTGGTTTCGAAATTCGGATCCACCGCCACGTCCAGCAAACCACCCTGACCACCCGAATAGACCGCGGGTACGCCAGCGAGCGGTGCCGACAGCTGCCCCTCTCGGCTCACAATGACCAGAGTGCCGAGACGCTGGGTAATCAGAAAACGGCCATCCGGCAATTCGGCAATCGCCCAAGGGTTCGACAACTGGTTGGTCACCACATCGGTTTTTAACGAGAAATTCGATTTAACCTCCGGCACCCGGGTCTGCCCTTCAAAGGCCGGCGTCTGGTTGCTCGCATTTGGCGGGCCAGTATTGACCGGCGGACCAGAGGGATCCGGCATACCGCTGGAGCTGGAGGAAGAACTGCTGGATGAAGAAGATGAGCTGCTGCTCGAACTGGAGGAGGAGCTGGAACTGCTGGAATTCGAACTGCTGGAACTGGATGAACTTGAACTGCTGGATCCGCCACCCGAACTATTATTGCCACCGCATGCAGCGAGAGCTGCAGCGAGAATCAATGCCACACTTGATTTTGTCAGACCTGGCAGGCCGACAGATTTGTTCAAAAGGTTCATAAAACACATCCCACTGTTATGTGATTTACCCTTTGAAACGATTGTCACCGCAAAATTCACTGTGGATCCACTCGCGCTGGAAAAGCGTAAATGGATCACACAATGACGCGGTATCGCTTCGCTGGTGCGCTGTAATTCCCTGATTATTCTGATAATCCGCCATATAAGCGGGTTTTCTCCCCAAAAACATCCGTAAGCTAACGCAAGCCGAAAACCCGTTACATGACGGCGTTCTCAGTTGTATGGATTGGAGGGAAATACGGAAGAAAAAGAGAAAAAATGTGCAGCAATTTGCGCTCGGCGGGCCGATGCGCAACCGGCCCGCCAGAGATTGGAGATTAATGCAGAAAAGACTATTTCTTTTTCATGGCCTGCTCAAACAAGGCGGCCATGGTGCCCTGTTTGACATCCGCTTTGAATTCGCGGTTTTGCGGTGCACGCGTTTTTTTGCCGGCGTCGTTAGACGGCCCACCTGCGCGGGATTGTTGTCCCGGTTCGTCAGACAATCGCATGGATAACGCGATGCGCTTGCGCTGCACATCCACTTCCATGACTTTGACTTTGACGATATCGCCCGCCTTCACCACGGAATGAGGATCTTTGACGAAGGTTTCCGACAGCGCGGAAATATGCACCAAACCATCCTGATGCACGCCGATATCGACAAACGCGCCGAAATTGGTGACGTTGGTCACCGTGCCTTCGAGGATCATCCCCAGCGCCAGATCTTTTAATGTTTCCACACCTTCTTTAAAGGTCGCGGTTTTAAATTCAGGGCGCGGGTCGCGGCCGGGTTTATCCAATTCTTTAATAATGTCGGTGACGGTGGGCAAACCGAATTTGTCATCGACATATTCCTGCGGTTTCAAGCTGCGCAAAAATGTCGTATCGCCGATAAGCGCTTTTATTTCGCGGCCATTTTTTTGCGCGATTTTTTGTACAACGGAATAAGATTCCGGGTGCACTGCGGAGGCATCAAGAGGATTTTCCCCGCCGGCGATGCGCAAAAAGCCCGCCGCCTGCTCAAACGCTTTCGCGCCAAGACGGGCGACATCCATTAATTGTTTGCGATTTTTCAGTGCGCCGTTTTTATTGCGGAATTCCACGATATTGCTGGCGATGGTCTGATTCAGACCGGCAACGCGCGCAAGCAGCGGTACGGATGCCGTGTTCACTTCCACACCCACGGCGTTTACACAGTCCTCGATCACCGCATCCAGCGCTTTGCCCAGGCGCGTCTGCGATACGTCGTGCTGATATTGGCCGACGCCGATGGATTTGGGTTCGATTTTTACCAATTCGGCGAGCGGGTCTTGCAAACGGCGGGCGATGGAAATCGCCCCGCGGATGGTGACGTCCAGATCCGGAAATTCCTTGGCGGCAAATTCGGAAGCGGAATACACAGACGCGCCGGACTCGTTCACCATGACTTTCTGAATATTCAAATCCTTATGGCGCTTGAGAAAATCGCCGACGAATTTATCGGTCTCGCGACTGGCGGTACCGTTGCCAATGGCAATCAAACCGACTTTATGTTTTTGACATAAATGCAGCAGCACAGCTTCGGCTTCCTGAATACGGTTTTGCGGCGGCGTTGGAAAAATAGCGCCGTGATCCAACACCTGGCCGGTGCCGTCCACCACCGCAACTTTCACACCGGTGCGCAAACCCGGATCGAGACCGATAGTGGCAATTTGCCCAGCAGGTGCGGCGAGCAATAAATCTTTTAAATTGCGCGCAAAGACTTCGATGGCATCGGCCTCAGCGCGCTCGCGCAAATCGCCGAGCAAATCGGTTTCCAAATGAGTGAGCAGTTTGACTCGCCAGGTCCAGCGCACTACTTCCGCCAACCAGCGATCGGCGGCGCGGCCTTTATCGGCAATTTTCCAATGCTCGGCCACCATGATTTCGCAGGGGTGCATGCGGCCGGGTTCGAGTTCTTCTTTTAATTCCAGCGCGAGGGTCAAAATACCTTCGTTGCGGCCGCGGAACATGGCGAGCGCGCGGTGCGACGGGGTTTTTACCAACAATTCCTTGTGCTCGAAATAATCGCGGAATTTTTCTCCTTCCACTTCTTTGCCCGCGACCACTTTTGAACTCAGGTAACCGTCGGTGCGCAAAAAGCCGCGCAATTTTTCCAGCAGTGCCGCGTCCTCGCTGAAGCGCTCCATCAAAATTTGTTTGGCGCCGTCGAGCGCATCCTTTGCGGTTTCGATTTTATGTTCGGCGTTGAGATAGTTCGCGCCGGCTGCTTCCGGATCCTGAGTCGGGTCCTGCAACAGCAGATCGGCAAGAGGTTCCAAACCTGCCTCGCGGGCAATTTGCGCTTTGGTGCGGCGTTTGGGTTTATAGGGAAGATAAAGGTCTTCCAGCAGGGTTTTGGTTTCGGCGTTTTGAATCTGCCCGGCCAGCTCCGGCGTGAGTTTGCCCTGCTCTTCGATGGATTTGAGAATGGTGGCGCGGCGGTCTTCCAGTTCGCGCAGATATTGCAGCCGCTCTTCCAGGTTGCGCAGTTGGGTATCGTCGAGGCCGCCCGTGACTTCCTTACGGTAGCGGGAGATAAAGGGGACGGTGGCGCCTTCGTCGAGCAGGCCGACGGCAGCCTGCACTTGTTGAATATTGACCTGGAGTTCTAGCGCAATGCGGGAGTGGATCGAGTTCATAAGCCCAATGCAGTCTGTGTAGCCAAGGGAGGGGGTGCATTATGCGGAATCGCATCTGCCGCAACAATGTTGACAAGCCAGCCGGCGTCTGGCCGGCGCGCGCGCCATCAATCGCGCAGTTTGCGCAGATAGTGATTGGTGATTTTATAAATGACGATGCACAGCACTACGTCCACTATGGCGCTGAACGGCTGGGACAGGTGCGGGCGAAACAAATCGCCGATTACATACGTTAGGGCAATGGCCAGGGCCAGGGCGGGAAAAGCGCTCACACGGGCAATCCTGAGGATCACAATTTCAATACTGAAAACATAGACCAGTTCCGCCTTATGCGCTTGGCAGTCTGTCAGATGGCGGGTGACATTTTTCGTCATGAAAATGCCAACTATTCACAAAAAACGGCAAAAATCGTGTCGGTTTTTTTTCCCTTTGCAACCAAAGTTGCACCCCAAAAACTCCAGTCAAATTCTAATCATTTGAATTTCCTGCATTTTTGTTTTCTGGCCACCTTGTTGCTTTATATAAATCAGGTGAATCGCTTGATTCCAGTCTCAAAAAAGCCCTTTTTCAGACTGCATCAGGCGGCCCCACGAAGCGACAGGGCACTGCAGGAGTAGAGACGGCAGTGCTAGAAAACGACAGAGAGGTGATCGTTATGTCCAGGGACTTCAGTCAACGCAGCCTGATTGCTCACGATCTGTTCGACCGCGACGGCACCAGTTTTGGAACGACCTGCGCTCCCAGCGCCGCCAATGAAGAGTCAACTCATTGCTGCCCGCAGCCCGCGCTGCAATTGCGTCAGACCCGTCGCACCAGCATCTCCGAAGATCTTTGGGAAGATGCGCGCCGCCGTCACTGCGACGCCCGCCAGAACTGGCGCAGCCTGTTGGACCGATTCGTCAAACCGCATCATTGAGATCTGGCGGCAGTGCGCCGCCTGCCGTCTCTCTCCGGCGTTAATGATTGTGTTCGCCGGACTCTACCGCTCTCTCGTTCACTCAATCCCACAATCCTTTGAAATTTTGCGCAGCGTAAAAACGCCCAGTCGGACCGCCATCCGGCAACAGTGCCGGCACCAACACACCGGGCACCACCGAGCTGACATCGTCCCAGGCATTCGGGCCGCCGAGGTCGGTGCGGATCCAGCCCGGATCCACGTGATTAACCAGCACATTGGCGTCTTTTAATTCGCAGGCGAGATCTTGCGTATATTTGTCCACCGCCGCTTTTGACGCACTGTAGGGTGCGAGATTGGGTTGACCGGCAATACCGGACGTCATGTTAATAATCCGCCCCCAACGGCGCTCGCGCATGGCCGGCGCAAACGCGTTGCACAGCTGCACCATGGCGAACAGGTTCACCTGAAACGTGCGCAGCCACGCCGCTGGAGAAAATTCCAACATGGGGGTGGACTCGTTAATAATGGCGGCGTTGTTGTACAAAATATCGACAGGCACATTGAGTGCGCGCACGGTGTCAATCAGCGCCTGTACCTGTGCCTCACTGTCCAATTCGCCGGCCACCGCCAACACTTGCGCACCGGTGTCCTTCACTTCGGCGACGGTAGTGTCGGTATGACTTAACTCGCGCCCGTGGACGATCAGGTTGCAACCCTGTCGCGCCAGAGACACCGCGATCTGGCGGCCAATACCGCGACTGGAACCTGTGACCAACGCCCATTTGCCTGAAAGTTTTTTCATTGGAGAAATTCCGCTGCAGATGAAAATGAACAGCACCCCGGAAATGAATCCCGGCGCCACGCGCGCGAAATCTTAAGCCGTAAAAGCGGTAAGCGGGTACGTAAAAATGAGATTGGGAAGAAAGGGGAAATTGAATAACCCGCCGGCGAGCGCCGGCGGGATGCGCAGGTGTTAAACCTGCGGCTCCGCGTTCAACGAGGCCACGAACTGCAGGAGATCCGTCAACTGTTTGGCTTTGCGGCTGCCGATTTTCTCGGCCAAGTCGTCATAGTGCCGGTCGAGCATAGGCTGCACTTTGTTGTGCAGACGTCTGCCATTGGCGCTCAGCTTGATGGTCAGTTCGCGCAAATCACCTTCCGCGGTGCGACGGGACAAAATGCCGTCACTTTCCAAGCGGTTGAGTATGCGCGACAGACTCGGGCCCAGAATGGCGCTCCTGTGCGCCAGCTCTTGAGCGTTCATCTCGCCGTGTTCAAAGGATGCGCGGATAACTCGCCACTGCTGCTCCGTCAGGCCAAAGCCTGCAAGCGTTTGACGCACCTGCGCAACAGAGGCTTCTTTTGCCTTTTGTAATAAGATGGGGAGAGTCTCCATAGAATGATTCATGTGCCTCATTTTGTTGATTTACTCAGGAGATCTAATCATAACCAACAGGTTGATTAGCGCGCCACATTTTGTTCAAAAATGACACAAAAAAATCTAAAAACATAACTCGTTATGGCTGTTTGGCAGCAGTCACTTCCAGAACCCTTGTTACTTCGCGCCTTCCATCGAGTTTGCTGAACTCGTTCGCAACTTTTGTCGCACCTACCGGGTTTTACCGGGCAATAAACCATGCGCCACAGGTTAAATAATAGGCTGGAACGCCGTCAGCGCATCCAGATTCGCGGCGCTGCCGAGACCGTGGGACAGGCCGCGGCTGGTGAATAATTGTGCGAAGTTGCCCTGTTCACCGTGCAACGCCATGTAATTCAGGATGACGGTTTGCACCAGCTGATTGACGTTATTAGCCGCCGGACTGGATGCTGTTTCCACATCGCCGGAGGGGCGCATATAACCAATCTGCTGATGACGCTCGGGGCGGTCGCCAACCCCACTCACCAATAATTCGGGGCGAGAGCCCGGGCTGTACACCAAAAAGAAGGAGGCGGCGGTCTGCTGGTTGTCGCCGGTCCAGACACCTTTGCCACGCCCCATGGGCGAGTTATCGATCATGCCGTTGCTAAACACCGAGCCGTCGCTGAACACGTACATCATCAGCGGCTTGCCTTTGCGCGCGGCATATTCCAGACAAGCACCCATGCAGCGGCCGGCGCGCAGATCGCGCTCCTCGCCAGTGGCGCGGTCGCCGGTGTGGTAGTCAAAGCCGCCCATGGTGATGGTGCCGGCACCGGCATAGCCCTCGATCACCAGCTTCATCACTGAGGCGGTTTTGCGGAATTCGCCGTCGTTCATTTCCGCAGAGGTGAAAATGCCATTGGCCCCGACAATGTCCGGGTCCAGTAACGGGTTCAGCGACGCCGGATTGGAATAGCGTTCGGCGAGACCGGCGCTCTCCAGATATTTGCAGGGCACCGCCTGGCGAATGGCTTCAGTGGTCGCCACCCGATCCATTTTGTGTTTGGACAGGTGGTACATGGACTCCATCACCGCCACCACCTCATCCTGACTGAGCAGTCCCACCAGATCGCCCACATCCACCAGACCCGTGACATCGGAAGGCCGATCCACTTTGGTGGGGCGCACTTCATTGTTTACCAGCATCGCCGGCGCCATCGAGTTGCCGCCGGATTCACTGCTCTGCGAACCGCACAAGGCCAGCAGCGAACCGCGCGCGCCAGCCATATGAATGCCGTACATGGGATTGTGGGGATTGTTGCCGGTGTCATTTTCCGAGCGCGCGGCGATCACCGCGCCGTTGATCTGCGCCTGGGTGGCGGCGCTGGTGCGCTCGAGAATACCGCGCAAAAAACCGCTGTCCGTGTGAAAGGCGAGGCCGAGGGTATTATCGATAAAGCTGTTGTTTGGCGCCCCTTGATTGACCGCCGAAGGAATCATATTGGCGGGCAGACCGAGCTTGCCGTAACCGGCGGTGTCGAGAAAATCCAACTGACCGCCGCGCCCGCCCACCAGCACGTTGGAGCCGGCAATATTGGCGCCGCCGGCGAGATCGAAACAGATAAAAGGAATTTTGCCGGCGCCGTCAAAGCGGATACCGCAGGCATCGATCACGCTCTGGTCGATAGAAAGCGCATTCGACCGCCCTGACAAACCGAGAATGGAAGTGCCGAGCACCGTCGCCATACCGGCTTGAAAACCCTGGGCGATAAATTCCCGGCGCGTGCGCGGCCGGCTGTGGTCCCCGTGGCGCAGGGGCTCATCCAATTGAAAAAATCTGCGCTTAGCCATGGGTCATCACCTTTACAGTCAATGGCGAAAAAATCAGGTTGTGCATAGGTGCCTCCCTTACTGCACCAGCATCACGGCGCTGCCGAGGGCGGCGGCGCAGACGGCGGTGACGGTGTTGCTGGTGACGCTGGCGCTGCAGACATCGTTGCTGCAGGACGCGGTCATGGTGTCGATCAAGTCATTGAGACGTTCGCGGCTGTCCATTTCAAAAGGCTGATCGGCGAGCTGGTCACCGTGCGCCGGAACATGGTGAGCGAGCAGGGCCTTGAGCAGCGGCTCGATCAGCGCATCGCGGCCGTTGGCGTCGAAACGGTTATCGCTGAACTGAGGGAAATACGCCTGCATGCGCGCCGGCGAGGTCGCCAGAGTGTTGCAGTACTTCACCGCCAGCTGGGTGATGCCCATCTGATGTGCCACCAGGAAACCTTTGACGTTTTCCGTCGGCGGCATCTGCTGTTTGACGGTTTCGTAAGTCGCCGCCACTCCGGCATCTGTTACCGGAATTCCGGTCATGGCGGAGAAGGAGGCGTTGATCTCCGCGAAGGTGCGCACGCCGATGCGCGGCTGCGGCTCCAGATCGGCTGGTTCCTGCACCGGTGGCACCGGTTCTTCCGCGCGCTCGTGGGAGCGGCCACCAATGTAGTCGAAGCTCAAGAAGAACTGGTCCTGCTCCGCACCTTTTTCCGACTCGATCACCGCACCAAGGCGGCTGCTCAACAGCGGCACACCTTCACTGTTAAAACCGGCGGCCGGAATGGTGACATCCAGATTGGCGAATACCTGGCCGATCTTCGCCTCGCGGCCGTTTACGCCGATGCGCAATCCGCGAATCACGATGTCCTCAGGGGGTGTTTCAGTGAAGCTGAAGAAATAGGGTTCGTTGAACAGGTAGCTGTAATCGTCAAACTGCTCCACCTGAAACACGATATAGGCGTCGTCCATGCCGTCGATCAAATCCGCCACGGAAAACGCCAGCAGGATTTTTTGCCCTACGCCCACCTCGTAGTTGGTGAACACCTGCTCATCGGTCAAGGCGCGGTTGTGAATGGCGAGAAAGCGGATGGTGCCGCGCCAGGGATATTGGCCGTCGGTTTCATTGCCCAATACCAGCGCGAAGGTTTGATCCCACTGATTGATATTGCCGGGGCCGACCGGATCGGCCACATCCACCAAGGTGCCGTTGACGTAGAGCTTGCGCCCGCCGATGGCGTCGTAACTCGCCACCACGTGCTGCAGCGTCGCTTGTAACACCTCATCCGCATCCGGTGTCGACAGCAGCGGTGTGCCGTTGGCGTTGGTGGTGCTGGTGCGATTGAAAAAATCGTAGTTGTAGAGCGTCTGCGCGAGGGTGAAATTGCGCACGCTGTTGCTGCCGGAATAGCTGACGATACGCGCCGGGCCATCCTGGGTGACATTGGCCGGCACCACCCAGGCTTCAATGCTGTATTCGCCGGTCTGGGTGATATAGCGGTACAGCTTGCTGCTCGGTTGCACTGCGCCCTGCAATCTGCCGTTATTGATGCGCACGCCCCAGTTGCTCACCCACTCCACATCGCCGATCAGATTCAAGGTCAATTCCGGGGGAAAGCCAGTGGAGGAATCGTTGGCCTGCGTGCCCTTGCCCTCCTTGAAGGTATAGAGCGCAATCGCATTGCTCTCCGCCCGTCCGCCCTGGCTGATGGCGGTGCCGTCGCCGATGCGCATGGCTTTACTGGTGAGCAGCGTGGTATCCAACGGCCGCATGGCCATACTGGCTGCGAAGGCTTCCAGGGCGAGTTCCATGGCGTTGCCGGCGACGACGCAGTTGTTGTCCCAGCAGTTGTGGGCCTCTTCGCGCAGGCGCACCACCAAGCGCGAACGCGATGCGTCCCGCGAGCCATCGCTCAACACGTTAAACATCATCTTGGTCTGCGCGGCCGCATAGGCGGCCGCTACATCGCTACTGGCGAAATAGGGTTGCACCGGCGCTTGGGGTGCATCCGCCCGGTGGCAGTCCACGCAGTATTGGCGCAGCAGCGGATAGACATGCTGGGCAAAACTTCCGGTATCCGCTGGGAAAGTAAGACTGGAGCTGACATCGATTACCTCGGGCACCCGCAGCGAAGTCTCAGTGAGCTCCACGCCGGAATTGGTGGCCCAGGCGGTGATCCAGGCGGTGACGCGCTCGGCGCAGAAATCCAGACTCTGCACCCAGCAGTTGTGGCCGCCGGCCACCTTCTCCACTAGCCGGGAAGTCGGGGGATCGTCCAGGTTCACCACGCCATTGGCGGCGGTGTAGGCCAGATTGATGTCATCCCCGCGAGTAAATTGCGGCGTCTGACCACCGACACCGTGGCAGGCGCCGCAGCGGGTGGGCTCGGCCAGGTTATCCCAGAGATTCACCTTGAAGTTCTGCACATCCGCTGTAGATGGGCTGGGGCCGTTGTACACCACGCCGGGACCCGGGTTGTTGCTGGGTGGAGGCGGTGGATTGGCGGCGCCGGTTTTGCCGCTGTCGCTGCTGCACCCTACGGCCAGCGCCAGCACAACGGCTGCCACAGCACCAATCAAACCTTGCTGGCAACGCCAGTAAAACGATGCGTTACTCATGCTCATTCACCCTTGCAGTAATCTGCGGCGGCAGCAAAGACGGTTTTGAGACGGTAGTTGTCCGCCGCAAACTGCTGCGTCATATCTGCCACGGCCGCGCGGTCCGTTGCATCTTCCGGCTGGCGCAGGCACACCGCGCGGAACACTTTATTCACCTGGCACTCGGCAAATGCCTGACTGTGGGCGAGCTCTATGCCGAGAGTCTTAGCGCCATTACCGCCGCCCGGCAGAGTCAAGTCCCAACCCAATTGGGCGTTGATGCCGGCGCGCCAGTAGTTGTCCCAGCGGTCGTCCGGGGTGACGTAGCCGTAGGGAAAGGTGGTGCTGTTGATGTGGTATTTCTTTTTCACGCGGGTGCCCGTGTCCGGATCGACAACGCCGGGGCCGTTGTAGTCGATGCGGCCGTTTTCACCGGTGAGGTCATTGGCGGCGTCGTAGAGAAAGTCGTAGTAAGCGAAGGCCTGGGCCAAGGGGTCCATGCCGTTATGGCAGCCGATACAGCCATTGAGAAATGCGCGGGCATCGCCGCCGGGGGAGCGCGACACATCCTGGCGAATGCGGTCAGGAATGCGGGTGATGTCCTGCACCTGCTCCAGGTCGCGGCACATGTGGTTCATCAGGGTGAAGCGCAATTGCGCGCGATTGGTCCCGGCGATGAAAAAGGCTTTGGCCGCAGCGCGGGTGGTGATGACGCCCGCAGTCGCTTCCGCCGGCAGGCCGGTGACAACGGACTGAGCTTGGCGCACCAACCGGTCCTTGTATATGTAAGGCACACCACCGACGCTGCCGCCTTCCAGCGCTTCATAATGCGCATTATTGGAGGTGCTGTAGGCGGGCGATACGCCGCTGGCGATGTAGATCACGTCGTCGAACAAGACTTCGCGGAAATCCCGCTCGTCCCGGATCAACCCCATGACCGTGGCGATGTAATCATTCAGCGGGACAAATTGGGTTTGATCGCGATTGGTCCAGGGCGCGATCCAGTTTTTCAGGGTCACGCGATAGAAGGCGTCGTTGTCCATCGCCATCTCGGCAGCGGCGATACCGTCGCCGGTCATATCGATGCTGGCCTTCATCGCCAGCAGAGTCGCCTCCGTCGGCGGAATGCCGGTCAGGCGATCGTGAATGCGTTTGGCCTGTTCCAGAGAACCCGCCAGGGAGCTGTGAGTCAGTACCAGCAGCCAGCCGGCGACCAGCAGACGCAGCGCCGGAGCTACGCCGCTGCAAGGGCGCAAAAAAGGTTTGAGCTTCATGTCAGGTCTCATCCTCGACTAAAAGGAGCAACCGGTCTGCGCGGGGCGCGACTACAGCGGTTGCTGATACAGCATCAGTCCAGGCTGCGCTCGTTTTCCGTGAGCGCCCACTGCCAGACGAGACTGTGTAATGTCTCGCTTGAGCAGTTTTTGTTCCAGCTTCGGTCTGGTGCAAATTTCGGCGGTGGCTTTCACCGGAAACTTTGCAGCAGTGCAAATTACAGAAACGGAAGGCCGGGTAAAGCTGTCGGCTGGTGCACTTTCTGCACAAGAGAACCATAGTCCCTAGCAAGAGAACCACAACCCCTTGGCGGATTACTTTCGCCAGCCTCAAGGAAAGATTAGCTGCCAAGGTCTATTTTTGATGGACGTGAATTTGTGTTTTGTGTGACTGCTCCCGCAAAAAATCAGTTGGTGATTCCCGCGTCTATCTGCAGCAGCCTCTATAACTATTCACAGCGGTCGCTTTCGCAAGCTTAACTCGTGAGCTAATGCTGGAACGCAATAAAGCTTGCCAAATCAACCGCTTACCTGTTGGCCGGCACTATCGGCCCGCGAGCGATCGGAACCAGTGCCGATAAGGCGTGTGACCGAATCGTAGAAGAGACGATTAAGGTCACTATTCAGCGCTATTGGTCACGACCTGTGGCGACGGCCGACGCAAACGGCTCGACGACTGGATGTGCAGCGAGGCATTTTTGTGGCAAACGAACGTTCCCTGTTCTTCTATTTCATGCGCGCCGCCCGGCAAGTCCCGGTGGTGGCGGCCGTTATCGCCCTGTGCGCCTGCGATGTCTCGGACAGCAACAGCAGCGGTGGCTTTAAAGCGGGTGACCCAGTGGTGGTGGACTACCCCATCGCTTATGTCGAACGGCCAATGCCGCTGGATGAAGACGGCGAACCGGCGGTGTGGGATGTGCTGGACCCTGCGGCCTTTAATCCGGGCGCGCGATTAGTGATCAAAGCGCGGGCCTCAGCCTCAGCCGTCGAGAAAGTGATTACCGACGATGTGTTCCCGCCCTATGCCGACGGCTCTCCCGCGCTCTACGACGTGAAAGACCTCGCCACCTCTCCGGATGGCCGCCGCCTGCTGTTCTCCATGCGCGCACCGGAAATCCCGGACGCCGACGATGAAGATCAGCCGAAGTGGAATATCTGGGAATACGACCTGGACACGGAGATCCTGCGCCAGGTGATCAGCGACACCGTCTACGGCAACGGCGCACCTTATCAAGCGGACCTGTTTGCCGAAGAGGGCCATGACGTGGCGCCGCAATATCTGCCGGACGGCCGCATCATCTTCTCCTCCAACCGCCAGGAGCGCGGTCGCGCCATTTTGCTGGACGAGAACAAACCCCAGTATCACGGCCTCGATGACAAACGGCAGATGGAATCCTACGCCCTGCACGTGATGGCCGCCGACGGTGAGGATCGCCAGCAGATCACCTTCAATGCCAGCCAGGATCTGCAACCCACGGTGCTGGATGACGGCGATATCGTGTTTCTGCGCCGCGACGGCTTCGGCAGTCACAACCGCCTCAGCCTCTACCGGGTGAAACCCGATGGCACCGACCTGCAGCTGTATTACGGCTATCACACCCAGAACACCGGCTCCAACAACACCCCTGGGGTGTTCAAACGCCCCATTGAACTGGACGACGGCCGCCTGCTGGTCAATCTGATGCCGCGCACCTCCGAGCGCTGGGGCGGCGATGTGGTGGCCATAGACGCGGTCAACTTTATTGCTGCGGATCAACCCACCCGCGCCAATGCCGGCGCCCAGGGCCCCGGTCAGGTGAGCTTGATCCAGGCTCCCGTGGACACCACTGGTGATGAGGTCTCCCTCGGCGGTCATTTCAACTCCGCCTATCCGCTCTATGACGGCACCGACCGCCTGCTGCTCAGCTGGAGCCAATGCCGCGTGATCAATCCGGATAACGGGCTGTTTGCCCCCTGCACCGACGCACTGATTGACGCTGGCGCCGAACCCGCGCCGCCAGCTTACGGCCTATGGATTTACGACACCCGCTACGGCACCCAACTGCCGGTGAAATTGCCTCAGGACGGCTTGATGTACACCGACGCGGTGGTGTTTGCGCCGCGCCCGCAACCAACCTACTGGCCGCCGCAAAATGACCAGCCGGTCCTGGCGGAGGAGAAACTTGGCGTACTGCATATCCGCAGCATTTACGATCGCGATGGCCTGGACATAGCCCCCAACGGGATTGTCGCGATGACCGGCACCCCTCCCGAAGGTCGCGAGGCGCGTTTTTTGCGCATCGTGAAAAATGTCCCCATCCCCGATGACGATGTGCGCGATTTCGATAACAGCGCCTTCGGTGCCGGCGGCGCTGGCCAAGGCATGCGCGATATTCTCGGCTACGTGCCCATCGAGCCCGATGGTTCGGCGAAATTCAAAGTCCCGGCAGATATGCCCTTTACCCTGGATGTGGTCGACGTGCGCGGCAAGCGCATTGGCGGACGCCACCAGAACTGGCTGCAACTGCGCCCGGGCGAAATACGCGAATGCACCGGCTGCCACACCGCTGACAGCCAGCAGCCCCACGGCCGCCGGGATGCCGAAGCGGTTAGCGCCAACGCGGGCGCTACCGGCGGCATTCCCTTCCCCAACACGCAACTGCGCGATCAGAACAATATTCCGCAATCCAACCCGGAATTCGGCGAATCCATGGCGGAATATCACGCGCGCATCTACGACAGCCCGCGCACACCCTCGATGGACATAGTGTTCACAGATGAATGGACCAATCCCGCCAACGCTACACCGGGAGCGGATATCAGCCTGCGCTATGTGGATATCGGTACGGTGGTCAACGCCAATCCCCGCGATAGCAACTGCGCCCCCCTAGAACTGGCGCCGCCGAGCTGGACGCCGCCCACCAGTTGTACCACTGCGGGCAGTTGGGAAAGCCGCTGCCGCATCACCATTCATTACGAGCAACATATTCACCCGTTATGGGAAGCGGACCGCCGCAGCTGCGACGAGACCGGCGCCATTACCGAGGATCACACCTGCACCTCCTGCCACAATCGCGTGGACAGAGACGGCATGGCCCAGGTGCCAGATGGCCAGCTTGAACTGACTGGCGAAATTTCCCCGAATCGCAACACCTATATCACCTCTTATGCCGAGCTGATGTTCGCGGACGTTGAGTTGGAGCTGGTGGATGGTTCACTGACGCCACGTTTGGTGGAGCGACCCACCGGCCGCTATGAAACTGACGAGGAAGGCAATTTAATCCTCGATGAAAATAATGAACCCATTCCGATTATTGATATGGTGACAGTCACTGTGCCTGCTTACATGTCCACCGCCGGCGCGCGTGCCAGCAACGCCCGATTTTTCTCGCGCTTTGAAGGCAACGGCCTACATGCGGGGTATTTATCACCTGCGGAATTAAAATTGATTGCGGAGTGGCTGGATATTGGTGGCCAGTATTACAATGACCCGTTTGTGGCGCCGGCGGATTAATTTTTGACCTGCATGATTCCTC